>Ga0164241_10006051_pt1 | contig 11116 bp, 8 predicted proteins | sample OricomyardsoilBY_FD_108780 | JGI IMG/M metagenome (GOLD analysis project Ga0164241, IMG submission 108780) | Backyard soil microbial communities from Emeryville, California, USA - Original compost - Back yard soil (BY) | ecosystem: Environmental > Terrestrial > Soil > Unclassified | place: USA... | reverse complement strand
GCCCTCGCGCAGGTAGTCCATGTCGAAGAGGTGCTCGCGCCAGCGGTTGTCGATCACCTGCAGCAGGATCGAGCGCTCCAGGTAGCGCATCAGCTCCTCGCCGAAGACCCCCTCGCGCTCGTCATAGGCGCTCATCGCGTCGTCGTCGAGGGCGTCCTTGAGCTGCTCACGGTCAACCGTCTCCGGCGCCATCGAGGCAACGTCGATCTTCAGTGGCCAGATCTGGCGTAGCTGCGTCTCCAGCTCCCCCATGTCCCATTCGTCAAGCAGATCGCCGGGCGTGTACTCGTCGACGAGACGCTCGATCACGCCCTCCATCTCGTCGCGCGCCTGCTCGGACATGTCGCGCCCCTCGAGGATCTCGCGGCGGTATTTGTAGACGATGCGGCGCTGCTCGTTCATCACGTCGTCGTACTCGAGCACCCGTTTGCGGATCAGGAAGTTCTGCTCCTCGACCTTCTTCTGGGCACCCTCGACGGTTTTCGTCAGCATCCCCGCTTCGAGCGGCATTTCGGCGCCGTCCTCGTCGACCGGCCCCAGCCGGTCGAGGATCTTGTAGATGCGGTCGCCGGCGAAGAGGCGGATCACGTCGTCTTCGGCGGAGAGGAAGAAGCGCGTCTCGCCCGGGTCGCCCTGGCGGCCGGAGCGGCCGCGCAGCTGATTGTCGATGCGCCGCGACTCATGGCGCTCGGTGCCGCAGATGAAGAGCCCGCCCAGGTCGCATACCTCGTCGGCCTCAGCGTCGCAGCGGGGCTTCAGCTCAGCAACCTTCTCGGCGAGCGCCTCCTCGTAGCCCTCGTCGCCCGGCGTGACCCCCTTCTTCTTCAGCTCGTGGATCGCCAGCTGCTCGGCGTCGCCGCCGAGCTTGATGTCGACACCGCGGCCGGCCATGTTGGTGGCGATCATCACCGCGCCCTTGCGACCGGCCTGGGCGATCCGCTCACCCTCTCGCTCGGCGTGCTCGGGCTTTGCGTTGAGCACCGCGTGCTCGACCCCCTGGCGCTTCAACTCTCCGGAGATCATCTCCGAGACCTCAACCGAGACGGTGCCGACCAGGATCGGCTGGCCCTTCTCGTGACGGGCGACGATTTCCTCCAGCACGGCCTTCCACTTGCCGTCTTTGGTCTTGAAGATCTGGTCGTTCTGATCGGCCCGGACCATCTGGCGGTGGGTCGGGATCTCGACCACCGGCACTTTGTAAATCTTCATGAACTCGGTCGCCTCAGTGAGCGCCGTGCCGGTCATCCCGGAGAGCTTGTCGTAGAGGCGGAAGTAGTTCTGCAGGGTGATCGTCGCCAGGGTCTGGTTCTCCTCGCCGATCGCGACGCCCTCCTTGGCCTCGACCGCTTGGTGCAGGCCCTCTGACCAGCGCCGGCCCTCGAGGATGCGGCCGGTGAACTCATCGATGATCATCACCTGGCCGTCGACGACGGCGTAATCCTTGTCCTTGCGGTAGAGCGCCTCGGCCTTCAGCGCCTGGACCAGGTGGTTGACGAGACTGCCGTGTTCGCCGAGATAGAGGTTGTCAACGCCGAGAAACTCCTCGGCCCGCTTAACCCCCTTCTCGGTCGGCGAGACCGTCTTGTGCTTCTCGTCGAATTCGTAGTCGTGCTCGGCCTCGGAGGTGTCCTTCGATTCACCCAGCGAGCGCAGCTTGTCCGTGGCCTGAACGCCGTCCATCTGCTTGGCCAGGCGGGCGAACGTGTAGTAGGTCTGGGCCGCCTGTTCGGGGGCGCCGGAGATGATTAGTGGCGTGCGCGCCTCGTCGATGAGGATGTTGTCGACCTCGTCGACGATCGCGAAGTGGTGGCCGCGCTGCACACAATGCTCGAGCGCGTCCGCCATGTTGTCGCGCAGGTAGTCGAAGCCGAACTCCGAGTTGGTGCCATAGACGACGTCGCAGGCGTACTTCGTCTGCCGCGTCGCGTGGTCGTCACCCTCCTGGATCGAGGCGACACTGACGCCGAGCGCGTCGTAGACCGGTTTCATCCATTCGGCATCGCGGCGGGCCAGGTAGTCGTTGACGGTGACGAGGTGGACGCTGTCGCCGGCCAGGGTGTTGAGGAAGACGGCGAGCGTCGCGGTCAGCGTCTTACCCTCGCCCGTCTTCATCTCGGCGATCGCGCCCTCGTTGAGCGCCATGCCGCCGATCAGCTGCACGTCGTAATGGCGCTGGCCGATCGAGCGCCGGGCCGCCTCGCGAGTCAGCGCAAAGGCCTCGGGCAAAAGCTCGTCGAGCGACTCGCCCTCCTTGGCGCGCTTGCGTAGCGCCTCGGCCTCCTCGATCAGCTCCGCGTCGTCGAGCAGCTCCATCTCCGGCTCGATCCGGTTGATCGCCTCGGCGCGCTTCTCGTAGCTTCTGAACTTGCGTCCCTCACCGACGCGCAGCGCGCGCGTGACCATGTCCCTTGCAGCAGGCATTGCTCAAGGGTAGCGAGGGCAGTCTGGCCGGGCTCCGCGGACGGAGCCCGGCAAAGGCCCTAGACGGTGCGGCCGCGCATGCGGGCCACGGCCTTGCGGGTCTGCGTGCGCTTGCGACGCAGCTCGCGATGCTTCTTGACTTGGCGGCGGATGTCCTCGGCGAGGGCGTGGATCGTGTGGACCATCTCGGGCGAGGCCTCGCGCGCCCGCAGGGTGACGCCCTTCAGCCGCAGGGTCGCCTCAGCGACGTGGCTGTCTTCGATCGAAGGATTGGGCTCCTCATAGATCTCGACGTCGAGGGTGGCGAGTTCCGAGACCTGTCTGCCGACCCTCCGGAATCGCTTCGTGACATGTCCCCGCAGCTCGTCGGTGACCTCGACGTTGCGCCCACGTATCTCGATCCGCATCTTGCCTCCTTGAGAGTCGGTCCAACGATGCTACGCCCTCACAAACGCCTCGTAAAGGTGATTGCAACTACCCGGACCGCGCCGGCGCCACGCAGGGCGCGGGCGCAGGCCGAGAGCGTGGCGCCGGTGGTCAGCACGTCGTCGACGAGGAGGACGCTGCGCGGCACCTCGCCCTGCGGCTGGACGAGCGGCGGGTGAGCGATGCGCTGGGCGCGACGCCTGCCCACCTGGCGACCGCCGCCTTTGCGGGCCAGACAGGAATGGAGGGGAAGATCAGCCTGCTCGGCCAGCGCCGCGGCGATCTCGGCCGCGGGATCGAAGCCGCGCCCCAGCGATCGCAATCGCGCCGTCGGCACCGGCACGATCACGCCACTAAGCAGGCTCGCGGGGGCGAGCCAGCCGATCCGCTCAGCGATTAGCCCGGCGACGGGGAGCAGGCGACGGAACTTCAGCGCCGCAACGAGGTCGCGTGCGGTCCCCTCGTGCGGCGCGCTGGACCAGACTCGATCCAACCCAGGTGGGCCTCCCCCACTCAGCGGTTTGGCAGCCGCTAGGCGCCTGGCACAGCGCGTGCAGAGCGCGGCTTCCTCACGGCATGGGCGTCCGCAGGCGGCACAGAGCGAAGGGAGAAGGCCAGCGGCGACCGCGTGCAAGGGCTTCATACCCCGAGCTTGCGCGGTGCCGGCGCGCCCGTGGCGCGCGAGATGTCAGAAGAGAGTCAGGACTTTGTAACGCGACCCGCGATGGCGCCGACCAGCATTCCCTCGGGCGCCAGCTCGGCACCGGCGAGCAGGATCGAGTCGCGAACCCAGGCGCCGGCACCGATCCGGCAACCGTCGCCGATGATCGCCGGTCCCTGGATGCGGACGCCAGCGCCCAGCTCGACATCGGCGCCGATCAGCACCGGCCCCTCGACCTCGACGCCCTCGAGCGGGCTCGCGGAGCGGATCCCCTCCGCCACCTCGGGCACGCCGGGCTCGACCTCGACGGCGCCGGTGAGCGCATCGAGGTTCCCCTGGCGCAACTCGTCGAGATTGCCGACGTCGTTCCAGTAAGCCTCGATCTCGTGCGAGTAGAAGGGCACGTCGTTCTCCAGCAGAGCCGGAAAGACGTCCATCGCCCAGTCGGCGAAGCCGGCCGGGTCGTCCTCGCCAGCGGCCTTGCTAGTACCCGGCGCCGGAAAGAAGTCGAAAATCTGCGAGCGGAACATGTAGATGCCGCAGTTGGCGAGGTCCGAGAGCGCTTCGGCCGGTTCGGGCTTCTCCTGGAAGCCCTGGATGCGGCCGTCGGCGCCGGTGATCGCGACGCCGAACTGAGTGGTGTCGCTGACCCGCTTTGTCGCCAGGGTGGCGATCCCGTCATGGGACTCGTGGAACTCGCGCATCGCGGCGAGGTCGATGTCGGTGAGCGCGTCGCCGGAGATGACCAGGAAGGAGTCGCCGAGGAAATCGGCGGCGTTGCGGACGCCGCCAGAGGTGCCCAGCAGCTTCTCCTCGAGGCTGTAGGAGAGCTCGATGCCAAACTGCGAGCCGTCGCCGAAGTGGCCCTCGATCGTCTCCGGGAACCAGTGCAGGTTGGCGATCGCCTCGTCGAAGCCGTTGCGGACGAGCAGGCGCACGATGTGCTCCATCACCGGCCTGTTCAGCACCGGCGCCATCGGCTTCGGCACCGCGTAGGTGATCGGGCGCAGCCTGGTACCGAGCCCGGCGGCGAGGACCATCGCCTTCATGAGGCGCTGCCGAGCGCGGCCTTGAAGCCCTCGATCGCCTCGACCGGGAGGGGGTCGACCCCGCGGGCCTCGGCAAGGGCCACGGAGACTAGGTCGCCGAGCATCGTCGCCCAGAGCAGACGGGCGACGCGGGTCTCACCCTGGGTCTCGACCCGCACCACCTCAGCACCGCTGGCGGCGATTACCTCGCCGGTCAGCTCGAAGCGGCGGCGCACGCGCGGATGCTGATCTGAGTCCTCGAGCAGGATCGCCGAGAAGGCGTCGCCGGACCAGCCGCAGAGCTCGTTGTGGTCGGCCTCGGGAAGCTCGGAGAAGAAGGCGGGCAGCTTGGCGTTCTCGTTGATCTGGGCCTTCCAGCGCCGCGCCACCGGCGCGGTCAGGTCGGCGCCGGTGACGACCGTGATGCTGCCCTCCAGGCTCGCCGCAATCTCGGCGGCACGGGCCTGGAGATCCTCGGCGCTCTCAGCCAGGAACGCGGCGGCGTCGTCGATCTCGGTATGGACACGGGGGGCGACACCCGCCACGGCGGCAACCTCGGCGGCGATCGTGAACATGTAGGCGACCGCGGCGCGGGGCTGCAGAATCCCCGGCAGGCCGATCACCGGCAGGCCGGCCTCGCGGGCGCCGTCGGCGAGCGCACCGCCGGTGCTGGCGACGAGCCGCCGGGTGCCGAGCGCCTCGGCGGCGGCGAAGCAGGCGAGCGTCTCCTCGGTGTTGCCCGAGTAGCTGGAGCAGAGCACCGTCCACTCCGGGGTCGCCCAGCTCGGCAGCTCATAGCCGCGCACGGTGAGCAGCGGCTGGGTGAGGCGATCGCCAAGAGCGGCGGCGGCGAGATCGGCGCCGATCGCGGAGCCGCCCATCCCGCAGACCATCAGCCCCACCGAGTCGGCCGAGTCGAGCCGCGCCGATTCGACCCGCCAGAGGGCGTCGCGGAGGTGATCGGGGATGGCGAGGACGTCGTCGAGCATCAGGTCAGCACCGTTTCATCGGCACCGATGACTGCGTCATTGAGGGCTGCATCCGGGCTTACCTCGACCCCTGCGGAGAGAATCGAACCGAGCACCCGAGCGCCCTCGCCGACTACGCAGCCATCGAGCAGAACGGAGTCGCGAATCTCGGCTCCCTCGGCGACTCGACAGCCCGGACCGAGCACGACGCGCGGGCCGAGGGTCGCCCCAGCCGCTACCTCGGCACCAGCGCCGACGAGCATCCCCCCCGGTGCGGTCGGCTCGACCCTCGTCTCGACCCGCCGCTCGAGGATGTCCCAGCTCGCCTGCAGGTAGCGCTCGGGCGTACCGATGTCCATCCAGTAGCCATCCAGCCGCAGGCCATACAGGCCGTCGCCGACCAGGCGCGGGAAGACGTCGCGCTCGATCGAGACCTCTTCGCCTTGGGGGATCAGGTCGAGGACCGAGCTCTCGAGCACGTACATCCCGGCGTTTACCTCGCCCGGCACCGGCTCACCCGTCTTCTCGAGGAACTCGCGCACCTCGCCCTCAGCGCCACTGTGCACAAGGCCGTAGGCGGAGGAGTCCTCGACCGGGTGTAGGCCGAGCGTCGCCTGGGCGCCACGCTCGGCATGGGTGCGCAGCAGCGCGGTCAGATCTAGATCTGTGAGGACGTCGCCGTTGAGGGCCAGGAAGCGGTCCTCGAGGTCGGCACCCAGCTCGTCGGCGGCGAAGCGGATCGCCCCGGCGGTGCCGCGGCGCTCGGGCTCGACCACGTAGCGAATCGTCACCCCCGCCCGCTCCTCCTCGCCGGCAAGCGCCTCGCGCAGCACGTCCGGCAAAAAGCCGCAGGCGAGCACGACCTCTGTCACCCCGTGGCCGGCCAGCCACTCGATCATGTAGGCGAGGAAGGGCCGGTCGACCAGAGTCAGCGCCGGCTTCGGCACGGTCTCGGTCAGCGGCCGCAGCCGCGTTCCCTCGCCTCCCACCAGGACGATTGCCTGCATCTATTCCGCGCTACCCGCAGGGACAGAGCCTTCAACCGCGCGGCCGATTCCCTCGTACTCGAAGCCGGCTTTCCTGAGCAGCTCCGGATCGAGGAAGTTGCGCCCGTCGACGAGCAATGGGTTGGCCATCCGCCCGGCGGCGGCGGCCCAGTCCAGCTCGGCAAACTCGGGCCACTCGGTGACCAGGATCGCGGCGTCGGCCCCGTCCAGGGCCTCGAGCGCCGAGTCGCGGTGCTCGACCGTGCCGAGCAGCTCGCGGGCGGCGTCACCGGCGACCGGGTCGTAGGCGACCACCTCCGCCCCCTCGCCCTCCAGGCGCGCCGCCAGCACCAGGCTCGAGGCCTCGCGCATGTCGTCGGTCTGCGGCTTGAAGGCAAGCCCGAGCAGCGCCACCCGCTTGCCGAGCAGCGAGCCGAGGTGCTTCTGCAGCTTGCCGACGACGCGACGCTTCTGCAGCTCGTTGACCTCGATCACCGCGTTGAGCAGCTGGAAGTGGTAGCCGCTGTTCCCGGCCAGCATCTTCAGGGCGCTGACGTCCTTCGGGAAGCAGGAGCCTCCGTAGCCGATCCCGGGGCGCAGGAAGGCGGAGCCGATGCGCTGGTCGAGGCCCATGCCGCGGGCCACTTCGGCGACGTCGGCGCCGACCTCCTCGCAGACGTTGGCGATCTCGTTGACGAAGGAGATCTTGGTGGCCAGGAAGGCGTTGGAGGCGAGCTTGATCATCTCGGCGCTGGCGACGTCGGTGCGGACGATCTCGCCGCCCAGCGGCTCGTAGAGGCCGGCTACCGCGTCCCCGGCCGCCTCGTCGCCCGCTTCGGCGCCGATCACGACCCGGTCGGGGTGGAGGAAGTCCTCGACCGCCGAGCCCTCCTTGAGGAACTCGGGGCAGGAGACGTAGGGGACGCCGGGCAGGTCGCGCAGGATCGAGTGCCCGGTCCCCGCCGGCACGGTGCTCTTCATCACCAGCGCGTGGCCGCCGCCGGCGCGCAGCTCCTCGACCACCGAACGCACTCGCGAGAGATCGGCGTCGCCGGAGCGCGTCGGCGGCGTGTCGACGCAGACGAAGAGGATGCGCGCCGCGTCGAGCAGCTCGGCCATCTCGGTCGTGAAGGTGAGCCGCTCGGCGTTGCGCGCCAGCAGCTCGGGAAGGCCGGGCTCGTGGATCGTCGTCTCGCCGCGGGAGAGCGCCTCGACCTTCTCGGCGAGGATGTCGCGGGCGACCACCGGGTGCCCGAGCTCGGCAAAGCAGGCGGCGGTGACCAGGCCGACCCACCCGACCCCGATCACGCCAACCGGCTCTCTATCCGCGGTCATCGCTGCCCCCTCCCCTTCTTCGGCTTCTTGTTCGGAATCACGACCTGCGCTGAGCGTGCCATCCCCACCATCTGGTCGTTGGTCAGCACCCGCAGCAGGCTGTTCGCCACCCAGTAGGTGTTGTCCCCCCGATGCCAGGCGATCAACTTGATCCGATCGCCGTCGAGGTAGATCTCATAGTCGCGCCCGTGGATCTCCTGGTCGATACTGGGACCGCTGAGGATCGGCGGGTCGCTCCAGCCCTGGATCCCCTGCACGCCGAAGTAATGCGTGCCGTCAGGCAGGTCGAGTGTGATCACCATCCGGTAGGCGCCGTGGCGGTTGCCATCGGTGTCCTTGAAGTGGTAGACGCGGGGGTCCTGGATGTGCAGTTCGGGGTTGCTTTCCTCGTAGGCGGCACCGGGGGGCAGGCGGCTCGGGTAGAAGACGGGGAAGCCGTGGTCGACCTTGCGAGCCACCGCCTTCGCCTCCAGCTTGCCGGCTTCGCCGGCCGCTGAGAGGCCATCGCTGCCGGGAGGCATCGTTTTGACCTTGGGCTTTGGCTTCTTCTTCGCCTTCTTGCCGCTCCCCTTGCTCTTCTGCTTCGAAGACGACTGCCCCTCGGCCTCGTCGAGCGAGCCGCGTGGGCCGCCGCTGGCTTCGATGCCGAGGAACTTGTCGACCGCCCCCTGGATCATTTCCGGTGAGGAGTAGACGTAGCTCGGTCCCAGTTCGGCCGGGAAATCGACCTCGTTGATCGTTGCCCCCCGTGAGGCGATGAACAGTTCCAGCACTTCAAGCATCGCCTTGGTGTCGCTGATGTCGGAGGTCGTGTATTCGGTGAAGACGTCGATCAATTCGTTGCTGCCGAGGACCAGGTCCTTGATCGGCACCCGCTGGCGGGCGGCGCTGAGGAAGTCCTGCTGGCGGGCGGCGCGGACGAGATCGGTGTCGGTGTGCCGGAAGCGCACGTACTCCAGCGCCCGTTTTCCGCACATCAGCTGGTAGCCGGGCTGCACGTTGATTTCCGCGTACTGTTCGACCGATTCCGCGTTTGAGTGGTAGTAGCGGCGGTCGATGTCGACGTAGACGCAGCCGATCGCGTAGACGGCGCGGACGAAGCCCAGGTAGTCGACGTTGACGACGTGGTTGATCGGCAGACCCGTCAGTTCCTTGACCACCTGAAGGGTCAGCTTCGGCCCTCCGTAGGCGAAGGCGGACGTGAACTTGTCGGTTCCCACGCCGGGTATTTCGACCTTGAGGTCGCGGGGAATCGACATCAGCGCGATCGCGTCCTTGTCGGGATCGAGGCGGAGCAGGATCGTCGTGTCGGAGCGGCCGGTGTCTTCCGGTTCGCTGGCCCGCTTGTCGGAGCCGATGATGAGGATGTTCTGCGGCTCGCCGCCGGTCGTCTGGGCGAGCACGCGCTGAACTTTGTTCTTCAGCACGTTGTTGTGCGAGAGCGCGTCGGCGATGCTGCCGATATAGAGCAGGATGCTGGCCGCGGTCGCCGCCGCTACCGCCATGACGATCACCAGCGAGCCGGCGGTGAAGCGCCACCAGTAGCGCTTCGGCTTCGGCGCCGGCTCGTGGTCGCCCGAGGGCGGCGGCTTGCTCAATCCCGTCTCAGCCACGGTGGTTCAGGCTTCGAGCCGGGCGGGAAGCGAGCGCAGGAAGGTGTCGAGCGTCTGCCGGTAGGTGTGCAGCGAGGAGACCGAGACCCACTCCTCGGGGCCGTGATGACCTTCCCCGGCAGGGCCGAACTCGACCGCCGGCACCCCCACGCGCAGGAAGGAGACCGCATCGGAGGCACCGTCGCGCCCGACGCTCATCGGCTCGCCGTCGTGGTGCGCCGTCGCCGCGGCGCGCAGCGCCCGCACGTAGGGCAGCTCGCGGTCGACGACGGCCGGCGGCCGCGTGAAGAGCTGCTCGACCTCGGCGGCGGAGACGCCCTTGACTTGCTCCAGCACACTGGCGGGATCCTGGTCGGGTAGGTAGCGGATGTCGACGTCGATGGCGCATCGGTCGGGCACCTTGTTGAGCGCGTCGCCCCCCATGATCCGGCCGAGATTGATCGAGGGGCGATCGAACAGCTCCGAGCTGTGCCGAGCGAACGGTAGCGACTCGATACTGCGGAAAACGTCGAGCGCCCTCAAAACGGCGTTGTCGCCGAGCCAGGGGGTGGCGCCGTGGGCGGCGACGCCGCTGACCTGGACGCGCAGCGCCAGCACCCCCTTTGCCTCGACGCCGATGTGCAGGTCGGTCGGCTCACCGGTGATCGCGAAGTCGCCGAGGAAGCCGCTGTCGACCAGTTGGTCGCTGCCACGCTCGGCTTCCTCCTCGGACTCCTCGTCGCCGACGATCCCCAGCCGCACCCGCACCGCGTCTTGATCGCGCATCGCGGCGATCGTCAGCAGCATCGCCGCCAGCGCCCCCTTCATGTCGTAGGCGCCGCGCCCGTAGAGCCGGTCCCCCTCGACCCGCGGGTCGAACTGCCCCGGCTGCCCCGGCACGACGTCGAGATGACCGTGCAGAACGACGGTTGGCGCATCCTCGGGACCCACTTCGGCCCGCAGCACCGGCAATCCGCGCACCTCGTCGTGATCGGCCTCGATCCCGCGCGCCTCCAGCCAGCCTTTGACGAACCCGGCAGCTTCCAGCACCGCCTCCGGCTCAGCCGTGTCGTAACCGATCAGCCGCGAAGCAAGAACGACAAGCTCGTCGCTCATCTGTGCGCCTTTCGCAAGCTCGCGACCAGCGCATCGGAGATTGACCCCCCTAGAGCGGGGTCAAAGTCGGACGCGCTGCGGCGTTGGGGGCGATCCGATACCCCTTCGCCGGAATGTCGCCGAAGGCGGCGATATGCAATCTGATGGTTGCGCGACCGAAGGTCGCGCTCGAGGTCCGTCGCTAAGCGCGAAGCGCGTGCGACATCAATTCCGGCGAGGGGGTATCGGATCGCCCCCGTCACCCCTGGGCGATCGCAAGAAACGCTTCGGCCCGGTCGCGATCCTTCTCGGCCCGGGCGTGGGAGCCGCTGCCCTTCTCGGACTCCGCCAGCCGCTGCTCGGCGTCGGCGAGCTGCTCTTTCAGCGTCGCCGCGTCGAGGTCCTCGGGGGCGAGCGCCTCCTCGACCAAGAGCTTGGCGTGGTTGCCGAAGACCTGCAGCCAGCCGTGCGCCTGCGCGTAGCGCTTCGTCTCGGAGTCGCTGACGTGGAGGCGCAGCTCCGCCGGTTGCAGCGCCGCCAGCAGCGGCGCGTGGTTGGCGAGGATGCCGACCTCGCCGACCGCGGTGCGGGTCGAGACCTGGCG
>Ga0164241_10006050_pt1 | contig 11118 bp, 8 predicted proteins | sample OricomyardsoilBY_FD_108780 | JGI IMG/M metagenome (GOLD analysis project Ga0164241, IMG submission 108780) | Backyard soil microbial communities from Emeryville, California, USA - Original compost - Back yard soil (BY) | ecosystem: Environmental > Terrestrial > Soil > Unclassified | place: USA... | reverse complement strand
GGTCTGCAGGAAAGCCACGAGGTTCTCCCCCACCCGCACGGGCACGGCGGAGTCGCAGAGGCCCGCGAAACATTTCAGCGTCTTCGGCTCGAGGCCGGCCTGCTCCTCGACCTTGCGCTGGAGTTGGAGACAGGCGGCGCAGCTCTGGTTGGTGCGCGCCATCAATGCGCAGAACGGACTTTGGTTCGGGTCCTCGCTGTGGGGCAGACCGAATGCCTCGATCGGGCGCAGGTTGAGGGGCAACCCGGTGGTCTCGCGAAAGGCCTTCTCGTAATCGCGGTAGATCTCCGAGCGCTTGAGTTGCTCGACGATAACGCGGCTGCGTTGCGTGCGGGTATCGTGTGTGGGCAAGATCCCGGAACGATACGGCCCTCACTCAGCCGGCGCAAGTACCCAGGCCCCCGTGCCCGTGCCCATTAGATTCTTCGCCTGCATTTTCGCGCAATCGTAATGTCACTCGCCGCGCCCGCGCACCTATGTATTCATGATCCGACTCCCTCAAGCCGGTGGAGCCCGACCTCCAGGCGGGCTGAATAACGCGCGCCCGCAAAAAGACTCCCGAACCAACCCGCCGGGACGTCGGGTTCCACCAAGCGTATTCTCCATTCTTCCTCACATCACGCGCATGCCGTGCACTGTCCTCCGCAATACGCGTCGAAACACAAGCCTGGTGGAGCCCGACCTCCGGGCGGGCTGAATAACGCGCGCGCGCAAAAAGACTCCCGAGCCAACCCGCCGGGACGTCGGGTTCCACCAGGCGAATTCTTCATCCTTCCTCACACCGCGCGCGCGTGACGCGCACTGTCTTCCGCGTGATAGGCGTCGAAACACACCGCGAGATTGCGCAAAAAAAGCCGGCCAGCGTCCGTCACGTCCACGCCATCCGCCGCGAGACGCACGAGACCGTCCGCCGCCAGCGGCCGCAAGCGCGCAAGCCCTACCGCATAGGTCGTGGCGAAATCGCAGCCCAAGTCCCGCGAGAGTTCCGCGAAGTCCAGGCGCAACCGGCACATCAGGCGCATGATGATCTCCCGCCGGCGCCGATCTTCGTCCGTCAGTTCCAGCCCCCGCGCCACCGGTAACACGCCCGCATCGAGCGCGGCATAGTAGCGGTCGAGTTCCTTGTGGTTCTGGCGATAGCTGGCTGGGGTCTGGGCGATCGACGACATGCCGAAGCCCAGCACCTCCGCACCCGCCCGAGTGCTGTAACCCTGGAAATTCCGCTGCAACGTGCCCGCGGCCTGTGCGCGCGCCAGCTCGTCGTCGGGACGCGCGAAGTGATCGAGCCCGATGTAGCGATAGCCGCCGGCGGTCAGCGTTTCGACGGCGCGCTTGAACATCCCGAGCTTCGCGTCGGGCGGCGGCAGCGTCTTGCGCTCGAGGATCTTTTGCGCGGGCTTCATCCACGGCACATGCGCGTAGCTGAAGATCGCGAGGCGATCGGCCGCGAGTTCCTGCACCTGCTCGAGCGTGCGCGCGAAGGTTTCCGTCGTCTGCATCGGCAGGCCGTAGATGAGATCCACGTTGATCGAGTTGAACCCCGCGTCTCGCAGCCAGGCGATGACCCGCTCGGTCTGGGCGCGCGGCTGCACGCGGTGGATCGCGAGTTGGACACGCGGATCAAAATCCTGCACGCCCAGCGAAGCACGCGTGAACCCGGCGGCACGCAGCGCATCAACCTGCCCGGGCACCACGCGGCGCGGGTCGATTTCGACGCTCAGCTCCGCGTCTGGCGCCACTTGGAAGTGATCGCGCATCATGCCCGAGAGGCGCCGCAACTCGACGGCCGTCAGGAAGGTTGGCGTGCCGCCGCCGAGGTGCACCTGGACCACCCGGCGTCCCGGATGGATGCGCGGCGCCATCAGCTTGAGTTCCCGCTCGAGGTAATCGAGGTAACGCGTCGCCGCGCCGGCCGGCGGGCTGATCACGGTCGTGCAGCCGCAGAACCAGCACAGCGACGCACAGAAAGGCAGATGAAAATAGAGCGAAAGCGGCAACTCCGCCGTGGTATTGGCGCGATCCACGTGCGCGAGCAGCGCCTCAGGTTCCGGGCAGTCGCGGAATCCCGCGGCGGTCGGATACGAAGTATAGCGAGGGACCGGGCGGTCGTATTTGCGGATGAGATCGAGGTCGACGGCGAGCATGGTATGAGATCACGGACGATGAGAGGGAAATTGCCCCGGCGTGCCGCTGCCTGGCTTGGCCGGGGCTGGGCAGATCTTGCGTCAGGGCGTCCCTCCGGCCTGGGCCAGGGCGCGCGGGAAAAGCACGTTGTTCTCCTTGTGCACGTGTTGGTGCAGGTCCGTTTCGAAACGCGCAAGTCCATCCAACAACGCGCGGTGCGTATTGCAGATGGCGGTGGCGAGCGAGAAGCCATCGGTCAACAGCCGCAGTCGCGCGATGGCATCGCCGGCTGCCTGATGCTCGTCCTCCATTTGGTGGATCGGACCGGTCAGCAACGCCGCGGAGGAATTGCCGCGCCCGGCGTCGATCTGCCGGACGAGCGGGAACAAGATGAATTCTTCCTTCTGCATGTGGCAGATCATCTCTTCGGCCAGCTCCCGCGTGGCCGCCGCGATTTCCGGCAGACGCGGATCACGCTCGCTGTGTTTGGACGCGACACGCTCCGCCATCTCGACGAGGCGGGGCAGATCTTCCTTCAGGTAAGTGTGGTGGGTGGCCTCGATATGGTCGGCCAGCTCAGTGAGGCTCATTGCCGCGGCATCCACTTCGGCGGGTCCGGCTTGCAGCACGGCGGCGGTGGACTCGAGGAACTTCAGCGTCGTGTCGACATCGAGCTTCAGCTTCGCGCACGCGGCGGCGATGGACAGCTTGCCGCCGCAGCAGTAGTCGATGCCGAGCTGCTCGAACAAGCGGGCATACAGCGGACGGGCGGCAACAAGGCCACCGATGGTCGTCTCGGCCGTGATCGTGATCGGGGCCGTGGAAGCGGAGGGAACAATTATGCTGGTCATGCGCCCACTATCGCAGATCCCGGCGCGGGCGTCCTTGAGCTACGTCAAGCCGGCCCTCGATTGGTGGCACCCGACCTCTCCGTTCGACGGGCTCAGGGTGGCGAACGGAGTCGAACCACTCAGGACCCCGAGCCTGCCGCGGGGCGGGCGGGTTGGCTTGGCTGGATTTTCGCTCGCCAATTGTTCAGCCCGCCCGGAGGTCGGGCTCCACCAAAGAGAATCCTATCAAATCAGCGGCGATCCCCCACCCGGCTTGCTCCCGTACATCGCCACCATCTGCCGCAGGCGCTGGCCGATGGTCTCCGCGATCGCGATCAATTCCTCCGCCTCCGCCGGGGCCAGCCGCGCGCGACACTGCCGCGCCCATAACCCGAGCCACGCCTGGAAATGCTTTTCTTCCAGGCCCAGCGGCATGTGCTTGAAGGGCATGGCGCCACTGTAGAGGGCCGGACCGCCGGTCACCCCCGACCAAAAATCCGCAATCTTCTCCAGATGCGCCGGCCAGTCCCCGATGTTGGCGGTAAATATCGGCGCGATCTCCGCGTGCTGGCGCACGTCGGCGTAGAAATACTTCAGCAATTGCTGCAGCGCGGGACGCCCGCCGATGCGGTCGTAGAGCGAAGCGCGCGAAATGGGAGTGTCAGCCGCCATCGCTCAGGCCTCACCAAGATTGCGCCGCAACAGGGTGGCCAGCGCGGCGGCGTCCCGGACGGTGATGTTGCGGGCCGCGACCGTGATCAGCTGGGCATCGCGCAGGCGCGCGAGCGTGCGCGAGAGGGTTTCGCTGCTGGTGCCGAGTTCGGCGGCGAGCACGCGCTTGGTCCCGGGGAGCTGGATCACGCCACCCGCTGCGCCGCGGCCATGCTTCACCAGCCAGTTGAGCAGGCGGGTTTCCACGTCCTTCAGCGTGAGGTCATCGAGCATGCCCACGATCACGCGCAGGTGCGCGCTCATCGAACCGAGCATCCGTAGCGCCAGATCAGGCCGGCGGCCGATGAGTTCCAGCACCGGCGCCTTGGGCAGCAGGATCACGGTGCCCGGCTCGACCGCGCGAGCATCGGCCGGATAACCCGTGGGCGACGCCAGCGCCGCCTCGGCAAAGGATTCGCCGGCGCGAAACACGTGGATCACCTGCTCCTTGCCCGTCGGGCTGACCCGGTGAACGTTGATCGCCCCGCTCTGCACGAGGTAGAAGCCGCGCGACGGCTCGCCTTCGTGAAAAAGATATTCGTCTTTCGCCAGATTGATCAGGCTGGCGAAGGCCGCGATCTGGCGGACGTCCTCCTCCGGCAGGCTCGAAAACAACTGGCTGCAACGCAGGCTGGCAGTCAGCCCGGTAAGCTTGAGCTCGGCAGGACGGGGAGTGGCAGGCATCGTGTCCAGTGAATATCGGCCGGCGCATCCTGTCGCCTGAAAAAATCGAGGTCGAACGCGGAAAGTTTCGCCGGACCTTGAGCCAGGTCATGGTCGGAATTTTTTGCGGACGCTGCTTGTCGCGAACCCGCCATGGCCCTCGCGACCGCTCTCCTCCCCACCCCGCTCCGTTCAACTCGCCCTGCCATGAGACCGCGCTCAAGGAAGTCGCGGCGTGCGCAGGAGGCAGCTGCGAACTGACGCAGGAACAGCTCCCCCCGGGACGGAAGCTGGATGATGGAAAGGCGCGAGGTGTGGACATCCCGCCTCCGGATTTGCCTGGTTCACCAGGTGTCGGTCGAACGGCGGATCGAGACGTTGTCGAAGGAGGCGTGGCCGCCGGAGACGGTGTAGGTCTGGTGTCCGAGTTGGATCTCGAGGTCCTGCGTCGTGCCCGGCGCGGTGAAGGTGAAGCTGTGCGTCTGCCAGCCGGCGGTGTTGGAGAAATTGTACGCGGCCACGGTGGTGGCGGTCGTCTTGTTGTAGATCCAGACGCGACCGTTCGCGCCGGCGGTGTCGACCTTGCCGTCGAAGGTGACGGTGTAGCTCGCGCCGGTGACGTACTCGGTCCACGGCTGGCTGAGCTTCTGCCAGCTGGTGCCGTTGGACACGAGCGTGAGGCCCCAGTCTCCACTGGCGTGGTTGGCGCCGTCGCGGTAAGCGGTGCCCGACGACGAGAGCAGCCGCGTCCAGCGGGCGGGCAGCTGGGGATCGCCGCTGGCGGGCAACTCGAAGCCCTGGTTCACCAGCTTGACCGGGTCCCAGAGGATAAGCTGGGACACGGTGAGCGCACCGGTGTGGTCGGGAATCGCCCCGGCATACTGTTTGGCGGCGATCGGCCAGACGAGCGGGTCAAATTGCGCGTAAGGCACCCAACCGTGCATCAAATCGGAAAATTGGTTGGGATCGCAGTAGCTGCCGGCCGAGCCGTCGACATGGTTCGAGAGTTCCGGAGCGGTCAGCGAGCCGTTCCACATGAAGTCGAGCAGCGTGGCCGTGAAGCGGTCCATGTCGGAGTCGACAAAGACGCCGCCGGTGCGGTGCATCTCGGTGATGAACTCCATGTCAACGTTCGAGTGCGACGTGTCCTCCATCTTCGCCCCGGTGAGCGCCGAGTAATACCAGATATAACCGGTTTCGCCCGGCGGCACCGCGAGCCGGTTCGCGAAGTGCCGGGCGCCCTTCTCCGCGCGGTCGAGGTAGGCGGCGTTGGCGTTCACGTCGTAGAGGATGTTCTGCACCTCCAGCAACGCGAAGGTCTGGTTGTACGGCAACGGGCTGAAGCTCGCGCCATTCTCGAACGTATCCCGCGTGACCGGCTCCTGATAGTAGCCCTCGGTCGCCGAGGCCGCGACCCATGTGTTGCCGTAGAAGCCGGCGCTGTCCTGCCACTTCGGGATCAGCTCGTCATCGAGAAATTCCTGGTAATCGTCCGCCGCCCCGCCGAATGCGGCCTGCAGCGCCGGCGTGCTGTGCACGAGGCGCACGAAGTTCGCCAGCGGGATCCCGATCATGCCGTCGAGCACGTGGTAGGCGTAGTACGGCGCGACGCGCACGTTGTCGAAGACGGTCCATTCGCTGGCCGGCGTGTTGGCGTAGTGCGCCAGCCAGACTTTCACCACGTGGCCGCTGGCTGGCATCGTGAAATCGGCGGTGTAGTTTTTCCAACCGGTGGAGGCCACTTCGACGCTGGCGAGCAACGCTCCGGCGGTGTGGTCATAGACAAACGCCCGCCCATGTACCGTGCTGCCGCCGTTCTTGGCGTAAATGCTGAGCTGGTAGCGCGCACCGGGCTCGTAGGTCAGCGCCTGCATCAGGCGCTGCTGCGCGACACCGTTCGTCACGAGCTTGAAACCCCACGTGTTGCTGTTGCAGCTCGAGATGTATTCTCCGGCGGCGTTGGTGCGGAATGCCGTGGTTGATGTGGTGGTCCCGTCGCGGGTCCAGCCGTCGGGCAGCAAACTGTCGCCGGTCGCCCCGGTGGCGAACAGGCCGTTGGCGACGATCGGCGGCGCGTAGCGGGCGGTGGTCCAATCGCGGTAGGCATCCCCGTCCCAGTTGTGCAGCGACCCGAACACCGACGTGGCGTGGCCGGTGAAGCGCGTCAGCCAGTAGGTGTCCTTCGTCGCCGCGTAGAGGTTCAGGTAGCTGCGCAGCATGAAACTCTCCTGCCAGGCGATGAACGCCGCGTCCGCGTTGCCGGCGTAGTCATCGCCGTGCGCCGCATCGTAGGTGGTGAACTTTTCGAACCAGGGGTTGTCGGTGGCTCGGGCGAAAGATGCGGACAGCGCGAGGGCGCCGGTGAGAACGAATCGACCGATCAGTTTCCAGATGTTCATGATTGCCTCTCTTTTTTGGGTTGGGGGAAAGGCGAGCACCCGTCCGCGCTCAGGGCGCCGGCGCGGGCAGTTGCCGCTCGAGGCTCGTCGTCACCGCCGCGGCCAGGGCGTCGTAGCCGGCGGGCGTGAAATGCACGTTCTGCGGCAACTGAAGCTCGGGCTGCGCCGTCACGAGGGCGCAGAGATCGTCGACCGGGATGTCGAGTTCCTGCATCACGCGCCGGGCGCTCTCATTGTAGCGGCGCTCATCGCCGGCGACGCGGCCGAGGGTGCCGTCGGGCACGGGCGTGGTGGTGGCGTAAACCAGGCGGGCGCCGGTGCGACGGAGGCGCGCAACGAGCGCGCGCAGGTTGGCCTCGTACTGCCCGAGCGGCGTGACCTGCTTGCCCTGCTCGGGCGGCACGTACTTTCCGGCCTCATCCAGATACTTCAGATCATGCAGCCCGAAATTGAAATGAATCACGTCCCAGCGACCGTCGCCGAGCCAGGCGTCGAGTTGGGCCAGCCCGCGGCCGGTATCGCCGCAGTTCGCCGCGGGACGGTGCACATTGGCCCGCCCGTGCAACAGCGCCCGCACCTTCAGCGTGTAGCCCATCGAGATCGAGTCGCCGACCAGCAGCACCCGCGGCAGCCCGGGCACGTCCGCCACCGGGACGAAGGAGGGTTGCGGCGTGCCGGCGCCGGGTTCAGCGGCCGGCAGCGGCAGGACCGCGGCCAGGAGCGAAAACAGGACCGAGATGAGCGAGCGGCGCATGGTCAAAGCTTCACCGAGAACGACAGCCACGCGCGCGCGGGCAGGCCGTGGCCGATCAGGCCGGTGAGGTAGGTTTCATCGGTGATGTTTTTCCAAGTGAGCGAGGCAGACCACGCGGCCCGGCCGACCTTCCAGTCGTAGCCCAACACGGCGTCCCACAGCGTCACGGGGTCGTAGAAGAGGGCGGGGTTGGCGATGCTCAGCTTCTTCTCGCCGGTGTAGTTGACGCCGCCGCCGATCCAGAACCCGGCCAGCGGGCCGTCCGGAAAAGTGTAGCGCGTCCAGACGTTGAACAGGTGTTCGGCGGAGTTCTCGATCTTCTTGCCGAGGGACTGCGCCAGCGCCGGCGGCGCCTCGATGGTGCGCGCATTGACCTGGCTGAACGAGGTGTAGATCTGCCAGTGGTCGGTCGGTGAGTAGGTCAGGTCGATCTCGACGCCGGTGCTGCGGTCCTTCGTGCCTTGGATGACGCTCGAGAGCGTGGTGCCGGTGACGGGATCGGGGATGGAGAACCGCGAGACGCGGTCGCGCTGGTTGATTTCGAAATAGGAGATGGTCGACGACAACCGTCCGCTCCAGAAATCCGTCTTCACGCCGACCTCCCAGCCATCCGACGTGATCGGCCGGGCCGGACCGGCGGGCACGCCATTGAGTGAGAGCAGCGTGTTGGCCGGGGTGAAAGACTCGCTGTAGGACGCGAACGCCAGCAGCGCCGGCAGGATCCGGTAGCCGAGGCCGCCCTGGCTCGAGGTGTCGCTCACTTTGAAATTCGTACCCGCGGTGTTGGTCAGGCGGTTGAACGACGACGCCTCGACCGTGGTGCGGCGAACGCCGGCGACGGCGTACAAGCGGTCGTGGAAGAACGAGCCGTTGAGCACGAGGTAGTAGGCTTCGTTGCGATTGTCGGACGTCGCGCTGGCCTGCAGCGGCAGCACGTTTTCGTCGTAGGACTCGTTCAGCGACCGGCCGTCGAGATTGAGGTAGTTCCACGGCTGCAGGTTCTGCGTTGGCGTGGTCTGCTCGTTAGCGACGCCGGTGGCCGGGTTGGTGGTGGACTGCCGGTTGAGCGACTCGCCCGTGCCGTCTTGGAGAAAGGCGCCGACCAGCGGCTTCAACTTGCCCCAGCTGAACTCGAAGTTGCCCGCGAGTTCGGCCTGGTAGCTCCACGACTCCTGTTCGTCGACGGTGAGACGCTTGCGGCGGTTCTGGAAAATGTAGGGCGACTCGAAGACCACATTGGGATCCGCCAGCACGCGCGCCGCGAACTGCCGGGCGATGTTGGTGAGGTAGGCCGACTTCGCTGCGGCCGTCGCGCCCGGCACCGTGGTCGGGTCGATCGTGCCGCTGCTGGTCGCCGTGCCCGGCGCGTAGGCGTTGATGTCGCCAATGCCGGTGGCCTTGTTGCGAATCTCGTTGCTCTGGTACGCCGCGTTGCCGCGGAGCGTCCAGTTGTCCGTCAGCTTGCCCACGTACTCGGCGTTGAAGCCGTCGATTTTCGACGTGCGCCAGTCGTCGCTCCCGGTCCAGTTGAAGTTCTTCGGCAGCGGAAACGGGTAGAGCAGACCGTAGTCGAAGGTGGTGGCCACCGGGTCCGTGAGGCGCACGACGGCGGTGGGATTCGCGGCGTTGCCCGCGGAACTGACGTTGTGAGACACGACCACGATATTCGGCAGCGTGTTGAAGGGCGTACGCTCCTCGCGTTCGTAGTGCTCGTAGTCGACGGTTAGCGCGTGGGCGTCGTTGATCCGCCAAGTCACGGTGGGCGCGACCACCCAGTGCTTGTCACCGGTGAATTCGGCCGGGTTCGGGCCGTTCTGAAAGGCGCCATTGAAGCGGGTCAGCACCTTGCCCGGCACGAGCGGGAGGTTCACGTCGAGCTGGGTGCGCAGGTACTCGTCGGTGCCGGCGTCCTGGCTGAGTTGCACGAACCGGCGCTCCCCGGGCCGCTTGGTGATATAGTTGACGGTGCCGCCGGGCTCGATCGCGCCATAGAGCAGAGAGGCCGGTCCTTTCACCACTTCCACGCGCTGGATGTTGACCGCGTCGACGTAGCGGGCCCCGACGAAGCCGTTGCGCTGTGGCGCGCTGGTGTCGAAGCCGCGGATATTGAAGCGCGTGTTACCCGAAACGAACTCGCGCCCGGCGCCAGTGACGCCCGGCGCGTACTTGACGATATCCTGCAGGTCGCGCGCGGCGGTGTCGGTGATGAACTGCTCCGTAAATGCGTTGACCGTGAACGGCAGGTCCTTGATCGCGGTGTCGACGCGCGTTGCTGACACGGAATTGCCCGCGAGGTAGCCGCGGTCCCGCTGGGTCGAAACCGTGAACGGCGAAAGCTGGAGGGTCTCCTCCTTGGCGGCCGGGGCGGGATCAGTCTGCGCGAAGGCGAGCGGGACGAGGGCGAACGCGGCGGAGAGACGGGCCAGCGCGGAGGGGGAAGCGAGACGGGTGGTCATCGGGCGTGGAGTAAGGTGACGGCGGAACAAAAAGAAGGGGTAAGCCGGAGACACCGCGGACCATGCGCCGGGTCCGGGAAAAGAAAAGCGGCCGGCAATTGAAATTGTTAAATGAATGCGTCCCGCCATCGTCCGCGGCATGCCGGAACACGTCCGCCTGGTCGACATCGCCGCCCGCGCAGGCGTGAGCACCGCCACGGTGTCGCTCGCGTTGCGCGACAGCGTGCTGCTGCCGGCCGTGACCAGGGCCAGGGTGCGGGCGGTGGCGGAAAAGCTGGGCTACCGCCCCCACCCTTACGTGTCCGCCTACATGAGCTGGCGGCGCAACCGCGGGGCGCTGCGCAAGCCGGCGATCGCGCTGCTGCACGGCTACCGCGGCGAGAACGGCTGGGAGAAGCACCGCTCGAGCACCCTGCAAGAGATGCATCGCGGCGTGCGGGAGCAGCTGGAGCTGCGCGGTTATGCGGCGGGGGAATTCCGCCTCGGCACCACCCGACCGGAGCGCCTGGTGTCCATTCTCAAGGCCCGCGGTATCAGCGGCCTGATCTTCGCGCCGAGCATCAACGTCGCAGAGCCTTACGATTTCCCGTTGGCGGACTTCTCCGCCGTGCAGATCGGCACCGGCCCCGCTGGGACGCGCCTGCCGCGCGTCGCGCATGACCACTATCAGGGCGCGCTCGAGGTCGTACGGCGGTGCGTGGCGGCCGGCTTTCGCCGGCCCGGGCTGGTGATCGACCCGGACCACGACGCGCGGCTGCAGCACGTCTGGCGCGCCGGCTTCGAGATGGGTGTGGAAGCCAGCGGCCTGGAACGTGACCGGGTGTTCCCGCTCCAGGAAAGCGCGCCGGATCTCCGCGGACTGCGGGCGTGGTTCAAGCGCCGCCGCCCCGACGTGGTCGTGACGAACCTCCACCAAGTCGTCGAGAACCTGCTCGGGCAGATCCAGCTGACCGTTCCGCGAGACGTCCGGCTGGTCAGCCTCTCGGTCCCTGTCCTCGGCGACCGCGTGTCCGGCATCAACCAGGGTGGCTACTTCCTCGGTGCCCAAGCCGTCGACCTCCTGGCCGGCGCCCTCCGCCTCCACCGCACCGGCGAACTCCCGCAGGCAGTCACGACGCTCGTCGGCGGCCAGTGGAACACGGGGATGACGATGTGAGGGAGCCCAGTTTCGGTGCGAGGTG
>Ga0164241_10006049_pt1 | contig 11119 bp, 5 predicted proteins | sample OricomyardsoilBY_FD_108780 | JGI IMG/M metagenome (GOLD analysis project Ga0164241, IMG submission 108780) | Backyard soil microbial communities from Emeryville, California, USA - Original compost - Back yard soil (BY) | ecosystem: Environmental > Terrestrial > Soil > Unclassified | place: USA... | reverse complement strand
TTTTGAGAAGCTATTTAATAACTACGATATTATTGTTACGCCTGTGCTTTCGCGTTCAACGCCGCTAATTGGTTATTTATCGCCACAATTAAGCTACGATGAAGTAAAAACGCGTGCGGTTAGCTTAGCCCCTTTTACTGCCTTACAAAATATTACCGGCAGCCCGGCCATTTCGTTACCTATGGGTACTTCGGTAACCGGGCTACCAATTGGTTTGCAATATTGTGCAGCTTACGGGCAAGATAAAAAGCTACTTGAATTAGCGTACGAGTTAGAGGTAGCACAGCCTTGGAAATTTATTTATCAAAGTTAGTGGGGCGGTAGGCACTTTTCCTCAAAACAAAAAATCCGCCCCTTTAGGGAGCGGATTAAATTGTTGCCCGAGATGGATTCGAACCACCACAAACTGGACCAAAACCAGTTGTCCTGCCATTAGACGATCGGGCAAAAACCTGTTCCGCTTATATATAAACGGGACGCAAAAATAATCATCCCTCTAACTTTTGCAAACTCCAAGGCAAAAATCATTTTGGGTGTTATATTTTCTGAAAATACACTTTCCCTTTCATACCATGCATATAGGTTCTTCCGTCTGTCGGGTATTTTCCTATTTTTACGCGTCTCAAAATTTTGCTAATGCAGAAATATAAGTTGTATAATAACATCTTCGGATGGCTCACATTCATTTTCGCTACAGTAGTTTATGGTATGACCATGGAAAGTAGCGGCAGTTTCTGGGATTGCGGCGAATTCGTTTCGGGTTGCTTTAAGTTACAGGTAGTTCACCCGCCGGGCGCCCCTTTCTTCCTAATATTAGGCAGGTTATTTACCATGTTTTCGGGCGCAGGCCCCTTAACCGGTGGCGACCCCAGCAATGTAGCCCTTACCGTTAACTTTATGAGCGCCCTGGCTACAGCGGCCTCGGTAATGTTTACTTTTTGGACCACAACTGCCCTTGCCCGTAAGTATGTAATGCGCGATGGCGAGTACACTGCGGGTAAAATATTAACCGTAATAGGTGCGGGTTTAATAGCTGCTACCTCTTGTACTTTTCTCGATTCGCTATGGTTTAGCGCCGTTGAAGGTGAGGTTTACGCCCTTTCGCAATTCTTTATGTCGTTTATTTTATGGGCTATTATGAAATGGGATGCCGATGACAGCCTGTTTGCCGATAAATGGCTGCTGCTAATTGCCTACATGACGGGGCTAAGCATAGGTGTACACTTATTAAGCTTACTGGCATTACCGGCCATTATATTGGTAGTGTACTACAAAAATTACAAAACAAGCCTAATAGGCTGGTTAGTAGCTGTTACCACAGGCTTTTTGGTATTGGGTGTGTATATGAAATTCATAATTTCCTTTACCCAGTCGTACTTAGCCGGTATGGATTTACTTTTTGTAAACGGTATTGGTATGGGCTTTAACTCGGGTATAGTATTTGCCTTATTGCTTTTGGTAGCTATGCTTGTTTCAATTATCCGTTATACCCACACCGGTAAGGATATGGACTTTTATATTGCCGTAGGTATTTCAGCCGCTTACTTTTTAATAGGCATAGCAATATGGGATAGCTTTGTAGCAGTAGTGCTGCGTGGTATGTTTTTAGTAGGGTTAATTTTGTCGCGTTCATATGGCGCCAATGCCCGCCGCACTTATAACATTATTATACTGTGCATGGCTTTCTCGTATATAGGTTACATTAGTTATGCTATGGTGCCTATACGCGCTATTGCCAACCCGCCTATTAACATGAATAAGCCTACCGATCCTTTTAGTTTAAAAAGCTATGTAGACCGTGAACAGTACGGCGACCGTCCTTTGCTTTTCGGGCCCGATTATACCACTACATCGTATGATATAGTTGGCTATAACGAAACAGGCGAAAGATGGGTTAAGGATGCTAAATCGGGTAAATACGTTAAAGGAGCCCCAAAGCAGGATTACAAATTCCGCGAAGATATGCCTTTAATGTTTTTCCCGCGCTTAGGCTTTTGGCAAGAAGATCAAAAAATATCAGGCTACCGTGCATGGCTTAACCCTGAATATAATGTAGTAAGCCACGATAACCACGAAGTGGTAAAAACATTCCCTCCATCGGGTTTAAAACAAGCCAGCGATTATGCCAACAGCTTAAACAAAGGCGGGGGCGGCAATTATTATGTAAAAGATAATATTTCGTTTGCCGATAACCTTCGTTTCTTCTTTAAATACCAAATAGGTTATATGTACCTGCGCTACTTTATGTGGAACTTTAGCGGCAGGCAAGATGATGTACAAGGTACTTATGCCAACGATAATGGCCGATGGATAAGCGGTATACCATTTGTAGATAACTCGCATACCCTGTTTACGCCCGATTGGCCACAACAAAATTTAAGTCAAAACATGTTGCACAACAAAGCGCGCAACAAGTTTTACATGATACCATTTATAATAGGCCTGATAGGCTTAATATATACCTTAATGAAGGACGATAAAACCTTCTTGGTAATATTGGTATTATTTGGCACCACAGGTATGCTGCAAATTATTTATCAGAACGAGCCGCCTATTGAACCGCGCGAGCGCGATTATGCCATTGCCTGTTCGTTCCTAACCTACACCATTTGGATGGGATTTGGGCTAATAGCTTTGGTTGATGCCCTTAAACGAAAGCTACCCGAATTGCCAAGCGCCGCTATAGCATTGGCACTATGCGCCGCAGCGCCTATATTAATGGGTACACAAGGCTGGGACGACCACAGCCGCCACCACCGTTACACCGCCCGCGATTTTGCTATAGATTACCTGCAAAGCTGCCAGCCTAATGCCATTTTGTTTACACAAGGCGATAATGATACATATCCCCTTTGGTATGCACAAGAGGTAGAGGGCATACGCCCCGATATTCGTGTGGTTAACTTATCGTTATTAGGCGTAGATTGGTATATTGACCAGTTGCGTTATAAAATAAACGATGCCGACCCAATAAAACTATCGTTTAAGCCCGAGCAATACCAAGGCGAAAAGCGCAATGTGGTAAGGTATAAGCAAGACCCCCGAATACCCGAAGGGCAACCTGCCGACTTGCGCCGTGTTATGCAATTTATTGCCAGCGACGACCAACGCGATAAGGTAATGTACCAAAACGGCGAAAGCGAAAATTACCTGCCTACCCGTAGTTTTTATTTAGATGTGGACCCTGCGGTTGCCAAAAGCAAAAACATGGTTGCCCCTGAAGATGACTCGTTGTTAGTACCACGCATGCAGTGGACTATTGAGAACTCGGCTTTAATGAAAAACGACTTACTTACTTTAGATATAGTGGCCAATAACATTATGGACCGCCCTATATACTTTGCTGTATCGGTAGCGCCCGATGCTTATATGAATTTGGAAAAGTATTTTCAACTGGAAGGGTTGGCTTACCACGTAGTGCCTAAGGTAAACCCAAGTAATAGCCCTTACAGCGCGCCTATACGTACCGATGCGATGTACGATAATATGATGACCAAATTTAAGTTTGGCGGCATTGCCGAAAACCCAAACATTTATTTGGATGAAAACATATTGCGTATGACGGTGAACATACGTGGCAACTTTGGCCGCTTGGCCGAAGCTTTATTGGCTAAGGGCGAAAAACAGAAAGCCGTTCAGGTTATAGACTATTCGCTAAAAGTTATGCCTTCTAACCAAGTGCCGCATTCGGTGTTCGATTATTCGTACCCCGAAATTTATTATGCTGCCGGCGAAAAAGAGAAAGGACGTAAGCTATTAAATGAAATGTTTGATAAAGCTAAAGACGAATTGAACTACTATAAAACGGTTTACACCTACAATGTAGAACAGGCAAAAGAAGCAGGCGATGCCCAATACTTAGCGCAATTACAACAAGGCGGCTTTATGGAACGCCGTGAAGTAAGGGAGCAACTTTACGTGATGCAGGAAATGAATAATGATGCCAAGAAGTACGAGGACAAAGAGTTTGCCGATAAAATTGAAAAGGAGTTTAACACATACCGGATGTCGTTTGTGCAAATGCCGCAAGGTGTGCAACAGCAGCCAATTCAATAATGATTTAATAACCCCCTCAAAATTTTGAGGGGGCTTTTTTTATATGGAAAAACCAAACAAACACTTTGCAATTTTTGGACGTAAACCATTGCTGGAAGCTTTTAAAGCAGGCAAGCGGTTCGATAAAATACTGCTGCTTAAAAATGCCACCGGCGATGACATAAGGGAAATACTGCAACTGGCGCGCCAGCACGAAACACCCGTACAGCAAGTACCCAAAGAAAAACTGGAAAGTGTTACTAATAAGTATTCCAAACACAAGGAAGCCAACCACCAAGGTGTAATTGGTTTCTTATCAATGATTGAATACCATACCTTAGATGATGTAATACACCATATTATTTCGCAGGGGCAAAACCCTTTGTTATTAGTGCTTGACCATGTTACCGATGTAGGTAATTTTGGTGCAATAGCACGTAGCGCCGAATGCTTAGGCGCCCATGCGATAGTAATACCCGCACAAGGCGCTGCACAAATAAATGCCGAGGCCATGAAAGCCAGCGCAGGTGCGCTGAACAAAATAATGGTGTGCCGCGAAAAGAGTTTAGTAACAGCCTTAAAGCTTTTAAAGGTTAGCGGCATTAAGGTTTTAGGTACTGAAATGAAAGAATCGAAAACCATAGCCAATACCGATTTTACAGTGCCTATAGCTATAGTATTAGGCTCGGAAGGCGAAGGTGTATCGGCAGAGTTATTGAAACTTTGCGATGAAAAAATTACCATACCCATGACGGGCACTACCGGATCGTTGAACGTATCGGTAAGTGCAGGTGTAATTTTATACGAAGCCTTGAAGCAACGTAGTTAGCAAGCCCTTTTCGCATTTATTAGCAGTATAACAGCGTAGTTTCCCTCTCAATTTAGTAACTTTAAGTGCGTCAGCTATTTTATTAATGCTAATTGAATAAACTATGAGTACTGAGCCTGAAGCCCCTATTAAATACAGCGACTATAAAGATTGTGTAACCTATATTAATAAATACTGGAAAGAAATTACTTTCCACCACCCCAATGATAAATTCAGGCACTTAGGCCTGCCTAATAAATTTGTTTCGCCTAATAACGGCATATATAAGTACGACCAGTTTTACTGGGATAGCTACTTTATTATTCTGGGCTTAGTAAAATGCGGTAAGGCTGAACTGGCCAAGGGTATGGTTGATAACTTTCTGTATATGCAGAAACGGTTTAACATTATACCTATGCGCAACAGGTATTATAACTTGGGCAGTTCGCAAATACCTTTTCTTACCTCAATGGCTTTAGAAGTGTTTGCCGTTACAGGAGATAAAAAGTGGTTGAAAACAGTTATGAAGGCTGCCGAAACCGAATTAGAAGAATATTGGATGAATAAAGATATTGCCGAAATACATATAGTGCATAAAGGCCTTTCGCGCTATTGCGATCATTACATTACCCACTTAGCTGCCGAGCACGAATCGGGTTGGGATATGACCTCGCGCTTTAAAGACCATTGTTTAGATTACCTGCCGGTTGACCTTAATTGCGCCTTGTATAAATACGAAACCGACTTAGCAGAGTATTACAAGGAAAACCGACAGATAAAAAAGCATAACTTATACCATCAGCGTTCTGAAACAAGGCGAAAGAATATGTACGAGCTGATGTACAACCCTAAAAAGGGTTTCTTTTTCGATTACAATTATAAAACGGGTAAGCAGAGTACCTTCTATTCGGTGGCAGGCTTTTACCCCATGTGGAGCAAGCTGGCTAATTTTCCGCAGGCAAAAAAAATGGTTGAAAAGCTAAGCGAGTTTGAATACGATTATGGATTGGCCAACACACAATCAAAGGGTTTATCGGATGAATATAAACAACACGACTACCCCAACGGGTGGCCACACCAACAGTGGATTGTAGTAAAAGGCTTAATGAATTATGATTTTGGGAACGATGCTACACGTATTGCCCGTAAATTTTTAAATACTAACCAAAAGCTTTTTAAAAAAACTGGTAAAATGTGGGAGAAGATAGATGTGGTAAAGGGCGATATTGGAAGTTCCGAACGTTACCCTACCCAATCGGGTTTTGGGTGGACGAATGCAGTTTTTTTAAGACTTTTAGATAAATTGGCGGTAAAGTAATTTATGCGGCTATTTTATTTAATGCTTGTTCTGTTTATGTACCAAACTGCAACTGCGCAGCTTTACCCGGCATATCAGGTAACGGTTGATACTAACACATCGGTTGGTTATTATTTTATAACCCCTGTTAAGTTTGGCTCAAGCACGGCAAATGTGTATCAAATGATATTAGATAAGTATGGCAACGTGGTGTACACTAAAAACGCGGGCCGGCAGGCTATAAGCGATTTTAAAATACAGCCCAACGGCCTGATGTCGTACAATACTAAAGGCAAATCGTTTTTGTTAGATAGCACTTTTACTGAAATTGATTCGCTGGGCTGTAAAAATGGTATTACTACCGATGGGCACGATTTTCAAATATTAAGTAATGGCAATTATTTGCTGATGGGTACCGAAGATACCATCATGGATTTATCGGCATACCATGTATTTGCCCATAACGGCTCGGCAGGCAGCCCCAATGCAACTGTTAAGTGCGGCGTAATTCAGGAACTTGATGTAAATAAGAATGTAGTTTTTGAATGGCACTGTAAAGATTATTACCACTTTGCCGATGTAGATACCGCGTTTTTAAATACGCCTAATGCAGTTGACTGGACCCACTTTAACGCTGTGGAGCAGGATATGGATGGGAATATATTGGTATCGGTAAGGCATTTTAACGAGGTAACAAAAATAAACCATACTACGGGTGATGTAATTTGGCGTTTGGGTGGCAATGCCAACCAGTTTACTTTTTTAAATGATACTACGCACTTTATAGCGCAGCACGATATACGCCGTATTGCCAATGGTAATTATACCATATTTGATAATGGCCGCAAGGGTAACCCCGTACACCCCGCCCAAGCTAAAGAGTACACCTTAAATGAAGATAGCCTTAAAGCCACTTTAGCCTGGAGTTATATCAACGATTCGGCTTCTTTTAGTTTGGCTACGGGCAATGTACAACGTATAAGTAATGGTAATACGGTAATTAGTTACGGGGCGTTAAATGCAGGCGCACAAACCTTTAACGTAGTTGATACTTTTGGCGTTAAGCATTTTGAGTTGGTGTTTGATGATACCCTGATAAGCTACCGCGCATTTAATTATCCGCAGTTGCCGTTTGCATTGCACAGGCCACAACTTACTTGTGTAAATACCAACGGGCAGTATTATTTAACCACCACCGAAAACTATAATGCTTATAGGTGGAACACAGGCGATAGTACTGCTGCCATACCCGTAAATAATGGCGCAACCTACCAAGTATTTATACCTATTGGTAACGGCGGTTACATTAGTTCGGAAATACTGGGGGTAACCGACATGAATAACCTGTGCGGTATTACTAATATAACAAACGTACCTGATTCAGGTTGGCGATTGGTTTCAAACAATGTAGGCAGCCGGTTGAATATTTTGTTCAACGGTGGTTTTAATACCTCAACCAGTGCATACGTTTATAATGCTATGGGTAGTTTGGTAATACAGCAAAGTATAAATGCACAACAAGGCAGTGCAAATATTTCAACGCAAAACTTGCCTGCGGGCATGTATTTGCTTAGGCTTAATGGCAGCACGGTAAAATTTAATAAGTATTAATAAGCTTACTGCGGGTTATGCATTTGCTTAATATGTTGCAACATATCATTAGCGGTAGCTACTAAGTTATATTCAGGTTTCCAGTCCCAATCATTTTGTGCAACGGTATCATCAATACTTTGCGGCCAGCCATCGGCAATTTGTTGCCTAAAGTCGGGCTTATATTCTACCTTAAAACCGGGTATTAATTTTTGTATTTCGGCCACTACATCTTTTGGTGCAATGCTAAAGCCCGCAAAGTTATAACCCGAGCGCACGGTAATACTTTCGGCGGGGGCCTCCATTAACTGTATAGTGCCGCGTATGGCATCGGGCATATACATCATAGGCAATACGGTATCTTCTTTTAAAAAACAGGTATAGCTTTGTTTATCAACTGCCTCAAAAAATATATCAACGGCATAGTCGGTGGTGCCGCCCCCTGCACGTGTTTTGTATGATATTAAACCCGGGTAGCGAATGCTGCGTACATCCAGCCCCTTTTTTTGGTAATACCAATCGCACCATCTTTCGCCCGCTTGTTTCGATATACCATAAATGGTATTAGGCTCCATAACCGTGTATTGCGGTGTATCAACCTTAGGGCTACTTGGCCCAAATACGGCAATAGTTGAGGGGAAAAATAGTTTTTTAACGCCTTGTTCGCAGCATACATCCAGTATGTTTATCAGGCCAGTCATATTTATTCGCCAAGCCAATTCGGGGGTTTTTTCGCCTGTGGCCGATAATACAGCCGCCAAGTGGTAAATCTGTGTTATGTTAAATTTTCTTACACAATCGGCTAGGCTATTTTTATCCAGCACATCTAATTTGGCAAATTCGCCACCTTCTTTTAGTTCGCCGGCCGGCTCTTTAAGGTCGCTGGCTATTACGTTTTTGTATGTTTTACGTAGTGCCAAAACCAGTTCGCTGCCTATTTGCCCGCAGGCACCTGTTACAAGTATCGTGTCGCTTTCCATCATTACGGAGGATAAAAATGTTAGGGCGAAAGTAATATCATTTCAATATTCAGTGCATTTCCAGTAATTCTTTATCCACTAATTTGCTAATTCTTATTTTAGCCCCGAAGTAAGGTATAAAAGCGCCTTATTACCTATAAACCATAGCTATGCAAAAAAAATTATTACCGCACTTAGTTGCCGTACTTACGTTTGCCCTGTTAACAGTTATTTACTTTTTACCTTACTACCAAGGCATGGTGTTAAGCCAGGGCGATATAGTACAGTGGGAGGGGATGAGCAAAGAAATTACCGATTGGAATAAAGCACACCCCGAAGAACCTGCCCTATGGACCGATGCCATGTTTGGCGGTATGCCGTCTATTCAAATATTGATGCAGTATTCGGGTAATTTGGTACATAAAGTTTACCTATCGCTACAGCCAATATTTCCAGAGGTTACCGAAACTGTTTTCCTTATGTTTTTTGGTTTTTATATACTGTTACTCTGTTTCGAGGTAAGCCCCTGGCTTGCTTTAGCGGGGGCACTGGGGTATGGGCTGATGTCGTTTACCCTTCAATCTATCGAGGCCGGGCATAATACCAAAGTACTGGCAATGAGCTTAATGGCGCCCGTAATTGGCGGTGTAGTATTGGCATACCGGAAAAGGATATTAATGGGTGCAGCAGTTATGGCGTTATTCCTTTCGTTGGCTATTGATGCCAATCACTTACAGGTAGCTTATTATTTATTAATGGCATTGCTTATACTGGGCGTTTACTTTTTTGTTGAAAGTATATTAGAAAAACGGATTGTACATTTTGCTAAAGCATCGGCGGTTTTAGTGGCTGCGGGTGTATTGGCCCTATTGCCTAACATTGCCAATTTGTGGGGCACACAGGAATATGCCAAAGCAACTATAAGGGGCGGAAGCTCGGAACTTACAGCCAAAAAAGAAGCTACCAAAGGCGGAGGCTTAGATTATGAATATGCTGCGCGCTGGAGTTACGGCTTGGCCGATGGCGAAATACTAACATTACTTATACCCGATATGAAAGGTGGCGGAGGTGGTAACACCCTAAGCGATGATAACAGTATTGTACAGAAGTTTACCAATCAAGGTTATCCTGCTTCTCAAATTAAACCCTACATAGCAAGCAAACTTTACTTTGGCCACCAGCCATTTACTTCGGGGCCGGTATATTTTGGCGCTGCATTGGTGTTCCTGTTTGTGTTTTCAATGCTGGTATTAAAAGGTAATGTTAAGTGGGCCTTGTTGGCACTAACGCTATTTTCCATGCTGTTAGCTTTTGGGCATAACACACCGTTCCATAAATGGATGTTCGATTTATTGCCTGCGTTCAATAAATTCCGTACACCTGCTATGGCATTAGTTATTGCACAGTTAACCATACCGCTTTTGGCTGTATTGGGCATAAGCGAACTGCTGAAAGGAAAGCAAACTGCCGATGAGCTGAAGAAAAAATTACTGATTGCAGTGGGTACTACCGCAGGCGTTGTATTTTTATTTGGTATAGTAGGTAGTTTTATGGGTTCATTTTCGGGCCCCGGCGATGCGGAAATAGGCAAGAGCACGCCCGACCTGGTTAACATGTTAAGGGACGAACGTGCATCTATGGTTCGTACCGATGCTATCCGTTCGTTATTTTTTATTGGTGTAGCATTTGCATTGTTATGGTTCTTTATTAAAAAACAAGTGTCGCAAACTATATTAATAGTAGGCTTAGCGCTGGTGTTTTTTGCCGATAACTGGATGGTAGCAAAACGTTATTTGAACAACGACAACTTTGTTGAAAAAAGTGCCTACGAAGGACAGCACCAGGCTACACAAGCTGATTTGGAAATTTTGAAAGATACCGACCCCAGCTACCGTGTGTTTAATGTAACCCGCGATCCGTTTAACGATGCTATGACATCATATTACCATAAATCGGTAGGTGGGTACCACCCTGCTAAACTTATTCTATATCAAGATTTGATTGAGAATCAGATTTCGAAAAATAACATGAACGTATTGAACATGTTAAACACCCGTTATTTTATAATTGAAAATCCGCAGAATAAACAACCTGTGGCACAGCGTAACCCGGGTGCATTGGGCAATGCATGGTTTGTACGCGAGATTAAGTGGGCCGAAAATGCCGATGACGAAATGGCATCGCTCACTAACTTTAATCCGCAATCAACGGTGGTGGTTGATAAGCGATATAAAAATATGGTGCCAAGTAATACCATAGGCGATGATGTAACAGCACAAATTAAATTGCTTGAATACACACCTAACAAGTTAACCTATCAGTACAGTTCAAACAGTAGCCAGTTAGCAGTGTTTTCCGAAGTGTTTTATGAAAACGGATGGCATGCCTATGTGGATGGTAAACTTACAGATTACTTTAGGGCTAACTATG
>Ga0164241_10006048_pt1 | contig 11119 bp, 11 predicted proteins | sample OricomyardsoilBY_FD_108780 | JGI IMG/M metagenome (GOLD analysis project Ga0164241, IMG submission 108780) | Backyard soil microbial communities from Emeryville, California, USA - Original compost - Back yard soil (BY) | ecosystem: Environmental > Terrestrial > Soil > Unclassified | place: USA... | reverse complement strand
ATCTGCGACATCATCCACGCCAACGGCGGCCAGGTTTACATGGATGGCGCCAACATGAACGCGATGGTCGGACTCTGCCGGCCCGGTGACTTCGGCGCGGACGTGTGTCACCTCAATCTTCACAAGACGTTCTGCATCCCGCACGGCGGCGGCGGTCCGGGTATGGGTCCGATCGCGGTTGCGCCACATCTGGTTCCGTTCCTGCCGGGTCACGCTGTCATCGATCAGCCCGGTCGTGAAACAGTGGTGGGCGTTTCGGAAGCACCGTGGGGCAGCGCAAGCATTCTTCCCATCTCGTATGCCTACATTCGGATGATGGGACCGAGCGGACTGGCGGACGCGACGAAAATCGCCATCCTCAATGCCAATTACATGGCCGCTCGGCTCGATCCACACTATCCCGTTCTCTACCGCGGACATAACGGAACGATCGCGCATGAGTGCATCGTAGATACGCGCGTCGTAAAGGCGACTAGCGGCGTCGATGTCGAGGATATTGCCAAGCGACTCATGGACTACGGCTTCCATGCTCCCACCGTCTCGTTCCCTGTCGCGGGCACCATGATGATCGAACCGACCGAAAGCGAGTCGAAAGCCGAGCTCGACAGATTCTGTGATGCGATGATTGCGATTCGGGAAGAAATCCGAGCGATCGAAATCGGAGAGGCAGATCGCGCGGACAACCTGCTGAAGAACGCTCCGCATACGCTTGCACGCATCACCGCCGACGAATGGTCGCATTCGTACTCACGCACACAGGCGGCGTATCCTGCGAGCTGGTTGCGCCAATCCAAGTTCTGGCCTGGCACTGCTCGTATCGAATCCGCCTACGGAGACAGAAATCTCGTCTGCTCCTGCCCGCCCACCGACGCATACGCAACGTGAACGAGTAGCGTGAACTGCTAACGTAAAACAAAGCCGCGTCTCGATCGAGGCGCGGCTTTGTTTTACGATCTGGTCGACGTCAGAGTCTGAAGAGACCGGCGCTGAAACCGCTATCCGACGAGCGCTGTATACGCATCGGGCTTGAGTAGCGCCGAAAGCTCAGCCGGATCCTTGAGTTTCATCCGGATCATCCAGCCATCTCCGTACGGATCGGAGTTTACGAGTGCAGGCTCGCCATCCAGCCGCGCGTTTACCTCAGTCACCTCGCCGGCGAGCGGAGCAAACAGCTCGGAGACGGCCTTCACCGCCTCGATGGTCCCGAAGACATCGTGCGTTGCGAAGGGCGTACCAGCCTTCGGCAGCTCGAGATAAACAACATCGCCCAACTCACCCTGGGCGAAGTCCGTGATTCCGACCTCGACGGTCCCATCGCCGCGGTCGCGGATGTATTCATGCTCAGCCGTGTAAAGCAGATCGCCGGGAACGTTGGCCACGCGTCAATGCCTCGAAATGGAGCGAAAAAAGGGAGCTGACGCGAAGCGTCAGTCAATCCGCCAAGCTAGATCGGGCGTCAACCGCTGTCAACTCTGCCCACACGGCGTCGACCTGTAACTGCAGCTTCTTGAGCGTTCCGTCATTCTCGATCACATAGTCGGATCCGGCCCGCTTCAACTCCGCGTTCATTTGGGCTGCGATCATGTTCCCCGCATCTTCGTCGGACACTCTGCGGATCTTGACGAGTCGCTTGAACCGAAGATCTCTTGGTGCGTCGACCAGTACAATCTTGTCGAACTCCGCCACGAGGTGGCGCTCAAACAGCAGTGGCACCACATAAATGAGCACCGCGTCACCGCGCTTTCTTGCCTCGGCAACAATTTTCTTGCGGAGACTGTTGACGCTCGGGTGGATTATTGCGTTGAGCTCATCCAGCTGATCCTTGTCTGCGAAGACGGCATGCCGGAGTGCCTCCCGGTCGATGGCGCCGTCTGGCATGAGAATGTCCTCACCCCATCGCTTGACCACGCGCTTGTAGCCGGTCGAACCCACTGCCACCGCGTCTCTGGCAAGAACGTCGGCGTCCACGATCGTGGCGCCGTGGGCCTCGAAGCGTGAGGCAGCCTCGGATTTTCCGCTGGCGATGTTGCCAGTCAAACCGACATAAAGCATTGACTAACAAAGTATGAACCGGCCCGCGCTTGTAAACGGCAAACTGTTGACTATTCGCCGACCGGGTCCAGAGTCGAAATAGCGGCGCCGTATGCCGGCTTGAACCTCTGTGCAGAAGGGCCGCCGGCGATCTGATCCTGCAGGGTGGTGAAGACCAGCTTGGCACCGCCACCCGCCCGAATCTCGGAAGGCGTGGCCGCCATGTACCGCCGACAGTTGTTTCTGAACGCGCTCCCGGATGGGAAACTCAGCGTGAGCGCGATCCGGTCGGTGCTGTGCCGAGTGCCGTCCATGAGCGCGGCAGCGACGATAAGCCGTCCCCACATGATCAATTTGTTGGCAGACGGATAGCCAGATGCCGAGAGTGCGCGGGAGAGGCGCCGAGCCCCGATCCCCATCTCCCGGGCGAGCGCCGCCGGTGTGAGCCGCTCGTGTGCTCGGGTGATCGAGGTTAGCAGGGCATCCGCAGCGACGGGGTCGGCGGCGGGCATGAGCCCGCTCTTGACCATGCTCGCCACTCCGCGTGCCGATGCTCTCTCAATGGCCCGTGTGAACGCGGATGGCCCGTCGTCCATGTCCGCAATCACCATCGCTTCGAAGCCATATCGTCCGGCATCAAATATGTGATGTACCGATTCCATGGAGTACGTCGTGTATGCAATGAGCGCAACGCCCGGATTCAACCGCTTGAACCGTCGGATCGCATCGAAGGTCGGCGTAACAGCCGACTCCAGATCCAGGACGGCGGCATGTACCAACCGACGATCGCTGGTTGAGAACATTTGTTCCCAACTTTCGCATGCGATGATCGTGTGGCTATCACGCGCCGCCGCCCTCAGCCGCGCGAGGCGGCCTGGATGGTTGATCAGGGTGAGGATAACGCTCATGAAATCAGTGTCGGCACGCTTTGGTTGTTTCAAAGGACGCCGATACTCGCATTTAGTGACAAGAACGTCCGGCCGCGTGACGACTCGCGCTACCGGCAATACCTACTTTCTCAGCATGCCGAATTCCGTTCGCGAAGCATTCACGCTGATCGAGCTGCTTATCGTGGTAACCATTGTGGGCATCCTCGCGGCGCTCGCGCTACCTCGCATCCGGTCCGCGCAATTCGACGCCGATACGGGGATGCATACAGTGCAGATCGTGCTGCAGCAGGCGCAGCGTTTCGCGATCCTCCGCCAGACGGACGTCATGGTCAGCTTCGACACCGCTGGCAAGCGCATTAGAGTGGTTTACGACGTCAATAACAATCACCAGTACGATCCGGGCGAGGTGATCAGCTGGGCGCCACTCGACGACGGGAATCGCTTCGTCGTGCCGCCATCGGGAGTTCAGATGGCAGGCGGCGCATCCGTGGTGGGCAGCGCCCTCGCCTCACGCGACAATTATCCAACAGTCTATTACCATCGCGACGGCGCGCTGAGCAGTGAGCTCGAGTTGTATCTGACTTCGCACCGAGCCGATTTGACCGACGAGCGCGCAATACATGTGCGACAGGCTACCGGGCGTGTGCAACTCTACCGTTACAACGGCAGTGCATGGATAGGAGCTGGACTATGATGAAGAAGACGCGCAAGGGTATGACCCTTATCGAGGTGATGATCGCAGTCACCATTCTTTCCACTGCCATGCTCGGCATAGCAGGCTTCATGGGAAAGTTTGCGCACATAGTGGCGGTGAGCGATGTCAAGAACACCGCGAATGAGATCGCCTCGCAACGCCTCGAAGAAATCAAGAGTGCGCCGCGTTACTCCGCCATCGATACGCTGTACCCTGGTACGACTGCCATGTCCTCTCCATACGTAGGATACACGCGGACGACGGTCGTCAGCCATACCGGAGGCGGAGCGGCGGACCTGTACGATTACAAGACGATTACGGTGACAGTAGCGAACCCACGCCTCGATGTACCAATCAAGCGCACAACCATGATAGCGGCCTTTTGAGGTGTATCCAATGATGAACTCAAACGGACGCAGCCCGGTCAGTAGCAACTCTCCGCGTACGCGTCGCGCTGGTTTTACACTGCTGGAGGTCATGCTCTCGATCACGATCCTCCTGCTCGTATTCGCAATGGCGATTCCCTTGTTCCGCACTCAGGTCCAGGCGATGGGCAGCACCGCCGGCAGGTCCGACGCTCAGCAGAATGTGCGTTTCGCAATATCGACTATCGAACGACAGCTTCGTGTCGCGGGTGCAGGCGTTGCCGATCAACAGCCGCTGCTGATCCAGGCAGACCCGTATGCAGTAACCTTCGACGCCGATTACGCCGCCCGCGATACCGCGGCTGAAGGCGGTGCATTCGGTGCCGTGTACTACGATCCGGATCTCCCGATTGGTTCGACGATGAGCATGACGCCGGCTCAGCAGGTGACGCTTCCGCTCTCTACCAGAAGCTGGCCCACGGTTTCCTACTATCGCGGTGGTGGTCCGCCCAGTGCGGCCGAGACCATTTCATTCTGGGTCGCGGTCGACAACAGCCCGGGGTCGAACGGCCGGTACGCCTTGTTCCGGCGGGTAAACGCCATGCCGATCGATACGCTCGCACGCGGAATCATCCTCGATCCAACGACGCCGCCATTCACATATCAGATCCTGTCCGCCACGAACGTGCCGACCGATGTTCCTGCCACATCGCTTCCGGCATTTCACGTCGCCGTTCACGGCGCGCCGGACGACACCGCTGCGTCTGCGCTGACAGATCAGATTCGATTTGTAAAGATTCACCTGAAAGGCAGTTTCATCGAGCGCAACGGTTCCAGTACGGTTCAGGTTGCCGACGCATCGGTGCGACTGCTCAACGCAGGTCTGTTGAATCTCGCGACATGCGGAGACGCGCCCGTGTTCGGTCAGTCTGTGAGCGCAGTTGCGGACACCAGCAAGGTCATCCTTACGTGGGGCGCCGCGAGCGACGAAACAGGCGGCGAAAAGGATGTCGAGAAGTACGTCATATATCGCAGGACTGTCACGGGTGCGTTCGCCGACCCGCTCGCCGCAATTCCGGCCGGTCTTTCGACCTACAGTTTCACCGATACTCAGGTGTTATCCGGTGAGCAGTGGATATACGGAGTGGCTGCCGAAGACTGCGGTGGCCAGTTCTCCAGCGTGTCGCAGAGTAGTCAGGTTTCGGTTCCATAAACGGGGGATTGATGTACACCAAGCACCTTGACAGCCTCGCGAAGATGTTTCGCGCATGGAAGAGTCGTCGAACTATGAAGCGCGGTTTTGACCGTCGTGGTTCGGCGCTGATACTTACGCTCGTTCTCACACTCTCTCTGGCGAGCCTTGCCACATCGGCGATCTATCTTGGCGCGAACGATCAGATGCTCGCGCTGACGTACGATCAGGAGCGCAACATGCGTTACGCCGACGAAGCAGTTCTCGCGATGGGAAAGAGCACCCTCAACTTCGATCCTTATGCAGCGCCAGATACCGGTTACACAACCGTGTTCAGTGACGCCGCGATAAAGGACGCAAATGGCAATCCCCTCCCTGGGCTGACGGCCAGCATGTATCTCGGCCCGACAAGCTCCAACACTGGCCAGTTCGGCCGTTTCGTGAGCGTGGTTGCCGTTGTCAAGAACCAGACCGGCGCTCAGGTCATCCGTCGACTGGAGCTCGCACGAGAAAGCTTCGCGAAATTCGCGTACTGGTCCAATCAGGAATCGAATAACGGTACTACGATCTACTTCAACAATAACGATCAGCTGTGGGGACCGGTCTGGTCCAACGATCAGCTGCACATCGGGTCTGGTACTGCCAGATTCCACGGTTCCGTTGGTACTGCATCGACAATCGACGGTAAGCCTTACGGCACATTTGATCTCGGATACTCCGAGAACCAGAAGCCAATTCAGTTGCCGAACAACACAGTACTCTCCAGCCTGGCTGGATATGCCTCTGCTGGCAACTTCAATTTTACGGCGCCAAATTCCAGCACGGTCGATCAGACCAAGATGCGAATCGAGTTTGTCGCTCGGCCATATAATGGCGGCGCTGGCGGTGGTGCAACAGGACTTCCGTTGACGGGTGCTGACGACGGCTTCTTTCGCGTATACGTCAGCAACGCCGGCGCAGCATGGTTGCGCGCCGACGTGAGTTCCAAGGCGGACAACTGCGGAGCCACGTACATCTTCACCAACACCGGTACTGGTCTTGGATCGCCATCGCGTCCTGCATTCGTGCCGATGTCGGAGAACACGACGAAGTGGTTCAAGCAGGCGCTGCAGGCGGCGCCGTCGGGTTACTACACTTCAACTCAGATAAGCAATCTCACCAGCTCGAATGCATCAACGCGCGAGAAGGCGACGCTCGGCCAGGCCAAGGCGCGTTGCTACCTTGGCGGCGATCCGAACCTGCGCGCGGTCAGTTACCGGTCGACGCCCGGCTACACCACCGATACGGCGAATGCGCGCGCGCATGGCGGCGCCTACATCATGGCTGCGGTTCAGAACATCGCCGGTGACAGCACTACGTTCTATCCGGCGACGAGCACTAATCCCATGGGTTACTGGAAGACGTATCCCGGGGCGGTCTCGGCACAGCTCACGGCGCTTTACCCGGCGGAAGCAGGTTACCTGTATCCACTGTATCGCGGACTGAATGCGGGTACGAAGGGTGTCATTTACGTGAAGGGCACGACCGGAATCAGCGGCACGCTTCGCGGCCGCGTGACCGTATATGCAACAGGAAACATTGCCATCCTGCGAGATACGAAATACGTTACCGATCCATCGCTCAACAACTGCACCGCGGACATGCTCGGAATGATATCGGGCAACGACATTCTGGTGGCGGACAACCTGCTCCAGGATCCGCCGAATCTCTCGGGTCTCGGCTACACGAACATGGACGACACCAAGGATGTATTCATCCAGGGTGTGATGATGGCGCTCAATACCGCGTTTGGCGCTGAGAACTACGACAGCGGCCCGAACAACGCGAATGATTGCGAGGGTACCAACAACGGCCGCGGTTGCCTGTACCTCACGGGCGGCATCATTCAGCAGCAGCGCGGTGCTGTCGGTCTGTCGGACGGCACCGGTTTCGCGAAGCGTTACAGTTATGATAAGTGCGCGTTGTACAATCCGCCGCCGTATTTTCCGACTACCGGCCGGTACACTGATAACCGGTACTACGAGATCGATCCATCCGGCTTCAACGTCGCTGCGCTATTCAATTCGCTGACTCCGTAATCGACGGGAGCAGCTCAAATCAGGTTTGGTGGCAAAAATGGGCCCGGATATTTCCGGGCCCATTTGCGTATCTGGATCTGATTTTCTCCGAAGCCAGATATGCGGTTCAGAAAAGGCGCACCTGTGCTGCGTCGATGCGTGGCACGCTGTGGCACATTCGGCAGCGTGCTTCGTACTTGTCGGCTGCACCAACCATGATCTGCGGACTCTCGTACGGTGCCGGCTTGCCGTCGATGAGTCGCTGATTACGCGTCGCTGGCCCGCCACACAGCACACAGATCGCATTCAACTTGTCGACGCTCTCGGCGACCGCCATGAGTTGCGGCATCGCGCCAAACGGCTCGCCGCGGAAATCCGTATCGGTGCCCGCGACTATTACTCGACGTCCGGTTTCCGCGAGTGCCGTAACGAGCTGCACGATACCGGCGTCGAGGAACTGCGCCTCGTCGATCCCGATTACCTGCGCAGTGGGATCGAGTCGCTGCGCGATCTGTGCAGATGTATCAATTGGAATGGCTTCTACAGTCCTTCCGTCGTGACTCGAGACGGCGTTGATGCCGGCATAGCGCTCGTCCAATCTGGATTTGAAGACCTGCACACGTTTGCGCGCTATCAAGGCGCGTCGTACGCGACGAATCAGTTCCTCACTCTTCCCGCTGAACATGACACCGGCGATGACTTCGATCCAGCCGCCGGTGTGCTGATATCCGACGCTCATCGAGACTTATCGCTCGAAGGGTCGGGGGCGTCGCGGCGGTCCGCCGGGTCTCCCGCCCGGTCTGCCACCGCGATCGTCCCGATTTGACGGACCGGATCGTGGTCCTCGACCGAGGTTTCGTTCCCGTCTTTCGCCGGAGGGTGTCGAGCCGCCGCGAGGCGGTCGCGGTGACCATTCATTGCGCTCCGCGCCACGGACTGGTCGTGCGCCACCCTTGGGTGGACCACGAAAGTCCTTGCGCGGCGGACGATCATCCCGGCTGCGGGTGGCTCCCGCGCTGCGCGAATCGCGCGGCGGACGAGCTCCGCGCGCGTCGTCACGATCATCGCGGCGGCTGTCACGTGCCGGTCTATCGGAGGGCTGCGACGCAATCAGTCGCAGTCCGTGTGCTGGTGTCGATTTTCCATGAGCGCGCGCAACGTCGAGCAGTCGGATTGCCGCAGCGGCGATCTCGATTCCGTCGTAGCGCTCGAGCAACGGTTCCAGCGCGATCATTTCACGCGTCGCAACGCCCTGTGACAGCACGACGGCGAGTTCCTCGCGCAAGGTGGCGTCCCGGGATCGGGCCACAGCGCCAGGTCCGTCGAGTGTGAGCGGCACCACGGTCTCCGTCAGTTCGTGGAGCGCGATCATGTCGCGAGGCGTCGCGAGCGCGACGATCTGCACGGGTCCCATTCCTGACGCCGCTGCTATTTCGCTTGGCATCACAGGTGAGTCGTAGAGAATGACAGTATGGCTCGCCGGGATCGATTCGTATCGCGAAACCCGGATCGGGTCGTCAGTTCGGCGATAGCCGAGGCTGCGGACTGTCTGCGTGGCGTCGGCTTCGGAACCTGCGTCGCGGACAACGATTGTCGCTGATGGCGGATCGAGGTCGTCGAGCAACCGTCGCAGCGCGGCAGGTCTGGATGCGCTGCTGACTGTTACATAGTGCATGGAGGGTGCGGCCGGCGAGATCTGAGGATCTGGCGATTCCTCTGCGGCGGGCGGGGTCATGCGGCGCGCGGTTCTTAGGTAGCTGTCGATGATCTTCTCGACCTCCGGCGTCTCGCGGCGGGCGATCATCACGCGCGTAGTTTCCTTGGGCAGTTCGGCGAAAAGCGCTTCGAGTGCCGGAAGTGTGAGCGGACTGGATGCAAGATCATCGTCCATCCAAGCTAGAACGATCGTTCGAAGAGAATCCAGCTTGATCGCTGAACGCTGGATCAGTCGCTGGATCTCGATGGCGGGGCCAGCAATGGCGTGAACCGGGCGCTCGGCGAGCATACGTGCGGCGCGGTTGGCGGAGGTAACTGGAAGGACCTCGACTCCCTGGGCGCCGCTGATGGCCGACACGGTGTTGCCCACGACCACAGCGGACTCAGCGTCGGGGGTAACGATGACTACCTGGAGAGAGGCTTGAGATGGGTCGATGCGTTCCAGGCCGGGCAGAATGACGCGCGCGAGCGCGTCGGTCGTCCTCGGGAGAAAGTGGACGACGTTCTGGCTGCGTGAAGCCGTGGTGCGCTCGGCCTGTTCCATTCGGTGTTCGCTCGGTAATGTTATTGGAATGATCTCCGCCATCGTGCTGGTGAGGGCCGACCCGCAGCGGATCCCGCAATGTGCCACCAAGCTGGCCGGGATTGAAGGGGTGTCGCGCGTGTATTCTGTAAGCGGCGATTGGGATCTCGTCGCTCTGGTCGAGGTTCCCGACTTTGAAAGCGTGGCGCGTGTCGTTACGGAAGAGATCTCCGGGGCGCCTGGCCTGCAGAAGACCCAGACCCTGACAGCCTTCCGGGTGTACTCCAAGGGTGATCTGGAGCAAGCGTGGGACATCGGTGTCAATTGACGCGCTTCGTGCAATACAATCGCTGCTTCCGGATGCTGAGATAGTTCAATCAGACGCGCCGACAGAGGATAGCTTTGCCGGTGCGTACAGTGAAGCGCCACACATTGCATCCGCGGATTTGCTGGAAGGTCAGCGACTGAGGGCGTATCGAATCGAGGGTGAGCCGACGGTTCGATTCGCGGGATTTCTGGATGGGATTCAGCGGGCGCGCATCCTGTGTCATCGCAGAGGGGTGCCGATCCTCGATGGTACTGTCGCAGCTGCGATCAGAGTGCGCGTCGACAAGCGCTACGTAACGTGGGGATGGCGCGCACCAACAGTGTCTCGCAGCCTTTACATGCCTCTTACGCTGCTGGGTTGCGAGGGGCGGTCGGAGATCGAGGGATTCAACATCGTTGATACGAGCTACAACGCGCGCACGAACGAACTGGTCTCGCGGCATCCAGCTGCGCTTCGCGCGGTCGCGCTCGAGCGTGTCGGTCAGGATCGTGGGGCGGCCGAGCAGAGTCTTGCCGAGGACTGGTGCATGGATGGAGCGGAACCCCTGTTCGTGGATGGCGGCATCAGCGGCAGTCCTCGACTTGCTGCATCGAACTGCGCGATTGGTGTGATCAAAAGTCATCACACGCTGTTCGCCGACGGTGATGCGCTGGACGTTGTGATGTCGCTCCGGAGTGGCGAGCGCAGTTCCGTATTTTCGCCGCCTGCCAAAGCGCGAAGTGCGGTGGCGAGCTGGTATCTCAGGTTGCGCGACCCCCGAGGGCATGACGCGATGTTCGGGCTCGTCCGGATAGAGGTGGCGATGAATGACGACATGGCTGCGCGTGCCAACGAGGTGTCGCGCTGGGTGATGGCGGAGTCGTCGCCGGTGTCGATGCCGGACAGTCGCTGGGACAGGATGGCGTATGGGATTCGAGATTGCGAACAGTTCCTGAGGTCGATCGCATGACCTCTGCGCTTGGAAGAGTTGTGGCGACGGAGCGAAGGCCGAACACGCCGCACGAGTTTCATTTCTGGACGGCGCTCGATTCGCCTGTTGGCATCGGAACGATCGTACGCGTGGACGGCAACCGGCCGATCGACGGCCAGATACCGCGCATTTACGGCGTCGTAACCGAAGGACTCAGTTACACCGATCTCGTGACGCCGATGCACGACGTGCTCAGCCACGACGGATCGCCGGAACGAGCGGGATTTGCGTCGGCGGAGCGTTCCGAGATCCGGTTGTACAGTGCGGCGGTACTTCGGCAGATTCCCGAGGAGCCGTTGCAGCCTGTACCGATGGGCGACGTGTTTCTTGCGGAAGAAGAAGACGTGAACGTT
>Ga0164241_10006047_pt1 | contig 11120 bp, 10 predicted proteins | sample OricomyardsoilBY_FD_108780 | JGI IMG/M metagenome (GOLD analysis project Ga0164241, IMG submission 108780) | Backyard soil microbial communities from Emeryville, California, USA - Original compost - Back yard soil (BY) | ecosystem: Environmental > Terrestrial > Soil > Unclassified | place: USA... | reverse complement strand
GTAGAACTCGTTGGTGTCGAAGCTCATCTTCGGCGCTTCCAGGGTCGACTTGGTCTGCACGCAGAGCAGCGCCGCGTGGTTGTCGAAGTCCTCGCGGCGCAGGTAGTGGACGTCGGCGGTGCCAACCAGCGGCCTGCCCAGCTCGCGGGCGTAACGGACGATCCCCTCGTTGGCCTTGTCCTGCTCGGGGATGCCGTTCTTCTGCACCTCGAAGTAGACCTGCTCGGGCCCGAAGGCCTGGATCAGATCGTCGAGGTGGGCGCGGGCGTCGTCGGGCCGCTCCTCGATCAGGCGCCGGCAGAAGCGCGACTGCAGGCAGCCGGTCAGGGCGATCACGCCCTCGGAGTGGGCGGCGAGCATCTCCATGTCGACGTTGGCCTTGCCACGCGAGAAGCCCTCGAGGAAACCGGCCGAGGTGAGCTTGACCAGGTTGGCGAAGCCGGTGTCGCTTTCGGCCAGCAGGGTGAGGTGGTTGCGCTCGTATTTGGGCTTCTCTTTGATCGACTTGACGTCGTCGACGAAGTAGGCCTCGAGGCCGGCGATCGGCTTGATCCCGTGCTTCTTACAGGCCTTGTAGAGGTCGACCGCACCGTTCATCACGCCGTGGTCGGTAAGCCCCAGGGCGGGTTGCCCCATTTCCGCCGCCCGTGCTGCCATCGCGTCGATCTTGCAGGCGCCGTCGAGCAGCGAGTACTCGCTGTGGGCGTGCAGATGGACGGCAGAGGGGCTACTCACGGGCTGGGCTCGATCATGCCAACCGGTCCAGATGGAGCGGGGCGATTTCGCAGGTCTTCCGCGCACCTTCCGTGCGTTTCGAGAGCCGGGATTTCAGCGAGGGGTTCCGCTTAACTTTTTCGAGAGGCGGAGATTGCTGGCGCCCGACGGAAGTCGCGAAAAAGTACAAGACGCTCCACCCCTCGCTGAAATCCCGACACAAGGCGGGATGTGCTCTTCCTGCTCCTCGACTCAGCTTTAGGCGCAGACCCAGGCACCGCCACCAGAATCCGCCCAGATTTCAGCTGCGATGCGGTCCTGTTCAGCCTTCGACGCATTCTGAGGCTCGCCCTGGCCTCCGTAGAGCTGCCAGGTGGAGGGGAGGATTTGATACGCGCCGCCGGCGCCGCTGGAGGGATTGAGAGCCGAGTAGTTGCCACCGGACTCGCACATGACGATGTAAGAGGGAATCGAGAAAGGCCCACCCAACCAGCGTTCAACGGTGCTTTCGGCTTCCGCGCGACTCGCTGCTTCGGCCGCCTCGATGTCGCTGACCCAACTGGCGATCTTCGACTCGAGCGTCGCCAGCGAGGCGGACCGTGCCGCAGCTACGGAGTCGAGCTGCGCGGCGGCCGCCTCGGCATCGGCGCGGACGGTGGCGATTTCCGAGCGAGCGGCGGTAAGGCGGGCGTTGTAGGTGTCGACCTTGGCCTTCAATGCGGCAACGCGCTTCAGCGCCCGCGTGACCGAGCGGCGAACCTGCTCGACCCGACCCGCTAGGTCCGCGTCGGATTGCTCGATCCGCTCCATGTATTCGCTGCGCACGGCGAGATCGTCGAAGTCCCCGGAGGCGAGGATCACGCTGGCGGTGCTCGGCGCACCGCTCTCGTAGATCGCGACGAGACGCTCGGCCAAGGCGCCGCGGGCACGGCGTAGGCGCTTCTTCTCGGCATCGAGGCGCTGCTGAGTACGGCGCACGTCGGCAGCCAGGCGAGCAGCTCGTTCCTCTCCGCTGGCCAGCAGGCCGCTGAGCTTCTCCTCGCGAGCGCTTGCCGCCGCGGCCTGCTCTTCTGCGGCTGCGAGTTCGCTCTGTGCTGCCTGCAAGGCCGAAGTGAGCGAACTCGCTTCGCCACGCGCCGCCGAGACCTTGTCCTGCAGGGCATCTATGTCTGCCGCCTGAGCTATGGCAAGGGGAAGCAGCACGGCGGCGAACACCGCGCAGGCAAGAATGACGAGGCGCGACCTGCCGCCCGCCTTTGTCGCGAGAGATCGCGCCACGAAGCGGCGAGGGTAGCGGACTTTGTGAGCAAACCCTCACAAGTTGCCGATAACCCGCAATGGATCTTGCGGGTTCAGCCCTCGGGAACGTTGCGACTGGCGAGATAGGCGGCGATTGCGACGCCGGCCACCGCGACTCCAGCGCCGATGCGGATCTGGCGCCGGTAGCGGTGCCGCACGTACTTGAGGGCAAAGCGGATCGCTGCCTTGCCGAGTCGGTCGTAGGTCATCGCTACTCCTCTTCCCCGCGCTGGCGAATTCGATGCGCCATCCGCGATTGCAGCGACCAGAGCTCGATGAAGCCAGGCGAGGCGGTCTGCGAGAAGAGCCCGCCCGACTCGGCGAAGGAGGCCAGGTCGGCGTCGTAGACGGCGTTGGGCGACGAACGGGTGACCACCCGCGCGCTGCCCTTATAGAGCTTGAGGCCGATTGTGCCGGTGACCTGGACATTGACCGCGTCCATGTAGGCGTCGAGGTCGCTGCGCAGCGGCTCCCACCAGAGACCGGCGTAAACGAGGTAGGCCCACTTGCGATCGAGCTCGGGCTTGAACTGGTTCTGGTGGATCGTGCCGACCAGCTTCTCGAGCTCCTGGTGAGCGGTGAGCAGGATCGCCGCCGCCGGCGCCTCGTAGATGTCGCGCACCTTGAGCCCGACGATGCGGTCCTCGATGTGGTCGACGATGCCGACGCCGTGACGGCAGCCAATCTCGGCCGCTGCTTCGAGCAGGTCGACCAGCTCCAAGCGCTCGCCGTTGAGGGCGACCGGGACGCCGGCCTCGAACCCGACCGTGACCACCTCGGCCTCATCCGGCGCCTGCTCGGGTCGCGTAACCAGTTGGAAGACGTCGTCCTCCGGCGCGTGGTCGAGGTCCTCGATCCAGCGCCCCTCCGAGGAGCGACCCCAGAGGTTGTCGTCGATTGAGTAAGGAGCAACCTCGGTGCCGCCCTTGACCGGGATGCCGTGCTCGCGGGCGTAGGCGATCTCCTCCTCCCGGCCCATCTGCCAGGAGCGCACCGGGGCGATCGTGCGCAGCTCCGGCGCCAGCGTCGCCACGGTGGCCTCGATCCTCACCTGGTCGTTGCCCTTGCCGGTGCAGCCGTGGGCGATCGTGTCGCAGCCGGTCTTACGGGCGTACTCCACGGCGAGCTTGGCGATCAGTGGACGGCCCAGCGCGGTGAAAAGCGGGTAGCCGCCGCCGTAGAGCGCGTTGGCCTTGATCGACGGCAGCACGTACTCCCCGGCGAACTCACGGCGCGCGTCGACGACATGGCACTCGAGCGCGCCGAGGCGCTTCGCCTTGTCCTCGATCACCGCATAGTCCTCGCCGGGTTGGCCGAGGTTGACGGTCAGGCAGACGACCTCAGCGTCATAAGAGTCCTGGATCCACTTCAGCATCACGCTCGTGTCGAGGCCGCCCGAGTAGAGCAGTAGCACGCGCTTCACCGCGGCCGGATCGGCCTCGTAGCTGGCGGTGCGGACCTCTGCTGGAGACTCGGACGTCACTACGGAGCGGGGATCCCGCCGCTGCCGTTTTCTTCTTCGGTCGTCGGCGTCGTGGTCGTGGTCGGAGTCGTCGTTTCAGTCGTCGTCGTTTCCGCGGTCGTCGGTTCGGTCGTCTCGGTGGCCGTCGACTCTTCCGTCGACTCGGTCGTCGAGCTGGTTTCTGTGGGCGTGGTCGTCACCACCGAGGTCGACGTGGTGTCGCCGCTGTCGCTGGCGATCACGACCACGGCGATCAGCAAGCCGACGATCACGGCGATCAGCGCAGCGATGACCAACCGCATGTTGCCGTGCGGGCGCTGCGGTTCGGGCTGGCCCATCATCCGGGTCGGGTCCTCGTGCATGGCTACCCCTCCTCCGGTCCAAGTATCGCGTCGAGTATCGCGCCGGTGTCCTCGATCTCGAAGCCGCGGCGCAACCGCTCTTCGATCTCCTCCCGGCTGCTGCCGGAAACGGCCATCTGGGTGGCGAGCAGGCGTGCGCCCGCCGAACCCGAGCGAGGCCCGGCTCCGTCGGGCTCCGCGGCGATCTCGACCGGCTTCAGGTGTGGCTCGCGGCGTGGCTCGAGCGGCGGGTCGAGCTCGTCGGCGAGCGCGCGCAGCCGTTCGGCGACGATCCGGTCGGCGCGGGCGCCGGCATCGAGAAGCTGGCGGCGCGCCTGCTCCTCGGCGTCGTCGATCACTTTCGAGGCTGCTTGCTCTGCCGCCTCGACGATCGCCGCCAGGCGCTCGGCCGTGCCGCTGGTCAGCGCGCGGGGCTCCGGTGGTCGCTTTCCAGGACTCATCTCGCCGCGTAGCTTAAGGCGAGCCGGAGCCCGGCAGCGTCGATCCAGGCCAGCTTGAAACGACTAGCCCGTCAGCGCCGGCGATCCCTGGCCGGCGGTGATCTCGTAGGCATCCTGATTGAGCTTGCGCGTCCTGCGCCGGTACTCGCTGGCGAAGCCGGGGTAGATGGCGAACTGGCGACCGTCCTCGTCGAGGTAATAGCTCCGGCAGCCGCCGTCGGTCCAGACGGTCCCAGCACTGGCCTCGTCGGCCCACTCGACGAACGACTCGAGCGCCTCGGGCCGCACCTCGATCCGCGACGCCGAGCGCCGCTCCATCGTCTCCAGGGCGCTGATTACGTGATCGATCTGCGCCTCGACCGAGAAGATCACCGAGTTGATCCCGACCGAGTTGGGGCCAAGCAGGATGAACATGTTGGGGAAGCCGGGCACCGTCGAGCCCAGGTAGGCGCGCGGCGAGCGGCCCCAGACATCGCCGAGGGTGCGCCCGTCGCATCCGGTCGTGCGGTTGACCAAGAGCGAGCGGCTGTAGCGGTAGCCGCTCGCCGAGATGATCGTGTCGACCTCGTGCCTGGCGCCGTCGACGGTGACGATCGCGTCCTCCTCGACGCGCTCGATCCCCTCCGTCACCAAACGAGCGTTGTCCGCGGCCAGCGCCGGGTAGTAGGAGTTGGACATGATCGGCCGCTTGCAGCCGAAGCGGTATTCGGGGCTGAGCTTGCGGCGCAGCTCGGGGTCGGAGACCTGGCGCCGCAGGTGCAGGCGGCCCAGGGCCTCGATCGAGGCGATCAGCGGTCCCTGGTCGCGAAAGCCGATTCCGGTGGCCTCGAGCGAGGCGAAGATCAGGTTGCGCTGGGCGTCCTGAAGCGGCGGCAGCAGGCGGTAGAGCTGGCGCTCGACCCAGGAGGTGGGCCGGTCCGGATGCGGCAGGATCCAGGGTGGCGTGCGCTGGAAGACGGTCAGCTCCCCGACCTGCGGCTGGATACGGGGCACGAACTGGGCCGCCGCGGGACCCGTGCCGATCACAGCCACCCGCTCGCCGGTCAGGTCGTGATCGTGGTCCCAGCGGGCCGAGTGGAAGCGGTGGCCGCCGAAATCGTCGAGGCCGTCGATCTCGGGATCGGCCGGCTCGGCCGTCGCCCCGATCGCGTTGACGAGGAGGTCGCAGGTGAACTCCCCGCGCGAGGTCTCGACCCGCCAGTGCCCCGAATCCTCCTCCCAAGTGGAGCGCAGCATCTCGCACTCGAAGCGGATGTGGGGCATCACACCGCGGTCGTTGGCCGTACAACGGACGTATTCGAGAATCTCCTCCTGGCGCGGGAAGAGGCGGCTCCAGGAGGAATTGCGGGCGAATGAGTAGGAGTAGAGGTGGGTGGGGATGTCGCAGGCGCAGCCGGGGTAGGTGTGCTCAAACCAGGTGCCGCCGACGGCGTCGTTGCGCTCGCAGATGACGAAGTCGTCGATGCCGGCCTCGAGCAGCTTGACGCCGAGGCCGACGCCGGAGATGCCGGCGCCGATCACGCCGACCCGGTGGTGCTCGCTCGCGCTCATGGCAGCTGCGCCCTCGCCAGCAACCCCCTGAGCGGGCCCGGCGTGAACCGCATCAGGTGGTAAGCGGCGGTCGACTCGATCCCGGCCGGGACGAGCTCGCGGTCGCGCTCGACCGCGCTCACCACGGCCTTGGCGACGACGTCGGGTGAGTGACCGCGACCGAGGATCTTGATCGCCCGCTCGCGCTTGGCCTCCGTGGCGGGCATGCGCGTGTTGGCGGCGATCGGGGTCGCGATTACGCCCGGGCAGATCACACTCACCCCGACGCCCTGGCCGGCCCAGTCTCCCCGCAGGCACTGGGAGAGCATCACCACAGCGGCCTTCGAAGTGCAGTAGGCGGCCATGTCGCGGCTGGGTAGGTAGGCCGCCGCCGAGGCGATGTTGACGACCTGGCCGTGGCCGCGCTCGACCATACGGCTCCCAAACGAGCGGCAGCCGTGGACCACACCGTCGAGGTTGATGCCGCGCAACCACTGCCAGTCCTCCAGCGAGGCGTCCAGGAAAGCGCCGTGAACGCCGACCCCGGCGTTGTTGACGACGACGTCGACCGGGCCGAGATCGGCCTCGATCGCCGCGGCCGTCTCCTCGACCGCCTCGGCATCGGCGACGTCGCAGGCAAAGGCCTGGGCGGCCGGCCCGAGGCGCGCGCACCGGGCCGCGGTCTCCTCGGCGCTCGCCTCGTCGATGTCGACGGCGACGACCCTGGCGCCCATGCGGGCGAAGCGCAGCGCAGTGGCCTCGCCGATGCCGCTACCGGCGCCGGTGATTGCGACGCGCGACCCCTTGATCTCGACCCTACTCATGCCGCTGCCGCCGGACTGTCGGCGCGGCGCCGGGCGACCATGCGGATCCCCCTGCGCGGCCGCAGGGTCAGCGTCGCCTCGGGCTCGACCGGGTGACCGGGAACGAGGTCGTAGACGAAGCGCTGGCTCATCATCGCCGTGATCAGGGTCGACTCCATCAGGGCAAAGCTGGTGCCGATGCAGACCCGCCGGCCGCCGCCGAAGGGCAGGTAGGCGCTGCGATGGCGCCCGCGCGCGTTCTCGGCCAGGAAGCGACTCGGGTCGTAGACCTCGGGGTCGGGCCAGAGGCGCGGGTCGTGGTGGATGCCGTGGACGGGGATGATCACCGTAGCGCCGCGCGGGATGCGGTGGCCGTCGATCTCGTCGTCGCGGATCGCCACACGCGGGATCGCCCAGGCCGGCGAGAAGTAGCGCAGCGACTCCTCGACGCAAGCGGTGGTCCAGGGCAGCTTCTCGAGGTCCGCAACGGTCGGGCGGCGACCGGCGAGGACCGTGTCGACCTCCTCGAGCATGCGATCGCGGGCATCCGGGTTGAGCGCCAGCAGGTACCACATCCAGGACATCGCGTTGGCGGTCGTCTCGTGCCCGGCGAGCATGAAGGTGGTGACCTCGTCGCGGACGCGCCGCAGGGGTAGCTTGCCGTTCTCGGCCTCGACGCTGAGCAGCAGGTTGAGCAGGTCGCCGGTCTCGCTCGGGTTCCCGCGGCGCTCGTTGATCAGGCCCCAGACCGCCTCATCGACCGTGCGCATCACCCATTGAAGCTGGTCCAACGGCGGTGGCAGGTAGGGCGCGCGGTGGATCGCGCCGGCGATCGCCCGGGTCAGCCATACCGGCGGCGCCGTGACCATCAGCAGGCGGGTGGCGATCTCGGCCGAGCGGAGGCCGCTGGTCACGACCTTCTTCATCTGCCGCGCCACCTCGCCGAACTGGTGCCCGAAGAGGGCGGCGCCGACGACGTCGAGGGTGAGCTCGGTCATTGCACCGGTCATCTCCAACTCGATCCGCTCACGACCGTCGTCGAGCTGCTCGAGAAAGCGCTCGATCGGGTCGATCATCAGGTCGCACATATCGCGAACGTGGCGCTTCGCCATCACCGGGTTGAGCAGCATCCGGTGGTACCGCCACGACTCGTCCTCGTCGGTGAAGAGGTTGAGGCCGAGAACGGCGCGCAGCAGCTCGTACTCCATCGACTTGTGGTAGCCGTCGGCGTTCTCGTGAAGCACGTGATCGACGTAATCTGGGTTGCCGATCGCGAAGACCAGCCGACGCCCGGTGCGCCAGCGGACGATGTCGGCGTCGGCGATCCCCTGGACCACCTGGCCGTCGATCGAGAGGCCCTTGACGAGCATCTCGCGGGCAACCCTGATGCCGTTCAGGGACGGTGTCTCACGGGGCTTGCTGGCGGTCGCGCTCATCGCCCCGCCGGCTTCAGGCCAGTGCCCCTTGGCGGTCGAGGTAGTCCGCCTCGAGCTTGCCCAGCTCGGTCTCCGGCGGATCGCCATAGAGCCACTCGCGACCGATCGCCGCCCAGCGGTTGGTGGCCTCGAGCTGGCCGAGCAGGCCGATCAGCAGCATCACCGAGCGCATCATCACCATGTGCTCCGCCGGCAGGGTGAGGGACTCGAAGTCGGCGTCACCCTGGAGCTGGTTGTAGCGGCGCATCATCTCGCCGGTGCGGCTGCCGTCGATCTGCAGCGGCTCCTCGGAGAAGAGCCAGGCGAAGATCGCTTCGTAGGATTCGAGGAAGGGCTGGGCCAGGGCTGGGTCCGACTCCAACGCCCCGACCTGGACCATCACCTCCATCAGGGCCTCTGCGTCGCGCGCGTCGAGCGCCCGGTTGGAGGCCATCAGGTGGGCGATTTCCGCATCGGAGAGCCGCTTGAAGAAACCGAAGTCGAGGAAGGCGACGCGGCCGTCGGCGAGGAAGATCGCGTTGCCGGGGTGGGGATCGCCGTTGAGCAGCTGGTGGCGCATCGGGCCGTTGATGTAGAAGCGGACAAAGATCTCACCGATCCGGTTGCGTGCCGCCTGGTCGCGCAGCCTCGCCTCGGCGAAGCGATCGCCCTCGATGAAGTCGCTGACGATCACCCGCTCGCGGCAGAGATCGCCGACGACCCCCGGTACGAGGATGAAGGGGTGGTCGCGGTAGGCGCGCGCCATCGCCCGCTGGTTGCTCGCCTCCAGCTCGTAGTCGATCTCCTCAGAAATCCGTTCGCGGATCTCGTCGGCGATCGCGCCGGTGTTGATTCCCGGCGCGACCACGTCGAGTAGCCGCAGCACGAGGCGCAGGTTGCGCATGTCGGCGTGGATCGCCTCGGCGATGCCCGGGTACTGAACCTTGACGGCGACGTCGCGCCCGTCCCGGGTGGTCGCCCGGTGGACCTGACCGATCGAAGCTGCCGCGATCGGCTCCTCGGCGAAGTCGCTGAAGTGATCGGAGAGGCGGCCGCCGAGGTCACCGGTGATGACCTTCGAGATCGCCTTGAAGCTGACCGGCTCGGCGTTCTGCTGGAGGCCGGCGAGGATCTCCTGGAAGCGCGGCCGCACCTCCTCGGGGACCATGCCAAGGTCGACCGTGGAGAGCGTCTGGCCGATCTTCATCGCCGCGCCGCGCATGTTGCCCAGCACCTTGACCAGGGCTTCTGCCGACTTGAGCTGCTGGCGGGCCGCGGCGGCCTGGCGGGCCTCGGACCGACCCGAAACGGCTTTGGCAGTGGCACTGCGGGCGGCGACGCCAGCCGCGACGCCAGCGATCGACGCCGCTCGCCTCACTCGTGATCCGCTGATCTGATCGTCTGCCACGGCTCTCGTTTGCGCCTTTCGTTACTTATCGATCGTTTGATCGATGAATTGCCGGCTACAGTAGCATCATCGATCAGATGATCGATGAGCTGGCGGAGAAGCCGAGGCGCCAGACCCGCGCCGAGCAGCGCGAGGCGAGCCGCCACGCGATCCTCGAGGCGACCACCGAGTGCCTGGTCGAGGAGGGCTATGCCAAGCTGACCACGCGAAGGGTCGCCGAACGGGCTGGGGTCGCGCAGAGCACCCTGATGCACTACTTCCCGACCCGCGAGAGCCTGCTGATCGAGGCCGTCACCGAGATCGCCCTGGGTCTGGCCCAGGAAAGCCTCGACCAGATCGACCTCGCGGCGCTGCGCGAGCCCGAGCGCCGCGAAGCCGTGCTCGATGCAGCATGGACGCAGTTCACCTCTCCCGCCGCCCTTGCCGCCGCCCAGCTCTGGGTCGCCGCCTGGTCAGAGCCCGAGCTGGCGAAAGCGCTGCGCGACCTCGAGCGCAGGATCGAGGGAATCCTCGCCGCCACCTCCGCGACCCTGTTCCCTAGTCAGGTCGAGACCCCGACCTACCCGGCGCTGCTCGATGCCTCGATCTCCCTGATCAGAGGACTCTTGATGGCGATTCCGATTTCCGGGCGTGCGGAGGTGGAGCGGCGCTGGGAGGCGATCAAGCCGCTGCTCCTCGAGGCGGCGGACCAGCTCTTCGCAGACGCCGGCTGAGCTCAGCCGGCCGAGAGCCCCTCGCCGATCAGTTCGACAGCCCGATCGATCTGAGCAGAGTCGACGGTCAGCGGTGGCAGCAAGCGCAGCGTTGCCGGCTCCGGCACGTTGACGATCAGGCCTCTCTCGAGCAGATCGGCGCCGAGTGCCGCGGCGTCGATGCCGTCCTCCAGACCGACGCCGGCCATCAAACCGCGACCGCGCACCTCGCGCACGCCGTCGAGGGCGAGCAGGCCCTCGCGCAGCTGGGCGCCCAGCTCGCGCACGCCGCGCAGCAGGGCCGGGTCGTCGACGATCTCGAGCACGGCGAGGGCCGCGCTACTGGCCACCGGGCCGGCGGCGAAGGTCGAGCCGTGATCGCCGGGCTCCAGCACCTCGCCTGCCTCCGGGGTTGTGATGCAGGCGCCGATCGGCATGCCACCGCCAAGCGCCTTGGCGCTGGTGATCACGTCGGGGCGCACCGGCGTCTGCTCGTAGGCCCAGAGCGAGCCGGTGCGGCCGACGCCGGTCTGGATCTCATCGAGGATCAGCAGCGCGCCGACCTCGTCGCAGGCCTGGCGGGCGGCGAGCAGCGCCTCGTCGCTGACCGGGTAGATGCCCGCCTCGCCCTGGATCGGCTCGATCAGGACCGCCGCGGTGTTCTCCCCCACTGCCTCGCGTAGCGCCGCCGCGTCGTTGAGCGGCACCGAGCGGAAGCCGGGCAGCATCGGTGCCAGCGCCGGGTTGGCGGCAAGCGCCGGGGTCGCCGAGAGGGCGCCGTAGGTGCGACCGTGGAAGTCACGCTCGAAGCTGACGATCTCGGGCGCCTCGACGCCGCGCCGGTGGGCGTGCTTGCGGGCGATCTTGATCGCGCACTCGTTGGCCTCGGTGCCGGAGTTGGAGAAGAAGACGCGGCCGCGCAGGCTCGACTCGGAGAGTCGCTCGGCGAGACGCACCATCGGCTCGGTGTAGAAGAGGTTGGAGGTGTGGATCAG
>Ga0164241_10006046_pt1 | contig 11120 bp, 11 predicted proteins | sample OricomyardsoilBY_FD_108780 | JGI IMG/M metagenome (GOLD analysis project Ga0164241, IMG submission 108780) | Backyard soil microbial communities from Emeryville, California, USA - Original compost - Back yard soil (BY) | ecosystem: Environmental > Terrestrial > Soil > Unclassified | place: USA... | reverse complement strand
CGGTCGGTATTGAACAATGAAGCTCTTCTTTTAACTCCGTGAACAAAATATCCTTTTTTTAAAAGAAATTCAGCCAGATATGCACCATCCTGACCGGTGATACCCGTTATCAACGCTATTTTCATTGTTGTGTAGTAATAATTGCAATAATATTCAATTTAATTGTTATTCTGTTAATTTAAAGCTGAATAACTTTATAGTATCACAATAAACATATAACAAACAAATTTTATTAGGGTTTCAAACTGCTGATTAAAGTTCCGAGGTTTTAATGTATTCAACCGCTTCTTCCAGTTCAGCATACCAATCGGCGCCGTACTTTCTTGTTAGCGGGCCTTTTAAAAACTGATGCACACTGACTTTAAGCTGATCGCCAAAGCTACACGCCGGGCTGCAAATGCTCCAGCGGTCATAATGCAACACATCAAACTCGGGGTATTTAGTTATACGGATGGGGTATAAGTGGCAAGAGATAGGCTTTTTCCAGTTGATAGCCCCTTCTTCATAAGCCTTTTCAATAGCGCATTTGGTTATGCCATTTTCCCAGGTAACGTAAGCGCATTCTTTGTTGGTATCAACACATGGTGTGGTATAGTCGCCTTCAAAATCAGTAACATGCGTTCCTTCACGGTCAATGGTGGCTATGCCTTTGGCGGTCATGTAAGGTTTTACTTTTGGATATATTTCTTTCAGGATATCCAGTTCGGCGGCGTCAAGCGGTGCGCCCGAGTCGCCTTCCAGGCAGCAGGCACCTTTGCACTTGTTTAAGTTGCAAACAAAATTCTCTTTTATTACATCCTCGTGCACCAGCACGCTGCCTACTTCAATCATTTATATTTTTATTTTTTAACAGGATTTAGTGCGTATTTAAGCCCGCTTGCTCCCGTAAGGTCCATTGTAACGCTGCCCACAATTAAGCCCACATGTGCTTTTACAGGTATGCGGTTACCATCATCAGTTATCCACAAATATAACTTGCTATCTTTTTTAAATATACGCCCCGGTATAATGGTAGGATTAAACTTAAGGCAGTTAAAAGTACCCATTGAACAACTTACCTGCTCTTTACCAATATAAGTAATGCTTAGGGTGTGTATGCCATCTTCTAAAAAGTACGGCATATCCAATTTATCACCGGGTTTAAGTTGTGAGATATCCAGATTGCGGGCAAAATAATAAGCCGATGCAAAATCAAATATCTTCCCTTTAAACGGGAACGTACCTTTATCAGCAGTTACTTTTCCTTCCTGGTGATTAAACGTTACATTATCGGTATGCCGGTAGCCGCCTTCGCGCCTGTTTTCGGTATAATAGTAAGGCAGCAAAGTGTTTTTATCTATGTAGCTTTCGTATTGGTTGCGCACCTTATAAAAAATATCAAAAGTGCCCGCCGTTTTTCCCGTGGCTGATATATGATAGCTCGGATGCCCGTTTATTTTCTGTCCTCCGTCCTCAACCTTCAGTGTTGCTTCGGCACCGGTAAAAATGCCGTACTTTAATTTGTAGCTAAGTTGTTCCCCGGGTTTAAAAACCGCGTCGCCGGTAGTTTTAAGTTCTTGTGCATTTGTGTGCGCAAAATAGCTTGCAAAAAGTATAATGGTAATAATATATTTCTTCATTATCAGCTTATTAAAAAGCAAACCAATTAATTTTGGTATATTATTAAGACCATAAATACTTATTAAAGTTTAAACATTGGTTAACGGCTATTATAAGGGCTGATTAATCTTTTCGTTTATAAATTGGTACAGTTGAGCACGGCTCGCCAAACATAAGGCTTTTAACAACGGGTGTGAGCTTTTTACCCAGCTCTACATAAGCGGATACCGGTATGTCAATATCACCACAGCCTTTTATAACCAGGCGCTGATCGCGATATTGCTCCGGATCAAGTTTGGCTATAGCCTTGACAAATAATACCGTTTCCAAAACTTCTGCATCGCCGAAAACAACCTCGTTAGCATAAGGTGCCATACGGTTAGCCAACAGCAAATAGGCCCAGGCCGGTACAATAGCATCTGCGGTACAGGTTACCGCAACATTTTTGCCCTGGTATTGTGTCCAGTCGTGCTCCTTAACAAATTCTCTGAAATCCTTTTCACGTAAAATGAGCCCCTGAAACAAATTATCCTTAATATCATATACCACGCGCTCGCCGGGGGTATAAAACTCAGCAGGATCCAATGTAACCAGTCCGCTTTGCGCTACCTTATTCACTATGTTTTCCTGTATATCCATGTCGCTAAAATAAAAAATCCGGGAACACGATGTTATCGCGATCCCGGATGCAAAATTACTTTAATTTATAACTATAACAGCCTTGCCCTGTAATCTTTTACATTGCCCTTATTTTTCAAGGCCTCAAGTGCCTGTCCTTGCGAGCGCTGAGCCAATGCCTGAGCTAATTGTTGTTTTTGTGTAACGGTATTAGCCAAAGCAGCCGGATTTACAAAGCTGTTAACCACAAAAAGATACACGCCCTGCTGGCCGGAAACCGGTTTTGACAATTTGTTAATTTGAGAACCAAACACGGTACCAATTAATTTGTATTCGGCACCAATGCCCGGAACAACCGGATTAGCAAATACGATATTTTGGATAGGAGTAACAGTTGTGCCTGCTTTTTGGGCAGCCTGCTCAATTGTCGATGAGCCGTTTAATGCTGAATTAAATTTATCAGTAAGCATTTTAGCTTTAACTTCATTTCTCACCATCGGCTCAATTTGTTTTTTAACCAGATCAAGCGCTAAAATTCCCTGAGGTTTAATTGCAGTTAATTTGGCAACTATATATTGATCGCCTGATGTATAAACCTGGTCGTATACATCACCTTTCTCTGCATTAAAAGCCCATCTTACCAATTCGCGCGCAGTTTCAACACCCGGTAGTGATGCAGAAGCTCCTGTAACGTCATCGGCTGTTTTTACTTCAAGGCCGGCTTTTTTAGCTTCGGCTGTAAAATCGCCATCATTGGTAGAGATCAAAAAGTTTTGTGCTTTAGTGTACACCGAAGATTGCGTTTCGCTGCTGGCATTTAGTGGCTTATCAACAACCGCTACTTTAACTACACGTGAGGATCCTTTCTGAGCAACTATGTAAATAAGATGTACACCAAACTGAGACGTAACTATTTTATAGTCGCCGGGTTTGCCATTAAATGCAGCTTCTTCAAACTCAGGCACCATAGCGCCTCGCGCAAAAGTACCTACATCACCACCTTTAGCCGCAGACTGTTGATCAAGAGAATACGTTTTGGCCATATCAGCAAATGATTTTCCACCCTGTATCAGTGTTTTTAAAGAGTCGGCTTTTTTCAGTCCATCGGCAGGGCTTAACAGAATATGTTTAGCGGTAACAGAGTCTGGGCCAACCTTTGACGCCACCAGTTTAGCCAAAGCATAATATCCGTTTTGCAGGTAAGGGCCATATACAAAGCCGGGAGCAGCGTTAAACATTACTGAATCTAACTCGTTACCCAATTCGCCTTTATGTTTGTAAGTAAAAGGTTGTTTGTTTTCTGAATTTATTTGTACAAACAGAGAGTCGTTGGTTGAGGCCGCAAATTCACTTTTTAGTTTTTCAACCTGGGTTTTTACTACGGCTGAATCTGCCTTTGATGGCGCGCCGTTAAAACTTACATACTCAATGCTGCGTGTTTCCTGCTGATTTTTAAACTCGTTTTTATGCTCGTCGTAATAGCTGCTGTAGTCAGCATCAGATATAGTAACCTTGCTATCCTGAATGGTTTGGTAGTTTAAAATAGCGTATTTAAAATTGGCCAGTTTATTCTTAGCCTCATAATCATCTTTTGCTTCAAGCGAGTTTACATATAGCCCGTTGCTTAAGGCGTTCATGTATTTTTCGGCCAATTTATTTTGAACTAGTTCCTGAATAAACTTAACCCATTGTTTTTTTTGCGGGTCAGTAATGGGCGTAACTTTCAATCGGTCTTGTGTAGCTTTCAGATTGGCTCTATCAAACTCGCCCGTTTGCGGGTTAGTAAAAGCCCGCACTATCTCGGGGCTTGGATTGCTTCCGCTGATCATAGCTTGCGACTCGTCACCTGTAACCTGTAGGCCAACTTTTTCAGATTCGTGCTCTATCATAGCTTTACTTAACATCTGGTTCCAGGTGTTTTCCTGTACGTAAGCCGTTATTTGCGGAGAAAGATTGTTTTGACCCGATTGCTGCTTAAACTGGTTACTGTTTTGTTCAACGGTTTCTGTAAATTCAATATACGGAATTTTTTGACCATATATTTCGCCTATAGTGCTGTTGTCGCCTTTAAAAAATGAACTTCCCGATTGCACAACCTCAGTTATAACAAAGGCCACAAGCGATAGGCCTATTACACCTGCAACAATTTTACCCATCCGCTCGCGCAGATAACCCATTATACCCATATTGATCTATAATATTTTAATGAAACTTTTTTCTTTAAAAGAGGGCGCAAGATACAACTTTTGATAAAATTATATAATACAATTTTTTAACTCAAAATAAGGCTATTGCATTTGGCTTTCGGGTACCTCGGCCTCTCCTGTACCGCTACCCCATGTAGCATGTTCAAGTTTGTCATCGCTCTCAAAGCCTACGCCGTTTGATATATCGCCGTTGGGTCTGCGTAATTCCCAGGGCCTGTTCGAATAGAATTTCTTTTTAGGCTGATCCCATATCATTTCTTCAGATTTGAAGGTAGTGCCGTCAGAGGTGGTAACAACAACATTTTTATAGAATTTAGTAATGTTTTCGTTTTCCAGTTGCACTGCCGAATCAGCTACTATATTCCCTTCTTCTTTACCATTTTTATCAAAAGATATCACCTTTACCCCCTCCGGCATAACATCGTAAGGTTTTTCTGTGGAGTATTTGATAAGCAGGGGAGTAATCATTCGGCCCTTAACTACTGCCGAGTCGCTGTATATAATATCAACACCACGCGTGGTATCAACTGCTTCGCCCGACGTCATGTTCGAAATTCTCTTGATATTTTCCAGGTCGTTCTCGCAAGCGGTAAGCCACAATACGCCCATTGCCAAAACAGCTAAAAGCAGGCTCGGTAAACGTTTTGGGCTATAAGGCAACATGGTTTAATCAAATTTATACCGCTGGAACCACCTGTCGTTAAGGGTAAAGCCAAGGCGTATTTTAAAATAGTTTTCGCGTACCAGGCCGTTTGTTAATGTCCCTCTGCGACCCAACTCGGCAGCTATGTTTATTTTATAAAAGCTTGTTCCGTTAACAGGGCGTAACGGCAACCCAAAGCCAAAAGTAGCGGCGTACGACTTAATATTGGTTTGCCCAGCGCCGGTTACGTTGTTAACGTTAAAGTAGGTTTGATCTACAATAAAACCAGCACGATAATCAATCGTTTCCCAATAACTGTTTATTGAGTTTAAGTTAGGTGTAATTTGTCCGCCTATATTCAGCGTTTTGCTGTTAGACATACCCGCGTTAGTGCCGTCAATGCTTAGCGCCGACCAGTTACCCATGGTATAATCAATGCCAACCAGAAATTTCTGATCGCGTTGGTATGAGACACCAAAATGGTGAACGTTAGGCAACTGTATCTTGGTTTTAGCGCCTTGAATATTTATTACAGAGTCGGTGGGTAAACCTTCATTACCTGATTCGTCACTTTTATAATGACTAACAATATGGCTTTTTTGAGAATTTAGAGCTGATTTGGCTGAAGCCGAATAGGCAAAAATGATATGCCTGGTTAACGAAAGATCAAGTTGATATTGCGCTCCGTAATCATAACTAAGCCCTCCAACAGCGTAACTTTTCTCGTCGCGGGTATTTAATACACCGTAAATATCCGGGAATTCGGTTGAATTAAATTGCTTCATGTTGCCGAATATGTATGACATATTGGCTCCCAACTTTAGGGTTCTGAAAAGCGAAAAACCATAGCCTAAGAAAGCTTTTGAAAGACCGCCTTCGCCCCTGTAGCTCAATAAAGCTCTATTGGTATCGGCGGGTGCCGACGAGCCAAAGCCACGTTCGAGCGTTTGCGTATAATTATATCCTATTTCGCTGTAAGGCATTAAACCAAAGGCCAGGGCAGAATTACGTGTAACCGGGATACCAAATGTAAGGTGGCTAAGTCTGAAACTGGCATCGCGTTGTGAAGTTTGCCCGGTTTGGTTCAGCGTAAAAACGCTGCCGTACAAACCCACATCAATAGTAGTTAAGCCGATAGTTGAGTACGATGCCGGATTGATAGGGTTTACGGTACTATAGCCATTTATATGGCCAAGTGCCGTACCTATACCACCCATGGCCATATTTTGCGGTAATAACGACGGGTTAAGGTCGCCAATACCATAGCGTGAATACGGGGAACTGGTGGTAGCTGAGTTTTGAGATCTTGCATCAAGCACTACACCGGCAAGTAAAAACAACAGTAAAAACTTTATATATTTAATCATTATGCTCAATGGCTGCGTTTAATCCTTTTAAAACCAGGTGGGGTTCGTTTTTTATATAGGGGGCAAAGATGCTATTTTTAAGCAGCGTATCAAAAAAAACATTATCGCCCCCGGTTAGTATAATATTTATGTCGTGCTTGTTAGTACTGTAATTTTCAATAAACCCTAACAATTCATATTTTATTCCGTTTTGTACGCCCGATGTAATGGAGGTAACGGTATCATCGCCATAAAACGCATCAAAATCCACATTTGCTTTAAGCAATGGCAGTGCTGCTGTGTAATGGTTAAGCGCATTATAACGCATATTTAAGCCCGGTGATATACTGCCGCCAAAATAATTTCCATCGGCGTCAATCCAATCATATGTTATGCAGGTACCGCCGTCAATAACCAGGTTGTTTTTACCGGGGAACAAGTTATGTGCCCCCACTACCGCAGCTAACCTATCGGCACCCAGTGTTTGCGGTGTTTTATACCGATTATTTATACTTTTTACCATGCCGGTATTAAAGTGTAGCAAAGTAGTTTTAGCTTCTAACTCAGGCTCCCATGCCCGACTGTTTTTATTTACTGATGAAATTATGGCTTTACTGATGTTGTATTTTTGTAAGACAGAGCTGATAATGGCCGCATCAATAGCTTCGTAACGCGCCATATTAACCATTTCATCCTGGTTAAATACGGCTAATTTTATATGCGTATTGCCTATATCGATAACCAAATTGGCCATCAGGCTCGCGCTATTGATACAATAGATTCAAATATTGCTAAACCATCTTCGTTAGCTAAAAGGCTGTCTGCCGCTCGTTCAGGGTGAGGCATAAAGCCAAACACATTTCTTTCAGCATTGCAAACACCCGCAATGTTCTCAACAGAACCGTTGGGGTTAGCATCAGTGGTTATATTGCCAGCCTCGTCGCAATACCTAAACAATATCTGGTCGTTATCATTTAATTGTCTAAGCAATTCGGCATCTGCAAAGTAATTACCCTCGCCATGGGCAATAGGTATTTTAAGAGCTCTTTGCTGATCTATCTGGGCTGTTACCAATGAATTAGCGGTTTGCGGTTTCATGTAAATATTACGGCAAATAAACTTACGGTGCTCGTTGTGCAGCAATGCGCCCGGCAGTAAACCGGCCTCTGTTAATATCTGGAAACCATTGCAAATGCCCATAACCTTGCCGCCCTTAGCAGCAAATTGTATAACCTCCTGCATAATTGGCGAGAAACGGGCAATGGCGCCTGAGCGCAGATAATCGCCAAAAGAGAACCCTCCGGGTAAAATTATAAAATCGGCGCCTTGCAGGTCGTGATCTTTGTGCCACAGACGAACAACCTGCTGACCCATTATTTTTTCTAATACGTGGATGATATCTTCATCGCAATTGGAACCGGGGAATATAACTACGCCAAACTTCATGCTACAAAACTAATATAACCGCTCAAATTTGAACGCATATAAAAGTTAAAAAGTGTTAAACTGAAAATAAATTATACTTCCAACCAGTAAAAGAAACAAGCCCTCGTAAAACCATTTACCTGTGGCATATAAAAAATAATAAGAAAAAAATACCGCCAGCGGCACTGTGCACAGCAGGAAATGCTCCAGATGGAACTCTTTTTTGATGTAAAACGACAAACCGCTTATAACTGTAAGCACCATTAAAAGCTGAAACGATTTGCGCGTTTGAACATAACTCCTGAAAAATAGCTGGCTTACCTTTAAAAAACAAAGCAGCAATATTATTGCAACCGGCACCAAAACCAGGTAATTATATGTACTGATGTGGATATGAGCAGGGAAGCTTGCGGTTAATGGAAGCCATATTTTAGCAAAAGCAGGCAGCCTGTCAGTTAGATAATAGATCACCGCTAAAAAGAAGAATATAGTTACAAAACCCATAATGGCCGCTACCCATTCGCGCCAGTTAAATGGCCTGAAAACTATTAACCCTGCCCATATAACAAGGAAAATGAAAATAAAGGGCAGGTAAATAAGGGTGCCCAGAGCAACTATCATCCCCAGATCATAAGCTACAGATTTGGCATCGGGTGTTTTATAAGTACCAAATAGCCTGAACAACATGCCTATTACTATAAAATTGCAGATAAGCGGCGCGCTTAATATTAAAAAAGGTGCAAAAAGGGCTGTTAGCACCACATACATTAACGCGGGCAAAAAACTGGGGCGCCCCATTAAATTAAAACTGTTAACCAAACGGTTAAACCATAATGCCTGAACGAATACGATGACTCCGGCTAAAAAGATATTCATGAACGGCGAAAGCGCGAACTCATAATCTACCGGGACAAGCAGACGTGCAAAAGGCTCAACAAATACAAATTGTATTTCGGCGGGGGCATTGTACAAATAGCCCATGCGCAGTACAATCAACAAAACAGCCAGCCATATTGCATTAAGCGGGTTGTATGTTTTGAACAGATTGATCATGCGCGGTTTTTAGAAATTGTTTGATTATTTTATTCGTAAAGAGTTATTTTCTTGCATAGCGTTTCACCATATCCTCAACTATCTGGGCGGTCTCATCTGGGAAATTAACAAACACGCGTTCATCCTCATGCACCCATTTGGCCACATGCCCGGCAAACTTATGGCCAATGGCCGGAACAAAAGGTACACCCATGCGCGATGCTGCCAATGCATTGCATTGTTGCTCGTACTGGCCCTGCATGGGTATCATCATTACCTTTTTTTGCAGGAACAGTGCTTCGGCGGGGCCTTCAAAACCACCACCTGTAAGCAGGCCCTCGCAGCTTGCTAAACTGCTGTTAAAAGCTTCGTTGCTTACCGGGAATATGTTAATGTTATCCAGTTTATAAGGTGTTTTTTGCCGTTTTGAGAAAATGTGCCACTCGGTATTTTTTACTTTGCAAAGATGTTGCGCCAGTTTTTTATCGTCATAAGCGGGTAGGTAAACGGTATAATGTCCTGAATTACTGGTTATCATGCTGCGGATGCCGCTACGTATAACTGGCGTATGGATAAAATCATCATAACGCTCAAAATGGAAGCCGATATGATGTGTGGTAGGAGAGTAGTATTTAAACAGCCACTCGCCGTAATGCCATTTGCGCGGGCGGGGCGTGTTTTTTGATATAAAGGAGCATTGGTGACTTAATGATACCGAGGGTATTCCCTGCATTTTGCAGGCCCATGCACTTACAGGTTCAAAATCATTAACTATCAGATCATATTGATCAAGCGGCAGGCCGCGCATATCCTTCCACAATTGCGGCAGGTCCATAATTTTAAAAGTGGCCCATTTATCAACACCGCCATTGGTGCCAAAAACAAAGCTAAATCCGTGAAAACGATACTTGAGTGGTTGAGAGAGCGTAACTTCGGCCTCGGTGCCGCTTACCAGCAGGTCAAGCTCGCCGTATTGTTGCAGCAGCGGAACTATCTCGCGGGCGCGACTGATATGCCCGTTACCTGTTCCCTGTATAGCAAATAATATCTTCATTAGGTTGTTGTCCTCACAAAGATATTATTTGCAACTTTGTATTAAGTGCTATTACAATTAAAATTTAACGCCTAAGCTAAGAATGAAGCCGCTGTTTCTTTCGCCGGCATCAAATGCTTTTTTTGCTGCATGACCAAAATCAGCAATGTAATTAAGGTTAATACCTACATTATCGGTTATTTCATAACCGGCACCAATGTTTCCCCCGAACATGGTGCTTTTCAGAGAAGATTTGTCTGTATCCGTAGTAGTAGTACCATTTATAGTTAAAACTGATTTCGTCGACATAAGGAATGAAACCTGTGGACCTACATAAAATGCAAGTTTAGGGTTGGCCTTAAAACCAAGCAAAACCGGTACGTCAATGTAACTTACAGTACTACTGCCCTTAAAAGTAATGCCGCTTATGGTTGTATTTACGTTACCACCCTTTTGAGTGTACAGGGCTTGAGCACTGAAAAGTACCGACTCTGATAAAGGAGTTTCTACAAACAAACCTCCCTGAAAGCCGGGGCGATAATCATAATTGATAGAAATACCATTAGAAGTTGCAGCACCTAATGTCATGTAAGTAAGGCCGGCTTTAAGGCCCACACGGGTTGATGATTGTGCATTGGTTTTGCCTGCTAAACCTAAAACAGCTAAAAATGCCAATGTTAAGGAAAGGGTAAGGTTTTTCATGTATTAATTAATTAGTGTTAAAATTGTAGCGAAGATAACATTTTCTTTTACCTAAATACATAGTTTTAAGAACATTGCTATTAAAATGTTGGTTCGCAATCAATAAAAGTCTTGGTACTTCGCTCAACTTTTTTCTTGCTTAAACCTTTCCAATAAACCGCGTACATCCATCTTTGCGTCCAGGTCCTCAGCGTCCGAAATATCTGCAGCATCGCTGTCTTCTTCAAAGTCAAGCGGAGAGTATTTAAAGATTTCCCACGCGCCTTTATTATACTCCAGCGCGGTAAGGTTCTCCACCCAATCGCCCGAATTAAGATACAGCACCTTGCCCGGATTATCAGTGGCAATTATTTCGCGTATTTCAGCCTGGTGGATGTGGCCGCATATTACGTATTGATATTCTTTACTAACAGCAAGGTCGGCAGCGGTTTGCTCAAACTGATTGATGAATTTTACCGCGTCCTTAAATTTGGCTTTTATTTTTTTTGAGAAGCTCATTTTCTCGCGACCCATTG
>Ga0164241_10006045_pt1 | contig 11120 bp, 6 predicted proteins | sample OricomyardsoilBY_FD_108780 | JGI IMG/M metagenome (GOLD analysis project Ga0164241, IMG submission 108780) | Backyard soil microbial communities from Emeryville, California, USA - Original compost - Back yard soil (BY) | ecosystem: Environmental > Terrestrial > Soil > Unclassified | place: USA... | reverse complement strand
CGATCCGATGCAGTCCCAGCACGGAAGCTAGCCGCCGCCCGATGAGGACCAGCATCGCTCCACCCAAAAAAAACCAACCGTCGTTGCGGTGAAGGATCTTCTCGCGGTGATGGATCCACAGATCTTGTACCCCCGTTGCCACAACGCGAGGATCGACGGATGAAATGGGGGCATGGCCGGCGCTACTGACAAAACGCAGGATATTTTTTCCTTGTTTTAGCGGTACGGGTGGCCACGCGATACGCTGGATTTGTTGGCCCAGGCGCACCTTGCCCAAGGGCCGGCCATTGACGATAAGCTCGAGCGAAGTCTCGGAAGCGTGAAATCCGCCTCTCCATTTTCCATCCAGTACCACTTCTCTTTCAGTCGGTGCCCAGACGGCGATCTCTGCGGGGGAGTCCAGCCATCGGAACCGATGAGAGCCGTAAATCTCCTCGCCAAACATTCCAGCCAAAGGACCCCAAGGCATTGAGACGGCTCGGGTCGAGGTCGAGATCCACCCTCCGGCCGCAAGCACCGCCGTCAGTCCCAGCCAAAATATATACGAGCGGCCGTACTTACCGAGGCGTTTCGAAAGCATGGCTACACGGGTGTAGGATGATGGCCGATTGAACCGAAAGGAGTGTAAAATTGAAAGGCTTCGAGTCCGGCCCGATAAGAGCGCGCGATATTTTCCCGACGCATTGCCGATCATGAAAAATGCGACTGGACGGAATGATTGTCACGAGCATGGATGAAGTTGCCCTCGACCCCTTTTACGGGCAAGGATAGTGTTCGAACTCGATTGATCGTCCGTGGCCTTCCCAAAATCAGTGGTCTCGACTGCGGAATTTGAAATGATCGTGGACGACACTGTCAAAGCGAACGGACAGAGATGGCACGCGGTCGAAGCGGTGAGTGACGAGCGTTTCCGTTACTGTGATCGATTCGTCTTCCGATCGCGGCTCCCGCTGCACTGCGCGAATTGCCTGCGATCACCGGAAGTCGTGGTCGCTCCAGATTTGATCGGCAGGATCACGTGACGCTTGGTTCAACGGTTCGGCCTTCGATCCGAATGCTTATCAGTTGAAGCGAGAGTTTACGCTCATCAGGGACATGATGGATCTCCTGAGGTATGAAATAATTGTCCGAGCGAAGTTCCACCATGCACGTATTCTCCGTCGATGCATCGAGATCCGCTTCAAGCGCGTATTCGCCTGGCGCGGCGCAGTGCCGGGACACCACGGCCACGCTATTGATGAGAAGCGTGGTGTTTACGTCACGATAGTCGTTTCCGTGATGCATATGCCTGACGATCGCAATAATCCGCGATGGTTGATTCGGCCGGGCCATCTCTTGACAATAGTGAGGTCCGACAAAAGAGTCCTCTTTATAACGTCCGGTGAAGCTGTCCTCCGTGGGTTCGATCTTCGTTTCGATCAATTTGACCGAGAGCAAACGATCATCGGGCGCATTGTGTATATCGCGAGGAACGAAAACATTATCGGAATGTAATTCGATGATACAGAGTTTGTCGCGCAACGACCTGAGATCTGCTGCGAGAATATATTCACCTTCTTCCCGGCATTCGGCAATCGAAGCCGGTTTGCCGTTGAGATAAAGCGTCACATTAACAGTTCGAAACTCCTCTCCCTGATGAAGGTGCTGAAGTTTCACCGTGTAACGGATGGCATGTGACGGCACCAACAACTCATGCCGATAGAGAGGGCCCACATAGGAATCTCCGTCAAATCGGCCGACGAAACCTGCTTCGATGCCATCGCATTGAGTTTTGACCAATTGTATGGACTGCTTGCGTCCGTTCGAGGCTATTTGGAACTGATCCGACCGTAATTCGATTACGCAAGCGGTTCCCTGCAAAGCCTCAACATTCGCCTCGATTGCATAGTTTCCCGCATGGGTGAACGTTCTCGAAACTACTTCTTTTTGATTGAGACGAAGTATTATCTTCACGACGCGGGGACCGCCTTCCTCGGGCGAATGCCGAACAAAAACTACCAATCGGCGATTGTTCTGAGCTATAAATATTTCCTCGCGATAAAGCGGACTAATCCAGTGACTGTTAGCGTCGCGATCGGTTGAGGAATCTTCGACCCCTTCGAAGCGGGCGTCCATCAACTGGAAAGAAAGCCGGCGATCGTCGGGAACTTTGTGGACCATGCGCGGCACGAAATATCTGTCAGCCTGCAATTCCACGACACATTTCCGGCCCTGCAAATCACGCACATCGGTCTCAAGCACCGTTTGTCCCGGCATGCTAAGTTTTTTCTTGGCGACGAGGGTTTTATTCAGACGGAAGGTAACATTAACGGGGGTATGGTGATTTCCCTGGGGATCGTGTTGGAGAAACAAAATCAGCCGCGCGGCATTCTTCGGGACAGACATTTCCTGCCGATATAGAGGGCCCACCCAGCAGTCCGCATCGTAGCGACCGGTGAATCCTCCTTCCGGATTGATCAGGATTCTTTGCAAGATTACCAAGCCTTTGGCTCCGGCGTAAGGGACAAGAAGCCGGTCACGCGCCATCTGCGGTGAATGAAATGCGGTACGAATAAATTCAACAAGTGCGCGAAATCGCTTATGGACCGCGACGGCCTCTTCACAGCGTCTGGCATGATGCCGCGCTTTTTCGTGTCGATGCTGGCCGTACAGCCAGAATGAAATTTCGCACCTCCATCGCGTGAGACTCAGCCACGATCCCCAATAGCGCCGGCTGATCTCGATGGACAGGGCAAGAATTTCCGTTTCAGAGCGCTGGAATGACTTTGAGTCTGCATGCATCCGGTAGGTGCTCCACAACTCGTCAACCTCGTGGAATCGATGTTTCCGGCTGAAGCGGCAGAACAGGTCATAATCCAAGGCGTGTTGTTCGGTGACGTCGAATCCGCCGTCTTCTGTCCACACTTTTCGATGCCAAAAAACCGAAGGCTGGGGTGTGGTATTGTAACCCCGCTTCCAAATGGCGAGTTGCTCAAATCGACTTTTAAACGAGCTGGGATGCTCCACACCGACGTAAACCGAATTTTCGCCGGTAAAGAGACATCGTCCCATCACGATCAACCGGTTTTGTTTGGGATCGATTTCGCGGGCGACGCTGGCCAGACAACCGGGATAGAGGGTGTCGTCTGAATTGAGAAAGCCTAGAATCTCGCCGCTTGCGCGGGCAAACCCACGATTCAAGGCGTCCGCCTGGCCTGAGTCTTTTTCGACAAATAGTTTGAAGACGTGCGGAAACCGATCGACGAACTCGCTGGCAATAGCAATGGCGCCATCCGTAGATCCTCCGTCCTGAATAATGACTTCGAGGTTGGAATAATTCTGTGCGACCAGGCTTTCCAAGGTTTCGCGGAGATATCGTCCCTGGTTGAAGGAAGGGGTCACGATGGAAATGAGCGGCTGGCCGGTCATGCCTTTAAGCGTAGAGCTCTTCATATACTCGTTGATAGACGGCAAGTGTCTTGATTGCGCTCATGCGGCTCGAAAAGATCGACCGCCGCCGCCGTGCGGCCTCAGCGAGGTGGGAATAGCATTTGGGATCGTTGGCGACGGTCAGGATACATGATCCTATGTCGTTGATGTTCGTGGGATCAAACGTGAGAGCGGCGTCACCGGCGATTTCCGGCAGCGAAGTGCGGTTCGAGCAGACTACGGGCTTCCCCGCAATGATCGCTTCGGCCACCGGCATGCCAAACCCTTCGAAAAGCGACGGGAACACGAGCATGAAACATCCCTGAAACAGCGCCTGTATCTCCAAAGGCGATCGATACCCGAGATGCAGCACGTTCTTGGCGATTCCCAGTCTTAAAATCGTCTCGTGGGCTGGATGGTCGGGCTCGAAGGGCCTTCCTGTGAAAACCATTTTCATATTCGCGGGCAGCTGGGAACGGACGCGTGCAAAAGCCTCAACTAATCTCAGGTGATTTTTATGTGGCCAAGAGTGAGCGGGAAAAAAGAAAAAAGGATCCTGAATCCCCATGCCAGCGAGAAGCCGGTTTTGCGCGGAAATTGGCAGAACCTGCCATACCTGCCGGCTTGGGATTATCCAAATCGTCGTCATTTTTTCCAAAGGCACCTGATAGTGCAGATGCAAGTCCTGTCGGGTATTTTCCGAAATGCAAATGATGTGGCGTGCCTTGGCGATTGATTCACGATAAAGGCGGTCCCTTTCTTTCCATTCCTCGGCTGTGAAAAAATCCGGATGATAAAGATGTTGAAGATCGAGGGCGCTGAGAATGTTGGGGAAGGCCGCGAGATCCGGATGGATATAGCCAATCATTGAATGAACCAGATCGAAATCCATGCGATGGAGTGCGCCAAGCGTGCGCATCGGAGGCGTGAGAATCGGCGCCAGCTCCAGCCCCTCTGCCAGACGATTGGCGACAGCGGCGCCCATTCGTTCGGACGCATTGGCACTCTCATCAGTGAAATATCCGCGAACCTGAAACTCCCGGGGGAAACTCCATTCGTGGAAAGTCGCGCGGGGGCAATAGATGCGGTAGTTATTCCGGCGGTCGAGTTGAGCCACCGCAGCGAGGGATTCATGCGCCATCTGTTCGGCGCCACCCGCATGTCCGATTTTCATCCAACGCAAATCGCACAACAAGCGGAACGGGCGCTTTTTCCTGGTTGCGATCGTCTTTTCGAGCAGCTTCGCGAAGCATCCTGCCGCTGCGGGGATGGAATTGGTCGCTTCTACCTGGCGCTTGGCTTCGGATACGACAGGGGCCGGCGTGTCGGAACTTATCAAGGCTACGACCCGGGAGGCAAAAGCGGTGGGAGTATCCTCTAGCCAGCAGTTTTTTTCCGACATGGCGGTGATCCCTTCCACCGCCATGGTCGTGCACACGACGGGAATCTGCATCGACCAGGCTTCAAAAATTTTTTGCCTGACGCCGCCCCCAAATCGCATGGGAACCACGTAGACGCGCGCGTTCCAGAAGAATGGCCGTATGTCCGGAACGTTGGGATGCAACTCGAAATTTCGCACCGTCTTGGCGAGGTTTGACAACTCGGACGATGGCAACATGCCAGCAGCTACGAAAACCGCGGAAGGGACAGCTTCCAGAATCAACGGCCAGATCTCGCCGAGGAAATATTTAACCGCGTCGACATTGGGTGGGTGGGATAAATGGCCGGTGAATAGCAGTGTGGGTTCGGGTCGCGATTTCCAATCTGCGGGCGCGGGCGTGAAGTAGGCGGTATCGACGGGAATGGGCACAACGCCGGTGGTGCAGTTCGGTTCCAGCAACTGTAGAGCCCGCTGGTGGTCGAGTTCGGAAACGAACCCCGCTCCGTCCGCCTGATGGCACGCATTGCGCTCCTGGAGCCGGATGGCAGAGACCTCCCTTGCTGGAGGCTTCGCAGGTTCGTTCTTTTGTATGCGCGATAGATAGTCTGATCGTATATCGTGAAAATAAAAAAAGCGCGCCCCTGGACCGGGCAGATAGTTCAGGCAGGGTTCAAGATTACTTTGAACCAGAATGAACGCCTGGCACACTCCCTGTTCCAGTGCTTTCAGCAAATAGGGAGCGCAATTTGAAAGAATCGAGAGGCGTTCAAAGGCATCGGCAGGGGCGCGTTGAATGCCGAGCAGGGCATGCAGCCACCAGCGCCGAATGCGGCGCGGCAAATGATCGGTCCACCTGCGCAAGGATCCGGATGCGTCCTGTGGCACAAACAGGGGCACGGCTTCGATCGGACGCGGCCACGCCAGAATGGCGTTCATCGCCTGTTCGAGATTGGCCAAACCCTCGGCCGGCGTGGAATCATAGAGCGGGCCGACCACCACCACTTCGTGTCGTGTCGCCAGAAAACGCAGCGTGAAAAAGTCACCGCCCAATCTTCCCGGGAAGTAGGGCAGGTCGGTGGTGAAAACTAAGATACGCGCCATGGATGCTTGCCCGATAATTCAACGCAATACGCCCGTTCGTACCAGTAGATTCAGTGGCACGCGACGTTGGAGTTTTTTTGACTGCCGCGGACAGGCACGACCACGGACGGAATACCGGACATCGAGGGGTATGACTTACCCCTGCATCGGGGCAGTTTGTTTTTCGATCAGTTCCAAATCGGCATCGACCATCAGTTCGGCAAGCGCCTTCATGCGGGTTTGCGGTTCCCAACCGAGCTGCTTATTTGCTTTTGTATAATCGCCAATGAGGAGGTCGACTTCCGCTGGGCGCAGGAAGTGTTCGTCGAACTTTACATAGTCCTTCCAGTCGAGATTTACCCGACCGAAAGCGGCGTCGAGAAAAGCCTTGATCGTGTGCGTCTCATTGGTTGAGAGAACGTAGTCGTCGGGTTTTTCCTGCTGGAGCATGCGCCACATGCCCTCGACATATTCCTTGGCATACCCCCAGTCGCGTTTCGAATCCAAATTGCCCAAGACAAGTTCCTTTTGCAGTCCTTTTTTAATCCGCGCAGCAGCCAGCGAAATCTTACGGGTGACGAAACTTTCGCCGCGGCGCGGGGACTCGTGATTGAAAAGAATGCCGCTGCACGCAAAAAGATTGTAGGACTCGCGGTAATTGATCGTCAGCCAATGGGCGAAGACCTTGGCACAACCATACGGGGAACGGGGATAGAGCGGGGTGGTTTCGCGTTGGGGTACTTCCTGGACTTTGCCGAACATCTCGGACGAAGAGGCTTGATAATAACGCACCTTCTTGCCGATGCCCGATTCGATGACCGCTTCCAAAATGCGCGCCGCACCGACGCCGGTAATATCCGCAGTGTACTCGGGAATATCGAAACTGACCCGCACGTGACTCTGGGCGGCGAGATTGTAGATTTCATCCGGTTGGAGCGAATAGAGCAGTTTCACGAGTGAAACGCTGTCGGCGAGATCGCCATAGTGAAGGAACAGGCTTTTGTCGGCACCTTGCTCGAACGAACGCAAATGATCGATACGGCCCCGGTTCATCGTGCTGGCGCGGCGCACGAGACCGTGCACCTCGTAGCCTTTGCTCAGGAGCAATTCTGCGAGATAGGAACCATCCTGTCCGGTGATTCCGGTGACCAATGCTTTCTTTTTCATGTAAGTTGTTTGAGCTCGGATTCAACCAATCGTGCCACCATTTCCTTGAAAGGAACGGTATTTTGCCATCCGAGGATGCGCTGGGCCTTGGCGGGATTACCGCAAGGGGCGACGGGTTCCACGGAGGAGAGCAGCTTGGCATCCTGTCTGATATGGTCGCGCCAATTGAGTCCGACGCAGGAAAAGGCTTCGCGCACCAACTCTTCGACACTGTGCAGTTCGCCCGTCGCGAGGATAAAGTCATCCACCTTGGGCTGCTGAAGCATTTGCCACATCCCGCTGACGTAATCCGGCGCCCAGCCCCAATCCCGGCGGCCTTCAAGGCTACCCAAGACCAATTCCTGTTGAAGACCCTTTTTGATTCGGGCAGCCGCGCGGGCAATCTTCGCAGTGACAAATCCCCCGCGCCGGCGAGGTGATTCGTGGTTGTAAAGGATCACCGAGCACGTGGGTAGTTGGTAGGCGATCCGGTAGATTCGCGCCATTTGTTGGGAAAAAGCCTTCGCTGCGCCGTAGGGGGTTGTGGGGTTTAGCGGGGTCGATTCATCCTGCGGGGAATGCGGCGGAGACCCAAAAACCTCGCTGCTCGAAGCATATAAAAATTTGGTTGGCTCGGGCAGATCGCGCAGAATTTCCAGCAGGCGAAGTGTGGCCATGCCGATGCTATCGACCGTGCTTTCGGGGAGTTCCAAGCTAAGGCGGGGGCTTGACTGGCCGGCGAGATGATAGAACTCGTTCGGTTTGGCGCGACTGATAATTCTGCGCAAATGAGTGGCATCCTCGAATGCGCCGTTGTGTAGAAAAAGGCGTTTGTTGAATATTTCACTATCTGCCACCAGGTGACGGATGTTGCTGCCGGGCAAAGAATCGGGCCGATGGACTAATCCGTGAACCTCATATCCCTTGCCCAGCAACAGCTCCGCAAGGTAGGAGCCGTCCTGTCCGGTGATGCCGGTGATAAATGCGCGTGGCGTGAGCATGAATATGATCAGGTCTACTTGGAAGGAGGAATAGCTGATAGCTCAAGTGCTTTGTTTTGCGCCCGGTCGGAGCGCGATACTGCGAGCGTTGCCGCATTTCCCTGACAACCTGATTAGGACAGGGTAAATTCAAAAAAACCAACCGAAAGCAATCGAGTGTCTTCCGAAAGACCCAAATCCTTGGGGCGACAAGCGTCGGGAAATCCAAACTGAAGATGAAATACCTTCGAGCGGGGCGCCAGTGGTGAGAACTCAATGATGAGTTCCTGATGGATTCCTTGAGTGAGCTCAATGGTGTCGGGTACAGCTCCTGAAGGGAAATTGATGTTGATTCGTTGACGGCCCACCTTGCCCGGCACAATGAAGGGGAAAAGCAGGATGCGAAGTTTTCGAGGCCTCTCGACGGAGGAAAATAAGAACTTCAATCCCGCACGGGAGCCGATAGCCCAGCGAAAACCGCCCTCCGATTCGCTCCATCCCCCTTGGAGGACGACGCCGATATTTTGAGGCTGACCGAAATCCAAGGGGTCGTTGAGTTCGCGGGTGGCGGTCGGTTCCGTTTTTTGAGCTTCAGGTTCCGGCACAAGAAGATCTCGGGTGGCTCGTTCGAGCGCTTCATGCGGCACGAAAATGTCCCTGGCGATAACCGTTTCCAGTCGGGTCCCGTCACGGAGGATAGCGATCATGACAATGTCACTTCTTCCACTGCTGAGTTGAATTATCCCTGCAAAGCCGGAGCGTTCGGCTGCACCGATGCCCGGGTACGACGCAGCGACGTCAGGGCGCAGCATGCCATGGGCGAGAGGGGCAATCGTCGTCCCGAATCGAACACTGAGCGATTCGATTTCAATTTGGGGATGAAAGCACCAGCCATTGATCTGGCACTCGCCCGCGGGCCGTCTCGGCGGAACGGGTATTTCCAGCCTCGCAATTATCGGGCTGATCCCGGCCACGATACTCAAACTGGCCAGCGCTGCCCAATCGCCCGTAACGCCGCACTGTTCAATTGTGCCGATGTGAAACCCCGCCGGAATGAGCGTCTGAAGCGAGAACCCGCTGGCCAGATTTCCTGGATCATGGGGATACACTGCGGCCACGTCCGGCCGCGGGATGGCGGTCTGACAATCGAAAATTTGTCCGCCGTCGAGGCAAAGGCGTACTTTTCGAAGTTCCGGATTGTCGCCGATAATCCACCCGCTCAATGAAAGTTTTCCATCGGTCGAACTCAGCGGCCTGACTTGGTCGATGCCAAATTTACAGGTTGTGGCCTGGCGGTCGGAATTGTTCAGGCCCCGGTCGATGTATTGTTGTGCGCGATGAAGTTCCCGGCGCAACCGTGATACTTCGGTTTCCAGCGATTCCTTTGCCGACCGCTGGGTTTCCCGCGCTCCCTGCTCGACCGCATACGTCGCTTCCTGCTGGATTAGCTGCCGATTCAGAGTCAGCAAGCGATACTGTGCCTGCTCCAGATCGGCGGCGAGAATCGACTCACGCGTTTTCCGGTCGCTGCTTCCGGCCCAATTCCCCAGTTGATTCGGACGATGATTGCCGAGGATGGTCAGCAAAAATGACCGATGAGGTTCGGAAAGATCATTGCCGGCCAAGCGTCCAATGGCCTCGAAAAGAAGGCGTACGACTGAGGTCGTGTGATGAGCCACTGCTTCGGAAGTTTCGGCTTCCCGCAACTGGGCCAGATTTTGCAGCCAAAGCTGCACTTCATGCCAATATCGATGGCCGAGAGTCAGTTCTGGAATTGATTTCTGGTCGAGCCCTGGCGGCAAATTGGAAAATCGGATCAAGCGCAGCCAGTCCGAGGCCCAAAAGTGAGTGCGTCCCGCGTGCTCGTAGTCGATCAATCGAAGATCTCCTGACGGGTTGATAAGAAGGTTGCGGCCGATAAAATCTGCATTGCTCCATCGGATGGATAGATCTTCCAAAGGTGCTTTTGCCATCAACACTGATCCGGCGAGTTCGCGGAGCAGCAGCGTGTCGATACCGGACAATCCCGGGAAACTACAGGCTTTCTCCACGAGCTCCGTGATTTCCGATTCCAATTTTGCGCGATCAGACATTTGTTGCGACCCCGCCAATAATTGTTGGGCGCGGCGGATACTGGATGTCCATTGCACCTCGGAACATCGTCCGGCGAGGACCGCGTCGTCGAGCGACTCACCCGCGAAGTGATCCAGGCACAGATAACCTGTCCCATTGCCATTCTCCCAAAATAACAATGGTCGGCAAATCAGCTTGGGGCAGGCCTCGAAAAACCTTTCAGACTGGAGGTGAACCGGTGCGAGGTTTGCCCCGACAATCAAATGACAGATATTGCGTCCATCCGCCTGCACCCTGAAATGCCGTCGGGAATATTTTTCACGGCGAGGGAAAACCGCTTCATAAGCGGCAAGGGTAAGCTCCGCACGTGCGCTGACGAGGCCGTGGGAAGCCAGTCGTGTCCGCACGGCATGAACGAATTCGACTGATTCTGGGTTAACCATCAGCGGAGAACAAAAAAGAAACTGGGGCAGAAAAACTGAGCCTGCTCCATGGCGGCCAGGCTGTGGTAGTGGGAAATATATTCTTCGGGATGCGGAAGGATGTGCCCGTCCAGTCCGTCATGTTCCGAGGGGATTGTTTCAGTGGTCAGTGCCTTGTTGAAGGCGGCCGCCGGTTCGCACGGCAGGATCAATTGCGGGAGTTTGTAGTCGGGAAATGCGGCGTGGGCCTCCACTTCGGCAAATCCCGCTTCACGAAAGAGCGCCTGATACTCCACATGGGTGTAGGTGAAAGCGCGAAGCGATTGCCCGGTGAGAGCTTGATGTTTGGCGGCGGCGAGCCCTGCATCCAGAACGCTGACATTGCTTTGCCCGGTGTGATCGTCGCGCGCTCCGAGCAGGTATTTCAAGCCCAGTCGATTTTCAATCCCGAGATAACATGTCCCGCCGGGACGAAGTGCTGACCGGACATGGTGCAGGAAATCGAGCTGCACCACACGGGGTTCGCCCGGCCTGAATTTCGGTACCCATTCGAGCACCCCGATGCAGCAGACGAGATCGAATACAGGTTCAAAGCTAATATCCTGGAAGTCAGCTTGGACAAAATGTAGT
>Ga0164241_10006044_pt1 | contig 11120 bp, 11 predicted proteins | sample OricomyardsoilBY_FD_108780 | JGI IMG/M metagenome (GOLD analysis project Ga0164241, IMG submission 108780) | Backyard soil microbial communities from Emeryville, California, USA - Original compost - Back yard soil (BY) | ecosystem: Environmental > Terrestrial > Soil > Unclassified | place: USA... | reverse complement strand
TCGATCTGCGCCTGCGTGGCGAGCGGCCGCTCCACGTAGACGCTGCCGTCGACGGGACTGATGGTCTTCTGGATGTTGGGAACGCTCATATGATCTCGCCGTTCATATGATTTCAAAGTACCGGGCGAGCTCCCAGTCGGTAACGGCGCGGCGGAACTCGCGGTCTTCCCATTCGCGGCTGGCGGCGTAGTGTTCGACGAACGCATCACCGAACAAGGCGCGTGCGGGTTTGGATTTCTCCAGCCACTCCGAAGCTTCCGTGAGCGTGCGTGGCAGGGAACGGTTCTTCGCGAATTTCTTCTCGTAAGCATTGCCCTCCACCATCGGGTCAGGCTCGATCCTGTTCTCTATGCCGTAGAGGCCCGAGCCGAGCGCCACGGCGATCGCGAGATACGGGTTGATGTCGGCCGCGGCTATGCGGTACTCGACGCGCTGACTGTGCGGGCCTCCGGGGATGACGCGCAATGCGGTGGTGCGGTTCTCGACGCCCCAGGTGGCCGAGGTCGGCGCCCAGAACCCCGGGATCAGCCGCGAATAGCTGTTCACCGTGCTCGCCACCATGGCTAACAACTCGGGCATCAGCTTCTGCTGGCCGCCGACGAACCAGCGCATCTCGTCGGACATGTTGTGGGGTTTGGACGCGTCGTGGAACACGGGCGTGGCGTCTGACTTGCGCTTGAGCGACGTATGCACGTGGCCGCTCTGCCCCGGCCAGTCCTTCGACCACTTGGCCATGAAGGTGGCCATCATGCCGTTGCGCTGCGCAAGAATCTTGGTGAAGGTCTTGAAGAGCGCGCCGCGATCCGCGGCTTCGAGCGCCTCGCAATACTGGATTGCCGCCTCGAGTACGCCGGGCCCGGTCTCGGTGTGCAGGCCCTCGATGGGAATGCGCATGTCGGCGCAGAGTTTCAGGAGCTGGTGATAGAACTCGGAGTGCACCGAACTGCGCAGCACCGAGTAGCCGAAGAAGCCGGGCGTCAGTGTCGTCAGATTGCGGAAGCCTTTTTCGCGCACGGATTCGGGTGTCTCCTTGAACATGAAGAACTCGAATTCGGTGGCGGCGATGCTGTCGTAGCCCATGTCGCCGGCTTTCTGGAGCACGCGTCGCAAAGTTGCGCGCGGGCACACGGCTTCGGCCTTCTCGGCGAACTCGCCGAGGAACAGGACCATGTCGCCTTCGAAGGGAACCGCGCGGCAGGTGTCGGGGAGCACGCGAACGGGGGCGTCCGGATACGCCGTGTGCCAGCCCGTGTATTTCACATTGTCGTAGAGCTGGTCGTTGGAGTCCCAGCCCAGCACCACGTCGCAGAAGCCGAAGCCCTTGTCGAGCGCGGAGAAGAACTTGTCGCGGCCCATGTATTTGCCGCGCATGACGCCGTCGTTGTCGAAGACCCCGACCTTGATGTGCTCGAGCTTGCGTTCTTCGACGATCTTGCGCGCGTCGGCCGCGGTGCGAACGTTTTCGGGCTGCATAACGCACTCTTCTTATATGAGTGCGCCGAGTATGGGGACATTCCTGATTTGCTGCAAAAGGGGACGCGGCTCGAGCCTTCAGGTCGGACGAGGCGCGGGCGCGCCTCGCTCGATCGTTGAGGCTGGCTCCGTGGCCTCGCTCAAACGGAAACGAGGTGCTTAGCCCCGGCAGTGGGAAGAGCTAGATCAATACGCCTCGTCTCGCCGCAGCGGGAAATGGACAGATCCAGCTTGTTTGGAAATGCGGTGCACCTCTTCGTGCGAGAACGTGGAGGGGCTCAAAGCGAATAGCCTCGGCGCGCTCGCGTCGTGAGCGGCGCGGCGCGAGGGGATCAGCGCGCAGGTACTCCTGGTGGGCAAATCCAACCCCGCGCGTTTAGCACCCACATCTAACAAAGCGCTGATAGCTCTGGCGCGCCCCCTCGCGACAAGCGAACGCCGGAAAAGGACATGGTCCTCCATGTCCTTTTCCGAAGCGCGCTCACGCAGCGAGCGCCCCGAGGCTATTCGCTTTGAGCCCCGTGCGCGCACTCACAAGCTAAATCGAGCCCCGTCCCCTTTTGCCAGCAAATCAGGAATGTCCCCATTTACTTGATGGCCAGCCTCAAATCCTCGATCTCTTCCTTCGCCTGCTCGAGCGTCTCTTCGACGGCCATGAGGTCGAGGCGCAGGCGGGAGAACGAGGCGATCTTCTCCACGGTCATCGAAAGATCCTGCATGCGGCCAGTGTGGCCGACGACGAGGTAGCTGGTCGCCAGGATGTCGGTGAGATCCGGTTCGTCGCCGACGACTTCGCGGTTGAGGTTCTCGTATTGCGAGACGGCCTCGATCACATCGTCATGAACCTTCCAGCCGCCGAGGATCCCCTTCGCAAACGGTGCGTGCCACTTGCGGAGGATGGAGGTGTACTTCGTACGGTCCCGGAGCACGAACGGGTAATGCGCGGCGCGCGTCAGGATGAACAGCTTGCCGACGCCATGCATGAGCCCGCCCAGGAAGGCGAGGTCGCGGTTCACGCGCGTGAACTTGCGCGCGATCACGTACGACACCGCCGCGGTCCACGCACTGCGCTCCCAGAGCGCCTCGAGGTGCGTGCGGATGTCCTTCACCGAATGCGCATGCGTCACCTGCCGCAGCGCATAGGCCAGCGAAGCGCTCCGAAGCAACGTGAATCCCACGCGGGTTACGGCGGTCTTGAGATCCGTGACCATCTTGCGGGTGGGGTTCAGCGCCGCGGAGTTGCCCATCTGCAGCACACGGCCGACGAGGATGGGTTCGTAATTGATGACCGGGACTATCTGCGGAATGCTCACGTCCGGATCGCTGAGCAGCTGCTGCAGCCGCGTGACGATCTGCGGCACGCCGGGCAGTGTCACCGACGCGTCCGCTCGAGTATTCGCGAGGTCCTTCTCGAGCGCCGCAGCATCATGCGCGACGATGTTCTCGATGGTGGTGGTTCCTAGTGCGATCTGGGCCATGTCCTTTACCCGCCTAACACAGTTTTGAGAGCTTCGATGTCGGAGGCTGATTCGTCGATGACGCTTTGGCAATCCGCATAACGCACCTGCAGGCGCTTGAGCGCCCACACGAGCGATTCCGTGGGGTCGACGATCGCCCCATGCGTGATGTGCTGTTGCAGCAATGACGCCAATGCGACCACGTCGGTCAGTGTCACGGGACCGCGGACTTCGCGGTTCATGTCTTCGAAGTTGCTGACGGCATCGACGATCTCGTCGGCCACCTGCCAGTTCTCGAGCAGCGCCTTGGCCACGTTGGTATGCCAGTCGCGCACGATGGATTGATAGGTGAGCTGGTCGGCAAACAAGGCCGGATGGCCGCTGGCGCGCGTCAGGATGTAGATGCGCCCGACGTTGTGCATCAGCCCCGCGAGCAGCGCCGTGTCGCCGTTGAGGGAGGTAAAGCGGCGGGCCACGACATGCGACAAGGCCGCCACGTGCACGCTGTGCTTCCACAACCCGTCGAGCATGGGCTCGAGATGCTTGAACTGGGCAGCGCTCTTGAGCTGCTCCACGGCAAAGCTCAACGCCGCCGATCGCACGATGTTGAAACCCACGCGGGCAACGGCCATGCGCAGGTCGGCGATCTTCCGGCCGGAAGTGTTCAACGCCGCGGAGTTCGCCATGTTGAGCAGTTTGCTCGCGAGCACCGGCTCGGAGCCCAGCACCTTCACCACGGTCTCGTTGCTGACGTTCTCGTCGGCGAGCGCGCGCTGCATCTTGAGCACGATGTCGGGCACGGACGGCAGGTCCACCCTGCCCTGCGACAACTCCTGCGCCAGCGCCTTCACGAACCCGAACACCACCGTGTTGGGCATCGCGCGCGTCTGGATGGTGCTGGTGGTCTCCGCCTGGCTCATACGTTGAGCGCCTGTCGCAATGCGTCGATCTCGTCGCGTGATTCGCCGAGCGCGGAGATGCACGACTCGGCGTCCAGCCCCAGGCGGTGCGCGGCCGGCATGCCCGGGAATGAAATCTGATGCGGCTGCGGCTCGGGACCGAGCGAGATCAGCGCCGCGCTGGAGGTCAAGACATCGGCCAGATCGATGGCGCCGGCATGTTCACGCGAGGGGTTCTCGCAGGCGGCGATGGCCTCGATGATCTCCTCGTCCATGTCCCAGTTGCGCAGGATCGCCCGCGCCACGCGCAGGTGATACTCCGAGTAGATCTGGCCGAGCGTGGCGTCGTCGTCGAGCAACGAGGGGTAACGCGCTGCACGCGTCAGTAGATAGAGCTTTCCGATGCACTGGAGCAGCCCCGCCAGCAGCGCGGTATCCGCATTCAGCGACGTGAATCGCCTGGCGACCACGCGGCTCACGGCCGCGAGGTGTGCTGCTTCCTGCCACAGCTTGCCGAGCCGCGCCTCGATGCCCTTGTAGGTCTCGGCCCGCCGCAGCTGCGACATGGCAAAGGCAATGGTGACGCTGCAGGCCATGTTGAGGCCGATGCGCGTCATCGCAGAGCGCAGGTTGGTCAGGCGCTTGCCGCCGGGGTTGAGCGTGGCGGAGTTCGCGAGCTGCATGAGGCGCGCGGACAGCGCGGGCTCGGCGCTCACGATGAGCACGGCGTCCTCGATGCCCACATCTTCATTCGTGAGCGCCTTGCGCACGCGCAGGGCCACGTCCGGAAAGCTCGGCAGGTCGATCTTCTCGCCCGCGAGTTCGCGGACCAGCGAATCGACCAGCGCGCGCGCATCACCGGCCAGGGGTGCCGGATCTGCGTTGATCCGCGCCTTCGGGAAACTGATGCTCAACTCCAGGCTCATGCGTCCTCTCTCAGACCTCTTCCTGTATCGGTCTGCCCTGCGGACTATTGAGCGATTCCGTAACGAATCCGGAACTGGCTGCGGGATGTCCCCCTAATATGTCAAACGGGACTCTTATTATTAGTCACCAAGCGCGCTCGCCAGGGAGTCGATGTCCTTTCCGGACTCCACCAGCACGGCGTGGCAGGCGGCGGCGTCGAGATCGAGGCGCCGCGCGGGATGGGATGCGAACCACTCGGGCGGTATGGGCGACTCGCCCGGCAGCGCCGCCAGGCTCCTGCCCGCCCATAAGACGTCGAGCAGGTCAGCTTCCCCCTCGCGCTGGCGATCGGCGGATTCGAAGCCCTGCACCGCGTCGACCACGGGCGGCGCCATTTCCCAGCTCACGAGAATCGCGCGGGCGATTCGGGCATGCCAGGCCTGCACCAGTGCGGGATATGCGCGGGCATCATTGAGCAGATCCGGGAACCGGCCGGCGCGCGTCAGTAGATAGAGTTTGCCGACCGTGTGCAGCAGCCCGGCCAGCAGGGCGAGTTCCGCGTCCGGCTTCGCCACCCTTTTCGCCAGCACGTAAGTCACGGCGGCCACGCGCGTGCTGGTGTGCCAGAGATCGTTGAAGTGTTTTTCCAGGCCCCGGTACGCCTCCGCACGCCGCAGCTGGGACATCGCGAAGGCGATGGTGGCGCTGCGGGCCATGTTGAAACCGATGCGCGTCATCGCCGCGCGCAGGTCCGTCAGCCGTCGGCCGGTGGGATTGAGCGCGGCCGAGTTGCCCAGCTGCAGCAGGCGCACCACCAGCGAAGGTTCCGCGCTGACCACGCGCACCACGTGGTCTATGGTCACGTCCTCCTGGGCAAGTGCGCGCCGGACGCGCAACGCCACATCGGGAAAACTCGGCAGGTCGAGGTGGTCGCCGGCGATTTCGAGCTCCAGCATCGCCGTGAAATCGCGCACCCGCGATTCCGGCCTGGCGTTACTGCCTGGAGTTGCGTGGGTGCCGGTGTGCATGGATGTGGCGGGGAGCGGGTCAGAACAGCTCCACGTCGCCTCCGATCGGTTTGCTGTCGAGCTCGTTCAGATAGATGCGTTCGCGTTCGGCCAGCGCCTGGTCTTTCGCCGCGGCGAATTTCTTGACGCGGATCTTGCCGGTATCGGGGAAGTAGAAGACCTTGCGGGGAAAGATGTCGCCCAGGTCCTCGCCGACGACGTTGAAGCCTTCGTCCTTCACGTACTGCCGGACGAAGTCGATGTTGCGCGCGCCGATGTCGGTGGTCATGGCGGCGAGCACCCGGCCACCACCCGTCAGCTTGATCTCGAGGTTCTCGCGGCGTCCGCCGAGCTTGAGGATGTCATTGATCAGCCGTTCCATGGCGACGTTGCCGTATCGCGTGGCCGCGCTGACGGCGCCGCCCCAGGCGCTGTTACCTTGCGAGGAATCGAGCGGCAACATGAAGTGGTTCATGCCGCCCACACCGATGCGCGTGTCGCGGATGCAGGCGGACACGCAGGAACCGAGCACGGTCGCAATGACCTCGTGCGCGGTGGTGACGTAGTACTCGCCCGGCAGCAGGCGTGCGGCGAAGCACTGGTGTTCGTTGTCCCAATACCGGCTCACGTGCGAGAACTGCGGTAGCGCCGCCGGCGGCGAAGAGTCGTCGGGAGCCTTGCGCGAGCGGCGCGCATGTTGCGGCGGGGGATGAGGCAGCAAGGGCGCGGCCATCAGAAGAGTTCCACGCTGCCGCGCAGGCTGTCGTGCGTGGTGTCGTGTCCTGCATCACAGGCTGCGGAGCCGATGATCTTGTCGAACTGCAAACGCTCGTCCTCCATGCTGTAGCGAAAGCGGATTCCGGCGAGCACCGTGGCCCAGTCGACCTCCGACACGGAACCCCCGCTCAGGGCGTCGTTGAGCTCGGTCAGGGAATCGCGCACATGGGCCATGCGCTGCACGAGCTGGTCGTGGAACTGCATGGCCACCATCGCGCTCTGCGCCTGCTCGACGATGCGGTGCGCGAGACTGGCGGGCGTCGTGCCCGCGCCGCTCGCCGCCTGCAATTCGACACTCAGCGACACCAGCGCAGCGATCGAGCTCGCAAGCGTTTCCACCTGCGCGTCGGTCGTGTGCGCCGCGACTTCGAGCTGGCTGGCGGCCAGTTCGAGCAACGCGGATACCGGTGTGTTGCCGAGCTCGTTCACTTGCGTCAGAGCACCCGCGCCAGGGTCGCCAGCAGCTGGGCTGGATTGAAGGGCTTCACTATCCAGCCGGTGGCGCCGGCCTTCTTGCCCTCCATCTTCTTGTCCATGCTCGATTCGGTGGTCAGCAGCAGCACGGGCGTGAGCCGGTAGCTAGGCAGAGAGCGAAGCTCGCTCACCAGCGTGATGCCGTCCATGCGCGGCATGTTCACGTCGGTGATCACCAGGTCCACCGGATTCTCGCGCGCGTATTCCAGCGCTTCCTGCCCATCCGAGGCTTCCACGACGTCGTACCCCGCCGACAGCAGCGTGGCTTTCACCATCTGCCGCATCGAGGTCGAATCGTCGACCGTCATTATCATTCTTGCCATCTCGTTCTCCTTATCAACGGGCTGCCGCGTATGCCGGCGCCCCAACCGTCTGTGCCAATCGCATGATGTTCTCGGCCACGCGGCCGAGTGGCAGGATTTCCTGCGCTCCCCCCATCTTCACCGCGGCGCCGGGCATCCCCCACACCACGCTCGAAGCCTCGTCCTGCGCCATGGTGCGCGCACCGGCGTCCAGCATTTCCTTGAGCCCGCGTGCGCCGTCGTCACCCATGCCCGTGAGAATCGCGCCCACCGCATTGGGCCCCACGTTCTGCGCCACGGAGCGGAACAGCACGTCCACGCTCGGGCAATGACGATTGACCGGCGGGCCATCGTTGAGACGGCAGCGATACCGCGCGCCGTCGCGCTCCACCAGCAAGTGCTTGCCGCCGGGGGCGATATAGACGTGCCCGGCCATGATGTATTGGCCGTCGGTCGGCTCGACGACGGACATCGCCGCCAGCGAATCCATTCGCCGCGTGAACGGCAGACTGAACGCCTCGGGTATGTGTTGCGCGATGACGATGGCCGGGCAGTCGGCCGGAAGACCCATAAGCACTTCGCGGATCGCCTCGGTTCCACCCGTGGACGCGCCGATGGCGATGATGCGATCGGTCGTGCGCAGCATTTTGCCGCTGCCCGCGGCCGGGATGATGGCATCGGCAGAGAATTTCGGAGCGATGCGCGCCGCGGATACGGGGACAATCCGCGCATGCACGCGCGCACCGGCCGCGATGCGGATCTTCGCGAGGATTTCGTCGCCGAAGTCAGCCAGCGTTCCGGCCAGGTCGATCTTCGGCTTCGACACGAAGTCGATGGCGCCGAGTTCGAGCGCCTTCAGCGTCGTGTCGGCGCCCTTCTCCGTCAGCGACGACACCATGACCACCGGCATCGGGCGCAGACGCATGAGATTGGACAGGAACGTGAGGCCATCCATGCGCGGCATCTCGACGTCGAGCGTGAGCACGTCGGGATTCAGTTCCTTGATGCGGTCGCGTGCCATGAACGGGTCGCTAGCCGTGCCCACCACTTCCACGTCCGGCGCCTTGTTCAGAACCTCCATGAGGATCTGGCGCACCAGCGCGGAGTCGTCGACCACGATCACCCTGATCTTCTTGCTAGTCATAAACTCCTGCCGGCCCTCAGGCGTCGTTGCGACGGTAGACGGTCCGTCCGACCAGTTCGTATTTGTCGCTGACGCGGTACAGACTTTCCGAGTGCCCCAGGAACAGGATGTCCCCCGGGCGCTGCAACGCGGCCATGCGCTCGAACAGCGCCCGCTGCGTTTCCTTGTCGAAATAGATGATGACGTTGCGGCAGAAGATGGCATCGAACGGCCCGCGCACCGGCCATTCGTGCATGAGATTGAGCTGCTTGAACGTGATCAGCCTGCGCAGGTCCTCCTGCGCGCGATAGTGCCCGGCATGCGCGCCGGTGCCCTTGCGAAAGAAGCGCGACAGGCGCGTGCTGCTCACGGACTTGAACCGTTCCGCGGTGTAGATTCCGGCAGCGGCATGCGCGAGCACCGCCGAATCGAGATCCGTGGCCAGGAGCTTGACGTCGAAGCCGTTCAGCATCTCCTGCGCTTCGCGCAGCACCATGGCGATCGAATACGGCTCTTCGCCCGTGGACGCCGCGCAGCACCAGATGCGCGCGCGGCGTGCCCCCGTGTCGCGCGCCACGACTTTCGGCAGCACGTCGGTCGCGAGGTACTCGAAGTGATGCGGTTCGCGGAAGAACGCGGTGAGGTTGGTGGTGATCGCATTCGTGAACTCCTCGAGTTCCGCTTCGACACCTCGCTCGAGCAACTCGAGGTATTCGGCGAACGAGTCCAGCTTGAGTGCGCGCAGGCGGCGCGACAGGCGGCCGTAGACCAGCTGGCGCTTCGCCTCCGACAGCGAGATGCCGGTGTGCTCGCGCACCAGCTCCCGGATGCGGTGGAACTGCGCGTCGGTCAGAACGTAGTCGTTCGCACCGGGGATCGCGAGCTCGAGGGTGTCGCTCACTTGCATGACGTTCTGGGCTCGTCGGCGTTCATTCGACGCTCTGCGACCCGGACAGGTCGATGCTCGACGCCACCAACCGGTTCATGTCGAGCAGCATCACCATCTTGTCGTCGACCGAGGTGAGGCCGCTCACGCAGGCCGCATCGGCGCCGGCGCCCAGGTCCGGTGTCGGCTTCACCGCGTCGGCGGCCACGTTGTAAACCTCGGAGACCGCGTCGACCACGATGCCCACGGTCTTCTCGCCCACCGCCGCATCGACGCGCACGACGATGACCACCGTCGAGCTGTCGAAGGGCTTGGACTCGAGACCGAAGCGCGCGCGCAGGTCGATCACCGGCACGATCACGCCGCGCAGGTTCATGACGCCGAGCACGTATGGCGGCGTGTAAGGCACGCGCGTCACTCCGTCCCAGCCCTTGATCTCCTGCACTCGCAGGATCTCGACGCCGTATTCGACGCCCGCGCACACGAAAGTGACGTATTGCGAGCTGCCGGGTGCGTTCGATCGTACGGTTGACGGATCGGCAATGGCGGGCTGACTCATGTTCTGATCCTCTCTGCGTCACGCCACGTGCGCGACGGGTTCGCCTGACGATTTCGATCTGCCCGCGCGCTTCGGCGCACGCTCGGCCGAATCGTCGACGTTGTAGCGCGCGATCAGCGAGTTCAGCGCCTGGGCCTGTTCCACGATGGCCTGGCTCGCGGCCGAGGCCTCTTCGACCAGCGCCGCGTTCTGCTGCGTGGTCTGGTCCATCTGCATGACGGCCTTGTTGACCTGCTCGATGCCCGAAGACTGCTCGCGGCTCGCCGCGGCGATCTCCGCGACGATGTCGGTCACCTTCTTCACGGCGGCGACGATGTCCTCGAGCGTGCGGCCCGACTCGTCCACCAGCTTGCTGCCCGCGTCGACGCGCGCCAGGCTGTCCTGGATGAGCTCCTTGATCTCCTTCGCGGCGGTCGCGGACCGGCCCGCGAGATTGCGCACTTCGGTGGCGACCACGGCGAAGCCGCGGCCCTGCTCGCCGGCACGCGCCGCTTCCACCGCTGCGTTGAGCGCCAGCAGATTCGTCTGGAATGCGATCTCGTCGATGACGCCGATGATGTCGGCTATCTTCTTGCTGGCCGCGTTGATGCCGCCCATCGCATTGATCGCCGAATTCACCACCGCACCGCCCTTCTCCGCCTGCTGGCGGGCTGCCATCGCGAGCTGATTCGCCTGCCCCGCGTTGTCGGCCGTCTGTCGAACGGTGGACGTCATCTCTTCCATTGACGAGGCCGTCTCTTCGAGCGAAGACGCCTGCTCTTCCGTGCGCTGGGAGAGGTTCAGGTTGCCCCGGGAAATTTCTTCGGCGCCCGTCTGCACTTCGGCGGCCGAATCCTTCACGCGGCGCACCAGGTCGACGGTGTTGTCCAGCATCGCATTGACGCCGCGACACAGCGCTTCGATGTCGCCGGACTTGCCGCCGATCGGAATGCGCGCCGAGAGATCGCCGTCGATGGCCGCTTTCACGGTGAGCTGCGTCTGCTTCACGGCCAGCTCGAGCTGGTGCGCCATGAGCATCTGGTGCGTCACGTCGGTGGCGTACATCACCACCTTGAACGGCCGGCCGTTCGCATCGTGAATGGGGTTGTACGAAGCCTGCACCCAGATCTCGCTGCCGTCACGCGCGATGCGCTTGCAGCGAACCGCCACCGCTTCGCCGCGCGCGAGGTTGACCCAGAACGAGCGGTACTCGGCGCCGGAGCTTTCCTCCGCGGACACGAGCGTGCTGTGGTGTTTGCCCTGCAGGTCCATGTTCGA
>Ga0164241_10006043_pt1 | contig 11122 bp, 12 predicted proteins | sample OricomyardsoilBY_FD_108780 | JGI IMG/M metagenome (GOLD analysis project Ga0164241, IMG submission 108780) | Backyard soil microbial communities from Emeryville, California, USA - Original compost - Back yard soil (BY) | ecosystem: Environmental > Terrestrial > Soil > Unclassified | place: USA... | reverse complement strand
GCGGCGCTCAGCCAAGCCGCCAGCGCTTCGCGCGCTGGTGATTTCGCCCGCGCCGAGACGCTTTACAACGCCGCGCTCGCCAATCAGCCCGGCAACGTCGAGGCTCTCTCCGGCCTGGGCGACATTGCGCGTCGCAAGGGGGATTCCGCTCGCGCGGCGCAGCTCTATGATCGAGTGCTGGCCCAAAACCCCAGCTACCTTCCCGCGATGATCGCCAGCGCTGACCAAAAATGGGCTTCCGGTAACCGGGCCGGTGCGCTGCTCTTGTATCACCGCATCGTCGATCAGGTGGGCACCGGCTCCGACTACGGCGCCCGCGCGCAATCGCGCATCAACGAAAGCGCCAGCGCTCCCGCCGCCGCCGCTCCCGCTGCTCCCGCCGTTTCCGCTGAAAAACCGGCCGAAGCCGCGCCTGCGCCCGCCGCGCCCGAGCCGCCCAAAGACACACCGCACATCGATACGACGGACCTCCAATGATCCGTTGCGTAGCAGCCCTCGGGTCCGCTCCAGCGTCGTTACGTAGGCACGTGACTTTGAATGGGGACACCCGGTTCCATCTAAGCACTGGTCTGAGTTGCCAGCTGCCCGCCCGCTCAGCCTGGTTATGGTGTCATTGATGCGTACGTGGATGAGAGCCGTGTGCTTGTTGCCGCTGCTCGCGGCCGTGTCTTGTCATGGGCGCCCGCGCGGTGGTGCCAGTGCGAGCACCGGCTCGGGGGCTGGCCCCGGCATTGCCGAGTTCGATCTGTCGGGGGGCGTGCCCGAGAGCATCGGGGGCGGCTTATTTCAGCCGCCCGCGTCGCGCACGTACGTGGCGTTGGCGCGCTCGGTCGAGCGCATGGCCACGGATCCGGACGTCGCGGGCGCATTCATCAAGCTCGGCGCCGCCTCGCTCGATTGGGCCCAAACCGAAGAGCTTGCGGGCCTGTTCGACAAGCTCAAAAAGAAGAACAAGCCGGTCGTGTGCCACGCGCACGTGCTCAGCAACTCCAGCGCCGCATTCGCGTTACGCGCTTGTTCGCGCACCTGGCTCAGCCCCGCCGGTGACGCCGAAACGGTCGGCATCGCCGCGCAGATCCAATACATGCGCGGCCTGTTCGACAAGCTCAAGGTCGGGGTCGATTTTCTGCACGTCGGCAAGTTCAAGAGCGGGGTCGAGCCGTTCACGCGCGAGGGGCCCAGTGAGCCAGCGCGTGAGTCGTTGACCGAGACCTTGCGCGCCATTCGCGACGGTTGGCTCGATCAAGTCACGCAAGCCGGCAAGCCCGACAGCGTGAAGGCCGCGCTCGAGCAAGGCCCGTGGAGCCCCGAGGACGCCAAGAAGCAGGGGCTGATCGACGCCGTGGGTTATGAATCCGAAGCGCTGATTGAAGCCAAAAAGCTCGCAAAAACCGAGCAGGTGAACGGCGCTTACGGGGCCTCGACCAAAGGCGGCAAGGGCCTCGACATCGCCGAGATCGTGCGCGTCATCGCCGGCAGCAACGAGAGCGCGACCACGACTCCGCACATCGCCGTGCTGCCGGCCGAGGGCTCGATTGCCATGGAGTCGGGCGGCCCGCTTTCGAGCGGCGGCATCACCGCCAGCGCTCTGGGCAAGACGCTGCGGCGATTGAAGGGCGACGACAACGTCAAGGCCGTCGTGTTGCGCATCGATTCGCCGGGCGGGTCGGCGCTGGCGAGTGATTTGATCTGGCACGAGCTGCGCGAGCTGCAGAAAAAGAAGCCGTTGGTCGTGTCGGTCGGCGGCATGGCGGCGAGCGGCGGCTACTACATGGCCTGCGCGGGCGACCGCATCTTTGCCGAGCCCACCAGTATCGTCGGTTCTATCGGCGTGTTCGGCGGCAAGATCGTGTTCTCGAGCGCGCTCGAAGAGTTTGGCGTGCACACCGAGACGTTTCCGGCCAGCCCCGAGCCGGGCGCAGCGGCGCGCGCCGCCACTGAGTCACCGTTCAGCACCTGGGACGATGCCACGCGCGAGAAGGTGCGCACCGGCATGCAGTCGGTCTACGATTTATTCATTTCGCGCGTCGCCGACGGCCGCAAGCTCTCGCGCGAAAAGGTGGAAGAGGTCGCGCAAGGGCGCATCTGGAGCGGCAAACAAGGCCTCGAGCGCGGGCTGGTCGATCAGCTGGGCGGGGTGACCGACGCCATCCGTCACGCGCGGAAGCTGGCCGGTCTGGCCAATGAAGCGCCGGTGACGGTCGAGGGCGGGCAAGACAGCTTGCTCGAGATGCTGCTGGTCGGACAAGACGCCAGCGAAGAGCAGGTGAAGCAGGCCCTGGCCGCCTACCAGGCGCATTCGCTGGTGATCCGTGAGCTGCCGCCGGCGCTGCGGCGCTACGCTTCGGCGTTGGGGCCGCTGGCTTCGGGCGAGCGAGTCGTGGCCGCGTTGCCGTTCGGTATCTCGTTCGAGTGATCGTGCGCGTGGCCGTGGTGGGCGTGGCCCGCGTGGTGCGACGCGGCCGCGAGCCAACCGGCTAGCCAGCGCCGCACCCCCACCCGCTCGGCGCGCACCACGATCAACATCAGCAGCAGCCCCGCTGCAATTTGCCCAACTTTGTCCGGAAAATGCAGCGGCCGCGCGATCGGCGCCACCTGGTTGATGCCAATCGCGAGCGCGCCGGTGAGGCTCGCGAGCCAAATCAGCACCGGCACGAGCCCGCGCGCGCCGAGCGCGCGCCACGCATGCCAAAGAAACTTGGCGCCCAGCGCGCTCGACAACGCTGCGCCGAGCAAGGCCGCGCCCGGCGACAAGCCTTTTTCGGTCAACGCCGCCAGCGCCACGACGCTGGGCCCACCGGTACGGAACAATGCGCCGAGCACGCTGGACACCAGCAGCTCGGTGGGCCTGCCGAGCGAGCCGTACAGCGCGCCGTCGGCCAGTGAAAGCGTGAGCACGGCCGACAGCGCGACCGCGACGACCCAAATGGCAGTGGCCCGATCGAAGCGTCGCAGGCGATCGGCTTCGGGGGCGGGATTTTCCGCGAGGCGCGCCGCGGTGGCTTTGGCCGCGTCTTCACCCGCGATCGCGATCGCGAGCATGGCCACGGTTGCGGCGACGATCGGCACGACCGTGGTTGCGAGCACCGCCGCGAGGGTCCAGGCCACGCCGTACGACGCAAGTCCGAGCGCCAAGCCCTCGGCGCCCAGCGCAAAACCCAAGCGCCTGCCCAGCACCACCGGCAGCGACGCCCCGAGCTTTTTCAGCTCTTCGCGCACGCGGTCGCCGAGCCAGAACGTGAGCGCGAGCCCGACCAACAGAAACGGAGCGCCATGCACGGCGGTCGCGCGCGCCGCGTCGAACAAGGCTTGCCCGCCGCCTTCGTGGCCCGGCTCGTGTCCACCGATCAGCACCAGCGATAGCCCGAGCGCGGCCGCGATCAAGTCGGCGACGCGCGCGCCTTCCGACCTGGGCAAGTCTTCCAGCCAATCGTGAGTGACGACGTGCAGCAGCACGCCGCTCACCAGCGCACCGATCCAGGCGGCGGCCGAGGCCAACGCCGGACCCGGTATCGCGAACGACACGACCACGCCCACGGCGCTCGCTCCCGCGAGCGCGGCCACGCGCCGCAGCGCAGCCGGCAAACCGTACTCGCCGCGGTACGCCAGCATGACGACCGCTACCAGCGGCACCGTGTGCGCGATCAACGCCAACAGCACGTCCAGGTGCGCCAGCACGCCGCCCGGCAGCGCTGCGTACGCACCGATGCCCAGGCCGTCGCCGACGTGGTGCACGAGCAAGCCGATGAAGCCGGCCTCGAGCGCCACTCGGCGCGGCGAGAGCGTGCTCTTGCGCAGCGCTAGCCGCTCGGTCAACGGGTGCAGCAGAAGCGGGCCGAGCAGGCCGACCAAGAACGCGAGCGCCCCCCACAAGCCCGCGCCGCTCAGCGCGTCGGGCAAAAGGTGGGTCAGCACGACGGCCGCGGCCGCGGTGGCGGCGAACGTGCGCAAGAGGCCGAGCACGGTAGGGCGTGCTCCCGAGACAGCCGTCAGGGCTGCCCCGAGCGCGACAGCCAGGACAGCGACAAACAGGGCGAGCAGCACGGAGGGGCGACGTGTCTACCACGCACCCAAGCTGGGCGTCACTTGCAGTCGACGAGCTGAAATTCGTAGGCAATTGGCGGCTTGAATCGACCTGCCGGTGCTCGCCACGGATCCCCCACGATGGATCGAGGGGCTCCAGGACACTACACCGGGCGATGACTCGCTCCCTTTCCTTGGGCTGTGCGATGACGCTCGTGTTGGCGGCCGCCAGCGGCTGCTCCAGCGGCGATCCAGGATCGACAATGGCCGCGCCCACCGCCGGCGCGACCTCGAGCGCCGCGGGAGCCACCGCGAGCGCCGGCACCGCAACTGGTGGCAGCGCTTCGAGCAGCGGCGGCGCCGAGAGCTCGAGCACCGCGGGTAGCACGGCGATGGCAGGAAGCGGGCAAGCCACCGCGGGCGCCTCGGGAGGTGTTGCCAGTGGTGGCGCGGCGGGCGCGGCGGTCGGTGGTAGCGGTAGCAGCGGCGTGAGCCCGCCGACGGGGCCGTTCACGTGCACGCAGTACATCGGCGCTTATCTGTCGATGGAGTGGTGGAACCAAGGCTTCCAGCAGCAGCCGGGCATCGAGGACGGCAAATGGCAGCTCAAGTGGCATCACCACGGCACGATCGGAAACTGGGGCGATCCGAACAGCCCGTTCTGGAGCGACGAAGGTGACCCGCAGGACGACTCGAAGGGCGCCCCCATCCAGTCGGCGTGCACCACCAATTCGAAGACGCCCGATCGCATCGTGATGCTGATCATCGAGTGGGAGCTGATCACGCAGGCGGATTGGGTCACGCAGATCGAGAAGATCTACACCAACCTGAAGACCAAGTATCCGAGCGCCAAGCGCATCGAATTCATGACGACGGTGCGCGTGGTCGGTAACAAAATGTGCAACCCCGACGCCGAGTACGGCCCCGGCGCCAACGACAGCGCCGGTCGCGAAGACTGCTACATTCCGCCTTACGCCGACGCCGCCATCGCGCAGGTCATCGCCGCGCACCCTGAGCTCTTGGCGGCCGGACCGCAAATCGAAGCGCCGATGTGCGGTCCCACCGTCAACGGCCCTCACTTGGGCGCCGACAACGACAAGCTTACCGCCAAGGCGATGGGCGTCTACTACGCCGCCCGTCCCTAGCGGCGCCGCATTTCCGCTGTCGACCACGCCCGCCGGCTCAGCGGCGCGACATCAAAATGCGCAGCAGGAACATGAACAAGTTACAGCTCGAGGCCTTGGGCCCGGTAATGCTGCTGGTAGCGCGCGAGCTCTTCTTGATCGCGCCGCTGCTCACCGGTGTTGACGACAAAATTCATGGCCACGCCTCCGAGCGATGGACGTTAGGGACTCGAGCTACGTTGACCATCGCCTTTATCTCCCCGCTTTCGTGGCGAATTCCTACCTGCGCCTACAACGTCACGCGCCGGTAGCAGCCGCGCAATAGGCTCAGGCTTGCTCGCGGCTGCTCTTTGCTCTGCCGAGGTAGGGCAGCGCGAACAGGTAGAGACCCGTGAACCACAGCACGAACAGCGGCAGCAGCGGCGAATAGGTCACCACGTTCGGCGGTTGCCCGGGTTTGATTGCCATCTGCACGAAGTTGGCGACCACGCACAGCGTGAACGCGATCGACATCCAGCGGTGGAATTGGCGAAGGGGCTTGCTCATGGCGTCCTCGCCAGCAACTCGACGAGCTTGTTGCCCATCAGGTTCCAGCCGTAGCGCTGGCCACCAAAAGCACCCTTGTTCTGCGGCGTGAAGCCCGAATGCTCGAGCGAAAGGCGCGTGCCGGAGTCCGTCGGCGTGAGCGTGAACGTCACCACGGTGTCGATCTCCATGTTGCCGACGACCCACGCGTAGCTCAGCTTCTTCAGCGTCTCGACTTCGATCATGCGGCAGTTCACGGTGCCGTCCCACGGGGGATACGGCTGCGACTTGAGCATGAACGCGGCGCCCGGCTCGAGCTTGAGCTCGATCGCGGGCAAGAGCCACTCTGCCAGCAACGCTGGCTCGGTGAGCGCACGCCACACTTTCTGCGGCGAATGACGCAAGTCGAATTCGAACGAAAGCGAGTCGGTTTGCGCGGGGGCGGTTTTGTCGGTGAGGGTCATTCGTCCATTTTCTCCAGCAGTTCTTCCAGCCGATCCACGCGCTCCGTCCAAAATGCACGGTAGTGCGCGATCCAATCGATGAGCGGCATCATCCCGCGTGGTTCCACGCGGTAGTAGACACGGCGGCCTTCACGGCGACCGTTCACCAGCCCTGCTTCTCGCAACGCCGCCAGGTGCTGCGAGATCGCGGGCTGCGAAATGTCGAAGCGCGCGGTGAGGTCTTTCACCGCCGCTTCGCCGCGGGTCAGCGACTCGAAGATGGCCCGGCGGCTGGGGTCCGCCAGCGCCTGGAAAGCCTTGTCTTCGACCGCGGCCAAGCTCATGAATGAATCATAAGCAATGGCTTATGAATGTCAAGCGCCTAGTTTTTGGCCGGTTCGGCGCCTTGACGGTCGCGATCCGGTGGCCTTGCATCGCGCCATGCGCTTCGCCCTCATCTCAATCATCTTCCTCAGCGGTTGCAGCGCCACCGTCGGCCCCTACGTCACCGACATTCAGGCGCTACCGGATGGTCGATGGAAGATCATCAGCTGCACCACCGAAGTGAGCCAAACCGGCCAAATCATTTCTGCCGACGTCGGCGAGTGCACCAGCAAGGTCATCGGGCAGCCTCGCTCGCAGTAGCCGCTGGCCCGATCGCGTACGGAGGGCTCGCGCGTTGAGACCAAAAGCCGTCACGAAAGCTTCTGCGATTCAGGCTGCAGTTTGGCAGCCAAATGATGGAATCGTCAGCAGGCTGCAGTTCGGCAGCCCAAGGCGTGCGCTCGCTCGGGTTTACGGGTCGCGAGCGGTGAGCGTGGCGCGCAGGCGTTCTAGCTCGGTGGTGCGTTCGCGTAGGAGGCCGGAGGAGAGGGCTTCGTCGACGACTTCTAGCGCGTGAACGGAGTCGCCGGTGGCGACGAGCCAATCGATTTGCGCCAGCATGACCTCGGCGCGGAGCGAGCCTTGCGGGAAGCGTCTTCGATGAGCCTCGAGGGTTTGCAGGGCGCGGTCGGGGCGTCGGAGCGCCTTGCCCTCCAGCCGCGCTTGCTCGAACAACGCGAGCTCGGCGCTCATGCCGCTGCCGCGCGACAACTCTTCGTAGCAATCGCGCGCCTGCTCGGCGGAGCCGTCGCGCGCGACTTGCGCGCAGGCCTTGGCGGTGCCGCCGACTTCGGCGGGGTCGTGCATGGGCTTGGCAACGACGTCGAGGGGACGCGGGCCGTTCGAGCTCGTCGTCGGTTCGAGGCTGGCTCGCGGGGCCGCTGGCTTCAGCACGGCGGTGGCGGCGCTGGTTTTGGCGGGGGATGGGCGGGGCGACGGGGGCGCCACTGCCGACGGGGGCGCCACTGCCGACGGGGGCGCCACTGGCGACGGGTTCGGCGGCGGGTCCTGCGCTACGGGCGGCGGATCGTTCGCAGCGACCGTAAGCTCGGCGCGGATGCTGGGCCGCGGTTCTTCGCGGGTGAGCAGCCGAGCGCCCATACCCGCTACCGCGACGAGCGCGAGCAACGACAGCGAGAGCGAGCGCTGCCGCCGCAACCGCTGCAGGCGGCGCTCTTGCAGCACGGCGAAGCGCGGTGGAACCTGAGCGGGCTCGCGTTCCGCCAACGCCTCGCGCAGACAGTCCCCGGCGGGGCCGACCGTTTGCAGCAAACGCGGTGGAGCTTGCGTCTCATCGGTCATTTTTGCGCCTCACTTTCGATGAACGCCTGGAACTTTTTGCGCGCGTCGTGAAGCCTGCGATACACGGTGGCCTCCGGACAGCCCAGGATCGTGGCAAGCTCCACGCCGCCCTGTCCGTCGAGCTCGTACAGCACGAACGCTTCACGCTCGAGCGCGGTGAGTTGATTCAGCCCCGCTTGCAGCAGGCGTTCGGCCTGACCCGGTGCTTGTTCGTCCCATTCGCAGTCAGTCGCGACCTCGAGCGCCCACAGCTGACGAATGCGCTTGGCAAAACGAGCCTTTTCGCGCGAACGGCGGGCCTGCGTCACCGCCAAACGGCAGAGCCAGGTTTTGATCGCAGCCTCGCCGCGAAACTTGTCGACGGATCGGAAGGCCTGCAGAAAAACCTCTTGCACCGCGTCGTCGAGGGCCTCCGGCTCAACGCCCAGCCGCTGTAGTGAATGCGCGGTGCTGCGCGCGTAACGAGCGTACAGCTGGGCCCAGGCGGTTTCGTCGCCAGCCACGCAGCGAGACACGATCGCCTCCTTCGGCTGCTCCAGGCTTGCCAAAACGCGCATAAGTCCTCCAAAGGAGATTAGAGTCGTCCGCCGCGACGATCCTTCGGTCTCGCCCGGCGCCGGGGGGCTTTTTTATTACAGTTCGAGCCCGAGCGTCAGCTGGCCTTGGCCGAACCAGGTGTCTGGAACTAGTACCGGTTTGGGCTCCGTATCCGCCGTCCTCAAGACGAAGCGTGACGTGGCGGTCGGCGATTGAGCGCCGCCGGCCACGCCTACGCCGAGCGTCCATCGTGGTGCGGGAGACCACGCCAACTGCATCGTGCCCCCCGCACCCGGTACCACTCGGGACGCGCGCTGCGAGTGAGTAAGGGACGCTGCCTCTGCGTGCTGAAACCGCAGCTGGGCCCAGGGACCGAGCGAGACGGACCAAGGCTCGAAGTGCCAGACGAGCGGGAGCGATAGCGACGCTTGAACGGAAAACGCCCTGATTTCCTGCTCTCTTGCCGTTTCTTTGGCTTGGCTCAGAAACGGTGCAACGTCCAGCGCCACCCCCAACTCGAGCCGTGGCGTGAACCGAAGCGCGTCAGGAAAAAGCGCCACTCCCAGCCTGGGCGCGATACCGAGCTCCAAGTCGTAGACAAAGCCTGCGCGCGCGCGCCATGCTCGCCATCTGGACGGGACGGACGGCACCACGGCCGCTTCGTGAACGATGGTGGGCGGGGAATTTCGCGACGGTTGCTCGTCGGTCGTGGCTGGAATCGGTTCCGGGGTTGGCGCGACGGCGGGCTTTTCGACCGCATCGAAATAGCGCTCCAACACGAGCGCGATGGCCTGCGCCGCGTCCTGACAACCGGCGCCATCGATCGGCAACTCTCGAGCCAGCACCTGCTGCTGGGCTTCGCGAACCTTGAGCTCGAGCACCGGACGTCCGTCAATCGCGCGAACTAGCGCAAATTCGACGTGATAGTTACCGCGAACCTCGCCGACGCGAGCCTGGATGGCCGCGCGTGCTTCTTCGATGGGAGGACACAAAGCATCCGGCGTGCTGGTCGTTACGTCGAGCGCGGGAAAGCCGCCCAGCCAAAGCATCTCTCACCGAGCCTAGGACGACGCGACGCGAACGAACAGGTCGTTCGTTCCATCTTCGGCAGGGTGGGAGTCCGGGGCGGTGTGAGCTATAGCGGCTTGGGATCCATGGGTCGTCTTCGCGTCCTGCTGGTTGGCACTGCTTTCGGATTGCTCGGCTGCTCGGGCGATAAAGTGTTGGGCGACTACCCGCCCAGCACCTGCGACCTGGCCGAGCCGCCTGCGGAGGTGAGCGGCGAGCAGCTCAGCATTGCCACCTTCTGGGCCGACAGCCGCGAGCAGGACGCCTTCGAAGAGCTGCGTCGGCGCATCGCTTCGCGCGGCTACTCGGTCACGACCGAAAAGATCGAGACGCGCATAGAAGTGCAACGAAAAATCAACGATTCGTTCGAGAGCCAAAAGCTGCCGGACGTGTTTCAGGTCAACGGTGGCTCGGACGTGCTGCGCTGGGTCCAAAATCGCGACCCCGAAGGCACCGACGTCTGCGCGCTCGATCGGCTGAACGACCAGCCCGCTTGGCGCGACGCGTACTTTCCCAAGGCGCTGGAGCCGGTCACCTGCCACGGCAGCCTGTATGGCTTACCCGTCGGCATCCATCATTTGAACGTGCTGTTCTACAATCGCGAAGTCTTCGCCGCGTTGGCGAAGCTTGCGCTCGCGAGCGGCGTAGAGCTGGTCGAGCCCGCGAAAATGCAGAGCGTGAACGAGCTTCTAGCGCTGCTCGCCACCGTCCGAGAGCTGGGCGCTACGACCGCGGCGGGCAAGCCGATCATTCCGCTGGCCCTCGGCACCGAGAGCGAGTGGCCGCTCACCATCGTCGCCTTCGAGAACGTGCTGTTGAGCCTGGGGCAGCACGCCTACGAAACTTTATGGCTGGGCGGCCTCGAAACCTTCGACCAAAAGCGGGCCGACGAGCTCAGCGCGTCGCTGACTACGATGCTGCAGGTGCTGCGCGCGCTACACGGGTACAGCGACGTGACGGCGCAGGTGAGCTGGCAAGACGCGCTTCGTCAAGTCGGCGCGGGCGAAGCGTTGCTGACCATCACTGGCGATTGGGGCTTTGCGCAGCTGGATGCCGAGGCCGCCGCTCGCGTCGACACCGTGACGTTTCCCGGCACTGCGGGCCGGTTCGTGTACACGCCCGACAGCTTCGCAGTGCCGCGCGAGCTGAAGAAGAATGGCTTTCCGGCGCGCGCGTTCTTGCACGACGTCGTCGCTGACAAGCAGGCGTTGATCGCGTTCTCGAACGCCAAGCATTCCATTCCGCCGCGCAGCGATCTCACGGAGCGCGAAATCGACTCGCTGAACAGCGAGAACCTGCGCTCGACGTACCGGCAATTCGCCGACTGCGGCGGCGCGGACGGCGGCTGCCAGTTGCTGTTGGCCGTGTCTGGCCTCGCACCACCGCCCGGGACGGACGCGTGCTTCGACGAAATGGACGGGCTGTTGGCGTTCGCCGTCACCGGCGACGCGCCGCCCAGTGACGGCCCGGTCGCCCGCCAATGCCAACCGATGCCCGCGACCGGCAAAGGCGCCGAAGCTCGCCTCATCGAGCTTTTGCTGGACGTGGCGACGCGTCGCTTCGCCGCCGCGTGCCGTTGAGCATCGGAGCTCGAAGAAACCGCGCGCCGACGTGCTTCAGGCAGGCGTAAGCAGTAGGGCGACGTACGGTCGCACCGACCGCGCCCGCTCAGCGCCGACTATGGCGTATCGAATCGACGTCGAGGTCGTCCTCTTG
>Ga0164241_10006042_pt1 | contig 11123 bp, 8 predicted proteins | sample OricomyardsoilBY_FD_108780 | JGI IMG/M metagenome (GOLD analysis project Ga0164241, IMG submission 108780) | Backyard soil microbial communities from Emeryville, California, USA - Original compost - Back yard soil (BY) | ecosystem: Environmental > Terrestrial > Soil > Unclassified | place: USA... | reverse complement strand
GCCAAGGGCTCCGGCTCGGGAACGGTGAACTTCCGGCTGCGCGACTGGCTGCTGTCCCGGCAGCGGTTCTGGGGCTGCCCGATCCCGATCATCCACTGCGAGAAATGCGGCGAGGTGCCGGTCCCCGACGACCAGCTGCCGGTCGTGCTCCCGGACGTGCAGGACTACAAGCCGCGCGGGAAGTCGCCGCTGGCCGCGGCCGAGGACTGGGTCGCGACGGCGTGCCCGGAGTGCGGCGGGCCGGCGCGGCGCGAGACCGACACGATGGACACGTTCGTCGACTCGTCCTGGTACTTCCTGCGCTACTGCGACGCGCGCAACGCCGAGGCCGCGTGGGACCCGGCGGCGCTGGCGCAGTGGATGCCGGTGGACCAGTACATCGGCGGCGTCGAGCACGCGATCCTGCACCTGCTCTACGCGCGGTTCTTCATCAAGGCGCTGGCCGACCTGGGTCACCTGCCCGACGGCGTGCAGGAGCCGTTCGCCAAGCTCTTCACGCAGGGGATGATCACCAAGGACGGGGCGAAGATGTCCAAGTCCAAGGGCAACGTCGTCTCCCCGGGGTCGATCGTCGAGCGCTACGGCGCCGACACGGCGCGCTGCTACATCCTGTTCATCGGGCCGCCCGACCAGGACGCCGACTGGTCGGACTCCGGCGTCGAGGGCATGTTCCGGTTCCTGTCGCGGCTGTGGCGCGCCGCCGCCGAGGCCGCCGACGAGCTGCCCGACCATCCGATCCCGGACGAGCCGAACGCGGACGCCGAGCGGCTGCTGCGCAAGGCGCACTGGGCGATCGAGCGCGTGACGTCGGCGATGGCCGGACGATTCGCGTTCAACACCGCGATCGCCGCCGTGCAGGAGCTCTACAACGAGACGACGCCCGCCAAGCGCGGGGACGCCGATCCCGGCTCGGTCCGGTTCGCGCTGTCGACCGCGGGGTCGCTGCTGTTCCCGTTCGCGCCGCACGTCTCCGCCGACGTGTTCGAGAAGCTCACCGGCGCGCGCGTGTGGGAGGAGCCGTGGCCGGCCGCCGACAGCGCCTACCTGGAGACCGACACGTTCGAGCTCGTGTGCCAGGTCAACGGCAAGGTCCGCGATCGCGTGCAGGCGCCGTCGGACGCGTCCAAGGACGACCTGCTGGCGCTCGCGCGGGAGCAGCCCAACGTGCAGGCGCACCTTGACGGCCACGCGGTCGTCAAGGAGATCGTCGTGCCGGGCAAGCTCGTCAACATCGTCGTTCGCTGAGCGGTTCCTGAGAGGAGTTCTTACGGACCTCTTGCGTTCGCGTGGTCCTCTTCTCGGCATGGACGGAAAGCTGAAGCGGAGGATCGCGATCGGGGCCGCCGGACTTGCGGTGGTCGCCGGGGGAGGCGTCGCGGTCGCCGCGGCGACCAAGGACGACGAGCGTGACGCGTATCTCAACGACGTCGCGGGGCGGCTGAACGTGACGCCCGACAAGCTGACCGACGCGCTCAAGGGCGCGTGGGAGGACCGGCTCGACGCGGCGGTCAAGGCCGGCAAGCTGACGCAGGCGCAGGCCGACGCGATGAAGAAGAAGCTGCAGGACAGCGGCGAGGTGCCGTTCGGTCCGGGCTTCGGTGGGCCCGGCGGTCCGCGAGGCGGCGGACCTGGTGGTCCTGGTGGTCCCGGTGGCCCCGGCTTCGGTCGGCACGGCGGTCCGGGCGCGTCGCTGGACACCGCGGCGAAGTTCCTCGGCCTGACGGCGGCCGAGCTGCGCACGCAGCTGGAGGCCGGCAAGTCGCTGGCCGACGTCGCCAAGGACAAGGGCAAGTCCGAGGACGACCTGGTCGCGGCGCTCGTCGCCGACGAGAAGGCCGAGCTGGACAAGGCCGTGACCGACAAGAAGCTCACCGCGGCGCAGCGCGACAAGATCGTCGCCGACCTCCCCGACCGCGTGAAGGCGATGGTCGAGGGCAAGCCCGGCAAGGGTCCGCGCGGTCGCGGCCCCGGCCCGGGTCCGGGCGGACGGGGGCCATGGGACGGCCCCAAGAAGGGCAGCAAGGACAAGAGCGGCGAGTACCCCGGCGATCCCGGCGCGGCAGCGCCCGGAACCACCACGGCGCCGGAGACGAGCCCCTCCTGATCCGCGGGTGACGGGGTCGCGGGCGCTCGTCGAAGCGCGCTCGCGGCCTCGCGCCCGCCGTTGTGACACCCCGCAGCCCTTCCTCAACCCTCCCCGGCCTACGTTCGGCCGGTGCCGTCGCTCACCCGCCCCCAGTTGGTCGCCTACGGTGCGCTGGCGCTCGTCGTGCTGGCGCTGGGAGGCCGGTGGCTCACGTCCGGCGCGCGCGGTGGAGCGGGCGGCGGCGCGGAGCAGGCCAGCACCGTCGAGGCTCGCCGGCCGGCTGGATCGGGTGTCGTCGTGCGGGCGCCCTCGCGGGAGCTGGTCGTCCACGTCGCGGGTGCGGTGCGCAAGCCGGGCGTGTACCGGATGCCGGCGGGGTCGCGGGTCCAGGACGCGGTGCGCGGGGCGGGCGGCGCGACGGGCAAGGGGGACGCCAACGCGGTGAACCTCGCGGCGCCGGTCCAGGACGGCGTGCAGGTGATCGTCCCGGCGAAGGTCGCCGGCGGCGTGGCGGCGGCGCCCGTGGCCGCGGTGCCCGGGGATCCGGCCGCGCCGCCCGGTCCGCCGGTGAACCTCAACACCGCGACGGCCGAGCAGCTCGACACGCTCGACGGCGTCGGTCCCTCGACGGCCGCCAAGATCCTCGACTACCGCCGCCAGCACGGCGGCTTCCGGACCGTCGACGATCTCGGCCAGGTCACCGGCATCGGCCCGAAGAAGCTCGCGGCCCTGCGGGGCAAGGTCACGACGTGAGCGCGCTCCGGCGAGGGGCGGCGCTCCGGGCGGCGACCGCGCGCGCGGCGTGGGCAACGGCCGCCGAGCACCCCCGCCACGCGCTCCTCGCCGCCGCGGTCCTCGGCCTCCTCCTCGGCCCGCTCGCCCCGTGGGCTGCGCTCGCCGCGGCGACGCTCGCCGTCCTCGCGGCCGTGGGCTGCACCGCTCGGCCGCGGGCTCTGGCCGCCGCGTCACCGTCGCTGCCGCGCTCCGCCGCGGCCGGCGCTCCGCGATCGCTGCCGCACCCCGTCGCGGCTCGACGCCGCGCGACGGCGACGCTCCTGCTTGGCCTCGCCGCCGCGGTCCTCCTCGGCGCGGGCGGCGCCCATGTCCGGCTGGCGGCGCTCGACCGGACCGCGCTCGGGCCGTGGATCGCGCACGCGGCGGACGCGCGGGCGGTGGTGCTCGAAGCGCCGCGGGCGCGGTCGTTCGGGCGGGCGGCGGCGTTGGTCGAGGTCCGGAGCGGGCCGGGCGCGGGGGAGAAGGTGCTGCTGCGGGCCCGGGAGCGCGCTCTGCGGGGCGTCGAGATCGGCGCGGAGGTGCGAGCCCGCGGCGGGTGGCGCGCGCTGCCGGACTTCGAGGGCGCGGCGCGTCGCCGGGGTGCGCACGCGTTGCTCGCGGCGGACGCGGTCGTGGCCACCGGTGCGCGCCGTGGCGGCGCGATGGGCGCGCTGGATCGCGTCCGGACGCGGGCCGATCGGGCGCTGGAGGCGGGTCTGCCGGCGCCGCTCGGCGCGCTGGCGCGGGGGATGGTCCTGGGCGAGGGCGCGGCGCTGCCGGAGGGGCTCGACGAGGACTTCCGGGCCGCGGGGCTCACGCACCTGGTGGCGGCGAGCGGCGCGAACGTGGCGCTCCTCGCGGCGCTGGTGTTCGCGCTGTGCGCGTTCGCCGGGGTGCCGCTGCGCGCACGGCTGCTCGTCGCGCTCGCGGCGACCGCCGCCTACGTGCCGCTCGCCGGCGGCGGGCCGTCGATCCAGCGCGCCGGGGTGATGGGGGCGGCGGTGCTCGTGGCGGCGCTCGCGTCGCGGCCGGCCTCGCGCTGGTACGGGATGCTGCTCGCGGCGGCGGTCACGCTCGCGGCGAACCCGCGTGCGGCCGGCGACCCCGGCTGGCAGCTGAGTTTCGTCGCGGTCGCGGCGCTGCTCGTCCTCGCGCCGCCGCTGCGCACGCGGCTGGCGGCGCGCCTCCCGCGCGCGGCGGCCGACGCGACGGCGGTCAGCCTCGCGGCCTCGCTCGGCACGGCGCCGCTGATCGCGCTGCACTTCGACCGCGTCTCGCTGGTCTCGATCCCGGCGAACGTGCTCGCGGTGCCGGCCGTCGCGCCCGTGATGTGGCTCGGCGTCGGGGCGGCGGCCGCCGGCCAGCTCTCGACCGTGCTCGCGGCGCCGTTCACCGCGCTGGCCGCCTGGCCGCTCGCGTTTCTCGCCTGGCTCGCGCACGCCGCCGCGAGCGTCCCCGGCGCGCAGATCCACGCCGCGCCGCTGATCGTCACCGCGGTGTGCGCGGCGACGCCGGCGATCGCGCTCGCACGGCGCCGGTGGTGGCGCCGCGCGGCCCGCGCGCGTCCGCTGTGCGCGGCGTGCCGGTGGTGGCGCGAGGGCGGCGGCGCCGCGGGCTCGCCACGCCGGTGGGCGCGGCGCGCGGGTGCTGCGGCGGCGCTGGCCGGCACCGCCGCGGCGACGATCGTGTTCGGCCCGTCCGTCGCCGGGCGCACCGGCTCGCGGCCGCCCGCCGGCCTCGTCGTCTCCGCGCTCGACGTGGGCCAGGGCGACGCGACGCTCGTCCAGGACGGCGGCTCCGCGATCCTCGTCGACACCGGGCCGCCCGACGGACCGATCCTGCGCCGGCTCGACGAGGCGGGCGTCGAGCGGCTCGACGTCCTCGTCGTGACCCACGCGCAGGCCGACCACGAGGGCGGCGCGGCGGCGGTGCTGGGCGCGCTGCCGGTCGGGCTCGTGCTCGACGGGCGCGACGGGGTCGCCTCGTCCGACGGGACGCGGCTCGCGCGCGCGGCCACGAAGCGCGGCGTCCGCCTCGTCGCGCCCGAGGCCGGCCAGGAGCTCCGCGCCGGCCGGCTCGTGCTCGACGTCCTCAGCCCGAGGCGCGAGCCCGCCGCGCTGCACGCGGGCGCCGACCCCAACGACCGCGCGATCGTCGCCGAGCTGCGCGACGGCGGGTTCTCGATGCTCCTCACCGCCGACGCGGAGTCCGACGTGCTCCTGTCGCTCCCGCTGCACCCGGTCGACGTCCTCAAGGTCTCCCACCACGGCAGCGCCGACGACGGCCTGCCCGCGCTCCTCGCCCGCCTGCGCCCGGCCGCCGCGCTGATCGAGGTCGGCCGCCGCAACGTCTACGGCCATCCGGCCCCGCAGGCGATCGGCGCCCTGCGCGCGGCCGGCCTGGCGATCCTCCGCACCGACGAGCGCGGCACGATCCGCCTGCGCCCGACCGCCGCGGGGATCGTCGTCGACCGGCGCTCGTAGACTCGGCTCCAGTGGCCACCTTCAAGACCGCCTACCTCATCCACGGCGACGACCACGGCCGGATCGGCGAGCGCCGCGCGAAGCTCCGCGCGGTCGCCGAGCAGGTCAGCGGCGCGTCCGGCGCCGAGCTCTTCGAGGGCGACGCCGCGACCCCCGAGAACGTCGCGGGCGCGCTGCAGGCGATGACCTTCGCGATGGGCCGCCGGTTCCTGATCGTCGACGGCGTCGAGCGCTGGAAGGAGGCTGACGTCAAGATGATCGTCGCGCCCGCGCTCGAGGGGATCGCCGAGGAGACCACGATCGCCTTCTTCGCCCGCGAGGACGGCCGCGTGAAGGCGCCCAAGGCGCTGCACGCCGCGGTCAAGGCGGCCGGAGGGGACATCGCCGCGGAGGAGAAGCTCAAGGTCAAGGACCTGCCGGACTGGCTGGTCGCCGAGGCGCCCAAGCTCGGGGTCAGGCTCGACCGGGTCGCGGCGCAGTCGCTCGTCTCCCACGTCGGCGACCGCCAGCAGCGCCTGCTGCGCGAGCTCGAGACGCTCGCGATCGAGCTCGGCCCGGGCGCCGAGATCGGCGTCGAGGAGGTCGAGGCGGTCGCCGCCCGCTCCGCCGAGCATCAGGTCTGGGGCTTCGTCGACGCGCTCGTCACCCGCAACGGCCACACCGCGACCCGCCGCTTCCTCGAGCTCCGCGCCCAGGGCGAGTCGATCCCGCGCCTGATCCCGCTCATGGCCCGCCGGGTCCGTGAGGTGCTCGCGTTCGCCGCGCGCCTCGAGGAGGGCGAGTCGCCGACGCAGATCAAGGCGCTCGCCAAGGGCAGCCCGTGGATGATCGACCGCCGCCTCAAGGAGGCCCGCAACGCCGACGCGGACGCCCTCCGTGCAGCGCTCGTCGCCCTCGCCGACCTCGAGCTGGCCACGCGCGGCGGCAACGAGCTCGACCACGACACGAACGTGCTCAGGGCTATCGAGCAGATCGCGGCCTAGCGGTTCTCGCCGCCCCTGGCGGCGTCCTCGCGGGTCTCGTGTGCTGGCGCACACGTCGACCGGCTGCGTCCTGGCCAGGAACGACGATCGACCGCTATGCGTTCGACCGCTACGCAGATCATCGCGGCCTAGCGGCCGCCGCTGCGACTACTTGGAGTCGGAGGCCGACGCGAAGACGCGCGTCGCGCGGCTCTTCTTGCGAGCGCCGGTGTTCTTGTGCAGCGCGCCGCGCTTGACGGCCTTGTCGATCGTGCGGACCAGGACGCCGTGCTCGGACGCAGCGGTCTCGCTGTCGCCGGCGGCGACCGCAGCCTCGAGGCGGCGGAAGTAGGTCTTGATCGACGACGTGTAGCGCTTGTTCTCGAGCCGCTCGCGCTCGGAACGGAGGATGCGCTTCTTCTGTGAATGAATGTTGGCCATGAGCGGGGCGCAGTGTAGCGACCTCGGCTGGCCATCGAGTCCTCCGGCGGCCGTAGAGTCCCTCGGCGTTGTCGGCCACTGCTGAGGATTCCGAGGACCGCCGCCCCGCGGCGCGTGGGGTTGCCCGCAACACGATCATCTTCTCGATCGCGACCGGGCTCAGCCGGATCGCGGGCCTCGTGCGCGAGATCGTCGCCTCGAGCTACTTCGGCACGAGCGGGCCGTTCTCGGCGTTCACGATCGCCTTCCAGGTCCCGAACCTGGTCCGGAGCCTGTTCGCCGACTCCGCGCTGAGCGCCGCGTTCGTCCCGGTCTTCACCGAGCTGCTGGAGAAGGGGAGCAAGCGCGACGCCTTCCGGCTGGCGAGCACGCTCCTGTGCCTGATCGTGGCGGTGCTGGGCGCGATCACGGTGGTCTTCATGGCCGGCGCGCACGTGGTGATGCCGCTGTTCACCGGCAGCGGCTTCAACGCGCACCTCGACGACCTGACGTCGGGCCTCGCGCAGGTGATGTTCCCGATCGTCGTGCTGCTCGGCGTCAACGGCCTGCTGGTCGGGATCCTCAACGCGTACGACCACTTCGCGATCCCGGCGATCTCGCCGCTGGTCTGGAACGTCGTGATCCTGGTCTTCCTGATCGGCGCGCGCGGCTTCTTCCACGGCGACGGGCAGCTCTACGCGTACGCGCTCGGGATCCTGGCGGGCACGATCGTGCAGCTCGGGATGGCGTTCCCGGTGCTGCGCAGGCTCGGCTTCCAGTTCGAGTTCTCGCTCGACTGGCGCGATCCGCGGGTCAAGAGGGTCCTGACGCTGATGGTCCCGGTGACGATCGGGCTGGGGATCATCAACTTCGACCTGCTGATCAACTCGACGCTCGGGTCGCTGATCTCCGACAGCGCGCCGCGCGCGATCGACGCGGCGTTCCGGATCTACATGCTGCCGCAGGGGATGTTCAGCGTCGCGGTCGCGACCGTGCTGTTCCCGGCGCTGAGCCGGCTCGCCGCGCGCGAGGACCTCGTCGGCCTCCGCGGCCTGCTCGCCGGCGGCCTGCGGCAGATCTCGCTGCTGCTGATCCCGGCCGCGGCGGCCACGCTTGCGCTCTCGACCCCGATCACGCGCCTGATCTACGAGCACGGCGCGTTCAACGACGCCTCGACCGACCAGGTCTCGACGGCGCTGTTCTGGTTCAGCTTCAGCCTCCCGTTCAACGGCATCAACCTGCTGCTGACCCGCACGTTCTTCAGCCTCCAGCAGCCGTGGCGCCCGACGTCGCTGGCCGTCGGCAGCATGCTGGTCAACGTCGTCGTCAGCCTCGCGTTCTACAAGCCGCTCGGCATCGCCGGCCCGGTCATCGGCACGGCTGCGTCGAGCGCATGGATGGCGTGGCTGCAGGCGCGCTGGGCGCGCAAGGAGCTCGGCGGCCTCGAGGAGCGCGAGACCGGCTCGGCGATCTTCGCGATCACGATGGCGTCGGCGGCGCTCGGCCTCATCGCCTGGATCGGCTGGGCGCTGCTCGACCACGTCTTCGGCCGCTCGCTCTCCGGGCAGCTGATCTCGGTCGGCGGCGGGCTCGCGCTGGGGGCGCTCGCCTACGGCCGCGCCGTCCTGTGGCTGCGGATCCCGGAGGCGCACTCGATCTGGGAGGCGCTGCAGCGCCGGATCCCCGCGCTGCGGTCCTAGTCTCCGAGGTCGCTCATGGCGGACCAGTCCCTCATCCGCAACTTCTGCATCATCGCCCACATCGACCACGGGAAGTCGACGCTGGCCGATCGCATCCTCGAGATGACCCAGACCGTCGACCCGCGGCAGATGCGCGAGCAGGTCCTGGACTCGATGGACCTCGAGCGCGAGCGCGGGATCACGATCAAGGCGCAGGCGGTCCGCGTCCACTACCCGGCGCAGGACGGCAAGACCTACCAGCTGCACCTCATCGACACGCCCGGGCACGTCGACTTCACCTACGAGGTGAGCCGCTCGCTCGCCGCGTGCGAGGGCGCGCTGCTCGTCGTCGACGCGTCGCAGGGCGTCGAGGCGCAGACGCTGGCGAACACCTACCTGGCGATCGACGCCGGGCTCGAGCTGATCCCGTGCCTGAACAAGCTCGACCTGCCGGGCGCCGAGCCCGAGCGCGTCGGCAACGAGGTCGCGGAGCTGCTCGGCGAGGACGCCGACTCGATCCTGCGGATCTCCGGCAAGACCGGCGACGGCGTGACCGAGGTCCTCGAGCGCCTGGTGCGCGACGTCCCGCCGCCGCGGGGCGACCTCGACGCGCCGCCGCGCGCGCTGATCTTCGACTCCGAGTTCGACCAGTACCGCGGCGTGATCGCCTACATCCGCGTCGTCGACGGGGTCTTCAAGAAGGGCGACGCGATCAAGGCGATGGCCGGCGGCACGCAGGCCGACATCGACGAGATCGGGTTCTTCACGCCCGCGATGATCCCGACGAAGGAGCTCGGCGCGGGCGAGGTCGGCTTCCTCATCACCGGCATCAAGGACGTGACGCTGCTGCGCGTCGGCGACACGCTGACCTCGCGGGCGAACCCGGCGGTCGAGGCGCTGCCGGGCTACAAGGACGTCAAGCCGATGGTCTTCTGCGGGCTGTTCCCGCTCGACGGCGAGGACTACCCGGACTTCCGCGACGCGCTCGAGAAGCTGAGCCTCAACGACGCCGCGCTGAGCTGGGAGCCCGAGGTGTCCGACGCGCTCGGGTTCGGCTTCCGCTGCGGCTTCCTCGGTCTCCTGCACATGGACATCGTGCGCGAGCGGCTCGAGCGCGAGTACGACCTCGAGCTGATGGCGACGATGCCCAGCGTCTCGTTCGAGGTCACGCTGACCGACGGCACCGAGACCGAGGTCCACAACCCGTCCGACATGCCCGACCCGGCGCGCATCCAGGAGATCCGCGAGCCGGTCATCAAGGCGTCGATCCTCACGCCGAGCAGCTACATCGGCGTGATCATGGAGCTCGCCCAGGAGCGCCGCGGCACGCACCTCGGGATGCACTACCTCGGGCCGGACCGCGTGCAGCTCGAGTACGAGCTGCCGCTCGCCGAGATCGTGCTCGACTTCTTCGACCAGCTGAAGTCGCGCACCCGCGGCTACGCGAGCTTCGACTACGAGATCACGGGCATGAAGGCCTCGAACATGGCCAAGCTCGACGTGCTGCTCGCCGGCGACGCCGTCGACGCGCTCTCGATGGTCGTGCACCGCGACAAGGCCTACGAGGTCGGCAAGCAGCTGACCGAGAAGCTCCGCAAGAAGATCCCGCGCCAGCAGTACGACGTGCCGATCCAGGCCGCGATCGGGTCGCACATCATCGCCCGCGAGACCGTGAAGGCCTTCCGCAAGGACGTGACCGCCAAGTGCTACGGCGGCGACATCTCGCGCAAGCGCAAGCTGCTCGAGCGGCAGAAGGAAGGCAAGAAGCGGATGAAGCAGGTCGGGCGCATCGAGGTCCCGCAGGAGGCGTTCCTCGCGGTGCTCGAGCTCGGCGACGACGCGCGCTGAGCGCGGCGGCGCTGCGATAGCGTCGGTGCCCATGCGGATCCTGTTCGTCTGCCTGGGCAACATCTGCCGCTCGCCGACCGCGGAGGGGGTGATGCGCCACCTGCTGCGCGAGCGCGGCCTCGACGACGAGATCGAAGTGGAGAGCGCCGGGACCGGCGCCTGGCACGTCGGCGAGCCGCCGGACGCGCGCTCGGCGGCGGCCGCGCGGCGGCGCGGGATCGAGCTGAGCGGCGCGGCCCAGCAGGCCGTCGTCGAGGACTTCGATCGCTTCGACCTGCTCGTCGCGATGGACCGCTCGAACCTCCGCGACCTGCTCGCGCTGGCGCCCGACGAGGAGGCGCGCGCGAAGGTCCGGCTGCTGCTCGACGACGCCGACGTGCCCGACCCGTACTACGGCGGCGAGCGCGGCTTCGACGACGTGCTCGACCTCGTGCACGACGCCTGCGAGCGGCTCCTCGACGAGGTCGCCGCGCCGAAGTCGTGATCTCGCTCGACGGCGCGCGGCGCGTCGGCGGCGGAGACGTCAACGATGCCTACGAGGTCTGTGGCGACGATGGCGCCCGGATCTTCGTCAAGACGCGCGCGGGCGCCGCGCCGGGTGAGTACGCGACCGAGGCGGCCGGCCTGCGCTGGCTCGCCGAGCCGGGGGCGCTCCCGGTGCCGGAGGTCGTCGAGGTGCGCGAGGAGTGGCTCGCCCTGCGCTGGATCGACACCGGCGGCGCGTACTCCGACGAGGATCTCGGCCGGGGGCTGGCGGCGATCCACACGGCCGGCGCACCGAGCGTCGGAGCGCTCCCGCCCGGAGCCCCGGGGCCGCTGCGCATCGGGCCGCTGGCGTTCGGCGCGCCCGCCGCTGCCTCCGCCGCGGGCG
>Ga0164241_10006041_pt1 | contig 11125 bp, 10 predicted proteins | sample OricomyardsoilBY_FD_108780 | JGI IMG/M metagenome (GOLD analysis project Ga0164241, IMG submission 108780) | Backyard soil microbial communities from Emeryville, California, USA - Original compost - Back yard soil (BY) | ecosystem: Environmental > Terrestrial > Soil > Unclassified | place: USA... | reverse complement strand
GGGTATGGTCGGTGCCCCGGGGCTCGGCAAGCCGATCGTGGCGTCCTTCCAAACCATTGACGTCGGGCTGGGGTTTGAGGCTGGGCTGTCGGTCGTGATTCTCGCGATCCTGCTCGATCGGTTGACTTCAACGCTCGGGGCAGGCCGGCCGCATCGGCTGTTGCCACGTCGAGCGGATGCCACCGTGCCAGATGCCGCGCAACCCCGGTCGGATGCCGCACAGCCGGCAACCGAACCGCTGCCGCAGCCGGCAGCCACATCTTCGGTCGGCGCCTAGCCGGTCGATCAGTCGACGGCGCCTCGGCGTTCGTCGGCGAAGACCCAATCACCCGGTTCACAGCATCGGGTACGAAAGGAACAGTATGAAAAAGCGTCTTTTGGCGACCATTGCAGTAGGGGCGGCGACCGCACTCGCGCTCGCCGGCTGCTCGTCCAGCGGATCCGGCGGCAACGACTCAAATTCCGGCGGTGACAAGAAGGATGTGACCATCGCCGTGTTCAGCGGATGGGCCGAGGGTGAGGCATCCTCGTACCTGTGGCAGCAGGTGCTTGAGGACAAGGGCTACGACGTCGACCTCGAGTCGGCGACCGCGGGCCCGGTGTTCACCGGGGTGAGCCAGGGTGACTACGACGTGACATTCGATGTGTGGTTGCCGAGCACCCACAAGAAGTACTGGGAGAAGTACGGCGACAAGCTTGAGGACATCGGGTCGTGGTACAAGAACGCGCCGCTCACGATTGCCGTTAATAAAGACGCGCCGATCGACTCCCTGGCCGACCTTGCGGCGAACGCGGACAAGTTCGACAACAAGCTTGTCGGGATTGAACCTGGCGCCGGTGAGACCGGCATCGTGAAGGACAGCGTCATCCCGGAGTACGGGCTGGACAAGATGGAGTTCCAGACCTCGTCAACGGCTGCCATGCTCGCCGCCCTGAAGAAGGCGACGAAGGATGGCACCAACATCGCCGTCACCCTGTGGAAGCCACACTGGGCGTACAACGCGTTCCCGATCAAGGACCTCAAGGACCCGAAGGGCGCACTCGGCAAGCCTGATCACATCGACGTCGTCGGTCGTGACGGCTTCACGAAGGACTACCCAGAGCTGACGAAGTGGTTCAAGAACTTCACGTTCCCTGACGAGAAGCTCGCCGACCTGGAGAACAAGATGTTCAACAGCGGCGCGGACGAGTCGGACTACCCCGACATCGTCAAGAAGTGGATGAAGTCGAACCAGGACTTCGTGGACGGCCTCACCAGCTGACCTCGAGATCGCATCGATGGGCCCGGTCGCGTCTGCGGCCGGGCCTACTTTCGCTGGTTGAGCAGGTCGAGCAACGGTCGAGCTGGTTTTGACAATCATTATCAATAGCGGCTAGCGTTGGATTCTCGAATCGGGATGGCGGCAGTCGCCGCGCCCCGCAGAATTAGATTGGCCGCCATGAACCGCAGGTTCGTTGCCCTCCCCCTGATCGCCGCAGCCGCTGCGCTCACCCTGGCCGGGTGCGCGTCGGGCGCATCCGCTGACAGTCCGCCAGCGGCATCCGGCGGAACCGTGAACGTCGTCGCATCCACCGATGTGTGGGGCGATATCGCCTCGACGGTCGGCGGTGACCACGTGCACGTCACGTCGATCATCGACAATCCAGACAAGGACCCGCACGAGTATGAGGCAGACGCGCAGAATCAGCTGGCTATCTCGAAGGCATCGGTCGTGATCGAAAACGGCGGCGGATACGACGACTTCGTCGACACCATGCTGAAGTCGGCGAAGAGCGACTCGCGCACGGTGCTGAACGCCGTCGACATCTCGGGCAAGAAGGCCTCGGGTGGCGACGAACTCAACGAGCATGTCTGGTATGACTTCCCGACCGTCGCGAAGGTGGTCGACAAGCTCAGCGCCACGTATGCCAAGGTCGATCCGAAGCACGCGAGCGTGTATGCCAAGAACGCGAGCGCGCTGAAGTCGAAGATCGCCGCCCTCGAATCGCGTGAGGCCACGCTCAAGACGACGTATGCCGGTGTTGGAGCATCCATCACGGAGCCTGTGCCCCTCTACATGCTTGACGCGATCGGCCTCGACAACAAGACGCCGGAGAAGTTCAGCGAGGCGATCGAAAACGACAGCGACGTTGCGCCGACGGTGCTGAAAGACACGCTCGCGCTGTACAGTTCGCACGCTGTCGCACTGCTCGCGTACAACGAGCAGACGACCGGCGCACAAACCGAGGCGGTGCTGAAGGCGGCGAAAAGTGCTGACATTCCGGTGGTGCCCGTCACCGAGACGCTGCCTTCTGGCAAAACCTACATTTCGTGGATGACCGCCAATCTCAACGCGATCGCGGCGGCGCTGAACACATCAGCGAAGAACACGTGATCGCAGAGCAAGTAGCCTTACCCATTGTGGACAGTCCCGTTCTCAGCCTGCGCGATGCGACGTTGAACTTCGCCGACCGCGCCCTGTGGAGCGGACTCGACCTTGACGTGCGCCCCGGGGAATTCATCGCGGTGCTCGGCGCGAACGGATCGGGCAAGACCAGCCTGCTCAAGGTGATCCTCGGCAAGAATCAGTTGAGCAGCGCTCAGGTCAGCTTTCTCGGCGAGCCGGTGAGGCGTGGCAATCGACGTATCGGCTACATTCCGCAACAGAAGCTGGCGGATGAGGGAACCCCCCTGCGTGCGCGCGACCTTGTCGCCCTCGGCCTCGAGGGACACCGCTGGGGCATCCCGTGGCCGTCGAAGAAGCGCCGCGCCAGAGTGGACGGAGTGCTCAGCGCGGTCGGTGCATCCGAATACGCGCGGGTGCCGATCTCCACGCTGTCCGGCGGCGAGCAGCAGCGACTGCGGGTCGGTCAAGCGCTCGCAGACGACCCGCGATTGCTGCTGTGCGACGAGCCGTTGCTGTCGCTCGACCTCGCACACCAACGCGCCGTCAGCGAGCTCATCGACATCAACAGGCGTGCGAAGAACATCGGCGTGCTGTTCGTGACACACGACATCAACCCGGTGCTCGAGATGGTTGACCGGGTGCTGTACCTCGCGGGTGGCCGGTTTCGGATCGGCACGCCGGACGAAGTACTGCGCAGCGAGGTGCTCAGCGAGCTGTACGGATCGCCTGTCGACGTCATTCGAACGCGTGGCCGCATCGTTGTTGTCGGAACGGCGGATGTTCCGCACGGGCATCCGGACGGACTGAACACGCACCATGATGAGCATCACGACCCGCACCACGCTGGCCACGACGTACACGAGGCGACGCCGCTATGACTGTTGCAACCGCGGTGATCGCTGCCGCTCCGCACGGGCTGCCGCTGGCCGACGATCTGTGGTCGCAGCTGTTCAACTTCGACAATTACGGCCAGCTGGTAGCGCTGCTGATCAACTCGATCCTGGCCGGCGCCGTGCTTGGACTCGTCGGCGGACTGATCGGCGTGTTCGTGATGTCACGCGACATGGCATTTGCCGTTCACGGCATCAGCGAACTGTCGTTCGCCGGAGCATCCGCCGGCCTGCTGTTCGGCGTCGGCGTGGTGCAGGGTTCCCTCGTCGGCTCGCTGATCGCGGCGCTGGTGATCGGTGCGCTCGGGTCGCGTGCGCGTGACCGCAACTCCATCACCGCCGTGCTGATGCCGTTCGGGCTCGGGCTTGGCATCTTGTGTCTTGCGCTGTATCCGGGGCGCTCGTCGAACAAGTTCGGTTTGCTGACCGGTCAGATCGTCGCCATCCCTAACCCGCAACTGGGCTGGCTCTTTGTGATCGCAGTGGTCGTGATCATCGGTCTTCTTGTGGTGTGGCGTCCGTTGATGTTCTCCAGCGTCGATGCGGATGTGGCTGCCGCACGAGGCGTACCCGTTCGTGGCCTGTCGATCGTCTTCATGCTGCTCCTGGGGCTATCCGTTGCGGTGTCGGTGCAGATCGTTGGCGCCCTGCTGGTGTTGTCGATTCTGGTGACGCCGGCCGCGGCCGCGTTGCGTGTGTCGTCGTCGCCCGTGGTTGTGCCCGTGCTCAGCGTGGTGTTCGCGATGGTGTCGATGGTCGGCGGCATCATGCTCGCGTTGGGCGGCAGCATCCCGATCAGCCCGTACATCACGACCATCTCGTTCGCGATCTACGTGGTGTGCAGGGTGATCGCTGCCATTCGCAAGCGACGCGGGATCAGCGGGCGCTTAGCCCCCGAATCGGCCGCGGCGCGCTCAGGCAGCCCGGCTATCCTGGGCTCATGAAGCGCAACACTTGGCAGCGGGAGGCTGTCCGTGAAGCGCTCGGCGGCACCGAGGGCTTCATCAGTGCGCAGGGTTTGCACACGAGCCTGCGCGAAGCCGGCTCGCCGATCGGACTTGCGACCGTCTATCGAGCGTTGGCCGATCTCGCGGTGGAGGGTGACGCCGACTCGCTGCAATCGCCCGAAGGCGAAAGCCTGTATCGGGCGTGCAGCACGACCGGGCACCATCACCACTTGATCTGCCGCAACTGCGGGCTGACGGTAGAGATCGAAGCGGATGCCGTGGAAGAGTGGGCGAAGAAAGTCGCTTCCGAGCAGGGGTTCACCCAAGCTCAACACGTCGTGGACGTCTTCGGACTCTGCGCGCAATGCGGGTAGCACGGCGCTAGCCGTTCGAGGGGGAAATCGTACGTGACCGACCAGTCTGACCAGAACGCGCACGAGCAGGACGAGAACCAGATCAGGATCAATCCACTGTTCGCCCGCCCAGGAGACGAGGTGACGGTACCCAAGCACACGCTCAGCGAGCGCGGCATGCAGCCAGAAACCGCCTATCAGCTCGTGCACGACGAGACCATGCTGGATGGCAACGCACGGCTGAACCTGGCGACGTTCGTTGGCACGTGGATGGATGACTACGCCACGCGGCTGTACACAGAGTCGTTCGACAAGAACATGATCGACAAAGACGAGTACCCGCAGACGGCGGCCGTGGAAGAGTACTGCCTGCACATTCTGGCCGACCTGTGGAATGCGCCCAATCCGACCGCAACCGACGAGACCGGTCCGATCGGAACATCCACCATCGGTTCCTCGGAAGCGTGCATGCTTGCCGGACTCGCGTTCAAACGGCGCTGGCAGGCGACGCGACGGGCGGCGGGAAAGTCAACGGAGAAGCCGAACCTGGTGATGTCCAGTGCGGTGCAGGTGTGCTGGGAGAAGTTCTGCGCATACTTCGAGGTCGAACCGCGCCTGGTGCCGATCACCGACGAGAACAAGATGCTCTCGGGCAGCCAGCTTGAGCAGTACGTCGACGAGAACACGATCGGGGTCGTCGCGATCATGGGCGTGACGTATACCGGCATGTACGAGCCGGTGGCCGAGCTCGCGGCTGCATTGGATGCGCTCGAGGCGAAGACCGGGCTGGACGTGCCGATCCACGTGGATGGCGCATCCGGTGCGATGGTTGCGCCGTTCCTGCAGCCGGACATCGTGTGGGACTTCCGGCTCGAACGCGTGCACTCGATCAACACGTCGGGCCACAAATACGGGCTCGTGTACCCGGGCCTCGGCTGGGTGGTCTGGCGCACGCGAGACCTGCTGCCCGAAGAGCTCATCTTCAACGTCAGCTACCTCGGTGGCCAGATGCCCACGTTCGCGCTGAACTTTTCGCGACCGGGAGCGCAGGTTCTACTGCAGTTCTACCTGTTTCTGCGGTTGGGCCGTGAGGGCTATCGCGCGGTGCAGCAAGAGTCGCAGGATGTCGCGCACTTCCTGGCGCGTGGCATCGAGAAGATCGGTGCGTTCGACCTGTGGAACGACGGAAGCGACATCCCAGTCTTCGCATGGCAGTTGAAGAAGGGCCACACCGACAAGTGGACACTGCAGAACCTGTCGACGCGTCTACGCGCCCGGGGATGGCTGGTGCCGTCGTATCCGATGCCCGACAATCTCTCGGACGTCTGGGTGCAGCGCATCGTCGTGCGCAACGGGCTCAGCATGGATCTCGCCGCAAATCTGCTCGCCGACATCGTCGCTGAGACGGCATATCTGGATGCGCTCGAGTCACCGATGCCCGCGGAGACGGCTTCGCCCGGCTTCCATCACTGACGCGCGCACAAGCCACGCCACCCACCCGGTGAGGCCGTCCAAATCGTCCTTCCCACGCGCTCGGAAGGACGCTTTGATCGATCTCACGAGATGGGGATCGAGAATCACTCACGCGTCGACGACGACGACCTCCACCCCCGCTGCCCTGATGCGCTCGAGCTCGTCCGCGTCCGCGGTCGTGTCTGTCACCAGCATCGCCACCTCTTCAAGCGTGGCCAGTTGCGCGAGTGCGACCCTGCCGATCTTTGATCCGTCGGCAACGACAACGGCGCGTTGCGCTTTGACGACCATGGCGTGGTTCGTGCGCGCCTCGGTTTCGTCGTGGGTCGTCACCCCCGCCGATGCGCTGATGCCGTCGGTACCCAAGATCGCGGTGCCGACATTGACGGCGTTGAACGTGCTTTCGGCCAGCGCACCGACGAGTTCGAGTGACTGGGTGCGGAGAAAGCCGCCGGTCATGACGACGCGCACACCGGAATAGTCTGCGAGCAGATTCGCGATCGTCAGCGAATTTGTGACAACGACAATGTCGCGGTGATGCGCGAGTTCGCGGGCGACACTCGCCGTGGTTGTGCCGCCGCCCAGCGCGATCACGTGCCGTTCCACCGGCAGCTGCTCCACGATCGCCCTGGCGATGGCCCGCTTGGCATCGGGAAATTGACTGTCGCGCAGCGCAACCGGCATCTCGCGCTCACGGCCAACGACAGACGCCCCACCGTGCGTGCGTAGAATCAGGCGCTGGTCTGCCAATTCGGTGAGGTCTCGCCGAGCGGTAGCCGCAGAGATATTCAAAGTCTGCGTCAACTCGCTCAAGCCGATCGTGCCGTGTTCCGAGACCAGGTCGAGTATCTGAACGAGGCGTCTCGAGCGGCGTCCCGATGTCGCTCGCTCGAGTATCGCTTCCGCGGTAGGGGCAGCCATTGCCGGTCCTCTCCAATCGATCAGTCAGAATGATCGTTTGTGGGTCAATTCGCTCATTCTATTGCGCGAAGTAGAGACTACATCGGATGATCGCAGCATGCATCAGATCGTTTTCCTTGGCGCCGGCAGCGTCGTATTCACCAGACAGCTTCTCGCGGACCTCTTCCGTTTCGACGACCTCCCGCCGTTGCGAATCGTCTTGCATGACATCAACGCGGAGCGATTGGATGTGGCGCGCGCGACAGCAGAACAGGTCGCCGCCCGCTTCGGCCGGGAGGCTGAGATCGTCGCAACGCTTGATCGGCGATCCGCTCTCGACGGCGCCGATTTCGTGATCAACATGATTCAGGTGGGCGGCATCGACGCAACCAGATTCGACCTCGAACTGCCGGCAGCAGCCGGCCTGCGGCAGACCATCGGCGACACCACCGGCGTCGGCGGGGTCTTTCGCGGTCTGCGCACGTTCCCCGTGCTGACGGCGATCGCATCCGATATGCGCGAGCTCTGTCCTGACGCGTGGTTCCTCAACTACACCAATCCGATGGCGATGAACGTCTGGTGGATGTCTGTGGTCGCCCCCGAGCTGAAGGTCGTTGGGCTGTGCCACAGTGTGTACTGGACGGTGCACGACCTGTGTGAGCTCATCGGTGTGCCCATGGAAGGCACGCACTATCGTGCCGCCGGCGTGAATCATCAGGCCTGGCTCACCGAGTGGTCGCGCGATGGGGAAGACCTGTATCCGCGATTGCGTGAGGTGATCGCATCCGACCCTGAAATGCGCAGGCGGGTGCGCGTCGAGATCTTCACGCGCATCGGCTTCTACCCGACCGAGACCAGTGAGCACTCGTCGGAGTACCTCTCGTGGTTCTTGCGTAGCGACGAGCAGATCGAGCGCTATCGACTGCAGCCGCTCGAGTACATGGGAATCTCCGAAGAGAATGTCGCCGAGTTCGAGCATGCCAAGATCGCATTGGCGGCGGGCGAACAACTGGAACTGGAAGAGGGCGCAGCCGAGTACGCGCCGCAGGTCATCCACTCGATGCTCACCGGAACCGAGCGCATCATCCACGCGAATGTCGTCAACCACGGTCTCATCGACAACCTGCCGGATGGCGCTGTCGTCGAGGTGCCCGCCAGCGTTGACGCGTCCGGCGTGCATCCGATTCCGTTCGGTGATGTGCCGCCGCAGGGCGCCGCACTCAATCGCACCTACCTGTCGGTGGCATCTCTCGCGGTGGAAGCGGCCCGCACGGGCGATCCGACACTCGTTCGGCAGGCCGTGCTTGTCGACCCGAACGCCAGTTCGTCGCTCACTCCCGGCGAGATCTGGGCGCTGTGCGATCAACTGACCGAGGCCCACGCGCAGTTCCTGCCACGCAGCCTCGGCGGCGTGCTGGACTGAGCAGTGCGCCGGTCAGAGCCCGAGAACCCGGGCCGCGTTGGCGTTGTAGACGCGTTCAAGCAGCGAACGATCCAGATCGAGCGCTGAGACATCCCAGCGGCCTTGGCCCGGGATCTCGCTGGCCGGGTCGTATGAAAACCCTTCGTCGGCCGATTCAAAGAAGCGGAAGTGCAACCGGTACTGCAGCGCGCTTGCCGGATAGATGTCGGTGCCGAACACGACCTGGTCAGGATGCTCGGCGACAAGGCGTGCAAATCGCCGCGGCTGCCTGCCGAGTTCGGCCATCCGCCCTGCCGTGTCGATCGAGTAATTCGGCGCGGCATCCAGCAGGCGCCCCACGCGATCGAGGTCTTCTGCGGCACAGCCGGCGTGCGCACCGATGAATTTCGTACCAGGGCAGGCGAGCACGAGAGCCGCATGGGCGTCGAGCAGGGTGTCGAACGACGGGTAGCGGTCGCGATCGCCGAACCACCAGTCGGGGACCTCCCGCAGTTCATCAAGCCGCTCGTTCGTGCGATCTGCTGGCTCGAAGAACGCGATCGGATCCGCGGTGTGAATGAGTACGGGCAAACCGAGCGTGCCGGCGAGGGTAAGGATTTCAACCACTCGATCGTCGTCTGGGCGGATCAGGCGTCCCGCGTCATCCCGCGCGACCAACCCGAGGTCTTTCCACACCTTGACGCCTCGCGCTCCACGCTGAGCGCTGTCGTGCAGTGACGCTGCGAGCGCCGTGACGCCGTCGGGTTCGGCCAGGCGCGACCAGTCCAGGTGGCAGAACGTGACGAACCGCTCCGGGTACGCGCGGTCGTATCGCCGGATGTTGTCGGTCAGTTCGTCGTCCCATCGACCGTCAAGGTTGACGATGATTCGCACGCCGCAGTCGTCCATGAGCGCAACCAGTGCGTCCACGTCTTCGATCATCCACTGGCCATCGTTGAGCCAGCGACCCAGATGATTGTGCACATCGATCACGCCGAATGCGGGTTGCGGAACACTCGTCTGGGCGGTGCGCAGTTGGCGCCGCGGTGTCCAGTCCGCAAGTCGCAGCGTCTCCAGGGCTTTCCAATCCGGTTGATTCATGTCTGCATCCTTCTCTCGATGCGAACGAAGTAGGCATAAACGATCAGTCAAACTGAGCGAAATGCGCATTCTGGTTGTGAAACGCTCAGGGTGCGTCAATGATGAGTGCAGTGCTTCCCCGCCAGCGACGTTTGGAGTTTTCTGTGCCTATCACTGCTGCCGAAATCGACAGTCAGCCGGACATCTGGCGTATCGCCCTGGAAACCCAGGCGGGCCGCGCGACCGAGTTGCTCACCCTACCTGGCGCTCGCGTTCTCGTCCTGGGATGCGGCACCTCCGCATTCGTTGCGCAATCATTCGCGGCGCTTCGTGAATCCGCCGGTTTCGGCCAGACCGACGCGGTGTACGCATCCGAACCGTGGCCGTGGCGCGACTATGACGTCGTGATCGCACTCACCCGTTCTGGCACGACGACCGAGGTGATTGCGGCCCTCGATGCGCTTCCGGATGGCGTGCGCACGATCGCGGTGACGGGAGTCGCCGACTCGCCGGTCGCGCGTCGTGCAAGCGACGTGCTGCTGCTTGATTTCGCCGACGAACAGTCGGTGGTGCAGACCCGATTCCCGACGACGTTCCTGCTGCTGGCTCGTGCGGCGCTCGGCGAAGACATCACGCTGCTTCCCCAGCTCGCCGAGACGGCGTTGGTCGCGCCGCTTGCAATCGATGTGCACGCGTACTCGCACTTCGTGTACCTCGGCTCCGGGTGGACATATGGGCTGGCGCAGGAGGCCGCGTTGAAGATCCGCGAAGCCGCGCAGGCCTGGGCGGAGTCATACCCGGTGCTCGACTACCGGCACGGACCGCTTGCCGTTGCAGACGAGCGCTCGCTCGTGTGGATGTTCGGGCCGCGTCAAGAGAGCCTGGCGCGAGACATCGAGGCCACCGGCGCAACGGTGATCGCCACGGGCAACGATCCGTTGATCGAACTCGTGCAGGCTCAGCGATTGGCGACCGCGATCGCCCAGAGCAAAGGTCTGAACCCGGATGAGCCGCGACACCTGACACGTTCGATCGTTCTCAGCTGATCGTTCAACCGATTCGCGATCGAACAAATCGCATTCACCGAGAGGAACCAATGATGATGACTCGAATCCCCCGACTGGCCGTGAAAGCGGTCGCGTTGGCGACGGTTGCAGCCGCTGCTGTCGCGCTGACCGGCTGCAGCGGATCTCAAGGGGCAACCAAGCTCGACACGAAGGCCAAGGTGCAGATCGAGGTCTGGTCCGGGCAGGCCGACCAAGCGGAGAAGATCATCGAAGGGCTCGCCAACGAGTTCGAGAAGGATCATCCGAATGTCACAGTCAAGTTGTCGCCGGGGGCCTCATCGACGGACCAACTGTTGCAGAAGCTTTCGGCAGGGTTCGCCGGCGACCAATACCCCGACGTCTCCTACGCATTCGGGTCGTGGGCGGGGCAGCTTGAGGCGTCCGGTCGCACGTTGGATGTCTCCAGTCAGGTCAAACAGCCGGACGTGAAATGGGATGAGTTCACCGAAGCGGCACGCGCAACAGCGCAGCCGACCGGCAAGAAGGTGATCGGGTTCCCGGCCGTCGTCGACAACATCGGCCTCCTCTACAACAAGACGCTGTTCGACAAGGCCGGCCTCGCCTACCCGACGAACGACTGGACGTGGGACGACTTCCGCGCGGCAGCGAAGAAGCTGACCGACTCG
>Ga0164241_10006040_pt1 | contig 11125 bp, 8 predicted proteins | sample OricomyardsoilBY_FD_108780 | JGI IMG/M metagenome (GOLD analysis project Ga0164241, IMG submission 108780) | Backyard soil microbial communities from Emeryville, California, USA - Original compost - Back yard soil (BY) | ecosystem: Environmental > Terrestrial > Soil > Unclassified | place: USA... | reverse complement strand
TTCGATCATCGCGAGGCTTCCGCAGGCGAAGACCGCCGTCGTGCTGGGGGCGAGCTTCATCGCGCTCGAGGCGGCGGCGTCACTTCGGGCGCGCGGGCTCGAAGTCACCGTCGTGGGGCCCGACACCGTCCCGCTCGAACGCGTGCTCGGGACCGAAGTCGGCACGTTCATTCGCGCGCTGCACGAAGAGCACGGCGTTCGCTTCCAGCTCGGCCGCACGGCGGCGTCCATCGAAGCAACGCACGTCGTTCTTTCGAACGGCGACACGCTCCCGGCCGACCTCGTCGTCGCGGGCATCGGGGTGAAGCCCGTCGTGCGGCTCGCCGAATGGGCGGGCCTCGCCACCGATCGGGGCATCACCGTCAACGAGTACCTCGAGACGAGCGCCCCGGGCGTGTTTGCGGCCGGCGACAACGCCCGCTTCCCCGATCCGCGCGGCTCGGGGAACCTTCGCATCGAGCACTTCGTCGTCGCGGAACGCCAGGGGCAGGTCGCCGCGCGCAACATGCTGGGCCGCGCGGAGCGCTACACCGACGTGCCCTTCTTCTGGAGCGCCCACTACGACGTGACGATCGCGTACGTCGGCCACGCCGAGAAGTGGGACCGCATCGACATCGAGGGCAGCCTCAGCGCGCGCGACGCGAAAATTAGCTATTTTTCCGGCCAAAAGCTGCTCGCCGTCGCGACGCTCGGCCGCGACCAAGCGAGCCTTCAGGCCGAAGTGTCCTTCGAACGAGCGACGCGCTGAACGCCCAGGCGCTGGCAGCACGCGACGCGCGGCTCGCCCCGTCGAACCATCAAGCGGGCGGGTTCCACCAGGCCGCCCCCTTGCCTTCCATGGCTTCGCGGGCGCGGGCGCGGAGCTCGGCGAGCGCCGCGGGAGCGAGCCGGCCGCTGAACGCTTCGGCGGCGGCAAAGGCCGCGTCTTGCTCGTTCGGGAAGCTCAAGCCGAGCAGCGTGACGTCGGGATCGCAGGAGAGCGTGTAATTCAGGCATTCGGCCACGCTGAGGCGCGTGAGGCCCGCGGCAGCGTCGCGATCGACGCCACCCGAGCTCAGCTTGCCGCGCGGGCGCGCGTCGAGCGGCCGGCCGTAGCCGCTCGTGTCGCCGAGGAGCTTGCCCGCACCGAACGTCTTGAAACAGACGCTGCCCACGCCGTGCCGGCGAGCAAGCGGGAGCGTCTCCTCCACGTACCGGACGTCGACGAACGGCCCGATGGGGAACATGACCACGTCGCACAGACCGGACGGAATCGCGCGCGCGAGCACGTCGGGGTGGTGGCTCGAAATGCCGCGAAAACGTGCTTTCCCGGCCGCGACGACCGCCTCGAGCTCCTCGAAACGACCGCCCGGCTTCGCGAGCGTGTCCCACGCCTCGAGCGTCGAGACGCCGTGGAATACGAACAGGTCGGGCGCGGTGCGCAAGCGCTCGAGACTGGCCTCGACTTGCGGCAGAACGGCGCGATCGAAGTGGTCGAGCTTGTCGATGAGGAAGATGCCCTCGCGACGGTCCTCGAGCGCACGGCCGACGATCTCCTCGCTGTAGCCGTCCTCGTAGCTCGGCGCGGTGTCGACGACGTTCAGGCCCGCGTCGAGCGCGCGACGCAACGTGGTGACGCAGGACTCGAGCGGCACACTGCGATCGGCGAGGTCCCCCGCGCCGAGCGTCGTCGCGACGAAACCGGTGCGCCCGAGCTCGCGACGCGGAGAGAAACGGGAAGTCGACATGGCTGCCTCAGTGATCGCAGGTTTGGTCGAGTCCAAGGTACACGCCGCCGAGCGCCGTCGGCGAGCCGTCGTCTTCGATGAGCTGGGCGTTCGGGATCGGGCCCGCGCTAAACCACGAGTAGCGAAACACGTTCGTCTTCGCTTCGAGGTAAGGAATCGCTTCGCGCATGTACTTTTCCTGGTCTTGGACGCTCGCTTTGCCGTCGCAGGAAAACTCCGTGAGCCAAATGGGCCGCTGAAACTGCTCGAAGCCTTCGAGCGAGCCGCCCGGCTCGAGGTAGTCCTTCAACGACGGCAGGTCGCAGTTGTACCAGTGCACGGCCACGTAATCGACCTGACACCCGTCGCACGCCGCGAAGAACTCTTTCAGGTAGTCGTACGGGCTCGTGCCGTTGCAGTTCTCGGCGGGCCCGCAAAAGTTCATGCCGGGGGAAACGACGGGCACGCCCGCGGCCTTCGCTCGAGCCTCCACCGTGGGCCAGAGCTCGGCGGCGGCTTGCGCCGTGAGGTTCGATTGCTCGTGGAAGTTCGGCTCGTTGAACGTGAGGAGGTACTGCGCGCTCGCAGGCAGGGCCGTGTTCACGTCCGTCTTACCCCACATCATGGGGACGAACTCCACGCCGTCCGCCCCTTTCATTGCCCAGTTGTACCACCACGTGAGCCGTGGCGAAAAAGCCGCTCCCGGCGCGGTATTCGCCGCGATGCCGCGCTTGCAGTCGCTGCGACCGCCGCTCGCCGCGCCTGCCGCTCCCGCCTCGTTCGACTCGCCCGCGCGGCCGCCCGTTGCGCTCGAGCCGCCGGACGCTCGCCCCGCGCCGCCCTTCCCCGCGGCACCTGCGCTCGCCGACACGCCTCCCGAGCTCGCACCGCCCGGCGCAGTGCCGCCACTCGCTCGCCCGCCGGCGCCGGCCCGCGCCCCCAACGGCACGCTGCCTGCGCTGCCCGCCATACCGGCGCCCGTGGTCCCGCCGTCCGTGCGACCCGCGGCACCGCTCGGAGTCGGGCTGTCCGAGCTGGAGCACGACGCCACGGTCAGGGTCACGGTCAAGAGCCCGAGCGCGACACGCATTCGTTTCAGAATACCACCGGCGCCGAGCCCGGCGGAAACGGCTCGGCTATGCTCGAGCGGCGATGCACGCCTACCCCGCCCAGCTCGCGGATTTCGTGCTCGATGCGTGGCCCCCCGGCGTGCCACTCGGGCTCGAGCGGCGTCAGCTCGCCGAGCTCGTGTCGACGTGCTTTCAAGCGACGCTCGCGCGCGAGGAGGGTCGCAACGTGCGCTTTCGCTTGGTGGCGGGCACCCCGGCGCAGGTGACGGCAGCGCTGGATCCGTCGCACTTCATGCCGCTCGAGCTCAGCGCCGCCGAGCCGTTGAACCCCGAGCACCTCAGCCGTTTGAGTCCCGCGGCGCCCTACCACTCGAGCATGATCGGCGTCGCGGCGCTCGACGCCGGCTGGACCATTTGGGGCATCGTCCACACGGGCGCCGATTGGCTCGCGCCGAGCTGGGGCGGGCGCGACCATCACCGCTCGCTCGGCCTGCTCGAGGTGCACGCGTGGGGACCGGGGCGGCTCGGCGTGTACGCGGCGCGCGCGCTGGTCGCGACGCTCGAGCGCGGCATGATCGAAGCGACGACGACGGACGTTTTCACGTCCGCGTGGCTGCGGCGGCTGTTCAGGCCGAGCGGCGCCACGGCCGAGGACGCGAGCGAAAGCGCATTGAACCTCGCGGACGACGCGCTCGTGCGCGTGATCTCCCAGCACATGGTGCGGCGCGCCGTGTATCTCATTCGGCAGGCCGGCAAAGGCGGGATGATCCTCTTTGCCGATCCGGCGCTCATCCGCAACTGCGCGCTCTCGACGAGTGGGACGCTGAAGTTCAAGTATTCGTTCCGCGCAGGCGACGCGCGCCAGCGTTACCGGCAGCTCTTGCGGCGCCTGGTGCACACGCTCGGCGCGCACGGCGAGGGCCCCGTGAACCTCGAGCGTTTTCTCAAGCACGAGACGCCCGAGATCACCCACATCGAACAGGCAATTTTCGAGGTCTCGAGCTTGATCGCGGGCCTCGCCGAGGTCGACGGCGCCGTCGTGATGGACAAAGGCCTCGAGCTCGTCGGCTTCGGCGCCGAAGTCTCGGGCGAGCTCCCCTATCCGGACACCGTCTGGCAAGCGCTCGACGTCGAGGGCGAGCGCCGCGCGCCCGAACCCGCCAACGCCGTGGGGACCCGGCACCGCGCCGCCTATCGCTACGTGACGGCCCATCCGGGTGGCCTCGCGATCGTGATCTCACACGACGGTATCGTCCGCTTCGTCGCCAACTTGGGGGGCGACGTCGTGTTTTGGGATCAGTTTTTGAATTGGTGAGCACGGCGCCGGGCACGAGCATGACTGTCGAAATCAGGCTCCGTCACACCCTGGTCGTCACGAGCGGCACACGGGACGGGCGCGGCGCGGGAAGCGTAGGCTGACGCATGGAGCTCGCGCGCCTCGTCGAGACCTCGGCTGCCGTCACGGCGACACGAGCGCGCTCGGCCAAAACGGCGGCGCTCGCGGACTTGCTCGGCGCGCTCACGCCGGAGGAGGTGCCGGTCGGCGTCCGCTACCTGTCGGGCGATTTGCCGCAGGGGCGCATCGGGCTCGGCTATGCCGCGGTCTTCGGCGCGCACGTCGAGCCGGCGGCGGACGCGAGCCTCACGCTCGCCGAGGTCGACGCGCGCCTCACCGAAATCGGTCAGGCAGAAGGAGCGGGCTCGAATCGCCGTCGAGCCGAGCTGCTCGGCAACCTGTTCGCGCGCGCGACGGCAGCGGAGCAGGCCTTCTTGAAGCGGCTCATCGTGGGCGAGCTGCGGCAAGGCGCGCTCGAGGGCATCATGCTGGACGCCGTAGCGCGCGCGTTCCACGTGCCGCCCGAGCTCGTGCGACGGGCGACCATGCTCGCGGGCGATCTGGCCGCGGTCGCGACGGCGGCGGCGCGTGGCGGTGCCGCCGCGCTCGGCGCCTTTCGCCTCGAGCTCCTGCGTCCGCTCGCGCCGATGCTCGCGCAGTCCGCCGCAGGTCCGGGCGAAGCGCTCGAGTCGCTCGGCTCGGCCATCCTCGAGTACAAGCTCGACGGCGCGCGCGTGCAGCTTCACAAGCTGGATGACGAGGTGCGCCTCTACACGCGCAATCTGCACGATGTGACGAGCCGCGCGCCGGAGCTCGTGACTATCGCCCGCGCGCTCCCCGCACGCTCCCTGATTTTGGACGGCGAGGTCCTGAGCCTCAAGCCCGACGGGCGGCCGCAACCGTTTCAAGTCACGATGCGCCGCTTCGGCAAGAAGCTCGAGGACGCGAACGTCCGCGCGGCGCTGCCGCTCACGCCCTTTTTCTTCGACGTGCTGCACGTCGACGGTAGCGACGTGCTCGACCGCCCCGCGCTCGAGCGCGCCGAGACCCTCGCCCGCATCGTTCCCGAGTCCTCCCGCATTCCGTCGACGGTCGTGAGCGAGCCGGAAGAAGCCGAACGCTTCTTCGCAGCGGCGCTCGAGGCCGGCCACGAAGGATTGATGGCCAAGGCGAAGGCTGCCCCGTACGAGGCGGGTCGCCGAGGCGCGGCGTGGCTCAAGCTGAAGCCCGCGCACACGCTCGACCTCGTCGTGCTCGCCGTCGAATGGGGCAGCGGCCGGCGCCAGGGCTACCTGAGCAACATTCACCTTGGCGCGCGCGATCCGGCGAACGGCGGCTTCGTCATGCTCGGCAAGACGTTCAAGGGGATGACGGACGCGATGCTCGTCTGGCAGACGGAGACGTTCGGCAAGCTTTCGCTCGGGCAGGAGGGGAACGTCGTGCACGTGAAGCCCGAAATCGTCGCCGAAATCGCCTTCGACAGCCTACAGGCGAGCACGCAGTACCCAGGCGGGCTCGCCCTGCGCTTCGCCCGCGTGAAACGCTACCGCTCGGACAAAGCGGCGAGCGAGGCCGACACCATCGACACGGTGCGCGCCGTCGCCGCCGGCGAGCGGGTGCCGGGCCTCAAGCGCTGACGACGGGGAAGCCGGCCTTGCACCAGGCGTCGAGGCCGCCGTCGAGCGCCACCGTGCGCAAAAATCCCATCGAGCGCAGCGTGTGCGCCGCGAGCGTCGAAATTTTCCCGTATTCGCAATAGGTCAAGAGGCGCAGAGTGGGATCGACGAGCTCGCGATCGGCGCGGAGCTCGAGCTCGCCGCGCGGGATGTTGAGCGCGCCGGGCAGGTGGCGGGCACGAAACGCGTCGCGCTCGCGCACGTCGAGGACGAGCAAGCCGGGGGCGCCCTGCTCGATGCGCAGCTTCGCGTCTTGCATCGACATGAAGGCGATCGCGCGCGCCGCCTCCGCAATGAGCTGCGTGACCGTTTTGCCGCCCGTGCGGTTCGTGCGCAATGCCTCGCTCAGGTGCTGTGGCATGGCCAGGTCGAGGCCGCGCATGAGCTCGACGAAGCCCGTGCGGTCGCGCTGCTGGAGGCGCGGGTTCTGCGCGCGCTCGGCGCCGATCGTGGTGTGCGTGCGCCCTTGGTAGTCGTGCGCCGGGTACACGCCGAGCGCGTCGTCGAGCGCCATGAGCTTGCCGAAGAGGCTGTCGTAGAGCGCGTCGGGATCGCCCGTCGGCAAGTCGGTGCGGCCCGTGCCGCCGATGAGGAGCGCGTCACCGGTGAGCACGCGATCGCCGAGCACGAGGGAAATCGAGTCTTCCGTGTGGCCGGGCGTCTCCAGGATCCGCACGCGGAGATCGCCGACGACGAGGGTCTCGCCTTCCTCGACGCGCAAATCCACGAACGGCGCCGCGCTCTTCCTGTGCATGACGATCGGCACGCCGAGCTCGTGGCCGAGCTCGCGCGAGGCCGTGAAATGATCGGCGTGCGTGTGGGTGTCGAGCACGTAGCGAATGCGTAGGCCCTTCTCGGCCGCGAGCGTCACGTAGCGATCGGCTTCGCCGAGCTCGGGGTCGACGACGAGGGCGCTCCGCGTCGTCTCGCAACCGAGGAGGTACGAGAGACACCCACCGTGCCGAACCTGCTCGAAGATCATGCAGCCGGACCGTTGACGGCGGCCTCGAGCGCCGTCGTGTGCGCGGGCTTCACGAGGAAGTCGTCGAAGCCGGCCGCGCGCGCGCGGGCGCGTGTCGAATCGTCCGAGTAACCGGTGAGCGCGATCAAGCGGATGTTCGCTCCGGCCACGACGCCGCGGATGCGCCGGGCGGTCTCGCAGCCGTCCACGCCCGGCAGCCCGAGGTCGATGAAGGCGACGTCCGGCGGCCGCCGCTCCGCCTCGAGCACGGCTTCGCGCGCGGAGGCGGCCGGCACCACTTCGTGGCCTAGCTCGCCGATGAGCTCGCCGATGAGCTCGCGCGCGTCGTCGTCGTCCTCCACGATCAGGATGCGTTTGGAGCGCACGGTACCCGAGGGGATCACGCCGGGACCCTAGCGCGACTTTGGGCTACCCTAAAGTGACGACCATGCAGCGCCGAACCCTGCTCGGAGCCCTGGCGACGGCGCCCCTCGCCGCTTGCCGCAGTGAGCCGGGGGAGCCCGCGCGGGCGTCCCTCCCCGCGCCCGAAGCCGGCGGCCCCGTCATCCTCGGCGTGGAGGAGCTCGGCTTCCAGTGGCGCACGCCGGACCCGTTCCTCTTCTGCGTGCATCACGACGACGGCTACCCCGCGGGCAACGCGTCCCTCGGGCCCGCGGCGCCGCTGACGGGCCGGCGCCTCGGCAGCGACTTTTCCCACCAAGATGGCTTCAGCATGTACCACGGCGAGGTCGTGCCGGGCTTTCCCCAGCATCCCCACCGCGGCTTCGAGACGGTCACCATCGTGAGACGGGGTCTCGTCGATCACGCGGACTCGCTCGGTGCAGCGGCGCGCTACGGGGGCGGCGACGTGCAATGGCTCACGGCGGGCAGCGGCATCGTGCACGCCGAAATGTTTCCGCTGCTCGATCCCGAACGCCCGAACCCCCTCGAGCTCTTCCAGATCTGGCTCAATTTGCCGAGCCAGAACAAGTTCGTGAAGCCCCACTTTTCGATGCTCTGGCGGGACATGATCCCGAAATCGCGCGTCAAAGACGCCGCCGGCCGCGGGACGGACGTGACGGTCATCGCCGGCTCGCTCGCGGCCGTCGCGCCAGCCGCGCCGCCGCCGCATTCGTACGCGTCGCGCGCCGGCTCCGACATCGCCATCTGGACGCTCAAACTCGAACCCCACGCCCGTTTCGTGCTGCCGGCGGCGAGCCCGGGCACGAACCGAATGCTCTACTTTTTCCGCGGTGCGACGCTCGACGTCGCGGGCCGCTCCGTGGCGGTTCGCCATTCCGTCGAGCTCCGCCCAGGCGCAAGCGTCGAGCTCGCGAACGGCGCGGCCGAAAGCGAGCTCTTGCTGCCGCAGGGACGTCCGATCGGCGAGCCCGTCGTGCAGCGCGGGCCGTTCGTCATGAACACGGCGGGAGAAATCCAACAGGCTTGGAACGACTACCGCGCGACGGGGTTCGGCGGTTGGCCATGGCCACGCCACGATCCCGTGCTCGGCAACGACCCGGCCCGCTTCGCTCGTCACGCCGACGGCCGCATCGAACGCGCGAGCTAGTGCGCTCCCGCGACGACACGCCAAGCTGCTTGGGTGTACGAAAAGGGCACCGTCAGAAATGGTCGCTGGGGGAGCGCGGCTCAGGCGAGGCTCGCGTCTGCCTCCCGCGCGCGGAGCCGCGAGCCCTGCCGGCGTGCCTTCGCCTCGTACATGCGCGCGTCGGCTTCGACGAGCAGCGCCTCGATGGGCACCGGCGCCAGGGGATCGAACGTCGCCGCCCCGAGGCTGAACGAGAGCGCGTAGTGCCGGCCGGGCTGGTCGTTCACCCGAGCGACCGCCCGCTCCAGGCGTGCCTTCAGCACCTCGAGGGATTCACCTTCGACGTTGCTCGCGAGCACGACGAACTCGTCACCACCGAGACGCGCCACGAGATCGTTCGCGCGGCAGGTGGTGCGTAGCAGATCCGCCGCTTCGTTGATGGCGTCGTCGCCGCGCCCGTGACCGAGCTCGTCGTTGATGCGCTTCAAGCCGTCGACATCGACGAACACGAGGCCCAAACGGTGGCGCTCGCGTTCCGCCACCCGCACGGCCTGCGCGGAGAGCTCCAAGAAGCCGCGCCGGTTGTAGAGTCCCGTCAGGCCGTCGCGCAGCGACAGGTTGCGGAGCTCTTCGGCCTGCTCGGCCAGCCGCTGCTCGAGCTGGCGGCGAATGGTGACGTCGCGCCCCGCCGCCTGGTAATGGCGGAGGTTCCCGTGCTCGTCCTTGACGCGCGTCACCTTGAACTCGAACCAGCGGTACTCGCCGTCGCGACGGAGCAGACGACAGGTGAGAATACCGCTCGCGACGTCGCCCGCTTGGAATTTCTCGAAGGCGTAGCGGGCGCTCGCGAAGTCTTCGGGGTGCAGGAGGTTCGTGGGCGAGAGCGACTGCGCTTCCTCCGGCGTGCGCCCGAGCAGCGCGCCCACGGAAGGGCTCACGAAGGACAATGTGCCGTCCGGGCGGTGGATGGTGACGAGGTCGCTCACGTTTTCGACCAACACGCGGTAGCGCTCCTCGCTCTCGGCGAGCTCGCCAGCGGCCTCGCGCAGCTCGCGCGCGTCGCGCTGCATGCCGAGGACGCCGAGCGCCGCCAGGGCGAGCATGGCGAACGCGCAGCCGGAGATGGCCACGATCGTCTCGCGCTGGGTGCGATGCGCCGCGGCCGAACGCGCGGCGAGAAGCTGCCGTTCCTGCTGCTCCATCGACGTCACGAGCGAGCGAAGGTCGTCCATCATCCGTTTGCCGCGAAGGCTCGCGGTCCTGCGCGTCGCGGCTTCGGTCTCGCCCGCGCTGCGAAGCGCCGCGGTTTCGGCCATGAACGCCAGCTTTTGCGCCACCTCTCGTTCGAGGGCCACGCGGCGAGCGCTCTGCGACGGGCTATCCGCCACGAGCGTCGCGAGCAACTGGAATGCCTTCTGGATGCGAGCCTGGGCCGCGGGCGCTTGCTCGACGAAGGCGGCCTCACCGGTGAGCACGTAGCCGCGGTGCCCCGACTCGAGCCCCTGCACGTCGGAAACGATCGCTTCGAGCGTCTCGACGACGACCTGGGTGTGTTCGACCCAGACGAGCGCATTCAAGTATCTGCGCCCGGAGACGTACGAGAAGGAGAGGACGAGCGCCGCCAGAAAGAGCGCCAGGGCCCAGGCGATGCGCTTGGTGCGAAGGAGTGCGGCCATCGGCGCGTTCTTCGTGTCGATACGGGCTCATCGGCGACGTAGTTAAGCGCCCCGCGGCTCACGCCCGCCCACACGGGCCTACAAGCGTCGCCGTAAAACGTACAAGCGGGCGCACAGTACGAGTCGCCCGACACCCGACTGCGGCTAATTGACGCGGCACGGTAACGCCAACTAAGCTCCGCTCCATGCACCGCTCCGGGGCGGGTTCGGCGGGCGCGCAGCTCACGCGGCGGGCGGCTTGGTCGTGCGGGCTCCTCCTGCTACTGCTGCTGCGCGCGACTCCTGCACGCGCGGGCGACGGTCCCCTGTCGCTCCCCGTCGACGTGCACGGGTTCGTGAGTCAGGGCTTTTTCATCACGACCGACAACAACTACCTCGCACGCTCCAAACGGGGCACGTTCGAGTTCAACGAAGTCGGCCTGAACTTCACGAAGAGCATCACCGACGACCTGCGCGTCGGAATGCAGCTCTTCGCGCGGGACCTTGGACCGACCGGCAACTACAAGCCGCAGTTCGACTGGTTTTATCTCGACTATCACTTCCGGGATTGGCTCGGGCTGCGCGCGGGGCGCACCAAGCTGCCGTTCGGCCTCTATAACGAAGACAGCGACATCGACGCAGCGCGCGTCCCCATCCTCCTGCCGCAATCGGTGTACCCGACGACGCAGCGCGACTTCCTGCTCGCGCAAACGGGCTTCGAGCTCTATGGGTACGTGCCGCTCGGCGGCGCGAGCGCCTTCGACTACCGCTTGTACGGCGGCACCATCTTCGTCGACAACACGACGCTCGCCGCGCCCGGCGCGACGGTGAGAAACATCGACGTCCCCTACCTCGCCGGCGGCCGCGCCATGTGGCACACACCGCTCGACGGCCTGCGCGCGGGCGGCAGCGTGCAGGCGTTGCGCCTGAACGTCGACTACACGTTCGACGCGCCCACGCTCGCGGTCTTGAAACAGGGCGGCGTCGTGCCGGCGAATTTCGACGGCATCTTCAAGTACGAGGTGCCGGCCTTGCTCTGGGTCGCCTCCGTCGAATATGCGGCGCACGATATCCTGCTCGCCGCCGAGTACAGCCGCTGGAACCTCGGCTACTCCACGGACCCGGCCATCGTACCGGACGGCGAGGTGACCGCCACGCGCTGGTACGTCATG
>Ga0164241_10006039_pt1 | contig 11127 bp, 6 predicted proteins | sample OricomyardsoilBY_FD_108780 | JGI IMG/M metagenome (GOLD analysis project Ga0164241, IMG submission 108780) | Backyard soil microbial communities from Emeryville, California, USA - Original compost - Back yard soil (BY) | ecosystem: Environmental > Terrestrial > Soil > Unclassified | place: USA... | reverse complement strand
GAGTACCTATCGCCGTGTTGGGAAACAATCCCATATGAACAGAGTGTGAATTTCGCCCCGTCAGTAATGCTGCGCGTGTAGGAGAGCAGATTGCTGTCGTGTGAAAGTTAGTATATCGCAATCCGTTATTCGCAAGACTATCAAGTGTCGGCGTTTTGATCAGTCCGCCAAACGTACTGATCGCGCCATATCCGACATCGTCCAGCAATATCCACACAACGTTAGGGGCACCCGCAGTGTATTTTTCCCGGGATTGCCACCATTGTTGTGTCTCTGCCAGGTTACGGCCAGCCTTTCCTTGGTAAGTTTGAACAGGATCGTACTGCGCCGACACAGGGGTAACGCCAGCCAGCATGGCTACGGCGACAAGGAACAACGCTATTCGTGATCCGGGCAAGCTACGTGAACCAGCAAGCAGATCACCTTGCGCCAGGAGAACGGCGAATGGTGTTCTTTTCGGTTGAACAGCGGAAACATGCGCACGCTGCATCGCGTTGGAAATTTTGTATTGATTAGTATTCATCAGATGAGGGTTTAGCGTCTATTTCCACAAGTCATTTTGCACAAGCAGTGGATTATTATCCAGTTCGATCTGCGGTATCGGGAACCATCGGTTTTTGTCAGTAGCATTGATCTTTCCCGCAGCGTGCAGCTTATCCACGAATGAAGGGTTGCCGGCGGCATCGCGCTGACGAATCAGGTCGAACCAGCGCTGATATTCATACACCAATTCCAGTTCCCGATCGAGATACAGCGAGTCCCTAAATTGCGCCTGTGATAATCCTGGTGTGAGGTCTGCAAGTCCCGCGCGATGACGGATTCTGTTCAGCGAACGATACGCCTTATCAGTGGGGCCATTCAACTCATTCTCTGCTTCTGCATGAATGAGCAATAATTCGGCATAGCGCAGCAGCGTTACGTTTGTAGCTGCCTCAGACGGAATAGCCACAAACGCTGCCGGATCATAGGTCTTAAAAAAATAAGGCGTCGAATCGCCGGCAAACGCGGGATTTGATATCGGCAAGGAGAACTTCGCTCCCGTTCTCGGATTCACAAACAACGTGGCAAAGGTTACTTTTCTGCGTTTGTCTGATTTCTTGAAAAGCTTGTATACATTAAATGACTTATCAGCACCCTTTGTATAAAAATTAACCTGGTCAGCGTAGTTGCCTATGATTCCAAAGCTGGAAGGAAACCGAGGAAGAGTACGAAAAAAGTCTGTACGGCCCTGTGACTGAAAGTTCGACATGTACTGCGCCGAGAAAATATGCTCTTCATTATTCTTATAAGCCGGCAAGAATACGTCCGCATAGTTTTGACGGAGGTTATAGCTATAGGTTCCTGTACCGCCATCGATCGGCGATAATACCTCCTCCGCCTTCACAATCGCATCGCGATAATAAGATTCTATCCGAAGCGGAAAAGACGCCTTGGTCAGATACACCTTCGCCAGCAATGCCTTTGCTGCGCCTGCAGTTGCCCGTCCGATATCGCCTCCTGAATAGGATGCTGGCAGCGCGGCAGCAGCTTCAATAAGATCATTTTCGATCTGCGCGTAGATCTCCGTGGTGGCCGACTTCGCCACGTAATAGTCTTCGGCTTTTACGAAGTTCTGATTCTCTGTGATGAGCGGAACATCCCCCCAAAGCCGAACGATATTGAAGTAAATAAACGCGCGGTTGAACTTCGCTTCCGCTATGTACCGTTGCTGCAACGTCGTATTGGATCCGAAATCGATCAACGGAATTTTCTCAATCGCCACGTTGCATTTTTTTATACCGGCAAAATGCTGCTGCCAATTCTCATAGATCGTGCGATTGGTTGACGAGTGATTATGAACTGACAGTGACCGCACGTCCGGATTCGTCGCTCCAGGACCTGGATATTGCTCATCTGTGGCAAATTCAACGCCCACCTGCATCAACGAGTTATAAGGGGACTGATTAGATCCATTAGGTCCGCCACCGTTGTAAAAGAAATAGCTGGCATTTACTGCCGTGAGCGCATCAGAAGGAGTTTTATAATACTGATCTTCGGATATAGTAGACTTCGGATCCTCGGCCAGGAAGTCTGCGCACGAGACTGCAACAAATACAAGGGTCGCAAGAACGAAGGGAGTATATATAGTTTTCATAATTTCATTCGCGTTATACTTTGAAAGGGTTCACTAAAAGGTGAGCTGAACTCCCCCTTGTATTGATTTATTGTTGGGATATACACCGTTATCTATGCCCCGGTTAATCAGGGCCTGCCCGGCTTGGCTGGCCTCCGGATCATATCCGGTATAGTCGGTCCATGTCCAGTAGTTCTGTGCAGACACATAGAATCTAAGCGACTTTATGAATGCTTTGGACAGGATCGCGTCTGGTATCCGGTATCCGAATGATATGTTCTTAAGGCGAACATAGGAGGCATCCTCGATAAACCGATCAGATACGGTAATAGCAGGATCCTGATAAGCGGCCTTAACATCGGTATCCGTAAAACCAGGATCGTCAGGACCACGTGTACCCGCCACGCGATACGCGTAGACCGCACTAGCCGCCCCGTTGTTGGCGCCGTTATTTAACTCGAGCGAAGCCCTGTTCTGATTGTAAAGCTTGCCACCGAATGATCCCTGAAAAAACACAGTGAGATCAAATCCCTTGTACGAAAACGTGTTGGTCAACCCGAGATTCACGCCCGGCTGATTCGCAATAACCACCCGGTCGCCCGCCTGTGTGATCAGCCCATCGCCATCCTGATCCTTGTATTTTTGCGCGCCCGCGCCCTTGAAGGCCTGGGGAGTCAAAGCATTCGGTCCTGCTTCATCTGGTTGAATCAACCCATCTGTCTCGTATACGATGAACGAACCCAAAGGCTTACCTACCTCGATCACCGAAGGTGCGTTGGTGTTCGGCACAATGCGCGTGAGGCCATTGCCTACGTCGAGCACCTTATTCCTGTTGGAAGAAAATACGAAGATGGTATTCCATTTAAAATCGCCGGTAAGATTCTGTGTGTTCAATCCGAACTCCCATCCACGGTTCTCCACTTCACCAAGATTCTGATACACCGCAGCCTGTTGACCGGCGGTCACGTTACCCCCAACGGCAAGGCCAGACGTTCCCGGAACAATGGCGCTCAACAGAAGGTCGCTGGTTCTTTTGTAATAGTAGTCGAAAACCACATCGACGCGATTTTGGAACAATCCTATATCTGCACCAACGTCCACCTGGAACGTCGTCTCCCATCCCAAACCTGGGTTAGGTACATTGCCAGGTGCATAGCCGGATACTGTCTGATTATTGAAATTGTAGCGATAGTAACTCAGCTGCGACAGCGACGAATAAGGAGGTATTGACTGGTTGCCGGTGATTCCTACGCTGCCCCGGAGTTTCAGCAGACTGACGGCATTGACGCTCTTCAGAAAATTCTCTTCGTGCACATTCCATCCCACTGCAGCTGACGGAAAGTAGCCCCATTTGTTGTTAGCACCGAATCGTGACGAACCGTCTGAGCGGATGGTGAGCGTAAGGAGATACTTCTCGCGCAGGCTATAGTTTACACGCCCGAGCCACGAAGCAAGTGACCATTCACTATACGAACTGGAGGGAGAAGCAGGTGTTACCGCTACTCCCAGGTTGTTGTATTCGAAGAAATCCGAGGAGAAGTTCGTTGCTCCCGCTGTAACACCTTCTGATGTATTGCGTTGCGCCGTAAATCCACCCAGTACATTCAATGAATGAATATCGGCGATCGTCTTTGTCCAAGTGAGTGTATTCTCGTTAAGCCAATTCACCGTATTCAAACTTCCGACCGATGCCACTCCTTTTTGAGCCAATCCTTCCTGCGTTGTGTTCGGGAGATAACGATTCTGCTTGTTGATGAGCACATCCGTTCCGAACAACACCTTTGCAGTAAGTCCTTCGGCTAGTTTGTATTCAGCGGAAATGTTGGCCAGCAGTCGCTTGGTGTCTGTATCATTGGTTTGATTGTACAGCGAGTTAATTGGGTTCGCCAATGCCTGGTCAAGGCCGGAAACAACAAGGAATGTTCCGTCATCCTTGTAAATGGGCACAGATGCCGGCGACAACAAAAGGTTGCTCACCACGGAAGCGGGTCCAACCTGCGCTGAGGTGGCACTCGCGTTAACATACGCCAGCAGGCGCAGCTTGTCATTAAACTGGTGATCGATGTTGAATCGTGCCGCGTATCGGGTGAAGTCAGTTTCGCGAATCACCCCATCCTGCTTAAAATAATTCACACCAAAGGCGACCTTCGTTTGCTCATTTCCTGAGTAAAGCGAAAGCGTGTGGCTTTGAATAGCCGCTTGTCTGAACGCAGCACGTTGCCAATCTGTTCCAACACCTGCTGTATCGAGGGTATAACCTCCCGCTTCGGCAGAAGCCAGATAATTCTTATTGGCCGACTTCAAATTGGCTACTGCAGTAGGACTTGTATTAAAAGCAGCATCCTTGCGCAGTTGCCACCAGTCGCCAGCGGTGAGCAACGGCAATGTCCGCACCACCTCCTGCACACCAAAGTATCCGTCGTAGTGAATAGACGACTCGTTCTCCTTGCCTTTCTTGGTAGTGATGAGGATCACTCCGTTAGCTCCACGGGATCCGTAAATGGCCGTTGCTGAAGCGTCCTTCAGTACATCAACTGACTCGATATCCGCCGAGTTGATGGACGACATGGGATTTATCTTTGCCCCAGTAGTCACGCCTGCGTCTGCAACATCATAGTCGTTGTTAATGGGAAAGCCATCAATAACGTAGAGTGGATCGCTGGATGCTGTAATGGAGTTGCTTCCCCGGATCTGCACACTCACGCCGCCACCCGGCTGACCCGATGTCTGCGTTACGATGGCACCTGGCACGGCACCTTGCAACAGCCTCTCGACAGAGGCTACTGGTTGTGCCTTTAGTTCGGTGGGTATAGAAGCAACCGAACCGGTAATATCGCGACGCTTTATCTCTCCGTACCCGATCACCACGACCTCGTCGAGGACATTGTCAGTCTTCAGGGCTACTTCAAGAACCTCGTCGGTGAGCTCGTATACTTCAACATCCTGTGTCTTAAAGCCCACGGAATTGACTACCAGCGTGACGGGCAACTCTCCCGATGGTTTTAAGGAGAAGTTCCCCGCTACGTCCGCAACGGTAGCGGTATTGCTTCCTTTGATAAGGATGGTCGCTCCGGGCAATGCCTCGCCGGAATCATCCTTTATCGTTCCCCGTATAACGTCCTGTCCCCAGAGGGCACTAAAGGACAATGTCAACCAAATGACAGATAAAATTCTTCTCATGTATGTATAAGTATTAGAAGCTGGAAATGGGTAGTGATCAATTAACGGCTACGTCAAACTTTGCCTTCTCCGCCTGAAGTCGCCTGGAGTCCAGCTTCAGGAATCCATAGTCAGACAAAGCATCCTGCCCATGGCTGGCGACCCACTGAAGAAACTCATAGGCGTCGTTGTTTGTACTGCCTTTTGCAATGGAGAGATGCAGAAATTCCAGCGGAATGTTCTTGCGTTCACCACTTCCAATTTCTGCCAGCACCTTGTCGAGATCATCATAGAAACGTTCCTCCTCACTCACCTTGCCACTGTCGTCTGCATCCACGGGAATAACCTTCAGACCAGGCATCGGCTTTCTCGTCTTCAGGTCGTAAACAAGTCCTGGTACATTATAAGAAATCCCTGTGCTGTCTTTCAACAAAGCTTTCACCAGGTGTTCATCCGCTCCAGCAATGGCCTTTCCCTTGATGTTGGCCTGTTCGTAGCCGAAATATCTGGCAAACGTGATGGGTGCACCGGCCTTCTGCAGACGCGTGTAAACGGTGTACGCGGACTTAACTTCTTTTTGTTGTTTCTTGTCGGCGTATATGTCATTGAAATAAATCTGCCTGATCAGTGCTTGCGTGAGTCCTTTGTCTCCGAACTCGGAAGCAAATGCCGATGATGCATTGGCGACCGGCAAAAGCGCATATCGTCCCACGTACAGGAACTCTCTTGACTCTTTTGCAGCAACGTCGGGCTCGTAGGCCTCTATGAGCAAATCATACTTCGCAGGATCAGTTGTCGTTCTGGTTTCAACTACCACGTCAACATCCGGGTGTTCCACTTTATAAGCATCGATCCATTGCTTCAACAACGGATATGAAAAGCGCACGCCGGTTATAATCACTTTCTTGCTACCCGATTGTGCGAAAACAGGAGCAGACAAAAAGGACAAAATGGCGAGTGTATAAATGAAAGATTTCATGATGATTATTATTCAACAATAAAATGAATTGAAAAAGAAAGAGATGGGTGGCCACGGAATGCACCTGAGTTTGCAGACATACCACCAATACGCCTGAAAGCGTTGGTGCATCCGGAAGCCATATAGTGACTAGTTCGCTATGGCGAACAGCACAAGTTTGATCAACGACAACAACAGCCGTTGTACGAGAGCCGCCTGTTCAGTACTTGAACAGCATCATGATCTTCTACTGAGGAAAAGTTCTTCATTGTTCTTTTGTTTTATAGTTCCAATTCTTCATTGGTAGGATTTAGCACCTTATCCTTGGTGGTGACAGGTTGCTAGAGGTTCATCGAGCCTAGTCTCTTCCCTCTTCTGTATAAAATCAATCTGGTGGAAATTGATTTATCTACTAAATCGATAGACAAATGTATGTTAACTCCCGGGATTTGCAAATGCTCTCCGCAATTTTTTTATGAATATCTTTTTTCTGCTCACCTGAAGCCGAAAATTCCAGCCGCGAATACGTTAAGAAATAAGACGGCAGTGGCATTCCACTTTGTCATTCAGTATATGTAAAATGTATACCGACCGTTGTGACGCGCTCATTATATTTGTTCTCACTCCGGGATCATGTCCCGAAGAACAATCAATCCCATCTGCCTCATACGCGTGCCATGAAACAAACGACCTCAACAATTCTCCTGGCGCTCCTGCTTTTCACGTGCTGCTCCTCCCCATCGTCGCGCAGTCCTGAAGAGCTGGCTGAATACGCGCAGGAACTTAACGAATGGTACGCCCATCGCCTCGAGGAACTTACGGCGCGTGATGGTTGGCTGAATATTCTTGGCCTTTACTGGCTGGAACCAGGTGTGAATACCTTCGGAAGCAGCAATGAAAATCAAATTGTGTTCCCAGACAGCACGATAGAATCGCAGGCTGGCTATTTTCTCGTCAACAAGGGCAGCGTAGTGATGCACCTGGATAAGCAGACCCGTGCTACGATCAACGGAACGTCAGTCGCGGAACAAACCATCTTTAATCCCGACTCCACCTGGCAACCTCAGACTGAAAATGGAAAAGTGGCGTGGACGATCATACGCAGAGATGGCAAGTTCGGTGTTCGCGTCAGGGACCTGACGATGCGGTCGCTTCGGACTTTCCAAGGCATTGATCGTTTCCCAATAGACCGTGGGTTGCGCATTGACGCAACATTTCTTCCTGCTTCCAGTAAAACCATCGACGTAACCAACGTCATCGGGCAAACCACATCACAGGTCTCGCCCGGAACAATTCTCTTCACCTTGAATGGTGAAGAACATCGACTTGACGTCCTGGAAGGTAATGACAAGGCGTACTTTGTAATCGTCGCGGATGAGACCAGCGGCCGGGATACTTATGCCGGCGGGCGTTATCTGTATGTTCCGAAAGAAGACGATCGCAAGAACATCGTGTTAGACTTCAACAAGCTGTACAATCCTCCCTGCGTGTTCACTCCATACGCAACGTGCCCGTTACCTCCTCGGCAGAACGTGCTGCCCTTCAGCATTCGCGCTGGCGAAAAAGTATACGGGAACGATGCACACGAAGAGTAAATCACCAACCGTGTGAAATGCGGCAGTTTGCTATGCTACGCTTGCAGTTGCACCAATAGCGTTACAATACTTGTAACAAGACTTGCAACAAGTTATGGACTGGCTTAAAAGGCAAGCGCTTCCGAGGCATAGGCCCCCGACTTTGTCACCCATCAGACTTCCCTAGCGCATACAATTCCCTGTGCAGGTTTGTAGTCGACATCTAAAAAGGCAAGCGCTTTCGAGGCATAGGCCTTGATTTTGTCACCATCATACATCCATAGCGCGTACAATACCTTATGCAGATTTTGTAGTCGACATCTACTACTGTCGCAAAAAGGTAAGTACGTGCGAAGCATAAGTTTCCGGCTTTTCAACCATCGGCAGGTGACCACACGCATCAATGAACCGAACAGCTCCGTGGCGAAGCAAGTCGTGAAATTGCAGGGCAACTTCCGGGGTAGTCACTTTGTCCTGAAGTCCCCACACCAGCAGTACCGGATGAGGCAGGGTACGAAGAATATCCCGAACTTCCATTTCCTGCGAGGACTGTGCGAAGTATTTCACATGCAATCCGTTAATAGACGTGTTCATCGTCTGATACACACTGTTCACCAGGTTAAAGGAAGCAAACTTGTTTTCATAGAAAACTTGTTGGATCTGCTCGCGAATACTCGCGTAATCCATACTGTATACGATGTTCTCGCTGAGTCCAGAACTTCCGGACAGCACGATTCTTCTGACAGTCTCAGGAAAGCGATGTGCATAGCACAAAGCAACCTGTCCTCCGAGATCCGTGCCCACCAGCGTGACATCATTAAGCTGATGCCAGTCGATGAATTCTGACAATGCCTCAACCAGATTGTCGACATGCGTTCGGAAAATCGGTTCACCAAAAAAAGGAAGGCGGGGAACAATGACTCGGTAGTCTTGCTGCAATGCCTGGATCGTAGGTCGCCACATAGCAAGATTGCCAAACAATCCATGCAGCAAAATAACCGTTGGCCCAGTGCCAACATCCATGTAGGCCTGGGTATAGATCGGCTCTTTGTACGTGCTCATCAATTCAATCCTGGAGCGATCGTATACCCTTCACCACCGGCATAGACTTTAGCCACTTTTGCCCGGTATTCACGCTCGAAGGCAATCATTTCTTTGAGTTGCTTCTTGAATGAGAGCTCCTGGTCCAGCCAAACAGCGATTTTCCTCAGGAATTTCGTAAGGTCTTCTAACGTCGACGACGCGGACGACAATGTGATGTCGAATGTGCCTGCCTGACGATCAAAAGAAAAACTATTTCCTGGTGAACGATGGAATTCGATCAGGCCCTTTATAAGGACAAAATGAGCTTTGTAAGATTCGTTAATTACGTACGATAATTTGATCTTATCCCCGTACTGCAGTTGAGATGCCTCATTGTAGAATCCGTTCCCATTTACGTCCGTCTTATGTGAATCAGATATCCTGTTGCTTCGTTCTGTAGCGTGAACGGTTAAGACTGTGGGTTCTTGTATGTTGAAAGCATGGTGTGTTGCCAATGCCGTTGCTGCCTGTTTCATACTGATGATGTGTTAGTATTGTTTTGAATTGATTTTGACGAATTGTGCGGCGTCAACAACAACAATACATCGGTAGCAGGCAGTAACGTGAAATAATCATGAATCAAAGGTAAAACATTTGCCTACTAATTCAATAGGCATTAGGAATATTTAACAAAAAAAACCCTGATCTGGGTTTTTAAGCCAAATCAGGGCCTTTTCTGCCACAAATTATTTTCTTTTAAGAGGCCTCTGCTCGCGCAATTTTAGCAACGTGGCCACAAGCAGGTCGACGTCGCCACACGTATTATAAAAAGCGAGCGAGGGCCTGACAGTGGTCTCCTGACCAAATCTTCTCAGGATGGGCTGGGCACAATGGTGGCCGGCGCGAACAGCGATGCCTTCCTGGTTCAATGCCCCTCCGACTTCGTCCGTGCGATAACCTTCGAACACAAATGAGAGTACACTGGCCTTCTCGGCTGCAGTGCCAATCATTCGAAGTCCCGGCACATCGCGCATCAGGACCGTAGCATATTGCAGCAGGTACGTTTCGTATTGATGGATCGCTTCCATACTTAAGCGCGTCACATAGTCAATGGCCGCACCCAGACCAACGGCATCTGCGATATTCCCCGTACCCGCTTCAAACCGGGATGGCGAAGGCTGAAACTTGGTTTCTTCAAACGTGACATCCGCAATCATGTTTCCTCCGCCCTGCCACGGCTGCGTGTCGTTGAGTAACCCTTCCTTGCCGTACACTACACCAATACCGGTAGGACCAAACACCTTGTGCCCGGAGAAAACAAACCAGTCACAACCCAGGGCCTGCACGTCGACGGGCATATGCGAAACCGACTGTGCACCATCCACCAATACACGCGCCCCCGCGCCGTGTGCCATCTCCACCATTTGCTTCGCGGGCGTAACGGTACCCAGCGCGTTTGATACCTGTGTGAAAGCAACCAGTTTCGTTTTTGGTCCGAGTAGTTTCGCATACTCATCCAAAAGGATCTGTCCCGTCTCGTCCACTGGAATCACCCGGATCCTAAGTCCCTTTCGCCACGCCAGCTGTTGCCACGGCACAATGTTAGCATGATGTTCGAGATGACTGACCACGATCTCATCTCCCGCCTTCAGGTGCTGATCGCCCCAGCTTTTTGCGACCAGGTTAATGGCTTCAGTAGCCCCGCGCACGAAAATGATCTCATTGGGTGATGATGCATGCAGAAACTGCTGTACCTTCTTACGCGCTTCCTCATAAGCATCGGTTGCCCGTGCAGCCAAAGCGTGAGCGGCGCGGTGAATGTTCGAATTCTCGTGCTCGTAGAAGTAGCTGATCCGATCAATGACCTGCTTCGGCTTTTGTGTAGTCGCGGCATTGTCCAGCCACACGAGCGGTTTTCCATTTACACGTTCTTGCAGTATCGGAAAGTCGCCCTTGACCTGATTTACATTAAATGGTGGTGGCGTGAGCCCCATACGATCCTTTTCACGCAGGTATGTGCCACTGTAATTGCCCTGCCCTGCCGAACCTAACAATGACTCAACAAAGTAGAATGCCGGTGTCGGACTCGCATCGGGAAGGCTATACACAGAAAAGTTTGCAGGACTACCCGAAAGATATGTATTGGCCTGTTGTTGAAGATCCTGCTCCATAGAAGGAACCCCAAATGGCATACCTGCAGGATGCCCCATTGACGACATAAAACCGCTCCCCATCGGATCGACGGCGGACGAAGAAATACCAAGTCCAGGCAAGGCGGGAAGCACAACGGGTGGCATAGG
>Ga0164241_10006038_pt1 | contig 11129 bp, 7 predicted proteins | sample OricomyardsoilBY_FD_108780 | JGI IMG/M metagenome (GOLD analysis project Ga0164241, IMG submission 108780) | Backyard soil microbial communities from Emeryville, California, USA - Original compost - Back yard soil (BY) | ecosystem: Environmental > Terrestrial > Soil > Unclassified | place: USA... | reverse complement strand
TGGCCCTTCGATGACGAGCAACGGCTTACCGAGCTTGGCGCGCGCTTCTTCCGTATCGATGTCGATGTAGGCGTCGATGCCTTTTACGAGCGAATGCGAGAGCCGCTCCTCGACCGTGCCTTTGCGCCATTCTTCCTCGGCCTTTTTGTCGCTCGCCGGCGTGCCGGCGCTGGCGGCCTTGATCTTTTCGCCGAAATCCACGAGCCGTTCCGTCGCGTCGGGCCGGCGGTTCAGCAAAACGTCCTCGACCAGTTCCTTCAGCACCGGCTCGATTTCGTCATAAACCTCCAACATGCCGGCGTTGACGATGCCCATGTCCATGCCCGCGCGGATCGCGTGAAACAGGAACGCGCTGTGCATCGCCTCGCGCACGACGTTGTTGCCGCGAAAGGAAAACGAAACATTGGAAACGCCGCCGCTGACTTTCGCGTGCGGCAAATTATTTTTGATCCAGCGCGTCGCCTCGATGAAATCAACGGCGTAATTGTTATGTTCCTCAATGCCCGTGCCGACGGTAAGAATGTTCGGATCAAAAATAATGTCCTCCGGCGGAAAACCAATTTCGTCCACGAGGATTTTATACGCGCGTTCGCAGATGCGGATTTTATCCGCCAGCGTCGCCGCCTGGCCCTGTTCGTCAAACGCCATCACCACGACCGCCGCGCCGTATTGCAAAATCTTTTTCGCCTGCTCGCGGAATTTTTCCTCGCCTTCCTTCATCGAAATGGAATTCACGACGCCCTTGCCTTGCAGGCATTTCAGGCCGGCCTCGATGACTTCCCATTTCGATGAATCCACCATGAACGGCACTTTGGCGACTTCCGGTTCGCTGCCGAGCAGCAGCAGAAACCGCGTCATCGCCGCCACGCCGTCAATCATCCCTTCATCCATGCAGATGTCTATGATGTTCGCGCCGTTCTCGACCTGCTGCCGCGCGATGGTGACGGCTTCCTCGTAATTGCCGGCCTTGATGAGCTTGGCGAACTTCGGCGAACCCGCGACATTCGTGCGCTCGCCGATCATGATGTAATTGCCAATCTGCTGCGTGAACGGCTGCGAGCCGCTCAAACGCAACGGACGGATTTCTGTCTTGGGGAGCGCGCCCGCCCCGGGCGCAGTTTCCCGCGCCTCGCGGGAAACATCGGACGCATCCGCACGCTCGGGGCTGACCGCGAGGGCGCGGTCAGCGACAGCCGAGGGCGGCTGTGCTCCCCGAAACTTTCGCAAAGCCGCACGCTCCGCAAATTCGCGCGGGTGTCGTCCTTCAAGCGCCTTCGCAATCGCCGCGATGTGTTCGGGCGTGTTGCCGCAGCAACCGCCCGCGATGTTGATCAAATTGCTCTGCGCGAATTCACCGAGAAAATTGCCCATGTCTTCCGGCGACAAATCAAAACCCGTCGGCGACAGCGGATTCGGCAGCCCCGCGTTCGGATAACACGAAATCGCCGTGGCCGATTTCTCCGCGAGTTCCGCGAGAAACGGCCGCATCAAATCCGGGCCGAGCGAACAATTGAGGCCGATGGCGATGGGGTTCACGTGCTTCATCGCGTTCCAATACGCTTCGACGGTTTGCGCGGAAATCATGGTTTCGCCACCGCGGCCAACCGCGGCGGAAATCATGATGGGCAGAATTTTTTTCTCCGCTTCAAAAACTTCCTGAATCGCGACCAACGCAGCCTTCGCGTTGAGCGAATCAAAAATCGTTTCGACCAGCAAAATGTCCGAACCACCCGCGATGAGTGCGCGCACTTGATTGACGTAAGCCGCCTTGACTTGATCAAACGTGGACGCGAAAACCCGCGTCATCCGCGTCCGGCGAATTGGAAAGCGAAACGGTTAACGGTCCGATCGAACCGGCGACGAAACGCGGGCGACCCGTTTTATTCGCGATGCGGTCAGCCCATTCGCGGCACTGCCGCGCGGATTGTTCGTTGATTTCCCACGCGAGGTCGTTGAGAAATTTATTTTCGATGACGCCTTGATAAAATTCTGGATTTTTTCTGCCGCCGTGTTCGCGCGGGTCGTCCACGAAAAATTCGCTCTGGCCGATGCTCGTGGCGGAAAAGGTGTTCGTCTCGATGATGTCCGCGCCCGCTTCGAGGAAACGGCGATGGATGTCGCCAATCGTCGCCGCCTGCGTCAGCGAGTAGAGATCGCCGTTGTTCTTGAGGTCTTTCTTGGAATCCGCAAAGCGCTCGCCGCGAATCTCCTTCTCGCCCAATCCGTAAGTGCGGATGGTCGTGCCCATCGCGCCGTCAATGATGACAATGCGTTCGCGGAGGGCTTTTTGCAGCAGTTCAGCGTGATTTGACATGCCATCAGCATAGCCAAAATTACCGGCAATTCAAATTAAAAATCAACGCATCTGGATGCGAAGATATGTTGCATTCCCTCTGCCAAAGCGATCTTCGTTTGTAGCGGCGGTCTGCGGCCGCCATGAGTTGGAAGAGATTTCGCATGTCAGCGGCGCTCACGGAGCGCCGCTACAGGATTTTTGCAGAGATTTTGTTGTGTTAAAAATCATTGTCCAAGCGAACCCAACAACGGAAGCAAAGCGAAGCTGTCGCAGGCATTAAATGTCAAAGCAGCAACGGAGCGCGGGTTTAATCCGCTTCAACATTTGAGAACCGCCCGCCGTGGATTATTCCGGCGCGCCCGCCCGTTCGCGCTGTGAAGCGGCGTGAACGCCATGCTGGCGCCGTGCAGCGATTCCAGAAGCTGGTTGATGCGCGGACCCATGCGCCGGAGCTGCTCCTGATGGTTGGCCGAAAGTTTTTCCAGCACCGCCTCGCCCTTGGCCGTCAGCCGGACGTGAACCCGGCGATGATCTTCCACCCCGGCGGTGCGGTGGACAAATTTTTCCGCCATCAGCCGGTCGGCCAGGCCCACGGCGCTGTGATGCTTGATTTGCAGGCGTTCGGCCAGTTCGCCAATCATGATCCGGTCGCGTCCGGGAAAACCTTTGATCGCCAGCAAGGCCTGATGCTGCTGCGGCGTCACGCCCGCCGCGTGGGCGGCCTCCTCGCTGAACCGCTGGAATTTTCGGAGCGCGTAGCGGAACTCGGCCAGAGTTTCGTAGTGCGCCTGGGTGATGGTGTTTTTCAAGGCAATGCCGGGGTTTTGCAGGGCAGCATAGCCGTTGGTGAAAATAAATCCACTTGTTTAATATCGTAATGCGATATAATCTCCGCGCCCTGTGTCGAAACATTTATCTCCGTCAGTTCCAGATTCCCTGGCCGATTTCCGCACCGACAAGCGCGTTTTGCTGCTGGCCGCGCTGGCGGTTCCCATCGGAGCCATCGGGGCGGTGGTGGCCAAGGCGCTGCTCTGGCTGATCGCCCTGATCACCAACCTGGCGTTCTTCCATCGCTGGTCCGCGCTGGCGGTGACGCCGCAGGAAAGCCACCTGGGCTTTTGGATCATCGCCGTGCCCGTGGTGGGCGCGTTGCTCATCGGGCTGATGGCGCGCTATGGTTCGGAGAAAATTCGCGGGCACGGAATTCCCGAGGCGCTGGAGGCGATTCTGCTGGGCCGCAGTTTGATTAATCCGAAGGTGGCGGTTTTGAAGCCGTTGTCTTCCGCCATTTCCATCGGCACCGGCGGGCCGTTTGGTGCGGAAGGGCCGATCATCATGACCGGCGGCGCGTGCGGCTCGTTGTTCGCCCAGCTTTTTCATCTGTCTTCCGCCGAGCGAAAAACCCTGCTCGTGGCCGGCGCGGCCGGCGGCATGGCGGCGGTGTTTGCCGCGCCCGTCGCGGCGGTTTTGCTGGCGGTGGAACTGCTGCTGTTTGAATGGAAGCCGCGCAGCTTCATTCCGGTGGCGATCGCGGCGATTGTGGCCGCCATTTTGCGGGTGCCGCTGCTGGGGGCCGGGCCGATTTTTCCGGTGGTTCCGCATGGGGCCATGAGCGCCGGCGAACTGGCGGCGGCCCTGCTGGTCGGCCTGGTCGGCGGCCTGGGTTCCTGGCTGCTGACCACGCTGGTCTATGCGTTTGAAGACGGGTTCCAAAAATTGCCGGTGCATTGGATGTGGTGGCCCGCCATCGGTGCGGTCGTCGTGGGCGTCGGCGGGTGGATTGATCCGCGCGTGCTGGGCGTGGGCTATGGCACCATTCACGCCCTGATGCTGGGAAAATTACTGGGCCTGACGCTGGTCGCGCTGCTGGTCGTCAAAGCCGTTGTCTGGGCGGTCGCGCTCGGCTCCGGCACTTCCGGCGGCGTGCTGGCGCCTTTGCTGATCATGGGCGGCGCGCTCGGTGCGCTGCTCGGTCATTGGCTGCCCGTCGGCGATCCCGGCTTATGGGCGATGGTCGGGATGTCGGCAATGATGGGCGGCACGATGCGCTCGCCGCTCACCGGCATGGTTTTTATGCTGGAGTTGACGCATGATTTGAACGCGATGCCGGCCCTGTTCATCGGCTGCGTCGTGGCGCTCGGCGTCACGGTGCTGCTGCTGAAACGCTCCATCCTCACCGAAAAACTCGCCCGGCGCGGCCAGCATATCGCCCGCGAATACAGCGTGGATCTTTTTGAACTGATGCGCGTCGGCGACGTGATGGACCGCCAGGTGCCAACCCTGCCGGCGGACACGACCGTCAAAATGCTTTCCGAACAAATCACCAAGGACGACCTGGGCGTCGGCGCCCGGCACGGCGCGCTCCTCGTCAACAAAGAGCAGAAATTGGTGGGCATCATCACGCGCAGCGATGTATTGCGCGCGTTGCGAAAAAATCCCGCCGGCACCACCACCGTGCTGGCGGCCGGGCAAAGCCGCTTGATCGTTGCGTTCCCGGACGAACGGCTCTACGACGCCATCGCCCGGCTGCTCAAAAACAACATCGGCCGGCTGCCCGTGGTGGCGCGGGAAGATTCCGGCCGGGTGATCGGTTATCTGGGGCGCGCGGATATTCTTGAGGCGCGGATGAAACATCACGACGAGGAAGACTTGCGCAGCCACGGCCCATTGCGGGAACAGTTGAAATTCAAATCCGCAAGTTAAGAATCGCGATTTGAAATCTCTGCAAAAGTCCTGTAGCGGCGTTCTGTGAGCGCCGTTGTCATGCGAAACTCCTTCCCAGTCACGACGGCCACAGACCGCCGCAGCCAAAGATGGCTTTTGCAGAGACCTCGATTCATCTATTAAAGGCGCTGCCGGCGGTTTCGCCGGCCTTCGTGCCGCTGGCATTGTAAAACGACCGGTTCCGGTTTCGCTGATTGAAAAGACAAAACAGACGCCCAGTCCGGATGGCCTGACGCTAGGTCGCCCCGGGATTTGAAATCCAGCTTCAAGCATCAATAGTTGGACAATTGCCCGATGTCACAAGAACATGGTTCCCATCACGGAACGATTTCATGCGGGCAAAATTTCAATTGAACGGCCGTTTTTGGATTGGGCTGTCGCTCATCACCATCGCCACCGCTTTCTTTCTCTGGGCGGCGCCGGGACGGGCGTTGGAATGCGGAGCGGATGAAGGCATGGAATTCAGCAAAATTCTTATACTTCTGCGGCACCCGGAAACCAGCCAGCTTGTCTGGAACGATCAACCGTGGTTTTACACCCAGTTGGCCGCTTTGGTTTTTACCGTGACGGGTTTTCAATGCTGGATTCCACGGCTGGCCACGCTGGCCGTCGTCGTTGGTCTTTTATTTGTATTTCCACGATTGATGCCAAAAAACGCGGGCGGGCCGCATCTGGTTTTCGCCGGTTTGTTTTTTTGGTGCTGGCCGGAGGTGCCGCATCTGGCGGTTTCAGCCATGCTGGAATTGCCGGCCTTCGGGCTGGCCGTGATGGCCGCCGCTGTGACGCCGCGCGAACGGGCCGAATGGCGGACGGGGCGTTTCATCTGCGCGGGTTTGCTTCTGGCCGTCGCGGTGCAGTTGAAGCTCACCGCCCTCATTATTCTGCCGGCACTGGGCATGAAAATGCTTTTGCTTTGGTGGCAAGAAATCCGTCCGCAACCATCGGCCAGGCTGGATGCCGAACGATTCCAATTGAGCCGCTGGTGGGTGCCGCCGGTCTTGGGGGGCGGTGCGTTTGTGCTCCTGTATGTTCTGACCGCGTGGTGGTCGCCCGGATGGGATTGGTCGCAGCTTTGGAGCAGCCATGTCCATGCCGGTGCCACGCCGCAGGCGAATCGGTATCGGTTTGCGCCGCAATCCCTCCTGCAATCGCCCGGAACATTGGTCGCCGGGTTTTTTGCCGGCATTATTTTATGGCGGCGCCGTCGGCTGGCCGAAGCAGCTTTTCCCTTGGTATTGTTGGGCACGGTGTTCCTCATCCATCTTAACCACCGGCCTTGGTGGGATTATTACAGCGTTCATTTCGGCGTTCCGCTGACCTTGCTGGGCGGTTGGGGGGCCGCTGAACTATTTCTTGTCGGAATGAACAAGGGTTCCGCCATTTCCAATTTCAAAAAGCCGGTCTGGATTCAAGTGTCCGCCTTGCTGCTGGGGACTTTGACATTGGCGACGTGGGCGGCTTTTGAACTTCCGCGCGGTTATGAAGCCACTTGGACGGTCCGGCGGGCAGAGCGGGTCGCGGATAACGACGCCGTCAATGTGCTCAAGAAATACCAGGGGCGGGTTAATTGGATTTACACCAAGCACAACCTGCTGGCGGTGCAGGCGGGATATGTCCTGCCGCCAAAATTGACGGTGCTTCCCAAGAAACGGTTCTGGACCGGAAATATCACTGACGACCGTATCCAGGCCACGGTCAGGCAATACCAATGTGAGATTCTCATTTTACGAGAGGAAGGTGAACTGAAGGAAAAACCGTGGATTGAGTTTGTTGCCGCCGGCTACGTCAAAGTCTGGTCGGATGGAACCGAAGCCATTTATGTGGCCAGGCGATTAAATCCGGCGCGGGCGCCGACCCAGGAGGAACTGCTTAAAAGCCTGGGGATTTGAAAATCGCCGCGTGATTCCGTTGCCGGCGCGCAAAATTATTATGACCGGGCTTTGGAGCGCCAATACCACAGGCCCAAAATAATTGCCACCACCGCAAACGTGCAGGATGCGATGATGAACCGGCGATGCCAGGGACGGATTTTTCCCGGTTCATAAAGAGTTATACCAAAATTCGGTTGCAATTTTCCATTGATGACCGAATACGAATAGGAATTAGTCCAAACCGTGACATCCCGCTTTATCTTCATGTCGCCAAACATGGAAGGCACATAACCGTCTGGCCCGACCAAATCATTCCTGCCAAGGGTCAGTGAAAGAAATTCGTATCGATATGTGTGGTCAGTGATTTTTTCAACAAATATGCTTGGGATGCCTTTGTTTGTCTGTCCGTATTCATAAGTCACAGAACTGGCAGGGAGCTGGCCAGCACCCGGACACTCGGCTGAAATCGGCAGACCATTCTCCCCCAATGCCAATTTGCCGGTAATCACCATCGTGGCTAGGATCGTGCCCCTTTTATCCCATTTGCTCCCCACCGTTGTCGTAAAGGCAAGGCCGTTCCATTCAATTTCATCAAACTCCAGTGCGCCGTGCCGTCTCGGCAGGCCCAACGCAAGCCCGCTTGATAAAAGGCTTCTGGAGAATTCTCCAAAAGATTCCGGACCACTGCTCACGGCTTTATCTCTGTCCACAAGGTGAATGTTCTGATCCGATATACTCCAGTAGCGCGTCGTGGAAGCGCCGCAAACAGTTCCCCATGCCGCCGAGACAAATTTGAGGGGATTATTTGTATCCGGCACCACCCGCTCCACATACCAAGTATCGTCCTGGCAGCCGAACCGCCACCATTCCCTGTTAAGCACCTTCCCGTTCGCATTGGATAGCGTCCGCAGCATCAGGCCTTGCTTGACCGGTATTTCACCGTTCACAAATTTTTGAAACCGGCCGAGCCGGTCATTCATCGGCTGGGCCTGCGCCGGCCAGGTGGTCAGGAGCAACATGGCGAACGCCAAGCCGCCGGTGATCAGGATTGGTTTTGCTTTCATAGCATTTTTTTTAGGCGCGAGACATTTTTTATTTTGTATCCGCCGTCCGGTTTTTTCCCATGCGCCAGCGCCATAACGTCAGAAAGGCTGACACGGCTGCCAGCACGCAGAGCGAAACCGTCAGTCTTTCAAATCCTTTTTGCTTTTTTTGATTGTCAAACGTAAGTATCGTAGAAGTATCCACGAGTTTGCCATTCTCCAAATAATACGATTTACTGTTTGTCCAAACCGCCACGTCCCGATGCACTTTCATGTCTGCAAACATGGACGGCACATAACCGCCCGTTTTCTTGAGGTCGGTTTTGCCGAGTTTTAGCAAGATAAATTTTTCATCAACTATGGAGACGTCGTTTGTGGAAATAAACTCTGTTGGAATGCTCTCGGCAAGCGAAGTGTAGTAATAATGGGTTTTCCCAGCCGGAAAAACACCAACTCCTGGATGTTCGGATAAAATTGGAGCGCCATCTGCCCCTAAAACCAACCATCCTTCAATTGGCGATTTAGCGACCTTGTTTGCTTTGTCGCGCTTGCTGACCACAATTGATCTGTATTTCAGGTTGTCCCATTCAATATATGAATCTTGAATATCAAATGCTTGAGTTATTCTTGGAAGGTTGAGCGAGAGTGCCGATAACATCAAAAAGCGTTCAAACACATAATCAAGGTGGCTGTCGCGCACAAAATTTTTGTCGGCCACCTCGATAATGGCGTCATTAATTTTCCAAAATGAAGTGTAAGACTTTCCACACACGCCGTTCATGGCGGAAGGAATCAAATTGGTGGGATTGCTGTCATCGGGCTTAAGCTGCTGACAATACCAAGTCCCTTCCTGGTAGGCAAAACGCCACCATTGCTTATTAAAAACAATCCCGTTTGTTTTTGCGACGGTGCGATACACTATGGCCTCTTGGACCGGTATTTCACCGTTCACAAATTTTTGAAACCGGCCGAGCCGGTCATTCATCGGCTGGCCATAAGCCGGAAAGGACAGGAGCAACCAAATTCCAATAGCCGCGGCGTATGAGCTAACAAGCCTGTTTGCTTTTTTATTTTTCATTGAGCTAGAGCTGAAGTGCGTTGTTGCAACCAGAGAATGTCGGGATTGGCGGGCGACTGCGGATGCGGCCCCAGCGCCACCCGGGTCTTGACTTTCGTGCGTCTGTCGGTCCAGTGATGGATTTCCACATGGCCATCCGCAAAGGCGATGCCCGCCGAGAAATGATGATAGGTTCCCGGCCAGTCCATCATGATGGTCGGCGCATGGTTCATGGCCACGGCAAACGCCGCGTCATTGATGTTGTATTGATTTTCATCCATGAACACCCATAAGCCGGGCGGTGCGGGGTTAATCATGTCGGCAAACCGGCCATACGTCCGCCATGGATGATTCGCCTTGTGGTGGCGCGTGCCGTCCAGCCATGGGCCGTCCACGGCGGCCGGGACATCCGGTTTGCTGCCCACGGCCTGGCTCATGGAATAGGTTCGGACATGGTCGCTGGCATCGCCCGGGCATTTGAATATTTTGATGTTGCCGCCGAGATAAGGCGCCAGTTTGGAAGCCGAAAGGAACTCGGTGTTGGTGGCTTCAACCGGATTTCCCATTTCGCCCCGCACCCACATGTTGGTGCTGGTCAAGTCAGGATTGGGCGCCAGCCAGCCTTGGGCGTCATCGGCATAGGCGACCAGAGCCAGCATCATCTGCCGGCTGTTGCTTATGCAGGAAATTCCTTGGGCCTTCTGCTTGGCGGACGAGAGAACCGGCAGCAACAGGGCGGCCAGTATCGCGGTGATGGCGATCACCACGAGCAATTCCATGAGGGTAAAGCCGCTCCGGCCTCGAATTGAGGATCCCTTTGACATGGCTGTGCGGCCACAATGGCACCATCAAAATTTAAGTCAAAGGGAAAAGGCAATAAACGATGCGGCCTGACGCCGTTCAGAACGGCGCAATCCAATCAGCGGGCGCTTGTTTTTCACTGCTTGATTCATTGACTCTGCGGGTTGGTTTGCTATTTTCATCGCTCGTTTCAACGACAAAATCACGGACTAAAATTCAATTTATGGCAAAAGCTAAATCCACCAAATACGTTTACACCTGGGGCAACAAAAAAGCCGATGGCGACGGCTCGATGAAACCGCTGCTCGGCGGCAAGGGTGCGAATCTCGCGGAGATGACGCGCATCGGCCTGCCGGTGCCGCCCGGTTTCACCGTTACCACCGAAGTCTGCACTTATTTTTACGCGCACAAGAAAACTTATCCGAAGGAACTCCAAGCGCAGATGGAAGCCGGCATCGCGAACATGGAAAAGATCATGGGCACGAAGTTCGGCGCGACCAGCGGGATGCCGTTGCTCGTGGCCGTCCGCTCCGGCGCGCGCGATTCCATGCCGGGCATGATGGACACGATTTTGAACCTTGGCTTGAACGACCAGTCCGTTGTCGCCTTGGAAAAAGCGACGAACAATCCGCGCTTCGCGTGGGATTGCTACCGCCGTTTCATCCAGATGTATGGCGACGTGGTGCTCGGCGTGCAAAAACGCGAAGGCGAAGATCACGAGCCGTTTGAAACGGTCATCCACGAATTCAAACACGGGAAATATCACAAGGACATCGTTGACTCGGAATTGACCGCCGAAGATCAGGCGGAACTCGTCAAGCGTTTCAAGGCGCTGGTGAAAGAACGCACCGGTCACGTGTTTCCAAACAGTCCGTGGGATCAATTGCGCGGCGCGGCGGGCGCGGTGTTCGGTTCTTGGATGAATGATCGAGCGATTGTATATCGCCGCAAATACGGCATTCCCGCCGAATGGGGCACCGCCGTGAACGTGCAGGCGATGGTGTTCGGCAACACCGGCAGCGATTCCGGTTCCGGCGTGGCGTTCACTCGTAATCCCGCGAACGGCACGAATGAATTCTACGGCGAATTTCTCATCAACGCGCAGGGCGAAGACGTGGTCGCCGGCGTCCGCACACCTGAACCGGTTTTGAAACTCAAGCAGCAGATGCCCAAGTCCTACGCGGAACTCATGGCCGTGCGCAAAACCTTGGAAAGCCATTTCAAGGACGTGCAGGACATCGAATTCACCGTCCAGAGCGGCAAGCTGTTCATGCTTCAGACCCGCAACGGCAAGCGCACCGCCGCCGCCGGACTCAAGTTCGCCGCCGACATGGTGA
>Ga0164241_10006037_pt1 | contig 11130 bp, 9 predicted proteins | sample OricomyardsoilBY_FD_108780 | JGI IMG/M metagenome (GOLD analysis project Ga0164241, IMG submission 108780) | Backyard soil microbial communities from Emeryville, California, USA - Original compost - Back yard soil (BY) | ecosystem: Environmental > Terrestrial > Soil > Unclassified | place: USA... | reverse complement strand
TGGCCGCAAACCTGCCCACTTGCCAATTACAGCATGTTGTTTTAACTGCGGGAAAACTTCATATGCCGTTTTTAAAATGCGTTCAATAGTTGCAGGTTCGGTAACTTCTTCAAAAATATTTTCTTCGTACGTGCCGCCCACTATCATGGCATCTTTCCGGGGTACAAGATAAAGCGGCTTCTCATTGTCAAGATAAACAGGCATGGTTGTATCCGTTTCAATTAATGCAACCTGGCCTCTTACCGGGATCACAGAATCGTCATTGCACAAACTTCTTGAACCCAAGGCTGTACAATTAATAATAATATCGAAAGAAGCAAGCTCTTTAAAATCGTTCACAGTTCTTTTTTCAAAAACAATACTCCGTTCTTCGAGTATATTCCGGAGATAAGGCAGGAATATTTGTGTTTCGATAAGCGGCACCAGCACACTGTACTGCTTTTTAAAACCTGGCGGCAGATTTTCCTGCGGCGTAATGGTGCAGGCACCTTCCGGGATAAATTCAACCCATACCGCCTCTTCTTCCTGAACACCCTCGCGCAGCACTTTCGTCAATTGCTTCATGCTGATGCCTGAAGCAGCATCTGCCGACATCTTTTCATAAAAAGCATAGCTTTTCTTACACCAGTTTATTCCCCGTTTATCGTTTCGTATATGGTAAGGAAACCAGAAAGCTGCAGCCCGGTTGGAGGTGATATCAGGCGAAAATGCTTTTGCGAAAACGGTAACATTATATTGATCACTTAAAAAATAAGCGCAGGAAAGCCCGCTGATACCCGCGCCAACTATTGCAATATTTTTTTTCATTATCAGTTTAAAGCATTATTAATATCTGCTAAAATATCTTCAATGTTTTCAAGGCCTACACTCATGCGTATCAGCCCGTCTGTAATACCATATTGAAGGCGCTCCTCTCTTGAAACACCAAAATGGCTCATAGAAGCCGGGTGCGAAACAAGTGTGTCTGCCGTACCGAGCGAAACCGCCCTTGTACACATTTGAAGATTGTCAATAAACCGTTTGCCCGCATCTAAGCCATCCTTTAATTCAAAACTTAGCATGGCGCCCGGATGTTTCATTTGTTTTTTAGCCACTTCATAATCAGGATGTGAGGAAAGCCCGTTATAATTTACATGGGCCACAGCCTTGTGCCTTTGTAAAAATCCGGCAACGTCGGCTGCATTACTGCAATGCCTTTGCATTCTTATTTCCAGCGTTTTTATACCATTTAATAATAAGAACGCATCAAAAGGGTTTGAATTAGCGCCCAACAACCGGTGCCATTTGGTGGCTTTTGTTTGCATAAATGTCAAATCCCTTCCCACCAAAACACCGCCAATGGCCGTACCGTGTCCATTTAAAAATTTTGTAGTGGAATGAACAATAAAATCAACACCATATTTAAAAGGCTGCTGCAGGTAGGGTGTAGCGAAAGTATTATCAACAGAAACCAATAAGCCGTATTGTTTGGCCAGCTTTGTTACGGCCTCTATATCTATGCATTGAATGGTAGGATTGGCCGGCGTTTCCAAATGGATAAGGCGGATATTTTTATTTTGCTTGATGGCAGTTTCGGCTGTATTTAAATCCCGCAGGTCAGCAATTACCGCCCTTACGCCGTTTTGCTTAAGTATCTTATGCAGGTATTCGTGCGTGCCGCCGTATAAAGAAAAATGCGAAAGCACAGCATCGCCGGTTTTTAAATTGCTTTGGAACAAATTGCTCAAGGCAGCCATCCCGCTGGCATGCAAAATTGCCTTTGCCTGCATAGCCTCTCCGTTTTCACTTAATTTAAAAGTTTCAAGGGCTGCAATTATTTCTTCTGCCGGTTTAAAAGTGGGGTTATCCCATCTTGAATAGATATAACCATCTTCTTCGCCTGAAAAGCGCCTCATACCCTCGTCAGCGTCATTAAATGTAAAAGTGGAAGTTGCATACACCGGCTGCAGGTGTGATGAATTTGAAAATTTATGCTGCCCCGTATGCAGGGTAAGAGAACTTATCCCCGAATAGTCGAATTTTTTTTGCTTCATAATTGTGGGAGTGCAATTTATAGAATACCTGCAAGGTTAGTTATCAAAAAATATTAACCGCTGATATTTTTAAACAAATGTTATAATATTTGAAAACATGTATTTTGCAACAATTGAAAAATAATTTGTGTTGTTATTATTAAGCAAACGAATAATATAAATTTGCCCGCCTTTAAAGCATTAAATAATTATGGCAGTTAAAACCAGGTCTCTAAAACGCAGTAAACCAAGTTATATATACAGCATTATCGGGGTAGCACTTGTGCTGCTGATATTAGGTATCATGGGATGGTTATTCCTGAATCTTGCCCAGGCCGGCAATGCATTTAAAGAAGACATACGCATTAGTGCTTATTTGCGCACGATGAATAAAGACAGCATTGCCCAGATACAAAATTATATAGCGGGCCAGCCTTATGCAAAGAATGTTCAATATATAGATAAAGAGAAGGCTAAAGACATCTGGAATAAAGACAATAATGAAGACTGGAATAAGATATTAGATGTAAACCCCCTGCCGGAAAGCATAGATTTTTATGCAAAGGCTGCGTACGTAAACAGCGACAGCCTGAACAAAATATCAACCGATATAATGCGGTTGTACAATAACCAGATAACCGATCTTCAATACCCATCCGGGCTGGTTAGCAACCTTAACGAGCGTGCTTCAAAACTGGGGCTGATATTTCTTGTTGTTGCCATTGTACTTTGCGTTATCGTAATTATAAGTATTGATACTACCATTCGCCTTGCCATGTTCAGTAACCGCTTCTTAATAAAAACCATGCAAATGGTAGGTGCCACCAGGGGTTTTATTGCAAAGCCTATGGACCTGCGTGCTGTTGTGAATGGATTGATCAGCTCTGGAATTGCGATTGCCATATTATTTAGTCTGATGCAATGGGCTGAAAGCCAGTTTCCGTTGCTTAAGGCCATCAATAATAATATGCTTACACTTATTTTATTTGGTGGGCTGATCGTTGTGGGCGTTGGAATTTCTCTTTTCAGTACACACCGCAGCGTAATAAAATACCTGAAAATGAAACTGGATGATCTTTATTAGTTTCAGAAAAAACTAATTCATTTTTAATGGGGCGATAAGGTCAAAAGGGGGAATATTTACTTTAAATACTTTTTTGTTGTTGAGGTTTTCCATTTCATAAGTGCCGAACATGCGCCCAAGCTCGCTGCGCAAATTGCAACCACTTACATATTGAAATTGTTTGCCCGGCTGTAATATCGGTTGTACACCAACAACGCCTTCTCCTTCCACATTCCTGTATTCCCCGTTGCTGTCAAAAATATTCCAGCAGCGGCGCAATAATTTTATACTGAAGTTATTTTTATTCTCTATTGTAATGCGGTAAGCAAACATAAATTCATTGTGGGCAGGATTGCTATAATCTGCCTGGTAGAAGCTCTCTACACTTATTTCAACACCTTCGGAAATTTTTGATACCATCATCTATGTTTGCGCAATAAAGGTAGGGATTTGAAATCACTTCATTAAAACACAAAGCGCAGGCATTTCTGCCTGCCAGATATTGTTTAGCCAATGCTTTTTAGCAGGGAAAGCCAATATTGAAATACTACTCTACATTAAACTTACAAAGAGGCCAAGCACAAAAGCTACAGCATAAATACAAAGCACGATAATAAAAAGAATGCCCCAGAATTTTAAACACGACTTAAGATTTTTAAAAGCTGCGTTAAGGCTAACCTGGTCGTTGTTTATAAGCGCTGTACGCATTTTTGAAGCAAAATTGAACAGGTACAAACTCGGAAAAAGATAAAACAGTGCTACCACTATATATAAAACAGTAAAGAAAGTAGTGCCGATTACGCCCATAGAACCAAGCTCGCTATCAACCTGCGACATAGAAGTTGCAAAAAGGGTTCCCGCTAATAACCCGGTAATAATGAGCAAACCACAAAGAATAAATCCTATAACACCAAGAAATTTTCCCCATTTGGCGGCCTCTGTTAAATAAGGAATGTTGCCATTGTCTATTTGCAGTCCTAAAGTATTAGGTAGAATATTTTCTTCCATAAAGCATATTTATAATTTAGTTGATAATAATGAGCATAAAGCAATTGCTTTCAAACAAAAATAAAGCGATTTGCGGATTAAGTTATTGCCAATCCATTGTATTTGTTTGATGCAGTTAAAATAGAAGTTATATTTGGTTACTCAACCACTTAAATCTTTACCTATGCCCAAACTCACTTTTGCCATCATTGGCATTTTCCTGGTTGGCAGAACCGCTGCCCAAATTGAGCCCGACACTTTAAATATGGCAGGCTTAATTCCCAAAACCGATTCATCTATCATACAGGAATTAAAAGATAATATTACTGATAACATGCCGGCCATAACGCTTGATGACAATGACCTAAGCGATGCGAGCACCCACAATATTTCTTCCCTCTTAACCGCAGCCCGTGATCCATTTTACAACGCTGCCAGTTTTAATTTTAGCCCTGCACGTTTTCGCATACGTGGTTATAATGGTGATCTTTCTGCCACTTATATCAATGGCATTCCAATGGATAACCTGGATAATGGTTTTACACCTTTTGGTTTATGGGGAGGCTTGAATGATGTATTCCGCAGCCGTGATGTAAACTTTGGTATACGGTACAACACTTTTGCTTTTGGAGATATTGGCAACACCACAAACATCGATGTCCGCGCCAGCAAACAAAGGCCTCAAACCAATATTGGTTATGCCTATTCGAACAGAAGTTATGACCACCGCATTATTCTTACACACAGTACAGGATTAAACAAAAATGGCTGGGCATTTACTTTTTCAGGCAGTTGGCGATATGCCGGCGAAGGCTATGTACCCGGAACATATTTTAACGGGTATAGTTTATTTGCCGCCATTGATAAAAAGTTAGGGCAGCGACAAATTTTATCACTGGCAGCATTTACTGCCGCTGCTGAAAATGGCAGGCAGGGTGCTGCTACACAGGAGATGATGGATATTGCCGGTTCGCATTATTATAATCCGTTCTGGGGTTATCAAAACGGTAAAAAAAGAAATGCCAATATCAGCAAAACAAACCAGCCAGTAGTATTGCTTACGCATGATTTCCGCATTAACAACAAAACGGATATTACCACCTCGCTGAGTTATAGTGTTGGCGAACGATCGTATGCTGCGCTTGATTGGTATAATGCACCTGATCCGCGGCCTGATTATTATCGTTACCTGCCAAGTTATTATAACGATGATCCTTTGCAACAGCAACAAGTTGCCAATAATTTAATGAATAATGAAGCTGCGGGGCAGATCAACTGGGATCATTTTTATAACATCAATCGTGAGAACACAGCCGTTATTCATAATGCATCCGGCATTGAAGGAAATACTGTTACAGGAAATCGGTCTTACTACATACAAGGCGAAAGGGTTACCAATACAAAACGTTTTATTTTTAATTCTGTATTGAATACGCGCATTAATAACCACATTGATTTTACAGCAGGCGAAAGCTATCAATCAACCAATAACAATTATTTCCAGCGTATAAAAGACCTGTTGGGCGGAAGTTTCTGGATTAATATAAACCAGTTCGCACAACGTAGTTTTCCAACTGACAATGATGCTTATCAAAATGATTTGAACCACCCTAACCGCATTGTAACAACAGGCGATAAATACGGTTATGATTACAATATCAAAATTGACAAAGCTGCAATATGGAGCCAGTTTGTTTTTAAATTTTCACATGTAGATTTCTTTATAGCAGGCGAAGGTTCGCAAACTATTTTCAAAAGAATTGGCAATGTAAAGAATGGATTATTTCCTGGTAACTCTTATGGAGTATCAACACCTGATATCTTTTATAATTACGCAGTTAAAGGAGGCATTACTTATAAAATAAACGGCAGGAATTATTTATATGTAAGTGGTGCAATGCTTACACGGGCACCTTATTTTGAAGATGCATATATTTCTCCCCGCACAAGAGATCTTACACAGGATAGTTTGCGCAGCGAGGCCATTCAAACATTGGAAGGGGGATATATTTTAAATGCACCAAAGCTTAAAATTCATTTGATCGGCTATTATACACAAATGAAGCATGCGTTTAATGTGCTTACTTTTTATCACGACGGCTTCCAGGATTTTGTGAATTATGCTGTAAGCAATATTGACAGGTTATATTTTGGCGGTGAGTTTGGTTTTGAAGCGAATATTGCACGCAACATAACGATAAGCGGTGCCGCGGCTGTGGGAAGATATTATTACAACAGCCGCCAGGAGGCAATCACAACGGTTGATAATACAGCTACCGTATTGGATAAAGAAACTGTGTATTCAAAGAACTACCGAATCCCGTCAACACCACAGGAAGCGTACGGCTTTACAGTAATGTATCGTTCACCAAAATTTTGGTTCATTAGTTTAACCGGTAATTATTTTAATTACATGTGGCTTGATTTTAACCCGGTAAGAAGAACAGCCTTAGCCACGGAAAATTTAGATCATAAAAGCGAATTATTTCACGAGGTAATTAATCAGCAACAATTAAATGCCCAATACACAATAGATGCATTTGCCGGATATTCCTGGCGCATTCCACATACTTATATTGGCTCCGGTTTTCATAAAAAACCTTTATACCTATCTATCTACACTGGTGTAAATAATATTTTAAATAACCAGGATATTATCTCAGGCGGTTATGAACAATTGCGTTACGATTATTCAACTTCAGACATCAATAAATTTCAGCCAAAATATAATTATGCTTATGGATTGAACTACTTCGCCAGTATTGCTTTGCGCTTTTAAACCTCTTAAAACTCTTGTATGAAAAAATCAACCTTACTCATTTGCTTTTTGTTTTTTGGATTTTATTATTTGAACTTACTATCCTGCAATAAAAAATTTGATGAACCACCGTCATATGTTCCGCCTAACCTTACACCAACGCTTACCATTGCGCAATTAAAAGCTATGCATACAAACGGCACAACTGAAACAATAATTACTGATGATATAATTGAAGGTGTTGTTGTTGCCAACGATTCATCAGGTAATTTTTACAAACAGATAATTATTGAAGATTCCACCGCGGGTATTTCTGTAAATATTGACGACTATAATTTATACACCGCATATCCTGTTGGCAGAAATGTTTTTATAAAGCTAAACGGATTAATCTTATATGATGATAACAGGCTTATCGGAATCGGCGGCAGTAAAGATGCTAATAACAATATTAATCCAATTGCAGCACCATTAAAAAATCACTATGTAATTAAGGGAGGAAACAATATTCCTGTTACACCCAAAATTGTTGATGTTGGTGATTTGAATGATAGTTATCAAAACATGCTTATACAATTAAACAACATGGAATTTAATGAGACTGATACAGCAAAAACGTATGCAGACACTTCAACTTCCCAAAACGCTGTAAGTTTTATATTGAAGAATTGCAGCAATAAAAGTATTACGCTGCGCAACAGCGGCTTCGCCGGTTTTGCAGGCATTAGTGTACCCAATGGTAATGGCAGTATTAACTGTATTTATTCTGTTTACAATACGAGTAAGCAAATTCTTATCCGTGATACAAGCGATGTACAGTTTAACAATACACGCTGCAATGGCGGGCCTGCTGTACAAACTTCAATAGCCAATATCCGCAGCATGTATAATGGCCATAACATAAAATTGGGCGCATATAAGATCAGCGGTGTGGTTATCTCCGATGCTGCTAATAAAAATATTTCAGGCGGTTCGGTTGTTTTGCAGGAAGGAAATGCCGGCATCGCTGTTTATTTTGGCGGAACAATTACATATAATATTGGTGATTCAATTGAGTTAGACGTTACCGGTGATTCATTATTGGATTACCAGGGTTCGCTTGAAATTAAAACGGCATCGGGTACTGTAAAACCAACACCGGTTGCAACAGGAAAGACCGTAATTCCGCAACAACTTTCTATTTCGCAATTAAATTCCAATCTCTCCGATATTGAATTTACATTAATAAAAATAATCAATGCAAAAGCAAGCGGTGGCACCACTTATACAGGCAGCAGAACATTAACTGACGGATCGGGCAGTATTACATTATTTACTTCATCCGCTGCAACATTTGCCAACGATAATTTACCAACTGAAGCAAGTGACTGGATCGGCTTCGGCAAATTCTTTGGCAGCACAAAGGAATTTACCATTCGCAATACAACGGATGTAACATCAGGCGGCAGTAGCGGAAACAGCGATGGCATTGAATTAACAACATCTCCTTTCTTATTAAACTTTGATAACATAGCTGTTGGTTTACCACAAGGCGTGTATGCAAAAACAAGTTCATCTTCTACTTCAATCGGAACAACCGGCGTATTCAGCGGCAACCAGGCTTCCTGGAGCAATACATCTTCCGGGTTTAAAAACTATGCCAGCGCTACAGGCTTAACTGCATCCAGCAGTTCCTCAGATCAAAACGCTTCTACCAACAGGGCATTGGGGGTTAAACAAACAGGCACAACAGGATTTGACCCCGGCGCAGCATTTGTATTTGAAATAAACAATACAACAGGCAAAACAAATCTTACATTAAACTTTTTGCTTCAATCGCTGGCAGATGGCATTGGCCGCACAACTACCTGGCAGGTTGATTATGCTTTAGGGGATAATCCAAACACGTTCATTCCGGTTATAACATCTCCATCAACCATTATAACAGGCCCTGCATTCGGCAGTACGCCGGTTACTGTAAATTTTGGAAATGCCTTAGATAATAAAACAGGTAAAGTTTGGATACGGATAGTAACATTAAGTGCTACAGCCGGCAGTGGCAGCAGAGCATCCACCGGAATTGATGATGTGGAGTTAAGCTGGAAATAAATTTTTGTATTAAAAAAGAAATGTATAATTTTATACTACTTTAGATAAAAAAATAAACTATGCCTTTAAAAGAAAAACCCGGTACAAAATATACAACTAAAAATTCAACCCCTTCGGTAAAAGAAGCACAGCATGCATATAGTAGTGCAAAAGAAAAAACAAGAAAAGAAAATACAGCCCTCAAGGTTGTTAAATCAATCACTCAAAATAATGCTGTTATCCTTTCCGGCGCCACCAACATTCCCGAAACCCAAATGACCTATTTTGAAAAAATGCATGTTATAAAAGATGGCATCAGTAAAGAAGACCTGGAAAGTTTTAAAAAGAAAGCCGCCCTCGATTACGACAAACTGGCAAAGGCTTTATCTGTTACAAGGGCTACTTTAATCAATAAGAAAAAACAAGAAAAATTTAATGCTGTGTTAAGCGAAAGAATTTTAAGCCTTGCAGATATTTATTCTTATGGCTACCAAATTTTTGAAGATGAAGAAAGGTTTAACAAATGGATGTTTACCCCCAACCGGGCATTAGGTGGCAGCACTCCTTACGCATTAGCCGATAATCAATTTGGGAGGGAGGAATTAAAAAACCTGATCGGAAGAATTGCCTACGGGGTTTATTCTTAATACACTCTATGATTGTTTACAGGATCTGTATAACCAAATACGCAAACGATCTTAGCGGTGAAGGCGCAAGGTTGAATGGCGGGCGGTGGAACAACAAATTAATCCCCTGTATTTACACCGCCGAAAGCCGGGCGCTGGCAGTGCTGGAATATACCGTGAATGTAAACATTGATGACATACCAAGGTCTTTAAGCTTTGCACTTATAGAAATACCCGATAAGAACATACTCAAACTAAACGAAGCAGACCTGCCTGGCAACTGGAAACAATCTCCCACTCCATCTTCAACAAAGCAGTTTGGGACCAGCCTGTTAACTGACGCAAAAAATGCTGTTATTAAAATACCATCTGCCGTAATTCCACAGGAGTTCAATTATATTTTAAATCCTGCACACCCTGACAGTAAAAATTTTAAAATACTGGATATACAGGATTTTGTTTTTGATGTACGGATTAAGCTTAAATAAAACTTCCGATTTCACCCAACAACCTGTTTAAATCATGGCTTTGGCATGGGTGGTGAATTTTTTGTAAATGTTCCCTGCCAGCCATTAAACATCCATTTATTGTTTTTATACAACCATATTTCAGTATAAAAAACTTCAGCTATTAGCTTATCAGCATACAAGCCCTGCAGCCTACCGGTAACGATGCCTGTATTATCATATATCCTTACGGTTCTGTCGTATAGCTTGCAAGTTGTATTGGCAAACATTTGCCTTTGTTTTGCCGAATCTGCAATGGCCTCTGTTTTGTTTTGCATAACGCCATCTGAATTGATGGTAATATAATCATCATTCACATCATTTTTCCAGTAGTCCATATCAGCCTTCATAATGGTATCAAACATTTTTACTTCTGCAGCATCAAGCGCAGCTTTGGTTTTTTGTGCATGAAGATCGATATGCATAAAAAAGCAAAATAAAAGAGTAAGCGGCATAATACGTATCATGAAATATTTTTTTTGTAGCATAACGAATCTTTTAATGATGAAGCATTATTTTAAACAGAAGATTAATTGACAATGATTATTTCGCGTTTTTATTTTACCTGTATCATCTTTTTAGTATCAATAATTTTGTTATCCAGAACCAATGTGTATTGATATGTTCCGGCCGGCAATTGGTTTGCTTTTAATTGCACAGCTCCGCTGGCATTTCCATTTAATTTTATTGACTTCATCAATGCGCCGGATGCATTGTAAAAGTTAATGTAAGCATTGCCTTTATTTACCGGCAGGTAATAGTTGATAGTAGTGGTGCTGTTAAATGGGTTAGGAATATTTTGTTCAAGCTTTGCGGCAGTATTTACTCCAACAATCTGTGAAGAAATTTTTGCCTCGCCCGAGGCCATGCATGGCTTGCATTCCTTAAATACTGAAACCAGCTCTTTCAATTCGGCAACCTGTTGCTTAAGGTCTGCAACTTCTTTAATTAATATATTGCTTTTCTCTTCGGCCACGCTTGTAAATGCTGCCACAGGTTTTGAAGTATTAAAAGTTTGCCAGGCCGTTCCATCGTATCCCTGGAAAACGGTTCCGTTAAACCGGATGTTACCTGCTGTTGCTTTCGTGCTGTTACCAACCTTTATACCGCC
>Ga0164241_10006036_pt1 | contig 11131 bp, 4 predicted proteins | sample OricomyardsoilBY_FD_108780 | JGI IMG/M metagenome (GOLD analysis project Ga0164241, IMG submission 108780) | Backyard soil microbial communities from Emeryville, California, USA - Original compost - Back yard soil (BY) | ecosystem: Environmental > Terrestrial > Soil > Unclassified | place: USA... | reverse complement strand
GTGGTCACGGCTCCAGCCGATTTCCCCATCACCGTCCACGATCAGAGCGGGCTCGCGCCCGAGGAACGCGACCGGGAGCTCGCCCTGCTCCTGAAGCTCGAGGTGGAGACCCCGTTCGATCTCACGCGCGGACCGCTCTTCCGCGTGCACCTGCTGAAGCTCGATCCGGAGCAGCACGTCGTCGTCTTCACGGGACACCACATCGTGAACGACGGCTGGTCGACCGCGGTGCTCGTGAAGGATTGGGCTGCCCTTTACAACCAGCGCAAGCAGGGCGGCCGCGCCGAGCTGCCGCCCGCAGAGTCCTTCTGCGCCTACGCGACGGCGCAAGCCGCGCGTCCCGCGAGCGACCGCGCCCCCGACGAAAGCTTCTGGCTCGCCAAATTCGGCGACCAGATCCCCGTGCTCGATCTGCCGAGCGACCGCCCGCGCCCCGCGCGCAAGACCTACCACGCCGCGCGCGAGGATTTCGTGCTCGACCGCGAGCTCGTCGCCGAGGTGCGCAAGGCCGGCGCCAAGTCGCGCGCGAGCCTGTTCGCGACGCTGCTCGCCGCTTTCAAGGTGCTCGTCTTCCGGCTCTCCGGGCAGGCCGATCTCGTGATCGGCATTCCCGCGGCAGGGCAATCGGTCGGCGGCCACGCGTCGCTCGTGGGGCACTGCGTGAACATGCTGCCGCTCCGCTCGCAGCTGAAGCGCGAGGAACCGTTCACGGATCTGCTCGCCCGCGTCCGCACGCTCCTGCTCGATGCGCAGGAGCACCAGGACTTCACGCTCGGCACGCTGCTCACGAAGCTCCCGATCCTGCGCGATCCGAGCCGGCTGCCGCTCATCTCCGTCATCTTCAACGTCGATCGCGGCATGACGAGCGACGCGATCGGCTTCGAAGGCCTGAACGTCGAGCTGAAGGCCAACGCGCGGAGCTTCGAGAACTTCGACCTCTTCCTGAACGCCGTCGAAATCGACGGTCGCGTCGAGCTCGAAGCGCAGTTCAATACGGATCTCTTCGAGCGCGCGACGGTGCGGCGCTGGCTCGAGGAATACCGCGCCCTGCTCGCCGACTTCCGGGCGGAGCCCACGAAGGCCCTCGGCGCGCTCGACGTGACGACGCCCGCCGAACGGGAGCTCATCGCGAAGTGGAACGACACGCGCGCCGATTTCCCGCGCGACGCCTGCGTGCCCGATCTCGTGAGCGCGCAGGCCGCCCGCACCCCGGACGCCGTCGCCGTCGAATTCGAGGGTAAATCGCTCACGTATCGCGAGCTCGACCAGCAATCCAACCGCCTCGCGCGCAAGCTCCGAGAGTACGGCGCGCGGCGCGGCGCGCTCGTCGGGCTCTGCCTCGAGCGGTCGCTCGAGATGTTCGTCGCGCTCGTCGGGATCTCGAAGTCGGGCGCGGGCTACGTGCCGCTCGACCCGGGCTATCCGAGCGAGCGGTTGTCGTACATGGCGTCCGACGCCGCGATGCCGGCCCTCGTCACGACCTCGAAGCTCAAGACCGAGCTCGCGCTCCCGGTCGCGCAGGCCCTCTGCATCGACGAGCTTCCACCGGCTTCCCCCGCGGAGCTCGAGCCGCTCCCGAAGGACGACGCCAGCCCCGAGCCCGAGAGCGTCTGCTACGTCATCTACACCTCCGGTTCGACGGGCAAGCCGAAGGGCGTGCTCGTGCCGCATCGCGCCGCGGTGAACCTGATTTCCAGCGTCGCGAGGAAGCCGGGCATGCGCTCGACCGACACCGTGCTCGGGATCACGACGCTGTCGTTCGACATCGCCGTCTCCGAAACGTGGGTCCCGCTCACGGTCGGCGCGAAGATCGTCCTCGTCACGCGCGAGACAGGCTCGGACGGCGCACTCCTGCGCGAGGTCGTCGAAAAATCGGGCGTCACGTTCATCGACGCGACGCCCGCGAGCTACCGCCTCCTCATCGGCGCCGGCTGGCAGGGCAACTCGAACCTCACGCTCATCTGCACGGGGGAGGCGCTGCCGAAGGATCTCGCCGGCGAGCTCGTGAAGCGCGGCGGGAGCGTCTGGAACGGCTACGGCCCCACCGAAACGACGGTCTGGTCCACGTTCTGGCAGGTGCCGGCCGGCGGCGCCGATCGCGTTCTCATCGGCCGTCCCGTCGACAACACGCAGATCTACCTGCTCGACGAAAACCGTAGCCCCGTGCCGCTCGGCGCCACGGGCGAGCTCTACATCGGCGGCTCCGGCGTGACGCACGGCTACCACGGCCGCCCCGACCTCACCGCCGAGCGCTTCCTGCCCGATCCGTTCGCGAACGACGGCAGCAAGATGTACCGCACGGGCGACCTCGGCCGGTACCTCGCGTCCGGCGACCTCGAGTGCCTCGGCCGTAACGACCAGCAGGTGAAGCTCCGCGGCTTCCGCATCGAGCTCGGCGAGATTGAAGACGCGCTCGCCAAGCACCCGGGCGTGAAGCAAGCAGCCGTGATTTTGCGGGAAGATCGGCCAGGGGACGCGCGCCTCGTCGGCTACCTCGTCACCGAGTCGGGCCCCCTCCCCCCCGCCGAGCTCCGCACGCACCTCAAGCGCACGCTGCCCGAGTACATGGTGCCCGCGGCGTACGTCACGCTCCCGCGCATGCCGCTCACACCGAGCGGCAAGGTCGATCGCCGCGCGCTGCCGGCACCGGAGCCGAGCGAGGCATCACCCGACCGCGCGTTCGTGGCCCCGCGCACCGACCTCGAGAAGCTCCTCGCCGAGCTCTGGGCGAACACGCTCGGCGTCGGACGCGTCAGCGTCGAGGACGACTTCTTCGCGCTCGGCGGCCACTCGTTGCTCGCCTCGCAAATCCTCGGGCGCCTCCGGCGCGATCACGGCATCGAGCTCTCGTTCCGCCGCTTCTTCGAGGCGCCGACCATCGCGCGCCTCGCCGAAGCCATCGCGGGACAAGCCGTCGCCGACCAACAAGCCGCGCGGCGCATCGAGCGCCGTCCGGCGGGCGCGGTGGCGCCGCTCTCCGTCTCGCAAGAGCGCCTCTACATGCTGGAGGAGATGCACCCCGCGCAACGCGTCGTGCACAACCTGCCGGCAGCGTGGATGTTCACGGGCAACGTCGAGCTCGCTCGCCTGCAGCGCGCGCTCGATCTCGTGACCGAGCGCCAAGAAGCGCTCCGCATGCGGGTCGCCCTCGAAAACGGCCACCCCGTGCAGCGCGTCGACGGGCCGAAGTCGATCCCGATCGTGGAGACCGACCTGCGCCACCTTCCTTCCGAAGAGCGCGAGCCCGCGATGATGAAGCGGATCCGCGAGGTGAGCGCGGAGCCGTTCGACCTGACGGCGGCGCCGCTCTTCCGCTCGATCCTGTTCCGCCTCGACGAGCAGCGTTCGCTCTACTTCACGCTGCGCCACAATCTGATCTGGGACGGCTGGTCGTTCGACGTGTTCTTGCGCGACCTCTGCGCGGCGTACGCGGCGCTCGAGCAGGGTGAGTCGGGCGCACAGCCGCCGTTGCCGCTCGCTTACGGGGATTTTTCCACGTGGCAGCGCGACTGGGTGAACAGTCCCGAGCTCCAGCGCCAGGTCGCCTGGTGGCAGCAAAACTTGGGCGACGGTCCGCCGGACCTCGAGCTCCCGATCGATCGCGCCCGCCCGCCGCAGCCGACGTACGCGGGCGCCAACATGGCCGTGAAGATCAGCCGCGCCGACGCCGATGCGCTCGCGGCCATGGCGCGTAGCACGGGCAACACGCTCTTCACCGTGCTCTCGGCCGCGTTCAGCGTGCTGCTCCACCGCTTCAGCGGCCAAAACGAGATCCTCATCGGCACGCCGGTGCGCGCGCGCAGCCTGCCCGAGCTCGAGGACATCATCGGGCCGTTCATCAACACGATCGTCCTGCGTTTCCGCCCGGATCCCGAGCTCTCCTTCGCGGACTACGTGAAGAACGTCCGCGACGTGATGCTCGACGCCTTCAGCAACGAGGACATGCCGCTCGAAATGCTCGGCGTGCGCCCGCCGGCCCTGCGCGCGTTCTTCTCGTTCCAGGACGCGCGCGAGCGGCCCATGAACCTCGGCAGCGTCGCCGTGCGTCAGGTCGACGTCGAGCCGCCCGCCGCCGCCAACGACCTGATGCTCTGGATGATGCAGCGCCCCGAGGAGCTCATCGCCGTCGCGAACTACAGCACCGACGTCTTCGAGCGCGAGACGGTGCAAACGCTGCTCGACAGCTTCGTCACGCTGCTCGGCAGCGTCGCCGCCACGCCCGAGCGCAAGCTCGCGGACCTCGACATCGAGCAGGAATCCACGCCGCCCACGGCTCCCTCGCGCGTCGCGCGTGGCCTCGCGCACGAGCTGTTTCTCGAGCGCGCGAAAGCATCGCCCGGCGCGACGGCGTTCGGGGACGCGAGCGGTCCCGTCACCTTCGAAACGCTCGCGCGCCGCTCGAAGATCGTGACGGGCACGCTCGTCGCGAAAGGCGTGAAACCGGGGGCGCGTGTCGCCGTGCTCCTGCCGCTCGCCGCCGATTTCCCGCTCGCGGTCATCGCCGCGTGGCAGGCGGGCGGCAGCGTGCTCGTGCTCGATCCGGAGGCGCCCGTCGCCTTCAACGAGCTGCTCTGCTCGCGCGCGAACGTCTCCTTCGTGCTCACGACGGGAGCGCTCCGCGAGCGTGCGCCGCACTACCCGACGGCGTTGCTGGAGGAGCTCGCCGTGAGCCTCGACGAGCCGCCCGCACTCGGCGACGACCAGCCCGCCTGGGTCCAGCCGCGCCTCGACGACCTCGGTGAGCCGGTGATCCAAACCTGGACGCACCGCGAGCTCGCGTCGGCGGCGCGTGATCTCGCCGCGCGCCTCGGCGTGACGGAGAAGGACCGCGTGCTCGTCGCCGCCTCGCTCGCCTCCGAAGGCCTGCCGCTCTACCTGCTCATGGGCATGACCGCGGGCGCCTCGGTGCTGTTCGCCGCGAACACGGAGGGTCGCGACAGCGTGCCCGACGCGAACCTGTGGGTCGCCCCCGCAGGTATCGCGCTCGAGCTTTCCGGCAGGTCCGGCGTGAAGAAGCCGGAGCGGCTGCTCCTCGACGGCGCCGTCAGCGAACGGGGGCTCGAAGCCGTGCTCGGGCTCAGCGCCCAGGTCACCACGCTACGCATCCTGCCGGCAGAGCACCTCACACCCTTCCTCGCGACGCCCGCCGCTCCGGCGGACGCACGCCTGCTCGGCGTGCTCGTAGGCGAGGGGCAAGCGCTCGTCGCGCAGCGGCGCCGCAACGTGCCGCGCGGCGCGTGGGGCAACCTCACGCTTGCCCGCTTACCGCAGGGCCTGGAGGAGCTTCCCTTCCGCGCCCGGCGGCGTAGCGACGGGGGGATCGAGGTCGCTCCGGCGCTCGAGCCCGAGCTCGTCAAAGACGGCGCCTCCGTGCGTCCGAGCGCGATCGCGCGGACGCTGGAGCAGCAAGCAGCCGTCAGTCGCGCGGCCGTGCGGCTCGAGGAGACGGAATCGGGCCTGCCCGCCCTCGTCGGCTACGTGGCGGCGAAACCCGGCGCCACCTTCACCCAGACGGAGCTCCGCCAGCACCTCCGCGCGCGGCTCCCGGAGCGTATGCTGCCGGGCCAGTTCGTCGAGCTCGACGCCATGCCGCTCCGCGAGGACGGCAGCATTCGCCTCGAAGGACTGCCGTCACCGTTCGCGCGCGCGCGGCGCGACCGTCACGTCGAGCCCCGCACGCCGAGCGAGCAGCTCCTCGCCCGCACGTGGCGCGAGGCGCTGAAGCTCCCGTCCGTCGGCCTGCGCGACAACTTCTTCGACCTCGGCGGCCACTCACTCCTCTGCTTCCAAGTGCTGGCTGAAGTGGAGCGCGCGACCGGCAAGCGCTTGAGCCCGCGTCTATTCCTGCTGAACACGCTCGAGCAGGTGGCCCACGCCCTCGACGATGAAACGGCCGCGCCCGTGCGTCCGCCCGAGCCGACGACGACGGGCGGCCTTGCAAGCCGTTTCCGCCAGCGTTTGGGCGGGCTGCTCGGCAAGCGCTGAGCTTGATCGACCGCATTCTCCGAGCTACCCCATTTGGCTTTAGGATGACCTCTTCGAACGGCGCCGGTAAGTACATTCCCCTGGAGGCAGCACGCTTCGATCCGTGGCGCGTGCAGCCCGTGGCCCACAAGCTCGTCGATCATCCGCTGCTCACGCGCAAGAGCTTGGCGGAGCTCGCGCAACGTCTCGAGGCGCGCGGCCGCGTGCGCACGCACAGCGACACGGCCAAGGCGGCGACCTCCTTCAACGACGCCCCCGAGGAGCACCCGACCAACAACTCCGTCGCGAAGGCGATCGAGAACATCGAGGGCGCGCACGCCTGGATGTCGCTGCTCAACGTCCAGACGGACCCCGTCTACCGCGAGCTCGTCGACGCGGTGATCGACGACGTGAAGCCCGTCTTCGACCAGAAGGATCCGGGCATCTGCTACCGCGGCGGCTGGATCTTCGTGACCTCACCGAACGCCGTCACGCCCTTCCACATGGATCACGAGCACAACTTCATCGTGCAAATCCTCGGGAAAAAGCGGCTCTACGTGTGGGATCCCTGGGACCGCAGCGTCGTGCCCGAGCGCGGCCAGGAGCTCTTCCACGCGTACTCCTCGCGCGAGCTCGTCAAATTCGACGAGTCCTTGCGCGCGAAGGCCATGGTGTTCGATCTCGAGCCCGGCATGGGCGCCTTCATGCCCAGCACCTCGCCGCACCTGGTCGAAAACGGCGACAACCCTTCGATCACCATGAGCTTCACCTTCTACACGGACTCGACGCGCCGCCGCTCGCTCGTCTACCGCGGCAACACGCACCTTCGCCGGCTCGGCCTCGACCCGAAGCCCTTCGGTCGCTCGCACCTCCGCGACGAAGCCGTCCACCGCGCCATGCAGGCCTACTCAGGCGCGAAAGACCTCGTCCTCACGAAACTCGGCAAGGACGTCCACCCGATGACGTCGCCGTACGCGTTCCATTTGTATTCTTGAGCCGCGCGTTGCCGTGCCCGCGTTGGCGGGTGCGGCTCGCTTCGCAACGGGATGGGCGGCGCTTCTCACGTGCGACGTTCCTCGCTCGCTTCGGAGCGCTTTTCAGCCTTCGCCGCCCGCTAACGCGCGATGGCCCTAAAATAGAACCCTGAATAAGCAGTCAAGCAGCGGTCGCGGTGCAGCGGCAGCTTGAACGTCACGTCCGGGTTTTCCCAGGTATCGACGAGCTCGTAACCGAGCGGCGTGATCGATTCGATGAACGCCTGCCGGTTGAATACGCGGTACGGGTTGTACGCGTGCACCGTGTTCTCGAGCGTCACGAACGACTCCCCCGCGTAGGCGGGTAGCTTGTTCACGAACAGGTGCGGAGGGCGGCGCGCGAAGGCGCGGATCGAGTCCGCGAGCGGCACGTCGACGTACTGCAGCGACCCGTTCGCGAAAAACACGTCGAACCCGTCGCCGCCCGTAATTTCAGAGGTGAAGGTCAGGCCCGTCGCGCCACGCTCGGCCGCGAACCGCCGCCCGGCCTCCACGACGGCCGGCACGTCACCCACGCACCAGCGAAAGCTCGGCGGCAACTCGAGGTAACGCGCGTACGTGTAATACGACACGCCGATGTGCCCTCCCCAGTCGAAGATCGACCCGACTTGGGATTTGAGGCGCTCGAACCAGAAGAGCACCGGGTAGTCGCTCGCGAAGGCCTTGTTGATGCGCGAGTCGTAGATGCTCCCGAACTCCGCGTGGTCGTAGCCGAGGCGGCCTTTCGGCGGCGCGGAGGAGCGTGCTTCGTCGAAGGAACGAAACACGCCGCGGTACGCGCCCGGCCAACCCGTGAAGCGGCGGTTATGTTCGAGGTCGACCACATAATCCAAAGCCGCGCGCGAGCGCTTTCGGAGCTCGTTCAGCATGGGCCGTTCGTACCGCATTTCGAGGCCGTTTTCCCAGCGACAAATCTTCGATTCGGCGCGACTCAGTGCGGCGCGAAGCGCGCCCGCAGGTTCCGCGCCACGTGCCGCACCTTCCGTCGCGCTCGCACGAGCTGCCGCACGAGCAAATTCGCCGCCGGGAATGCGCGTGCGAGCTCGGCGAGGTCGTCCGCTTCGAGCCGCAGAGTCGCTGCTTTGACGCTCGATTCGATGCTCGCCGGCCGGCTAGCGCCCGGGATCGCGAAGAGCCGGCTCGAGAGCGAGAGTAGCCACGCGAGCTCGACCTCGTACGGCGTGACGTTGCGGCGACGCGCGACTGCGGCGAGCACCGGATCGTTCGCGACGCGGACGTGCCCGCGATGACCGCCCATGGGGCTATGCGCGATGAATGCGGCACCGTTTCGTTCGCACCACTCGATGACGCCGTTCGACAGGCACTGCCGGTCGTACGCGTTGAACCGATTCTGCACGGTCGCCACGGGCACGACCTTCGCGGCGTCCTTCAAATGCCCCACGTCGACGTTGCAGACGCCGACATGCTGGATCTTCCCTGCGGCGCGCAAATCCGCGAGGGCGCCCACGCTGTCCGGCCAGTACACGCGGGGATCGGGGCCGTGGAGCTGGTAGAGAAAAATCGACGAGACGCCGAGCGCCTTGAGGCTGGCGTCGCACGCCGCGCGGAGGTGATTCGGCCGCCCGTCGAGCCCCCACTCGCCGCGCGGCCGCACGTAGCCCCCCTTGGTCGCCAGCATCACGTCTTCGCGCGCGCCGGGCCATGTCGCGACGGCGCGAGCCACGAGCCGTTCGCCGTAGCCGACCTCGGCGTCGTTCAAGCAGTACGAATCGGCGACGTCGAGCCACGAAACGCCGAGCTCGAGCGCGCGATGCACGACGCGCACGGCGTCGGCTTCTTCCGGACGGCCCGTGATCGCGAGCGGCATCGTGCCGAGGCCGAGGGCCGTGACGCGCTTTCCGGTACCACCCAGGATTCTCTGCTCCATGCCGGTTCGATCGCCGTGACGCGGCTCGCTCGTCGCGGCTCGCTCGTGGCCGGTCGCGCGCCTGTCGGCGCGCTCAACCTTCGTCGTACCACCATCTTACTAGGACGAGAACGATGCCGGTCGCGCTAGACGCCGAGCGCGGCCGTCAATCGGAGGTCGTTACGGCGAGAGTCCGAAGAACTTCGGCAATCCGTCGTTCACGAATTGCGGGATGTAGTGGCCGTCGGCGTGCTGGCACCAGAGGAGCGGCTTGGTGCACCCTGGGTACTGCTGACAACCCGTCACCGTCGAGGTGCCGAGCGTGTCGCCGCAGCCGTCGATGGTCTTGAATTTGTCGCGCGTCGAGATGCCGCTCGAGATGGGCTCGGCCGTGTCGCCCGTTCCGTGGACGACCATGCCGGCGACCGGACCCGCGCAGCTGCTGCCCATGGGACCGCCGCCTTCGACGGAGGTGAAGCCCGCGATCTGCGTGCCGAGGGCACAAGCCGTCTGCGTTGCCATCCAGCCGCCCCAGCTGAAACCGACGGCGTAGATGCGTGAAGCGTCGATGCAGTGGTCTTGCTTCGCGCGCTCGATGAGCGCCTTCACGAGATCGATGTCGGGATTGTTGTTGCCGCTGGCCCAACCGGTGCCGCCGCCTTGATTCGTGCCGTCCGGCGCGATTAAGACGACCTTGCCGCGGAGGCTCGTTTCGAGGCCGAACGAGGCGATGATGCCATTGCCGTCGCCGCCGGCCCCGTGGAACTCGAACACGAGAGGCACCGGATCGTCCGTCGTCGAAGGCACGAGCGCGTAACCGCGCTCGGTCGAACCGACGGTGATCGTGTAGTGGCCCTTCGCCGGTTTCGTACCGTCCGAGCAACCGTCGGACGGCGAGGCACCCGCACTGCCCATGTCGCCGGCGCTGCCACCGCTGCTCATGTCACCGCCAGTGCCGCCATTGCCGGTGCCGCCATTGCCAGTGCCGCCGCTGCCGGTGCCTCCGCTGCCGGAGTTGCCAGTGCCACCCGTGGCGGCGCCACCGGTGCTGCCACCGCCCGCGCTGCCGCTCGAGCGGCCGCCGCGACCCGAACGTCCCGAAGCGCCGCCGCTCGTCATATTGCCGGTGCCACCGTCGCCACCGGTGGCGCTACCGCCGCCGGTCGTGCTGCTGGTACCGCTGCTGCCGCCCGCTCCGGGCTGGCCGCTGCCGCCGCCGCTCGCGCTCGAGCCACCCGTACCGCCGCTGGCGGTCACGAGCGATTTCTGTACAGGCGGGGCGTCTTCATCCGACGAGCACGCCGTGGCCGATACACCGAGCACGAAAGCAGGAAGAAGTACGAATCGAGTCACAGGGCTGCCACCTTTCACCACCGAGTCTTATTGCTAGCACGCCATACGGTCGAGCTACACAGCGCAATAGGCATCGAGCGTACGTAGAGCCGGACGCGTGGTATGTCGATGTACGCTCATGAACCACCTACGCCGCGACACTGAGCTCAAAATCTCTTCAGCGTTGCTGCTCGGCGCGTTCGCGTTTTCGTGTTCACGCGGTGAGCACGCCATTGGCGCTGAGCGCTCCAAACAGGCCGTCGCGACGCAAGCGGCCGTGCAAACCAAAGCCCTACCCGCGGGAGTGACGTCGAACTCCGCTAGTTGCGTGCTGTCGGCGGCGACGCTCCCGAGCAGCGGAAATGCCAAAAGGAGTGCCGGTTGCGGGCGCGCGGCGCAGACGGGCGCCCTGCGTCGAAAGACCGCCGACGGGGCGGGAAATACGCGAGATTTCGAGCTGCTCGTGCCCGTGAGCCAGAGCCCGAACAAGCCGCTCGCCGTCACGTTCGTCTATCACGGCTCAGGTGGGAACGAGGACGTCGCGAAGGGTTACGGCCTCCAGAATGCGCCCGGCGCCGCTGAAGCGTCCATCTTCGTTTTCCCGCGCGGGATCCCTTTCGAGGGATATGGCGTCGGTTGGAACGACGAATGTTCGGGCTACGACATGCCCCTTTTCGATCACATGCTCGCCGACATCTCGGAAAATTTTTGCATCGATCCGTCACGGGTGTTCGCGGCGGGGTTCTCGTGGGGCGGAGACCACGTGACGGCGCTAGCGTGTTGTCGCGGCTCCCGCGTGCGAGCCATCGCGCCCGCGTCGTGCAGCGACGAATTCTCGGACCCGTCCAACCACTGCACTTACAAGAACGCGCCGTGCCCGAACGCGGGGTCCACCGCCGTGCGCTTCACGTTCGACCGCGGCGGCGACGGCCCG
>Ga0164241_10006035_pt1 | contig 11133 bp, 8 predicted proteins | sample OricomyardsoilBY_FD_108780 | JGI IMG/M metagenome (GOLD analysis project Ga0164241, IMG submission 108780) | Backyard soil microbial communities from Emeryville, California, USA - Original compost - Back yard soil (BY) | ecosystem: Environmental > Terrestrial > Soil > Unclassified | place: USA... | reverse complement strand
CCCGCGTATATGGCGCCCGAGCAAGTCTTCGGCGCGGCGCCCCACCCGGCCAGCGACGTGTATGCCTTCGGCATCCTGCTCTTCGAAATGCTGACTGGCCAGCTGCCGTTCAGGAGCGCCGGGGGGTCGGGGGCCACGCTACTGCAGCGGCTCCACCAAGTCGCTCCCGCACCGAGCTCGCTCGTGGCGCCGCTGCCCGAAGGCTGGGACCAGTTGGTCCAGCATTGTCTGAAGCTCCAGCCCGGCGAGCGCTATCAGGACGCGGGCGAAGTGCTGGCGGCGTTCGACGGGCTCTGGCTCGATGCTCCCGCACCGCTGTCCGCGCGGCGACGGCTCGATCCGCTACCGGAAGCTGCGAGCGGCTTGGGTTTGGCGGCGACACTGGCGACGACGAGGCTCAGCGATGGCCGGAGACGTCGAGGGCAGCAGGCTTCGAGCGGCAGCAAAGCTCACGGATTGCAGGAGATATAACCGGAGGCGATGTCGGCCCTGCCGGTGCAGACAAAGCCGGTGTCCCCACTCTGCACGACCACGCGATCACCGCTGCGCCAGTAGGGAAAGTCCGCGTTGGCCAGCGCTTCCAGACTGTTGCCGGCGGGGCCGCTGCCCCAGGCAACGTAGCCAAAGCCGATGACGTTCGGCGGAAAGCCGCTCAAGAGCGCGACCTCACCGCCGCTCGGCAGCGTGGCGAGCAGCGTTCGTTCAAAGCTCTCTCCTGGTTCCAGCGTGATGGAGACGTCGTCGGACAGGAAGATGCAATTGTCGGCGCCGTTGCACAACGTGCCGCGCTGCGGCGCGAGGCTGATCAATCCGCTGCCAATGTTCTGAATGGTGGCGGTAGCGCTGCCGTTCGGATCGAAGCGCACGCTGACCACACCCAGGTCGTTGTCTTCGCTACCCTGGGTAGGGTCGATCGCCGGGCAATCGGTGAGCTCCGGCTCGCAGCTCCCGGTCTGCGGCGAACAGAGCTCTCCTGCACCACACGAGGTTTCGTTGCAGACGCAGCTGGCCGTCGCCGCGATGCACACCGGTTGCGAGCCCGCGCATGCCGAGCGCTCTACCCAACGGCCCGCGCTGGAACAAGCGCGCGGCGTCTCATCGCTGCAGTCGGTGCTGTCGGGGATGCACTCGCCGCACACCGTAATTTGACGTGCCCAGGCGCCGTCTGCGTTGCACAGCTCGACAGCGCCTGCCGTGCAGCGTTGCGCGCCCGGCACACAGCTGACGCAGCGACCCGTGCTCGGCAGGCAATGACCGAGCGGCTCTGTGCAGCCCGCGTTGGCTGAGCAGGGCACCTGAACCGCCAGCTCGGGCTCGGCGCTCGAGCCCGGCTCGCTTGGGTCCGAATCGCCCGAGACACTGCCGGCGCCGCTGCCACCGGCGACCTCGGTGATCCTCCCCACGCCGGCTTCGCTGCCCTGACCAGCAGCACCCGAGACTCCTGGATCGAGCGACGACACCTCGCGGCTATCCACGGCGCAGGCCGTGCAGAAATGGACGGCACATGCGGACCAAAGGGCCACGGTACCCGCCCTGAACAGAGACTGCTCCAGCCCTGCGACTCTGCCGGGCGGCCACGAGGAGCGGTTGAGCGCCATGCGCTCTCCTACCACGACCTGCTCGAACGGCCCCCCTCAGCAGCGCCCGGTCAGTGCTGTTTCTCGCTGCCGGCGCGGCTGTGTTCGCGGTGCCCCTTGCCCATCTCGGCCAGGCGGGCGTCGAGCTCGGGACGGGTGATCACGCCATCATGGTTGGTGTCGACGCGGTCGAAGCGCAGCTGGGCTGCATGGATCGCTTCGGCTCGCGTCACCTTGCCGTCGTGGTTCTCGTCGGCCTGGTCAAACTCCGCGCCGCGGCGGTCTGCGCCGAAATCGGGCACCGCCTGAAACTCCGCCAGCGTAAGCGCGTGGTCTTTGTTGGCGTCCAGGCGTTCGAAGAAATGCGCCGGCAGCTTCGATTCTTCCGCGCTGAGGCGGCCGTCGCTGTTCGTGTCGAGCGCGCGGAAACGCGTGCCGAGCTCTTCCTGACGGATCGCTCGCGCCCCATCGTTCGACTCCTGGCGCGTGAGCTGGCCGTCTTTGTTGGCATCCATGCGAGCGAACAAGCGCTCCGCTTCTGCTTTTCCCTCGGCGCGCGTTACCTGACCATTCTTGTCGGTATCCATGCGCTCGAAGAGGTGTGCAGCAAATGCCGCGCGACCTGACTCCCCCGGGCCTGCACCCTGACTACCCTCACCGGCCGCCGCGAGCGACGCCTGCGAGAGAACCAAGAGCGAACCCGACAGCAGCACGTTGATCCTGCGCTTCATATTGAGCCTCCTTGCCGACCGACCCTGCTCTCTGGACGCGAGACGTTCGTGTCCCCCAAGCGAAGGATCCAACGCACGAGGAGCCCAAACCCTTCTCTGCGATCGAAAAAAACTGCGCCGCCGCGCAACATTGAGCTGTCTGGCCGGCGGACTTTGGCGTCAGGGCGCCAGTTCGCCGCGGATCAGGCCGCGGCCGGCGCTGGACATGAAGACGCGACCGTAGACATTGGCATCGCCGAGCACGAATTCCCCGTTGCCGGGGCCGCCGAACTCATGGGCATCGTCGTTGATGCGCAGCCAGCTATTGCCCTGGTCGTCCGAGCGATAGATGCCACGCGGCCCGCCGCCGGCCGCGCCCCAGATGTACACGCTCGGAAAGCTTTGGCCGGGAGCAGCCGCGCCGAAACCGACGGAGCGGCAGCTGTCGACGGACGCCAGCGGCGCGAAGGACTCGCCCGCGTTGCTACTGCTGGTGAGACCGCCTGAGCCGAGCGCCACCCAGACGCTGCTCTCGACGCCGGGGACGCTGCGAATCAGCGCTGCGCCCCCCGTGGCGAGGTTACTCACCGGCGTAAAAGTCTCGCCGTCGTCCACGCTCACGGAGAACACGCCGGAGCCCGGCGAGTAGCTGTAGAAGCGGGTTGCCTCCACGCTGTCCGCCGTGGGAATGGCGTCCGCAGCGAGACCGCTCGTGGCAGACCAGCTCTGCCCCTGATCCAGAGAGCGATACGCTTCGCCGCCGGTGCTCCAGAGCAACACGCTGCCGTCGGCGGAGTATGCCACGCGGCCTCCGGTCTCGGTGCTTGGTCGCGCGCGCAGCGTCCAGCTGGTTGCGCCGTTGCTAGAGACGTAGAGTTCCTCGCCAACGCGCGCCATGCGCTCGGGCGCCCGAGCCGCGACAGCGATCGAACGGGTGGTGCCCATCGCGGGCGCATAGCGGCCACGCGCCGGCGAGACATCGAGGTCGTCATGCACGAAGCCATCATAGTCGCCGATCGCGGTGACCAACGGCCCGCCCTGGATGCTCACGGCGTCGAGAGGCACCGTTTCCTCCAGGCCGTGCGTATTGAAGCTCCAGGTGGACGGCGTTGCGCTCAGATTGTTCGTCCGGAAGACGCCGTTGCCGGAGGTGATCCAGGCGCGTTCGGGATCGAACGGGTCGATCTCGGCGCAGCCTGCCCAGTGGATCGCTTGCCCTTCGATCCACGGCGCGCCTGCAGTGTCCATGGCGACACGCCCATTGCCGATCAGATCGTTCCAGTTGGCGCCGCCGTCCGTGCTCAGAAAGATGCGATCGCCATAGCCCCAGGGCTGCTGCTGGTAGGTGTTGACGGTGGTCGCGAGCATGCGCTGGGGATCGTTGGCGTCGACGCTGATGCCGCCGAAGGCGCGATTGGTCGCGCCGCGCAGGGGAGTGATCTCGGTCCAGGTGCCGCTCGAGGGAACGAGCTTCCAGATCTCTCCGCGATCCATCGGATCGATGTCCGACGGCGACGGACCTGCGCCGTTGGCGTACGTGATGACCAACGTGCCGTCTGCGGCGAGTGCGGCGCGCTGCGGGACGTAGGTGGTCGGTTGCCCATCGACCGGAGCCCAGCTCTGGCCCGCGTCGGCAGAGACGTAGAGATTGGGCGCTCCCACGCGCGAGACCCCAGCGTAGATCACGCGCGTCGCCCCCTCGACCGTGCCCGAGCGCGGATCGAACACCACAAACGCGATGCCGTTGCCATTGGCAGTGGTGGTGACGTCGAGCGACGCCACGCGGCTCCAGTTCTGACCCTCGTCGTCGCTGCGAAACAGTCCGCTCGCGCGCGTGCCCACGAGCAGCAGGCTGCCTTGCTGTGGATCGACAGCCAGTCGCTCGCCGCTCTGACGACCGAGACCGTTGCCATGCGCCTTGAACTGGCTGGTGACCTCTCGCACGGCAAAGGTGTTGCCGTAGTCACTGGAGCGCAGGATCGCCGTCTTGCCGCCGTTGAAGTAGTCGATGCCCGCGAGCATGTAGACGTGCTCGGGAGCGCTCGGATCGATGGCGATCGATTCCACGCCGAGCAGTCCCACCTCCTCTTCGGAGACCCAGTCGTTGAGCGCGAGCCAGCGTCCCGTCGCTTCTTCCCAACGGTACGCGCCCCCGACATCGGTGCGAGCGAAGACCAGGTTGGGTTCGCTCGTGGACGGCACGATCGCAGACACGAATCCGCCGCCGCCGATCGTCACCGAGCCCCAGCAGTAGCCGCTCGGGTTCGCGTTGCCAGCGTCACACGGACGGCTCGGCAGCGGCATGCTCGGGCCGTTGCCACTACCTGCACTACCGGCGCTGCCCACCAAGGGTGGAGTGAGATCGATGCCTTCGCCGTTGCCTGGATCCCCGCCCATGCCCGACGGACCGTCGCTCCCCGGGGTGGGGTTCAGGCCACTGCTGGACGAGGGTAGAACCGGCTCCTGCGATCGGTCTCGGGACGCGCGAGAGGGCGCCGGGGCAGTGCAGGCGCTACCGCCCAGTAGCGCCAACCCCAGGAGATGGGCTCGTGTCATCGTGGCAGGAGGATGGCATGCGAGGCAGGCCGGGACTAGAGCGCAAACCCTCGACGTTACGCGCCAAATCGCTATTTTCAGAGTGCCAAATCGATCACGATTTCTGCTCAAAAAAACTCTTCAGCCCCGATGTCGAGGCCCGGGGTACCCTACGAACATGGCCATCGAATACGCAGACGCCGTAGCGGCGCTGTATCGAGCGGCGCACGAGTCGTTCGTTCCGGAACGCAAGCGGCTGGCAGCGGAGCTGAAGGCCGCGGGCGATAAAGCTGCCGCGGCGCGTCTGACCAAGCTGGTGCGGCCACCGTTGTCGGCGTGGGTAGTGAACCAACTGTGGTGGAACGCTCGGGAATCGTTCCAGCGGCTGTTCGAGGGCAGCGAACGGTTGCGACGGGGCGATCGCACGGCTGCCGGCGCCCATCGCGACGCTCTGGTGGCGTTGCGCTCGCGTGCGGCGCAGTTGCTGGGGGATGCCGGGCACGCCGCCACCGATGCAACGCTGCGCCGGGTAGCCACCACCTTGTCAGCGCTCGCCGCGGCGGGGAGCTTCGAGCCCGACCCTCCGGGAGCGCTCGGCGCCGATCGTGATCCGCCCGGATTTGAAACGCTCGCGGCTCCAGAGCCAGGGCCAGACCCAGCGTCAACTCGCGAGCGGGTCGCTGCGAATGATACCGCGCCCGAGCGGACGGGGGCAGAAGCCTCAGCACAGGTCATCACGGCGGCAGAGGCCGACCAGGCGAAAGCAGAGGCCCAAGCAAAGGCAGAAGCGGAGGCGGCGCGACAGCGTGCGGCGCAAGCAGCGGAACGACAGCGGCGGGAGAGCGAAGCGCAGGCCCGTGCGGACGCCGAACGCCGGCTCGTCGAGGAACGTCTTCGACTCGAGCGGGAGCGCGCCCGCCGGGAGGAACGCGCTCGCGTCGAGGACTCACTGCGTGCCGCACGGCAGGAGATCGAGCTCTGTGCGCGCGAGATCGCGCGACTCGAGAGCGAGCTCCGCGCCGCCGAACGTCGCAGCGAACGTACGCGGGCCAACGTCGCTGAGCTGGAAGCCCACCTGGCGCGGCTCGAACCAGACGGCACGGAGCGGGAGGCAGACCCCGCTCCGTAACTCGGACGACGGAGCCGCCAGTGAGGGGCCGGGCGGCGTCAGCAACCGTCGCTGCGACCGAGCGCGCGAGCGTGGCGTCGTTCGCTCAGCACGCCCGCGAGACCGGCGAGGCCGAGGCAGATCAGGATCAGCGGAGAGAGCCAGTGCGAGTGGAGGCTCAAACCGGCGGCTCGCGCTGGCGCCGCCACACCGAGTACCAGAAACGCGACCCCGAAACCCAAGGCCGTGCCGTCCCGATGCGGTGGCAACCAAGCGTGCCCTCCCTCCCGCGAGCGCAGCGCTTCAAAGACCACGTCGCACCGTCCCCTTACCCATGCCCACGTGCAAGTCGATGCGCAACGTCCCGGCGCCGCTGCCGGGCGAGCTCTGCTCGATGCCATTGCCGAGGCCGTCCTCGTGCCGATCGAGCACGGTGGCCTCGCCCATGCCCACGTGACCCAATGCCACCACCTGCGTGTCCGGTGGCACGATCACGGTCGCTTCTCCGATACCGAGATGCACCTGAACCTCGCGCGTCGTGCCACTGAAATCCAGCTGACTCAGATCCAGCGTGAGGTGCCCCACGCCGAGCTGATACTCCGGCGCGAGGTCATCGAGCGAGTGCGGCTGGTAGAGAGGGTCGCCGACGGCGCTGGCATGCCCGTCCGGTGCCGGCCCGAACGACGCGTGGAACATGTCCTGCCCGCGCTCGGCGTAGGTGGTCCGAGCGTGCTGAAACCAGGGCTCGAGGCTCGAGGCCAGCAGCAAGAGCACGGCCAGCCCGAGCCCGACCGGGATCAGGCCCGGAGCGCGCCCAAACCACAGAGAGGCGACGAGGCCGCCCCCCACGATGACCAAGCCGCCGGCAGCCACGCCCGCGAGCGATAGCTCTACGACCCCCGCCGCACCGAGAGCCCAACAGACGCCGGCTCCGAGCGCCAGCAGACTGAGCACCGTGGGCGTGACGAGTCCGCGAGGTGTCTCGGCGTGCGTCGCGGCAGTGCTACCAGTGACGGAGAAGCTGCCCTCGGCGGGCATGCCGAGCAGCGACTCGCGCTCCTGTCCTGCGGCGCGTTGATTGAGCAGATAGACACCAAAGCCGACCAGCGCTGCCGGCAAGAGCAGATCGCCCACGCCGTCGATGCCGTGACCGATCAGGGCGGCGAGACTCACGATCACGAGGCCCGAGGTGAGCGTGACGGTGCCGGTGCGCGTGCCCGTCGGGCTCGGGTTCTGGTAGCCCGGCGGGGGCCAGCTCTTGGCTTTGGGCACCACGGCACAACACACCAAGTACGCCGGCACACCCGGACCGGACAGCAGCGCGACGAGCCAGAGCAGCCGCACGATCACCGGATCGATGTCGAAGTACGCCGCGAGACCGCTGGCCACGCCGCCGATCGGCCCCTTCGGATCCCGGTACAGGCGGCGGGGAACAGCAGGCGACGCAGCGCTCTCACCGCCCGGTGCAGCTCCGGGGACGGGCGGCGCAGGGAGTAGCCGAGCAGCTTCGGTTTGGGTCGAGTCCGTTTCACTCATCGTGACATCCATGCCGAGATTGTGCGGCGTGGAAGGCCTGCCGGGTATCCGGGACGAACCCTGAATTTACCCTGACCCCGACCCGCATCAAACAGGGTTTTGCAGCTCAGGGTTTGGAAAACAGGCAACGCCGCCACCTGCGTGCCATGCTGTGCAGCATGACGGAATTCGGTACCGCCACGCTCGGCCCGCTCTGGCAAGTGCCGCGGCTGCGTGCGAATCAGCGTTGGCTCGGGGGCGTGGCGGCCGCGATTGCCACCGAAGTTGGGGTAGCAGCGCTGCCGATCCGGCTCGCGTTCGTCTTGCTCACGCTCACGGGAGGCATCGGTCTGGCGCTGTACGCGAGTGCCTGGCTGTGGTTCACCTACCACCTCCGGAGCAAAGGGCAGGTCAGCACCGCCTACCTGCCGGTGCCCAAGGCCCTCTCGCCGGCACGCCGCCAGCTCGGGCTCTGGCTCGTGGTCGCGGGGCTGCTCGTATTGTCGCGACGCCTGCTGACCTTTGGCGTGGGGGACGCCACACTCTGGCCCGTGTCGCTGGCGGCGTTCGGGATGCTGCTCGCCTGGTCCAGCGGCAAGATGAATTGGTCGGCGCCCTACGAACTGTTGCGTGCCGTCGGCGGTCTCTTGCTCGTGGCTGCCGGTGTGGTGGCCTTCATTGCGCTCAACTTCGGCGCCTCGGTGGCTCCCAAGGCGTTGCTCGTCGCCACGGGGGCCCTCTCTCTGGTCGTGGTGGTGGTCGCGCCCTGGCTGTGGCGCGCAGCGTCTCAGCTGAGCGAAGAGCGGCTCAAGCGTACGCGCGCGGACGAACGCGCCGAGCTGGCCGCACATCTGCACGATTCGGTGCTGCAGACGCTGAGCTTGATCCAACAGAGTGCCGATGATCGCAACGTGACGGTACAACTGGCGCGACGGCAGGAGCGGGAGCTGCGCGAGTGGTTGTTTGGGCGCAGCGGCGCAGCGACGGACGCGCCGAGCTTTCGCGCGGCTCTGGAGCGGCTGGGCGCCGAGGTCGAGCAACTGCACGGAGTACCGGTGGAGGTCGTGGTGGTGGGCGACGGTCCGCTCGACAGCCGTGCGTCTGCTGCCCTGGGCGCTGCGCGCGAGGCGCTGGTCAACGCTGCGCGCCACTCGGGCGCACCGCGCGTCGACATGTACGGCGAGTTCGGCCCGGAGCGGCTGGAGATCTTCGTGCGCGACACAGGGCGGGGTTTCGAGCGCAGCAACGTGCCCGAGGACCGCCGCGGCCTGAGCGAATCCATCGTCGGGCGCATGGATCGGGCGGGCGGCAGCGCCAGTATCCTGTCGGCACCCGGTAAAGGCTGTGAAGTTGCCCTGCTGTTGCCGAGGACGACGCCATGAAGCGACGCATCGTGCTGGTGGACGACCACGAGTTGGTGCGCGCCGGCGTCCGCTCCGCGCTCGGCGAGCGCGTGGAAGTCGTGGGGGAAGCGGGCGACGTAGCGAGCGCCATCAGCGTCATCGAAGCCACGCGTCCGGAGGTGGTGCTCTTGGATGTGCATCTGCCGGGAGGCAACGGCCCGGCCGTGATCCGTGGTCTCACGGACACACCGGCGCGCTTCCTGGCTCTGTCGGTCTCCGATGCAGCTCTGGATGTGATCGAAGTGATTCGCGCCGGTGCACGCGGCTACGTAACCAAGGCCATATCAGCGGAAGAGCTCTTGGACGCGATCGAGCGCGTGGCGGCGGGCGATGCCGTGTTTTCGCCGCGGCTCGCCGGCTTCGTGCTGGACGCCTTTGCTCAGCAACCCGTCGCAGCGCCCGACCCGGAGCTCGACGAGCTCACTCTGCGCGAGCAGGAGGTGTTGCGCCTGCTGGCGCGCGGCTACGCCTACAAGGAGATCGCTCACCGGCTCTCGATCTCCGTCAAGACCGTTGAATCTCACGCCTCGGCCGTGCTGCGCAAACTGCAGCTCTCCAATCGTCGCGAGCTGAGTCGTTGGGCGGCCGAGCGTCGCTTGATCTAGCCAAAGCCACGTCGAACAGAACCGTCGGGCGCGGCGCAAGGTGGTCGTGCGCCCGGTTCTGATCGATACTCGGCCCATGACGGAAACGAACCTCGAACGCAGGCGGTTTTTCGGTCTTCTGGCAGCGACCACGGCCGCCATCGGCTGTCACGTGGCGGAGAGCAAAGCTTCCGCCACGGCGTCCCCGCCGGGGGACGAGTGGTCGCGCATCCGCGCGGAGTTCAATCTCTCTCCCGACTACATCCATCTGGCAGGATTCCTGCTGGCGTCCCACCCGCGCCGCGTCCGCGAAGCGATCGAGCGCCACCGCAACGGGTTTGATGGCAACCCGGCGCTCTACCTCGAAGCGCATTTCCAGGATCAGAAGCCCCTGCTCGATTCAGCAGCAGCCTACCTTGGCGTCAAACCGGAGGAAATCGCGCTCACCGACAGCACGACGATGGGCCTCTCCATCCTGTACGCGGGCCTGCCGCTGGGTGTCGCCGACGAAGTGATCACGACCACACACGATCATTACGCAACGCATGAGTCGCTGCGCCTGGCGACGCTGCGCGCCGGCGCGACGCTGCGCAAGATCGTGCTCTACGCAGACCCCTCGGAGGCCACGGCAGAGGCCATGACCGCTGCCGTCGCTCGTGCTCTTTCTCCCAAGACGCGCGTCGTTGCCCTGACCTGGGTGCACTCCAGCACCGGCGTGAGAACGCCCGTGCGCGCGATCGCCGACCTCGTGGCGAAGGCCAATCAATCGCGCGACCAGGACCAACGCATTCTTTTATGCGTGGACGGCGTGCACGGCATCGGCATCGAAGACGTGACCATGGCCGATCTCGGCTGCGATTTTTTCGCGGCCGGCACCCACAAGTGGCTATTCGGACCACGCGGCACCGGCATCCTCTGGGGCCGCGCCGAGCTCTGGCCCAGACTCCGCCCGATCATTCCCCACTTCGGTCAAGCCGCCTACGAAGCCTGGATGAAGGGCAAGGCTCCGCCCCCCACCACTGCCGACATGATGAGCCCCGGTGGCTTTCATTCCTTTGAACACCGCTGGGCACTCGGCGAAGCCTTCGAGTTTCACCGCGCCATCGGCAAGCGCAAAGTCGCAGAGCGCATTCACGAGCTCAACCGCCAGTGCAAAGAAGGCCTCGCGCGACTCAAGAACGTCAAACTCCACACCCCGCTCTCCGACGATCTCTCTTCGGGCATCATCACCTTCGAAGTCGCCGGCCTCACCCCGGACCAAGTCGTCCAGCGCCTGCTCGCCAAACACATCGTGGCCTCCCAGACCCCCTACGCCACCAGCTACGCGCGCCTCGCCCCCGGCCTGCTCAACTCACCCGCCGACATCGAACGCGCACTCAGCGAAATCCGCAGCCTCGCCAACAAAGCCTAACCCCACCGCACCCCCCTCCGCTCCCCCCCTTGCGCCCCTCCCGCCCCCGCCGGCACACCAACAGCTCGAAAGCCGCGCCCCAACAACCGCTCAAAACAACCGCTCAAAACAACCGCGCGCGACCCAGGGTCCCCCATTGAGGGCCGGACCCACGACGACCCAAGTTGGGTCGCAGGTTTGGGTCGCAGGGTTTGGGTCACAGGGTTTGGGTCACAGGGTTTGGGTCACAGGGTTTGGGTCACAGGGTTTGGGTCACAGGGTTTGGGTCACAGGGTTTGGGTCACAGGGTT
>Ga0164241_10006034_pt1 | contig 11134 bp, 13 predicted proteins | sample OricomyardsoilBY_FD_108780 | JGI IMG/M metagenome (GOLD analysis project Ga0164241, IMG submission 108780) | Backyard soil microbial communities from Emeryville, California, USA - Original compost - Back yard soil (BY) | ecosystem: Environmental > Terrestrial > Soil > Unclassified | place: USA... | reverse complement strand
GGGCCGGCGATCAGATCCACCAACACGGCCTCCTTTCCCGCCAGGTCGCCGCCCAGCGCAAAGCGCGCGATCTCTCCCCGTGCCTTCGGCGCGGCGGCCGGTTCGGCGGACCGCGCGGTGGCCGTCGCGGCCAAAGCCAGCATCGCACCCATCTGCAGAAATTCGCGGCGTTCGCTCATCGGGCATCCTCCATGGCTGAATACGGCATGGAGGATGGCGGGAAAACAGCGGGCGGGCGGCAAATCCGAACGGATTTACCTTTTGAAGCCGTCGTTCAGGGGCGGGGCGGGCTGACTTGCCGGCGAAATTCGGATGGCGACACGCCGCAGTGCCGCTTGAAGGCGTTGTAGAACGAATTCTTGCTGTTGAAGCCGCTGTCGAAAGCAATATCCGTAATGCTGGCCTGCGGTTCCTGCAGCAGCCGCCGGGCATGATCCACCCGTTGCTCATTGATGTAGTCGTAGAAGCTCTTGTGCAGTGTCTCGTTCAGGATCTGCGACAAGTGATGAGGACTGAGCTTGATGCGGGCGGCCAGCGAACCCAGCGACAGATCGCTCTCCAGAAACACGCGCTCGGTCGCCATCAGGGCATTGAGTTTTCCCAGGTAGTACCGCGCCGAATCGTCACGCAGCCGGGAACGGGAATACTTCCCGGCATGACGGTCATCCAGTTCGGTCGCCGGGCCCTGCGCGGCGTGCGCTGGCTGCGGACGCGTGGCACTGGCCAGCGCCAGGCGGCTGTGCCCCAGCGCGCCAGACATCAGCGCAATGACGAACAGGTAGACGGTGATCCCCGCCGTCTGCGACAGCGAGGTCGAGGTCACGCCGATCACCGGCAACAGACGCTCTGCGAGGATCACTCCCAGGAATCCGCCGCAGCAGAAGGTCAGCCAGCGCAGGTTCAGGACCGAGAGATCGGAATAGTTGTCCGTCAGGCGCCTGCGATAGGCCCGCAACTGGGGCAGCGCAAAGAGGATGTAGACCGTGAGCTGGAGATGAAAGCCCATCCAGACGTACCCGATCATCCGGCGCGTGATGCGCAGATCGTTGCCCAGCAGATCGGTCTGGCCGGGAATGTGCCGCAGAAAGAACGGCAGCAGCAATAGCTCGATGACGATCGCCGGCACCCAATGCAGATACCAACGCCGGCGGAACGGCTCCGCACTGCCATTGAGACGTCGGATGTAGAAATACAGCGATGGCCCAATCCACCAGGCCAGTCCGATCTCGATGCTGCCCAGTCGCGGCCACGCCTGGTTCAGGCTGGCATAGAGATAGAACAGGCAGAATGCCATGGCCAGCATGCCTGCCAGCAACAACAGCAGCAGCCGTCTTGCCAACTGGTCGATCGCCGGCTGAATGGAGACCTTGCCCAGCAACAGCACGAGAAACGCCAGCGCTATGATGCCGAGTGTGGAGGGAACAGTCGCCAGATTCACGGCGACGATCGTAACGAATTCGCCAAGATGGACAAGCTGATTGCCTTCATGCCGTGGATCGGATCGCTGCTGGCGCTCGCCTGCGTGGCAGGCGCGCTACACAACAACTCGCGCAAGCGCCTGATCCAGAGCCTGCCCACCTGCAAGACCGACGGCGTCTTCGTCGGACTGGTAGAACTGAACGGTACCGCGGAATCGGAACAACCCCTGCGCAGCCACCTCGCCGGGGTGCCGTGCGTGCACTACGCCTGGAACGTCGAGGAAGAGTGGCAGAAGGACACCACCACCACCGACCAGCATGGCAAGACCACGACCAGGCACGAACAGGGATGGGAGTCGGTGGCCAGCGGCGCCGAGACCCAGTCCTTCTATCTCAAGGATTCGAGCGGTGTCGTGCTGGTGCATCCGAAAGGGGCGAAGCTCGAGCCGCTGACGGTCATGGACCGCACCTGCGGTCCGGGCGATCCGCTCTATTACGCCAAAGGTCCGATGCAGGGTGTTTCCCATTCCACGCAGCAGCGGCGCTTCACCGAGCGGGCCTTCGCGCTGCACGAGCCGGTGTTCATCATTGGCAAGGCGCGCGAGCGAGACGATACGGTGGCACCGGAGATCGCACAGGACAAGACGGCTGAACTCTTCCTCATCTCATCAAGAGGCGAGCGCAAGGTCGTCTCGGGCTACCGTGCCGCTGCCATCGCCTTGAGCATCCTCGGAGTCCTCGTTCTGCTGGGCATGCTGGCGTGGTGGGATGCCCTGCAGGGCCGGCACTGGCAAGCGCGGGCACTGTTCTACGGCAGCGCCGTGCTCGGCTACGTCGGCCTCTCGATGCTCGGGTGGGCCTGGTCGATCTACAACGGGCTCATCCGGCTGCGCAATCGCGTGATGCAGGGCCTGTCACTGGTCGACATCCAGCTCCAGCGGCGCCACGAGCTGATCCCGAACCTGGTACGCGTGATGGATGCATTCAGGAACCATGAGCAGCGCGTGCAGATCCAGGTGGCCGCCCTGCGCCAGCAGGCGGGAACAATGCAGGCGCTCAAGCCGGCGCTCGCCGGCCTGCAAGAAGCCTATCCGCAACTGAAAGCGGACCAGAACTTTCTCGACCTGCAGCAGGAAATCGCCGCGACGGAGAACCGTATCGCACTCGCGCGCGACTACTTCAACAACATTGCCACGCACTACAACACCAGCCTCGAGCAATTTCCCGACAGTGCGGTTGCCGCGCTGGCGATGGTGAAGGCGCAGCCACTGCTCGCCGAGGGCGATTTCGAGCGCGCAGCGGTGCGGGTTCAGTTCGCGGATTGATGCCGGCAGTGTGAGCATGACCGAACCCAGCGTCGCCTTCTTTCTGGTAGCCGGACTTGCGGCACTGCTGGTGGGCCTGTCCAAGGGCGGCCTGTCGATGGCTGGTGCGCTCGGCACACCCGTACTGGCGATGGTGATATCGCCCGTCAAGGCCGCGGCGCTGTTGCTGCCCATCTTTGTCGTCAGTGACTGGTTCGGGCTGTATGCCTATCGACGCGAATTCGACCGGCGCAACCTGATGATACTGATTCCCGCCGCGATTGCCGGAATCGGCATTGGCTGGCTGTCGTCCGCCGTGGTGTCCGATCGCATGGTTGGATTGCTCATCGGGATCATTGGCATCGCCTTCTGCGTGAATGCCTGGCGCCTGCGGCATCACCCACCGCCACCGAGACCGGCGGATGTCCCGCGTGGTTTGTTCTGGGGGACGATTGCCGGGTTCACCAGCTTCGTCTCGCATTCCGGTGGCCCGCCCTATCAGGTCTATGTGTTGCCGCAGAAGCTGTCCAAGGGTGTGTTTGCCGGCACCACGACCATCACCTTTGCCGCGATCAACCTGGTGAAGCTGCTGCCCTACTGGCAGCTGGGACAGCTGGACGTGGCCAATCTGAAGATCTCCCTGCTGCTGATGCCGATTGCCGTCGCCGGGACGTTCATTGGTGTCTGGCTGGTACGCGTCATTTCGCAGCGCGCCTACTTCGTGCTCATTCACGCCGCGCTGTTTGCCTTGTCGATCAAACTGGTGGTGAATGCGATTCCCTGATCGCATTGCGAACCGGACAAACGGTAGACTCGACGCCATGGAGTCTGCCACGCGCTATTCGAGAGTCGCCATCTTCCTGCACTGGCTGCTGGCTGCTGCCCTGCTTGCCCAGATCGGCTTCGGCTGGTTCCTGGGTGACGTGCCGCGCGGCACGCCGGAGCGCACCATATACGTCAATCTCCACAAGTCCACGGGAATCCTCATCGGCCTTGTGATCCTGCTGCGCTTATATTGGCGGTTGACCCACCGGGCGCCTGCCCTGCCCTCGTCCATGCCGGGGTGGGAACGGATGGCCGCGAAGTGGAGCCATGTGCTGCTGTACACCTGCATGGTGGTCATGCCGGCATCCGGCTACATCGCCTCGAACTTCAGCAAGTACGGGGTGAACTTCTTCAATGCCATCAAGTTCGCGCCATGGGGAGTGGAAGATGCGGCGGTCTACGCCGCGTTCAACAAGACGCACCTCGTGACCTCATGGCTGTTCGTGGGGCTGATCACACTGCACATCCTGGCGGCCCTGCGCCATCTTGCCGCCAAGGATGGCATCTTCCATCGCATGTGGCCGAAACGGACGCCAACGTCTGGCTGGCACTAGTCGCCAAGCCGCTTCTTCAGGCTCGAGACCTCATCGACAAGCTGCTCGACCAGCTTTTCCAGGCGCGTCAGGCGATCATTCCCGTCATCGCTGCGAACACGCACCTCAGCTTCAGGTTCCATGGTCGCGTCGGCGACAGGGCCGCAGAATAACTGGGCATAACGACTATCGCGCCTGCCGGCCTCCCGAGCCAGGCGCGTCACAAACGGCCCATCGGGGCGTGTCACCAGGCTTTGCAATGCCGCTTCCACTTGCGACACATCGCCGACCTCGCTCATGCGGTCGGCACGCGTGCGCAACTCGCCAGGCGTTTGCGGGCCGCGCACCAGCAACTCGCAAATGATGGCGGTCTCCAGCGGTGTGAACTTGAGCGACCCGAACTCGGTATTGCAGAACACATGCTGATATTTGGGCACGCGGCTGCCGTATCCCGTGCGTTCCATCACCATGTGCTTGCGCACGAGGCCATCCACCACCTGCTGCACTGTGCGTTCGTCCAGATCCAGCACCGGATCACGATTGCTCTTCTGATTGCACGCGTTGACCAGGGCATTCAATGACAGCGGATATTGATCGGGCGTGGTGATCTGCTTTTCGAGCAGGCAGCCCATGACGCGGGCTTCGAGTGCGGTGAGTTCGATATTCATGAAACGCCTGTCTGATCGTCAGTTCAAGCCAACGCGGAAAATGGTGCCGCGCCCGTGCGCGCCACCCAGCTGGGTCGTACCGTAAAGATCCTTGCCCAACTGGATGACCGGACCATAGGGCTCCATGCCGTCCGGGCCAGCAAATGACACGATGGTGGTGATGACACCGGCGGGCGAAACCTTGAACACGGTGCCTTTTCCATTGGCCCCACCGCCAGTGGTGGTGCCGTAGAAATTGCCATCGGACAGGCGCGTCAGGCGCGTGTCCGGACCCTCTCCATTCGCGCCAGTGAAGGAAGACAGCACCTTGATCTGCCCGGCAGTCACCTTGTAAATGCAACCCTTGCCCGCCGAGCCGCCCCACATTGCCGCACCGTATAACGAGCCGTCTGGCTCGACGCTGAGCGTGGTGTAGTGATCGCCATCTCCGCCGGCGAAGTTGAAAGAGGCGATCGTGGTGATGGCTCCCGCCGTGGTCGCACGAAAGATGATCCCCTGGTTGGCGCTGCCGCCTTTCAGTGTCGTGCCGTAAAGAGAACCATCCGGCCCGATGACCAGTTGCGCGGGCTTGCTGCCCTTGACGCCGCCAAAAGTGGCCAATGACGTCAGCGTGCCTGAAGGCGACAGCCGGAACAGCGTGCCCGCGTTGGATGCCCCACCGGCCACCGTGGTGCCGTAGAAATTGCCGTCGCGGTGCATCACCAGCGCGGACGTCGGCAGCGCTCCGTTGCTCCCCGTAAAGGCAGCAAGGGTTGTGAATGATCCCGCCGGTGTAACCCGGTAGGCGATGCCCATCTGACTCGGGCCACCTCGCACCGCGATGCCATAGAAGTTTCCGTCGCGACCGGCCACGACGCCGGGAACCGGCTGCGCGGCAGTACGTCCGTCGAATTTGTACAGCGTGGTCAGAACTCCGCCGCTGGTTGCCTTGAAGACCGTGCCGGCGCCACTGAAAGGCTGTGCCCCGCCACCCGTTCCTCCACCGGAAGTCGTCCCGTACAGACTGCCGTCGGCCCCGGCTACCAGCGCGCCGACGGGCGCACTTCCATTGGCGCCATCGAAGGACAGCACCGTCGACAGCGTTGCCGCCGGCACCAGGGCTGCCCACATCAGACCCGCCAAGGTGCAGCCGATGCCGTGAGTGATCATTCGTGCGCGCATTTTGAACCTCCCTGCGGTGCGACGTGCAGCTGCGCGCTCAGCGCGGCTTGCGAGCCCGAATCACGAACTGATCTGTCTTGCCCCTGACCGCCGGGTCGAAGACGTTCTTCGTGTGGTCATCACCCGGATGCTTCAGCAAAGGCGATTCCGCCTCGATGACGAACCCGGCCTTCGTGATGGCATCGCGGGCTTGCTGCGGCAGTAGCCGGTGCAGGGATTTGTTGTCCTGGCCGACCACACCCACATGGTCGATCACACCGAGCACTCCGCCCGGCTTCAGCGCCCCGTAGATGGTTCGCAGGAATCCGACGGCAGCGGCTTCCCCGCCCGGCTGGTCCGCGTATCCATTGAACACATCGTGCAGGTTCAGCGCCGTGACCACGGCGTCTGCCTTGGCGGCAATGCCCGCGTCCGCAAGCTGCACGTGCACGGCCTCGGCATTGCCCAGCCGCGCGAGCAGTGCCTTCTCGGCATCGGCCTGCACGAGGAAAGCCGGATTCTGCGAGTACACCTTGCCGGTGGGCCCGACCGCGGCCGACAGCACCTCGGTAAACCAGCCGCCGGCGGCCACCATGTCGAGCACAGTGTCGCCGGTCTTGATGCCGAAGAACTGCACCGACTCGATGGGCTTGCGGTCGGCATCCCGTGCTTTGTTCTCGGCGGGACGACTCGGCGCGGCCAGCGCGGCACGCATCCGCGTAAGCTGCGCGTCTTGTGCGGCATGCGCAACTTGCACGAACAGCCCGACGACAACCAGCCATGAAATCTTTCGCAGATGTCCGATGGATCTCATATCGACGACTCCTTGCGGGTTGGCCGCAGCATCATGTTCCCGACTCCCATTGCTGCCAAGATGCGATAATGCCGCCCCGGATCTTCGGAGCGTATCCCCATGTCCAAAGCCTACTGGATTTCCTGCTACCGCCAGGTTTCCGACCCTGACAAGCTCGTTGCTTACGCAAAACTGGCGGGACCCGCCATCGAAGGCGGCGGTGGACGTATCCTGGCGCGATCGGTCGCGGCCAAGGCCTACGAAGACGGCAAGCTGGATCGCACCGTGCTCATCGAATTCGATTCGGTGGAGCAGGCCATTGCCGTTCATGACAGCGCCGCTTATCAGCTTGCGCTTGCAGCATTGGCAGATGGGGCCGTGCGCGACATGCGCATTGTGCCGGGCCTCTGAGCTTCAGCACCAAGCCACTCGGTCGCGCCCCCCGGTCTTGGCCTCATACATCGCCCGGTCCGCGGCCGCCACCAATTGCTCCGGCGACGCTTCCGCCGACGGCACCAGCGCCGCAACCCCCACACTGATCGTCACATGCGGTGCCAACGGCGAAGCCGGATGCGCGAACGCCGCCTCCGCCACTGCGCGCCGCAGCGCCTCGCCCTGGATGATCGCCTCATCCAGAGTGCGTCCGGGCAGCAGCAGGACGAACTCCTCGCCGCCATAGCGTGCGACCAGGTCGTGTTCGTGCACCGCGAAGCACTCGCAGACGCGCGCCAGCCAGCGCAGGCATTCGTCGCCACGCAGATGTCCGGCGGAATCGTTGAGTGCCTTGAAGAAGTCGGCATCGGCCAGCAGCAGTGCCAGTGGCGCGCGGTCACGCCCCTGACGCGCCCAGGCCTCTGCCAGGCGGGCGTCGAACCGGCGACGATTGGCAATGCCGGTCAGGGCGTCGCGCGTGGACAGCCGCTGCAGTTTGCGATTGGCCTCGGTGAGCTCATCGGCCATGCGCGCGAAGTGGATGGCACCGGCGACCAGATCGGCCACCGCATCGAACACCGCGCAGGCCTCGGGGCCGAAGAAATCGGTGCGGGCGCTCTCCAGATTGAGCACGCCATGCAGGCGCCGGCCGTGCCGGATCGGAACCAGATATTCCGAACGCGCGGTGGCATTGCCCGGCACGTAATCAGGATCGACTGAGATATCGGGAATCAGGTGCGGTCGCCCCAATTGCACGCAGCGCCCGGCCGCGCCCACCGTGACCGGCCACTTGCCCGCCACCGCAAGCGGCGATTGGGTGAATTCGCCGGCGTAGACCTCCTGGACGAAGTGGGTGTTGTCATCGTCGAGCAGCAGCACGCTGACGATCTCGACCGGCAACTCCGCCACCAGGCAATCGCAGATGCCCTGCATCAGGGAATCCAGACTGGCCCCCTGCAAAGCCTCGCGCGAGATCCGGATCAGAATGTGGGTGAGAGTGGCCTGCCGCGCGGGCGCATCCTGCACATCCCAAGGCACAAAGTTGGGCTCGATCACCTGATGGCCCAAGGCGTCTGCAAACATGGTCTTCCCTGACATGGCGGCAGTCTAACCCGGTCGATGCAGATTTCATCGTTGCGTGGGCGGTATTCGCTCCCAGGCGCTGCGGCGCGCCTGAATATGTTCAAGCCCTGTTCGGATGATTGCGATTTGCAACCACGTGCATCCATTCGCCTTTCCCCCGGCATCTAGGGCTACATAGTCGATGCAGACTGGAGGATGAACATGGACCACGGACATCTGGATATCGCCGGCGCCGCTTTCTGGATCTTCATCGCAGTAGTGGTGGCGGCGTCGTCCTGGGAGAAAGCGCGCCGCAACGCCGAGAAGCACGAGACGCTGCGGCGCATCATCGAGAAGACCGGTGTAGTCGACGAGACAAGGCTGAAGGAACTCTTCGCCCCGCCGCCCAGTTCCGAGTGGTGGAAATCCACCCCGAGCCCTCCCGGCAGCGGTTACCGCGCCCTGCGTATCCTCGGCACGATCGTTATGGGCTTTGGCGGTGCGCTGGCAATCCTTGCGCTACTCATACGCCAGTTCGGTCCGTCACGCTCTCAACCCGGCTCGACTATTGCCCTGTCCATGTCCTTCGCCATTGCTTTCCTGGGCTTGGCGATTTTCCTGGCATCCCGGTACGCGTCATTACCGCCCGGTCAGGGGAACGGACGAGACAGGTAGGTGACCAGCCGCCTCGCGGTCGCCGATCTCAAACAGGCGCCCGACCTTCTGGTGATCGCACTGGCCTGCGCCGGTGATGACAGCGCCTTTGCCGAGGTGCTGCGCCGCCGGCAGGCCCGCGTGCGCAAATTCATGTATCACCTGTGCCGGCATACCGCGCAGGGGGATGACCTGGCCCAGCAGGTTTTTCTCACTGCCTGGCAGTCGCTGAAGCAGCTGCGCAGCGCCGCGGCATTCGACGGCTGGCTCAGACGCATCATGGTCACCACCTGGCTGGCCGAGGCACGTCGGGGCAAGATCAGCACCACCAGCGAAATCGATCCGGCGGACGTTGCCGTACACCGTGACTCCACGGCGACGCGCATGGACCTGGACACCGCGCTTTCCACGCTGCCGCCCGACATGCGCCTTTGCGTCGTGCTCGCCTACAGCGACGGCCTGTCGCATCCTGAAATCGTATCTCTCACGGAGATGCCCCTCGGCACCGTGAAATCCCATATTTCGCGCGGCGCAGCACGATTGCGCGAGATCCTCGCTGACTATGGAGACCCGCCATGAGCGATCCGGAACAGCTTGATCCCCTGCTGACGGCTCATTTCGAGCGCGAGCAACCACACATTCCCGCGGATGCCTTCGTGGCCGCCGCCATGCACCGCATCCGCTTCCAGCGGCGGCTCGCGACACGCATCCAGACCGCGCTGCGTATTGCGGTATTGCTGGCTGCAGTGATCGCGTCACCCTGGCTGATCGCAGGCGCGACGCGATTCAATGCGCTGCTCACTTCCTCGCTCCGCTGGATTGGCGGACTTCCTGGCGCGTGGATGCTGGCCGCGCTGGCGGCGGTCCTGGTGCTGGCCATGCGCGCGCGCAGTCGTTAGTCGCCAACCTGTGTGGTCCGTCATCGGGATCGATCGTCACGCGCGAGCCGGACAACCACCCGCGTCTGCGCGACCGGAACCGTCGACCTGCGAGCCGTTCGAGCCGCGCTCAGGCATCTGACCGTCAGTTCTACGCCGGCGGCGTCCATCGTGCCTAGATAGGACGGAATGCCCAGGCGCGCCTGCGTGTCCCTGTCGCCCTCGCTGAAGGTAGCCGCGTAGCGGCCTGGGGTATGCGTGTGGTAGATGCCAGCCAGCACCACGTTTCCGTGGCTGGATCCGACCACGTATTCCAGGCGGTTGGGCTCGTTGGTGGTCACGGGGCTGGAATGAACGAAGCAGCCAGCCTCCCGCTTGAATATCGCCCCGCCATATTCCACCCGCCTGCTCTTCAAGACGGCTGCAACGAGACCAGCCACTGCCGCATCCTCAACCGAACGGTGACAGAGCGCGCCCGGGCCCGCGATCGCCGCGGGATGAAGCGCGGGATGCACGCAACCCGAGAAAAGGGCTGGCGCGCAGAACGAGCACATCAGCGTCCATACGCCAACGCCTGCGCGCAACAGGCACCGCGGACTTCTTCCCATGTGTCATTGATAGCGGCGCAGTGCCATTCCGGGCCAGTGGCATCTTTGACTTCTTTCATGCCATTCTCGCCACATGCCAACGCGGGTGTCGCTGATCGTTCTGGACGATGTGCTTGAATCGGCCTTCGGCGTAACCACAGACCTGCTCGAAGCCGCGAACCGCATTGTCGCCGCCCGTTCGGGCCAGCCTCCATTTGCGATGAAGGTCGTCGGCGCAGCGAGGCGCGTGCGAACGAGCGGAGGCCGAAACCTCGCCGTCGACACGATTTTCACCAGAGCTCCGCGCAGCGACGTGGTCGTGTTGATGGGCATGAACGTACCGCTGCGGGATGAACTCGAGGCCGCGCTGGCGCGGCCCGACGTCAAGGCTGCGCGGGACTTCGTGGCCAATCAGGCGCGGCTCGGCGCGCTGGTTTGCGCGTCGTGCTCGGGGACATTTGTGGTGGCCGAATCGGGGCTGCTCGACGGTCGGGAGGCAACGACGTCATGGTGGCTGGCATCGGTATTCCGCCAGCGCTATCCACGTGTCGAGCTGCGCGATCATGCCGTGGTCGTTTCTGGCGGGCGCAGCGTCGTAACCGCGGGCGCCGCGCTGTCACAGATCGATCTCATGCTGTGGCTGGTACGCAAGGTATGTGGTCCGGAAGTCGCGAACCTGTGCGCCCGGTATCTGGTCGCGGGCGAACGGCCCAGCCAGGCCCGTTATGCACTGCTCAGCCACGTCGCGCATGAGAGTGAAGAGGTGTTGCTGGCCGAGCGGTTCGCACGACGCAACCTGCATCGCAACATCGCAATCGGCGAGCTGGCCCGGGCTGCACG
>Ga0164241_10006033_pt1 | contig 11135 bp, 6 predicted proteins | sample OricomyardsoilBY_FD_108780 | JGI IMG/M metagenome (GOLD analysis project Ga0164241, IMG submission 108780) | Backyard soil microbial communities from Emeryville, California, USA - Original compost - Back yard soil (BY) | ecosystem: Environmental > Terrestrial > Soil > Unclassified | place: USA... | reverse complement strand
GGCCACCAGGTCGTCGGCGTGGACATTGAACGAGCCAAGCTCGACCTGATCCGCGCCGGCAACACGCCGGTGGTCGAGGAGGGCATGGTCGAACTGATGGCGCAGGTCGCCGGCAGCGGGCGCGTGTCGGTGACCACCGACGCCGCCGTCGCCGTGCGCGACAGCGAGCTGTCGCTGGTGTGCGTGGGCACGCCGTCGGCGGCCAACGGCAGCCAGGACCAGGGCGCGATCCTGCGGCTGGCCGAGGACATCGGCCGCGCGCTGGCCGACAAGCAGCAGCCGCACGTGGTGGTATTCCGCTCCACGCTGGTGCCTGGCACCGTCGAGGACGTGCTGCGGCCGATCGTCGAGAAGGCCTCGGGCAAGCGCGACGGCGTCGACTTCCACCTGTGCTTCCAGCCCGAATTCCTGCGCGAAGGCTCGTCGATCCGCGACTACGACTCGCCGCCGTTCACCATCGTCGGCGCCAACCACGACCACCCGGTGCAGGCCCTGCGCGGCCTGTTCGGCCACCTGCCGTGCAAGTTCATCCGCACCTCTGTGCGCTCGGCCGAGATGATGAAGTACTGCTGTAACAACTTCCATGCGCTGAAGATCACCTTCGCCAACGAGACCGCGCGGCTGTGCGACGCGCTCGGCGTCGACGCCTTCGAGGTCATGGACCTGGTGTGCCAGGACACGCAGCTGAACATCTCGCGCGCCTACCTGCGCCCCGGCTTCGCTTTCGGCGGCTCGTGCCTGCCGAAGGATCTGCGCGCCACCAGCCATCTGGCCAAGATCAACGACGTCGACATCCCGATGCTGTCGAGCATCCTGCCGTCGAACCACGGCCATCTCGATCTGGCGGTGCGCAAGCTGCTGGCCAGCGGCAAGCGCAGGTTCGGCTTCATCGGCCTGTCGTTCAAGTCCGGCACCGACGACCTGCGCGAAAGCCCCCTGGTCAGCGTCGCCGAGCAGTTGATCGGCAAGGGCATGCAGCTGTCGATCTACGACCCCGAGGTGCACCTGGCCCAGCTGCTCGGCGCCAATCGGCGCTATGTCGACCAGCACCTGCCGCACATCGGGAAACTGCTGCGCGCCGACATCGTGGACGTCATCCGCGACGCCGAAGTGCTGGTCGTCGGCATGGCCACGCCGACGGTGCTGCAGGCGCTGGCCGAGCACGCCCGCGCGGACCAGTCGCTGCTCGATCTGGTGCACCTGCCCGACCGCAGCGCGATCGCGGCGGACGTCGAGGGACTCTGTTGGTGAATCGCGCCAATCCCTCTAACGCCCGCCCACCGAACTGGGCCGGGTGCGGCTACTCCTTCACCTACGAGCGACTGGCATCCGCGCGCTGGCTATCGCCGCTGTCACGCGGCCTGACGCAGCGCGACGCGATGGCGCAGCGTGTGCAGTGACACCGCATCTGCACACCACCTCGCCGGAGCAGCGTCAGTTTGCGGCCTTGCGCCAAAGGTGCGTGAATCCAGTCATCGCACACGCTGTGTTCGGCTCGGGCGTGCCGAGGCTGGTGTTGCGGGCGACACGCGCTCGACGCATCGAAGGGTTCGCCCGTGGGCGCTGATTGGCCGCGCGTGTGTATCGTCGGACCGCTGCCGCCGCCGGCGGGCGGCATGGCCAATCAGTGCGAGCAACTGGTTCGGCTGTTGCGCAACGAAGGCGCCGACGTCGAACTGGTCCGTACCAACGCGCCGTTTCGGCCCGCCTGGGTTGGCAGGCTGCCGTGGGCGCGTGCGGGGTGGCGCCTGGCGCCCTACCTGGTGGCCCTTTGGTGCGGCATCGGTCGCTCCCAGGTGCTGCATGTGTTTGCCAACTCGGGCTGGGCCTGGCATCTGCTGGCTGCGCCGGCCCTGGCAGTCGCGCGGCTGCGCGGTGTGCCGGCCATTGTCAACTATCGGGGCGGCCTTGCCGACGAGTTCCTGGCCTCGGCGCCGCGGCACGTGCGGCGCGCGCTGGCCGGCGCCACGCTGCGCGTCACGCCATCGGATTTTCTGCTGCGCGTGTTCGCCAGGCACGGGCTGCAGGCCGAGGTCATCCCCAACATCATCGATCTGTCGCGCTTTACGGCGCGGCCGTTGCGCGCAGCCGCAGCGGCGCCGCATCTCATCGTCACGCGCAATCTGGAGGCCATCTACGACATCGCAACCGCCATCAAGGCGTTCGCGCTGGTGCGCGAGCGAAAGCCGCAGGCTCGAATGACCGTGGCCGGCACCGGCCCGCAGCGCGCGGCATTGCAGGCCTTGGCAGTCGATCTCGGAGTAGCCGGCGGCGTGCACTTTGCAGGGCGGATCGACAATGCCGATATTGCCGCGTTGTATGCAAGCGCCGATATCGTGCTCAATCCCAGCACGGCCGACAACATGCCCATCTCGATTCTCGAAGCGTTGGCTTCGGGCGTGCCTGTCGTGAGCACCCGTGTCGGCGGCATTCCCGATCTGGTCAGCGATGAGCAAACGGCCATGCTGGTCGCGGTGGGCGATGCTGCTGGCATGGCCGATGCCGCGTTGCGCATTTTGAACGACCGTGCGCTGGCGCAGCGCCTCCACGACGCCGGCCGCGACAGTGTAATGCGCTACGCTTGGCCGACCGTGCGGGCGAAGTGGCAGTGTGCCTACAGACAAGCCGTCCTCTTGGGGACCGGATGCCTGTCGTCCGGATCGTCAGTGAGCGAGGTGAACGAATGACCGCATTGGCCGAGCGGCTGCTGCAGCGCTTCTACCGGGATACACCACATCCGTATCGCTTGTTCGAGAACAAGGTGGACCAGCTCGTGGCCGGCGGCGCGCGTGTATTGCTGGACGCGGGCTGCGGTCGCACGGTGCCCGTGCTGCGAAAGTACTTGGGCCGTGTCGATCGCTTGATCGGCGTCGAGCTGGTGGACTTCACCGAGGTGCCGGGCGGCATCGAAACCTACAACGCCGACCTGGCTGCGCTGCCGTTGGCCGACGCGTCGGTGGACCTGATCATGTCGCGCAGCGTGTTCGAACACTTGGCTGATCCCGAGTCGGTGTACCGCGAGTTTTCACGCGTGCTGAAGCCAGGCGGTCGCCTGGTCTTCCTCACGGCCAACATGTGGGACTACGGCACGCTGGTGGCGCGCCTGGTGCCAAACCGTCTGCATGGCCGCGTCGTCAAGGCAGTGGAGGGGCGCGAGGAAGAAGACACCTTCCCGACGGCTTACAAGACCAACACCCGGCGCGATGTGAATCGACTCGCGGCAGGCGCTGGCCTGACCGTCGAGCATTTCGACTATCTTGGTCAGTACCCGAACTACCTGATGTTCAACGGCCTGCTGTTCGCCATCGGGACGGCGTACGACAAGCTGATCAGCCGCTTCGAAAGCCTGCGCATTCTTCGCGGCTGGATTCTGGTCACGTTGATCAAGCCTGCATCCGCTAACGGCTGAGCGCTGCGAAATGTCTGGCCTGTATACGCGCTTTGCAAGCGGCGTGCTGTTTCCGCTGCACGAGCGCCTGAAGCACCACGACAGCGTGGCGATTCGGCGGCGCCTGGAGCGCAGTCAATGGGACACGCCTGCACGGATACTCGGCGAGCAAGCCAATCGACTGCGCGGCTTTCTCGTCGAGGTCGGGCAACGGGTTCCGTACTATCGCGAGTTGTTCAGGCAGCACGGTTTCGACCCCGCAGCCATCCAGTCGGTGCAGGATCTGCGGGTGCTGCCGTTGCTGGACAAGGCGGCGATCCGCGAGCACGGAGCACGCATGCGCGCCGACGGGCATGGACCCTTGTCGCGAACCAATACCGGCGGCTCGTCGGGTCAGCCCCTGGTGTTCTACGTCGGGCTCGGACGCAAGAGCCATGACGTGGCCGCGAAGTGGCGCGCCACCCGCTGGTGGGGGGTGGACATCGGCGACACCGAAGCCGTCATCTGGGGTTCGCCGATCGAGCACGGTGCACAGGACCGCTTGAAGGCGTGGCGCGACGGCCTGTTCCGCAGCACGCTGCTGCCGGCGTTCGAGATGTCCGATGCGCGTCTGGATGAATTCGTGCAGTGGCTGCGCCGGCACCGGCCGCGCATGCTGTTCGGCTATCCGTCGGCGCTGCACTACATCGCCCGGCACGCCGAGCGTCGTGGGGTGCGGCTTGACAATCTGGGTGTGCGGGTGGCTTTCGTCACCAGCGAGCGGCTGTACGACGACCAGCGTTCGGCCATCGCGAAAGCGTTCGCCTGTCGCGTCGCCAACGGCTACGGCGGGCGCGACGCCGGCTTCATCGCGCACGAGTGCCCGCACGGCGGCATGCACATCAGCGCCGAGGATCTGGTCGTCGAAACCGTCGATGCCGAAGGCCGCACGGTGGCTGCCGGTACGCCGGGCGAGATCGTCGTGACCCACTTGGCTACAGCCGACTTCCCCTTCGTACGCTATCGCACCGGCGATGTCGGGGTGCTCGACGGCGGCGTCTGCCCATGTGGGCGCGGTCTGCCGCTATTGCGCCAGCTTCAAGGCCGCACCACCGACTTTGTGGTCGCGGCCGACGGCACCGTAATGCACGGTCTGGCGCTGATCTACGTCATCCGCGACCTGCCGGGCATCGAGAGTTTCAAGGTGACGCAACAGACGCGCACGCTGACGCGAGTCGAGCTGGTGCCCGACCAGCTGTTCGACCCGGCCTCGATCCCGCGGATCGTGGCGGGTTTTCGCCAGCGGCTGGGTGCCGAAGTCGACATTCGGGTCGAAACCGTATCGGCCATCGCCCCGGAGAAGTCGGGCAAGTACCGGTACATCGTGAGCCATGCGCTCGGCGCCAGCTGATGAGGATGCGCCGTGCGTGACAGCGTGATATTTGCCGTCGTGGCGGTGCTGCTCATCGCCACTTTTCGCTATCCGGTGGTCGGGGCCTATACCTGGGCCTGGCTCAGCTTGATGAATCCGCACAAGCTGACCTACGGCCTGGCGTTCGATTTTCCGTTCGCCCAGGTCTGTGCGCTGGTGACCATACTGGCCTTGTTGTTCTCAGGCAAACGTCAGTCGATTCCGATCAACAGCCTCACCGTCGTCTACCTGTTGCTGCTGCTGTGGATCACCGTTACCAGTTTCTTTGCGATCGCATCGCCGGCGGATGTGTTTTCGCGCTGGGTCTTCGTGATGAAGATCCAGTTCATGATGTTCGTGACGATCATGCTCATCACCGGACCCAAGCAACTTCGCACGCTGATATGGGTCGTGACCTTCTCGGTTGCCTTCTACGGCATCAAAGGGGGAATTTTTACGGTGCTTACCGGCGGCAGCCAGCGCGTATGGGGCCCCCCAGGCGGCATGATCGAAGAGAACAACGCGCTGGCCGTATGTCTGGTAATGCTCGTGCCGATGCTGTATTTCCTGTGGCAAACCGAGGTGCGCAGGTGGGTGCGCTATGTGCTGGTGTTCTGCATCGTCGCGATCACGTTTTCGATCCTGGGCAGCCAATCGCGCGGTGCGCTGCTGGCGCTATCGGCGATGGCGTTCTTCCTCGGGCTGAAGGGCAAGCATCCCGTTCGCACCAGTTTGATCCTGGCGCTACTGATGGTCACTGCGATATCGTTCATGCCCGACACTTGGACGTCCCGGATGGAGACGATGGAAAGCTATACGACAGACGACTCGGCGATGTCGAGAATCTGGAGTTGGCACACGATGTGGAATGCGGCGGTTGACCGGCCCCTCGTCGGCGCCGGCCTGCAGGCCGACAATCCGACGGTCTTCGCACGCTATGCGCCGCAAGGCGGTGAGTTCGCCGTCTTCGCCGGCCGCGTCTATGTCGCCCATAGCATTTATCTGCAGATGCTCGGCGAACAGGGTTTCGTTGGTCTGGGGCTGTTCCTGCTGCTGGGTCTGCTGACCTGGCGAATGGCCGGCCGCCTTGCGCGCAGGACGAAGGACGATGCCGAGTTTGGTGGGTGGATGCCGCTGCTGATGCGCATGGTTCAGGTCAGCCTGATCGGCTACGGCGTGGGGGGTGCCTTTTTGAGCCTGGCCTATTTCGACGTCCCCTACTATTTCGTCGCCTTCGTTGTGCTTTGCGACGCTATGGTGCGCGCACGGCTGCGCAGCGTGGCTGCCGCCGATGCTGGCGCGTCGCGCAAGCTCGGCGATGGCCCGCTGATCGGGACGCCGCATTCGAGCGTCGCCAAATGAGATCCGGCCGCTTCGGCTCGCTGCATGCAGCCCGCTGGTTGATGGCCGCAAGCGCGGCCGTGGCCTCCGAGCGCCTTTCGGTGCTGATCTTCCATCGGGTCCTGCCGGAACCTGACCCGCTGCTGCCCGGCGAAATGCACGCCGCGCGCTTCGACGTGCTGATGAGCCACGTGGCACACAGCTTTCAGGTGTTGACGCTGGGCGAAGCGCTGATCGCACGCGACGCCGGCCGATTGCCGGCGCGCGCGCTGGCGATCACGTTCGACGATGGCTATGCCGACAACGCCGAAATTGCGCTGCCGATCCTGCAGCGACATGGCTTGAAGGCCACATTCTTCATCGCTACCGGCTTCCTCGACGGCGGTCGCATGTTCAACGACAGTGTGATCGAAATTTTTCGTCGTACTGCCGTCCAGCACATCGATCTGGCCGAATTCGGCCTGGGCATTCTGCCGCTGGCGACGTTGCAGCAGCGCAGTGCGGCAGTGGACGCCACGTTGCGAGCGATCAAATACCTCGACTTACCGGATCGCGACGCCGCGGTCGCCCGAGTGCACGAGCTTGCCGATCATCCGGCGTTGCCGAACGGCCTGATGATGCGTTCGGAGCAGGTCCGGCAGCTGAGTCTGGCCGGCATGGAGATCGGTGGGCACACCGTGCGGCATCCGATCCTGCGTGTCTTGCCCGACGCACTGGCCGAGGCGGAGATCGCGGATGGACGCGCCGCCTTGCAAGCGCTTACCGGCTCGCCGGTCGACGTGTTCGCCTATCCGAACGGACTTCCCGGCCAGGACTACGACGAGCGGCATGTCGCGATGGTGCGCCGGCTGGGCTTTCGCGGTGCAGTCAGCACCGTGACAGGCACGGCGACCAACGGCTGCGATGCATTTCAATTGCCTCGATTCACACCCTGGGATCGCACGCCTGGCCGGTGGATGGGGCGCTTGGCGCTCGAGCGAATAAGAGCCAGAGCGTAGGAACGGGAAATTGGCAACAAACACCAGCGGTTCGTTTTGGTATTGCCCGGCCCGGGCGACGACAATCCGGAATGCGGCAATTGCGCAGCCCGAGACGGCGCAATGAGGCATTCGCTACCCGTTGCACTCGATCGAGCCCCATTCCGGCGCAGCCGACGCTCGACGCCTTTTCGGAGATCGCCTGAAGCCATGAGTTTGCTTGCGGGCCTGAAAAGAAGCGCGCTCATCGTCGGAATGCTGTGTGCGCATGGTCAAGCGGCCGCACAGCTTGAAAACATCACGATGGGCGAGTTGGCGCTGACGCCGCCGTATTGCATGGACGTGCAGGCCATTCCGGTCACCGGATGGTCGAAGACCTCGCCTTCGCCGCGCGCCGCACACTGGATTGCCCTGATGGGCGAGTCGTTCTGGGCCATGCACCACATGTGTTGGGCGCTGATCGGTCTGCACCGTGCCAATCTGGCCGGCACGTCCGCGCACGCGCGAACGTACTTGATCAGTAATGCGGTATCCGACTTTGGATTCGTACTCAAGAACTCGCCCGAAGACTTCGTGCTGCGCCCCGAGGTCTTCTATCGCAGGGCCAAGGCGGAAGTGCTGCTCGGCGACTATGGGGCTGCCATCGACGACTTCTCCAGATCCCGCAAGCTCAAGCCTGACTATTGGCCGTCATACGTCGGCGAGGCCGATGTGCTCATCAAGGCAGGGCAGAGAAGGGAAGCACAGCAGTTGCTGAGGGAAGGTCTGAAGCTGCTGCCTGACGAGCCCAATCTGGTGGCCGCACTGAAGCGGGCAAACGGCAAGTAGGCGCAACACCCCGGCCGAAACGCCGCCGTCGAGCGAAGTCGAGTCGCATGGTCTGCGAGTCCGAACAGCGGCAGCGTCTCTAGCGTGCCCGCCTCACCCGTCCCGATGCGCGTCGGCCAGCAGACCCGCCACACGCTGCTGCGGGTTGACGCCGATCTCGGCCAGCAGTTGCAGATACTCGGCCAGCAAGTCGGCAGCTGTCTGCGCGGCGCAGCGTCGTTTGTCATAGACGAGGCTGATCGCCAGCGTCGGCTCCACGGTGGCGAACAATGTGAATGCGAACAAGGGCTGGGTGAAGTAGTCGACGTTGCCGATTTCCAGCGAAGCCGGACGGCAGGCGGACAGATCGCTGCCCACATAGTTGCCGACGACGACGATCGTGTCGAACATCGGCCGCTTGTCCGCCGGCACGTCGCTGCATTGCTGAATCATCGCCAGCGGCGTGTGCTCGTGTTCGCGCATCTCGGCCATCTGCAATTGCAGCAGCCGCAGCCATGCGGCGACCGTGGCTTCGCTCGGCACCCGGGTGCGCAACGGCTGCGTGACCGCCACCAGCCCGCACACGGACTCGACGCCGGCCATTGCGCACTGGCGCCCCGATGCGATGCTGCCGAACAGCACGTCGCGGCTTCGGGTGTGGCGATGCAGCAGCAATGCCCAGGTGCCGTGCAGCAAGGTGCTCAGCGTCAGGCCGTGCTGCCGGGCCACCTGCTGCAACGGCTGCATTTGCGCCGCTGTCAGCTGCGAGCGCTGCCAGCCATGCAGGATTTCGGTGCTCGACGGCGGCGTTACCGCAGGCGAGGTGTCGGTGATGGTCACCGGCGTCGTGAAACCGGCAAGCTCGTTGCGCCAAAAGGCCTCAGCGGGTTGGGGGTCCTGCGCTTCGGACCACAGCACGAAGTCGCGATATGGGGTGCCGGTGGCGGTGACGGGTTGGCGGCCCTCGCGAATCGCGTCGTAAGCCCTGAACACGGCCGTCAGCACCAGCGGCTCGGCCCAGCCATCGAGGATCAGGTGGTGGTATGACCACAACACCCGCCAACGGCGTGCTTCCAGGCGCACCAGCGTGATCCGGCACAGCGGCGGCTTCTTCAGGTCGAAGCCCTTGGCACGGTCGTCGGCCACCAGCGACGCCAATCGCTGCTGCTGGCGCTCGGGGGCGAGTTCGCTCAGGTCCAGCAGCGAAGGCGACAGTGCGGCGGTTTGCAGCACCGCCTGCAGCGGGTACGGCGCCCCGCGGCGGATGATCGCCGTGCGCAGGCTGCCGAAAACCCGCACCACATGTTGCCAAGCGGCCTCGAAGGCGACAGTGTCGAGGTCTCCGGTGAGGTCGAAAGAGATTTGCTCGACGTAGGCCCCCGATGTCTTCGGCGCCAGCAGCGATTGGAAATAGATGCCGCGCTGGGTGGCGCCGAGCGGATACACATCCTCGAGTTCGGGAAACAGCGGTGCCAGCGCTTCGCGCCAGCGCGCCACGTCCCACGACCGCTCGACCGCCGCCAACCGCGCGGCGTCGTCTCCGGCAGCGGCCGTCGAACCGGCCGCGCCGAGTTGCGCCGCCAGCTCGGACACGGTGGGGTGGAGAAAGAGGTCTTTCGGTGCGACGCGCCAGCCAAGCTGTCGCAGCGCGGCGACGACATGTATGGTCAGGATCGAATCGCCGCCGCATTCGAAGAAGTTGTCGAGGACCCCCACCTTGTCCAGGCCCAGCACGCGCGCCCAGATCCCGGCCAGCGTCGACTCCAGTTCGCCGCGCGGCGCGACGTATGACTCGGCGTCGCCGCCGCCCGGTGCTTGCATCCGTGCCAGCGCGCGGTGGTCGACCTTGCCCAGCGGCGTCAGCGGCAGCGCGCGCAGCGGCACCAGCGCCGCCGGCACCATGTGCTCGGCCAGCTTGCCCTTGAGGAACTGACGCAATGCGGCCGCCGTGACCGATGCATCCGCTCGGGCCACGTAGTGGCCCACCAGGCGGCGGTTGCCGACGGCGTCTTCCACGGCCACCACGGCGGCTGCCTGCACCGCCGGGTGCTGCGTCAGCACCTGCTCGATTTCGCCCGGCTCGATGCGGAAGCCGCGCACCTTGACCTGCTGGTCGATCCGGCCCAGGAACTCGATCGTGCCGTCGCTCAGCCAACGCCCCAGGTCGCCGGTGCGGTACATCGGGCCGCTCGCCACATCCGCAAACGGACACGGCACGAAGGCCGCCTGGGTCTTCTCGGGCTGCTGCCAGTAGCCTTCGCCGACCGCGACGCCGGCTATGCAGATTTCGCCCGGCACACCGACCGGCAGCGCCTGCAGTTCGCGGTCGAGCACGAAGATGCGCACGTTGGGCAGCGGCGCGCCGATCGGCGTGACCGCAAAGCGCTGGCCGATCGGCTGGCGCAGCACCAGCAGCGTCACGTCGTCGGAGGTTTCGGTCGGGCCGTAGGTGTTGGCGATCGGAATGCGTGGGAACATTGCCAGCCAGCGATCCACCAGTTCACCCGGCAGCGCTTCACCGGTGCACATCATGCAAGCCAGGTCGGGCAAGCTGCGCTGCGCCTCGGGCAGCGCAGCCAGGTGGTCGATCAGTGCGCGCAGCACCACCGGTACCGGCTCGGCCACGTTCACCCGATGCATGCGCATCAATTCCAGCAGCAGCGCCGGGTCGACGACGGCGTCATAGTCCGCAACCACCGTTGCGCCGCCGTACAGCAGCGGCGCCATGAACTGCCACACCGAAATGTCGGACGACGAAGCGGCCGTCTGCAGGAAGTTGAAGGCCGTCTTCATGCCGATGCCTTCGAGCTCACCGAAGAGGTGGTTCAGCGCCCCGTCGTGCCTGCAGATCGCGCCCTTGGGCCGGCCCGTGGAGCCCGAGGTGTAGATCATGTACGCGCGATCGGTGCCGACGAGCCCGAGACCCGGGTCGTGCGCCGGCGCGTTCGCCAGTTGTCCGGGTTGTATCGCTGCCACGCGATCCTCCCAGCCCTGGCCTTCGAGTTCGCCGTGCAGCGACAGCACCACGCGCAAAGTGCGGCACTCGGTGACGACCGCCGCGTAGTCGCCGCACAGCGCGGCGTCGGACACCAGGAACGCCGCCTCGCTGTCGTGCAGCATGTAGCCGATGCGCTCGCGCGGATAGGTCGGATCCAGCGGCACATAGGCGCCCCCGGCCTTGAACACGCCCAGCATCGCCACCGCGAACTCGCACCCGCGTTGCAGCAGGATG
>Ga0164241_10006032_pt1 | contig 11139 bp, 11 predicted proteins | sample OricomyardsoilBY_FD_108780 | JGI IMG/M metagenome (GOLD analysis project Ga0164241, IMG submission 108780) | Backyard soil microbial communities from Emeryville, California, USA - Original compost - Back yard soil (BY) | ecosystem: Environmental > Terrestrial > Soil > Unclassified | place: USA... | reverse complement strand
TTTGGTGACTTCCATCTCAAGGCCACAAGTCCGGCCATCGACGCCGGCTCCAGCGCCGTGGCCAGCCTGGTCAAGGATGACTTCGATGCCGCCAACTCCACCCGCAGCCAGACCCTGCGGCCGAGCGGACGTGCATACGATATTGGCCCTCTGGAGCGATAGAGGACGGTACGCATAAAGCTGATGAGACACCCGAGGGGCTCAGCCCCCGGGTGTGCTCAGACGGTCGTCTGTCTTGACGACAGCTGCTGGAACGCTAGCCCCACCTTCCGGCACAGCGGCGACGCCCAATACCGCAGCCTCCCAGCCCTCCGGCTGACCGCCGCAACCCCCGAGTGCATCGGCGCCACCCGCGATTCGGAAATCAGCGACCGGTAGTTGTTGGCATCGATATAGGCCACCACGGTCTTGCCCCGTCGCGCGGCCTCTTGACGCGAATACATGATGATCGCCGCGTGCAGTCCCCTGCCGCGATGCTGGTGAACGGTGTAGGCGCGATCGCCGTACAGAATGTCCCGGCCGAAGCCGATGGTCAGATCGGCCGCGATGGCCGCCGGCCGGGCGCTGCACCAGCCGTAAGACACGATCCTGCCGCCATAGAATGCAGCGATCATCCAGTCGCCCTGTGCCAGTGACTCCTGCAACGCCGGCCACGATGGGAAAGTCGGATCATCCGGTACGCCGCGAGCCATTTCGTCCTCGGTGGCGACCCTGATCTCGTAGCCCTGCGGCGGCTGCCCGACGGCGGCGTTCAACACCTGCGTTTCATGCACGCAGATATGCATCGCCCGCAGCTTCAACCACCGCAACACCGTGCCCTGCAGCAGCCACAGCAGCGCGTACTTCGGCCCGCAATGCGTCCACAGGGCCCGCATGATCTGCAGGGCTTCCGAGGGGCCCGTGCGTGTTTGTTCGCGACGTGCAACGAGAGTGCTCATGCCACCGATGGTGGCCGTCGCGTTCGCGCCTGGTGGCGGCCTTCAGACCGGCGCAGGCATGCGCCGATCGGACTAACGCTTCGCCACGTCCAGGTAATCGCGCCTGGTGGCGCCGGTGTAAAGCTGCCGCGGCCGCCCGATCCGCATGGCCGGATCCGAAATCATTTCCTGCCAGTGCGCCACCCATCCCACGGTGCGCGCGATGGCAAACATCACCGTGAACATCGACCGGGGAATGCCCAGCGCGCTGTAGATGATGCCGCTGTAGAAATCCACATTCGGATACAGCTTGCGCGCGACGAAATATTCATCCTTCAGCGCCAGCTCTTCCAGCCGCACGGCCAGCTCGAGCAGCGGATTGGCCTTCTGCCCCAGCCGCTCCAGCACCTTGTAGCAGGCGGCGCGGATGATGGTGGCGCGCGGATCGAAGTTCTTGTACACGCGGTGGCCGAAGCCCATCAGCCGGAAATGGCTGTTCTTGTCCTTGGCCATGGCCACGAACTTGGGGATGTTCTCGACGGTGCCGATCTCTTCGAGCATCGCCAGCACGGCCTCGTTGGCGCCGCCGTGCGCGGGGCCCCACAGCGCCGACACGCCGGCCGAGATGGCCGCGTAGGGATTGGCGCCGGTACTGCCGGCCAGGCGCACGGTGGACGTGGACGCATTCTGCTCGTGATCCGCGTGCAGGATGAACAGCAGGTCGAGCGCCTGGGCCGCCACCGGATCGACGTGATACGGCTCGCAGGGCACGGCGAAGAACATGTTCAGCAGGTTCGCGCAGTAGCCCAGGTCGTTGCGCGGATAGACGAAGGGCTGTCCCAGCGAATGCTTGTAGGCCGCGGCGGCGATGGTGGGGATCTTGGCGATGATGCGATGCGCGAAGATCTCGCGATGCCGCGGATCGTGGATCGACGTGGTGTCGTGATAGAACGCCGACATCGACGCGATGACCGCCGACACCATGGCCATGGGGTGCGCGTCGTGGTGGAAGCCGCCGAAGAACCGCAGCAGCGATTCATTGAGCATGGTGTGACGGCGGATGTCCTCGATGAACTTGTCGAGCTGCGGCTTGCCGGGCAGCTCGCCGTTCAGCAGCAGGTAGCACACCTCCATGTAGCTGGATTTCTCGGCCAGCTGCTCGATGGGATAGCCCCGGTGCAGCAGCACGCCGGCCTCGCCATCGATGTAGGTGATCTTGCTCTCGCAGGCCGAGGTCACGCCAAAGCCCGGATCGTGCGTGAAAACGCCGTGATCCTTGTTGATGTTGGCGATGTCCAGCACATCCGGACCGATGGTGCCGCTCTTGACGGGAAGGAGGCTCTTTTTGCCCGAGGCCAGGTCGGTCAGTTCGAAGTTCTTGTCGGCCATGGATCAGATTCCTGCTGTGACAGGAGAAGCCTACACGCTCGCCCCGTCAAATCACAGTAATCGCGCCGCCCGGCCTGTTAACTATTCAACAACTTTGATGTATTCGCCGACGGGCAGCTGCTTGTTGGGATAGACGCCGTTGATCAGCTCGAGCTCTTCCTTGTGGTATTTCTCGGCCGGAATGTTCGCGGCATATTCGGCCAGCCGGGTCTTGTCCGTGGCGCGCAGGATTTTCAGCCGGTAGGGTTCGGCCAGCGGAAATTCCGCCGGCTTCAGGCCGCGCATGGTTTCGGCCACCGAGCGGAACAGGCCGTCGGCCTCCGGTTGGCCATTGCGCTGCGAACGACTGGCACCGGCAAAGATGAACGCGCTGTTGCCGCGATACAGGGCGATGTACCGCACCGGGCCGGCGCCGTTGTCCAGCGGCGAGCCCTCGCGCGACAGCACCGAGTAGCCATCCATGCCGTTGATGGTCACCGGCGCGCCACCGGCCAGCGAGCGCTTGAGTTTCTCGATCAGGAATTCGCGCGGGGATTTGTTCTGCGGCCGCGGATCCACGCTGATCTGCATCACGCTCTCCGGCAGCACCTCACCGACCGGGTAGCGGGTCTGGTTCAGCGGCTGGTTCGTGTTGTACGCCAGGATGCGGTCGCGCTGGTTCTCGATGATCCAGCCGCGCGGGAAGGCCATCGTGATGCCCATGTCCGCGTGATAGAAACGATTGTCGCGCACCACGCCCTGCGCGCGGCTGGTGCCGAAAGCCATGCCGTCGATGGCCTGCATGTAGGTGTTGCGGTTGAGCACGAAGCCGCCGTCAGGCACGTCGGTGACCAGTGCCGCGGCACGCGCCGCCGCGGCGGAACGGTCATCGGGCGCGGGGTGATCCGAAAACACACCGTGGTAGATATGCGGCTCGCGGCCTTCCTTGCGCGCGCTGGCCAGCTCGAAGCTCTCCTGCGCCTTGAAGGTCTCGAACACGCTCTGCATGGCCTTGGGGTCGTAGCCGGCGCGCGTCATGTAGACCATGCCGATACGGTCGGCCTCGGACTCCGCCTCGCGGCCATAGCCCTGCACCCAGGCCGCCGCGCCGATGCTGGCCATGTCGGCCACCGCCGCATTGCCCGTCATGATGGCGGCGCCAATCGCCAGGATGTTGGCGAGGATGCTGCGACCCTGCCCCTTCGAGGGATGCCGCTGCGTCACGTGCGCGATCTCGTGCCCGATCACGCCGGCCAGTTCGGCCTCGGAATTCACATAGGCCAGCAGGCCGCGGAAGATGTAGACGTAACCGCCGCCGGTGGTGAAGGCGTTGATCGATCCATCATCCAGCACTGTGAAGTGCCACTCCATGTCGGGCATGTCGCTGTGCCGGGCCACGCGCTGGCCGATGGCATTCACATAGTCCTGGACGGCCTGGTCCTCGTAGATGCCGTAGAACTTGGTGATCTCTTCGTAGTTGCGGCGCGAGCTCTCGATCTCGCCCTTGGGCACGGACTTGGCCTTCTGGCTCTTGGCGGGCGTGCTGGCGGGCGCGGCCGTGGCACTGCCGACCGAGCAGGCCAGCAGCAGGGCCGCGCCCAGCGCGGCCAGCAGAGAGGAAAAACGGCAGTGACGTGGAAGCATGGCGGCCTCGTGTGCCGCCAACCGTGGCGGCCTCATGCCGCCGATGCGTTTTAGCGCGCGGCGGCGTTCTTGCCAGCGTACTTCTTGCGGAACTTGTCCACGCGGCCGGCGGTGTCGACGATCTTCTGCTTGCCCGTATAGAACGGGTGGCAGGCCGAGCATACTTCGATGTTCAGATCCTGTCCCAGCGTCGAGCCGGTCTTGAAGCTGTTGCCGCAGCTGCAAACCACGTTGATTTCCGCGTACTGGGGATGGGCTTCGGCTTTCATGGCAGGCTCCAAAGGGGGCGCGCAGTCTACCGGTGACCGCCCGCTCCTACAACTGTTTCGGGATAGCCTTCATGGGGGCAGTTGGCGCTGCCGGCAAGGGCGGGAAGTTATCCCCAATTTCTGTGGATAACTCTGTGCATGAAGCAGCCGCGCGGCAGCAACAAATGCGAAAAACGCATGTTTCTGCTGTGTTGCTCAAAATATGACCAGCATATTTCTCCCTAAAAAATCAAATAGTTACGTGGCACATATCTTGTAATGTGACGCGATTCACGTGTAATTCTTTCAATTTGGGTGAACACCTGAGGCGCTGTGGATAGATGCCAGTCCGCGCTGCGGAAAATCGTCTAAATCCCCGTCACCGCTTCGGAATTTGCCTCCGGCAGGAAGCACTGCACCACCTCGTTCAGCAACTGCCTGCCTCGCTCCGTGGCTTGCCAGACTCCTCCTACAGCCGGCGCCTGCCGGGCCAGCAGGCCGCGCGCCTCCAGGCCGGTCAATACGCGCTCGATCCGCTGGCCCGGCAGACCGGTCCGGGCGCTGAAGGCCGACTCCTCGAAGGCTTCATTCAGCCGCAGCTGGTTCATGGCGTATTCGAAGGGCAGCTCCGCCGCGGGGACGGCCCGCCACTGCGGCCCGCCGGCGGCCGAGGCGAAGTAGCGGCGCGGTTCGCGCAGATGCACGCTGCGCTCGATGATCATGCCCACGCCGCCCCCGGCTTCGCTGGCGGGCCGCGTGAGCTTGCCGTGCGCCCCCGCTCCCAGGCCCAGGTAATCCCCGAAACGCCAGTAGTTGAGGTTATGGCGGCATTGGCCGCCTGGTCGCGCAAAGGCCGAGACCTCGTACTGGGCGAAGCCGCGCCCGGCCAGCACGGCGTGGCAGGCGCCCTGCATGTCCCAGGCCAGATCCTGATCGGGCAGCGGCGGCGGCTGTGCCGCGAACACCGTGCCGGGTTCGAGTGTGAGGTGGTAGTGCGACAGATGCGCGGGCTGCAGGGACAGCGCGGTCACCACATCGGCCAGCGCACCGGCGATGTTCTGCGCCGGCAGCGCGAACATCAGATCCACATTGAAGTTGGCGAGATTCGCGGCATGCAGTTCATCGGCGGCACGGAAGACATCGGCGGGCTGATGGATGCGACCGAGCGCGCGCAATGTTTCACCATCGAAACTCTGTGCGCCCAATGACACACGATTGATGCCCACGGCGGCATATTCCGCGAAGCGACCGCGCTCCACGGTGGCGGGATTCGCCTCGAGAGTCACTTCCACATCCGCTGCGAAGCGCAGTTTCGAACGCAGGGCGCGCAGCAGCCGATCCAGCATCGCGGGTGAAAACAGGCTGGGCGTGCCGCCGCCCAGGAACACGCTCACGACCTCGCGGTCGCCCACGCGCGCGGCCTGTGCGGCCAGATCCGCCAGCAGCGCGTCCACGTAGCGCGTCTCGGGCAAGGTCTCGCGCAGGGCATGCGAATTGAAATCGCAGTACGGGCACTTGCTCACGCACCACGGAAAATGCACATACAACGACAGCGGCGGCAGGCTCACCGCAGTTGCGCCAGCAGCGCCGCCAATGCCCCGCCACGATGGCTGATGGCGTTCTTTCCCGCCGAAGGCAGTTCGGCCGCGGTGAGGTTCATGGCCAGCGGCCAGAACAGCGGGTCGTAGCCGAAGCCGCCCTCGCCGCGCGGTGCCTCGCCGATCCGTCCTTCCCAGACGCCCTCGGCCAGCAGCGGCGCCGGATCGTCGGCGCTGGCCACCAGAGCGATCACGCAGCGATAGCGCGCGGTGCGCTGGGCCAGGGGCACGCCGGCCAGCTCGGCGAGCAGCTTTTCGTTGTTGGCGGCGTCATCGGCATCGGGGCCGGCGTAACGCGCCGACCACACACCGGGCCGTCCGCCCAGCGCATCCACCTCGATGCCCGAGTCATCGGCCAGGGCGGGCAGCCGCGCCAGGCGCGCGGCGTGACGGGCTTTCAGCAGGGCATTGGCCGCGAAGGTGGCGCCGGTCTCTTCGGCGGACTCGATGCCCAGCGCGGTCTGCAGCACCAGATCGAAACCCAGCGGGCCCAGCAGCGCCGTCAGCTCGCGCTGCTTGCCGGCATTGCCGGTGGCCAGCACCACGCGTCCGGGCAGCACACGGCGCGCGATGCGCGCGCCGGCCATCAGCGTGTCGCCGCCGCGCCCGCCGGTACGGCCAGCGCCGCGCGCTGCAGTTCGAACAGGCGCGCGGTGCCCAGGGTGGCCAGCGCCAGCAAGGCATCCAGCTCGTCACGGCGCATGGCATGGCCTTCGGCCGTACCCTGCACTTCGATGAAGCCGCCGCCGCTGTTCATCACCACGTTCATGTCGGTCTCGGCGGTGGAATCCTCGGCATAGTCCAGGTCGAGCACCGGGCGTCCGTTCACGATACCCACGGAGATCGCCGCCACCTGGCCGTGCAGGGGGCTGTTGATGCCCTTCTGTCCCGCCAGCTTTGCGCAGGCATCGGCCAGCGCCACGTAGGCGCCGGTGACCGAAGCGGTGCGCGTGCCGCCATCGGCCTGCAGCACATCGCAATCCAGCGTCACGGTGCGCTCACCCAGCGCCGCCAGGTTCAGCGCCGCGCGCAGCGAACGGCCGATCAGTCGCTGGATCTCCTGCGTGCGGCCCGACTGTTTGCCCTTGGCCGCCTCGCGCGCGCCGCGTGTATGCGTGGCCCGCGGCAGCATGCCGTATTCCGCGGTGACCCAGCCCTGGCCCTTGCCGCGCAGGAATGGCGGCACGCCCTCTTCGATGCTGGCGGTGCACAGCACGCGCGTGTGGCCGTATTCCACCAGCACCGAACCTTCGGCGTAGCGCGTAAAGCCGCGCGTGAATTTCACCGGACGCAGCGCATCGGGGGCGCGTCCATCGTGGCGCGGCGCGGATGCCAGTGGCGCGGCCACGGCGGTCACAGCAGCCTCATCACGGCGGCGGAGGAGTTGTCGGCGCCGACACCGGCGCGGCGCACGGAAAACTCGGTGATGGCCTGCAGTGCTGTCTTCAGCGGCACACCCGAATAAAACGAGGCGGCGATGTCCTCGTCGAGCAGGTTGGCCCAGAAGCCATCGGTGCACACCAGCAGCGAATCATTCGGCTGCAGCTTCATGCAGCGCCCGATGCGCATCTCCGGCAGCATGGGGTCGCCCCCCAGGCAGGTCTCGACGAAATTGCGCATGGGATGATTCTGCGCCTGGTGCGCGGTGATCAGGCCCTCCTGCAACAGCAGCTCCACATGACTGTGGTCGCGCGTGCGCGTGACGATCTGCCCATTGCGCAGGTGGTAGACGCGGCTGTCGCCCACATGGGCCCACCAGGCCGTGCCATCCTGCACCAGGCATAGCGCACCGGTGGCGCGCGGCCGCTGTTCCAGTGGCAGGTGCAATCCCATGGCCACCATGTCGGTATGCGCGGCACCCAGCGTCATGTGCAGGAAGCTCAATGGATCGAGCAGTGGCTGCGGCTGCGCCGCATAGCGGGCCAGCAGCACCTTGCGCGCCAGTTCCGCGGCGCGCGCGCCGTCGGCGTGACCGCCCATGCCATCGAAGGCGGCGATCAGCGCGGCATCGGAACTCACGGCAGTGGCAATGCGATCCTGGTTCTCTTCACGCGCGCCGACCAGGCTGATTTCGGCGAATTCGACTTGCAAAAAATAGCCCCCGCCGTTCGGCTAAACTGTTGCGCAATTATTGCATCCCGCAGCCGCGCAAAGACAGGCCATCGATGATCGTCAGCATGACCGGCTTCGCCCGGTGCGAGACCACTGCCCCGGGCGGCACGCTGGTGTGCGAACTGCGCAGCGTCAATCACCGCTTTCTGGAAGCGGCGCTGCGCCTGCCCGAAGAGTTGCGGGCCGTGGAAGGCGAACTGCGCGCGCAGCTGCAGAAAGAGCTGCGGCGCGGCAAGGTCGATGGCATTTTTACTTATCGTCCGGCCGTGCAGGGCGATCGGCCACTGGAGCTCGACCATGCGCTGGTGGCCCGGCTGGCCCCGCTGCTGGGTGAACTGGCGGCCAGCACCGGCACCGCGACCTCGCAGGTCAACCTGGTGGATCTGCTGCGCTATCCGGGCGTGCTGCGCGAGGGCGCCGCGGATACCGAAGCACTGGCCAGCGCGGCACGCACCCTGTTCGCGCGCGCCCTCGCCGACCTGAAAGCCATGCGTGCCAGTGAGGGCGCGCGGCTGAAGGCGCTGGTCGAACAACGCTGCGCGCAGCTGGAAGGCCTGGTGGCCGATGTGCGCGCCCGCCTGCCCGAAGTGCGGGCTGCCATCCGCAGCCGTTTCGATGAGCGGCTGGCCGAGATCCGCGCCACCGTGGATGCCGAGCGCATCGAGCAGGAAGTGGCGCTGCTGCTGCAGCGCATGGACGTGGACGAGGAACTCGATCGTCTCATCGGCCATATCGCGGAAACGCGCAAGGTCGTGGGCAGTCCCGAGGCCGCCGGCCGGCGGCTCGATTTCCTGATGCAGGAATTCAACCGCGAAGCCAACACGCTGTCGTCGAAGTCGCAGGATCTGGCGACCACGCGCATGGCCGTGGACATGAAAGTGCTCATCGAGCAGATGCGCGAGCAGGTGCAGAACATCGAATAGCGTTGGGTGGCCGATTGCCCCAAATACACTGATACGGTAAATTACCGTACCTTCCAGGAGATAACGCCATGGCCTCCACAGCTGCCCGTTTCGATCTCAAGCTGGATTCCAGCGAAAAGAAAGTCGTTGCGCGAGCCGCTGCGCTCATGGGAACGACCATGGCCGGCTTCGTGCGCGCAGCCGCCAAGGAGAAGGCGCAGGCGTTGCTCGAACGTGAAACCCGCATCGTGCTCGGCGAACGCGATTTCGCGCGTTTCGCAGCGGCAGTCAGCGGACCTTTCGAGCCGAACGCGCACTTGTCGCAAGCGCTGAAGGAGGCGCGGCGGAAAGTCCGTCGTGCTTGAAGAGCGCGCGCTCGATGTCGCCGTGCACGACCGCAACGGCTTCGATTGCGGGGTTCCCGAACTCAACGACTACCTGAAGCGCCTTGCCGAACAACACCGACGCAAGGGCGTGAGTACGCCGTTCGTGTTGGTGGATACCGACGCACCGAGCGACATTCTTGGCTACTACTGCCTGAGTGCAGCCCAGGTGGATGCCGCGAAGCTGCGGGAAAGTGACCGCAAAAAACTGCCCCGCTACCCGGTGCCATGCTTTCGCCTGGGCCGGTTGGCGATCCGCAAACACCGGCACGGGCAGGGCATCGGGAAGTTGCTGCTCGCCTGTGCCGTCGATCGCTGCCTGAAGGCACGGAACGACGTGGCAGCCTATGCGCTGATTGTGGACGCGAAGGACGAGAACGCCAGGCAGTTCTATGAGCACTACGGGTTCGTCGCATTTGCCGACGAACCTATGACACTCTACCTCGGACTTGGCGGCTGATGGCTGTCGCTAGCGCTGTAAATGAATCAAGACGATAGCCGCGCTCCCGCCGAGCAGGTGCAGAACATCGAATGAAGGGCGTTCCTACCAGATCGTGAGCAGCTTGCCGCCCGCATTCACCATGGCATCGCCCGACTTGCAGCCGAACGCGGCGGCATAGGCGGGCACATTGGTGGGCGTGCCGCGGGCTCGCACGCCATCGGGCGCATGTTCGTTCGATGCCACCAGCACCTTCATCGCCTCGGGCCGCAGCTGCCCGCGCCACACCGCGGCAAACCCCAGGAAAAACCGCTGTTCGCGCGTCAGCCCGTCGATCTTCGGATCCGGCTGACCCTGCGTCGCGCGCATCAAGGCGTCATAGGCCACGTTGATGCCGCCGAGGTCGGCGATGTTCTCGCCCAGTGTCAGCTTGCCGTTGACCTTCAGCCCGGGCATGGCGTCATAGCCGTTGTACTGCGCGACGAGCCGGTCGGTGAGCGCGGTGAACTTGCGCTTGTCCTCGGGCGCCCACCAGTCTTCCATGTTGCCGGTGGGGCCGAAGCGCGAGCCCTGATCGTCGTAGCCATGGATGAGTTCGTGGCCGATCACCGCGCCGATGGCGCCATAGTTCAGTGCATCATCGGCCCTGGGATCGAAGAACGGCGGCTGCAGGATGGCCGCGGGGAACACGATCTCGTTCTGCAGCCAGTTGTTGTAGGCATTGACCTCCTGCGGGATCATCTGCCACTCGGTGCGATCGGTGGGCTTGCCGATCTTGTCCAGGTCATAGCGATAATTGAAGGCGCGCGCCGCCATGATGTTGGCGTAGTAGCTGTCGCGCGAAGTCGCCAGATCGCTCCAGTCGCGCCACTTGGCGGGATAACCGATCTTGGACGTGAACGCGCTCAACTTGGCCAGTGCCCTGGCCTTGGTGGCATCGCTCATCCACGCGAGGTTCTGCAATCGCGGCTTGAGCGCGGCCAGCAGGTTGTCCACCAGCTTCTGCATGCGTTCGCGCGACTCGGGCGGAAACGCGGCCCGCACATACAGCTGCCCCATGGCCTCGCCGGCGCTGCTGTCGACCTGGCCCATCACGCGCTTCCACAGCGCCTTCATTTCCTGCTGGCCACCCAGGGTCTTGCTGTAGAAGTCGAAGGTCTCGGTGGCGAAGGCATCGCCCAGATACGGCGCGGCATCATCCACCAGGCGGTAACGCAGATAGCTTCGCCACTGCGCCGCCGGCACGGCGCCGAGCATGCGGTCCACTTCGCGGTGGAAGGCCGGCACGGCCAGCGAAAACTTCGCGGGCAGCGCCAGCTTCTGCGAGGCGAGGAAGGCAGTCCACGCAAAGTGCGGCGTCAGCTTGTCGGCTTCGGCGGGCGTTACCGGGTTGTAGTACAGCGACAGGTCACGCGCGAGTTCCTCGCGCGACTTCGACACCTTCGCCAGCCGCGTTTCGAAAGCCATCACCTGCCTGGCCTGGCTCGCCGCATCCCTGGCGGGCACACCCGACAGCTCCAGCACTTTG
>Ga0164241_10006031_pt1 | contig 11141 bp, 9 predicted proteins | sample OricomyardsoilBY_FD_108780 | JGI IMG/M metagenome (GOLD analysis project Ga0164241, IMG submission 108780) | Backyard soil microbial communities from Emeryville, California, USA - Original compost - Back yard soil (BY) | ecosystem: Environmental > Terrestrial > Soil > Unclassified | place: USA... | reverse complement strand
GCTGCGAATGAACGCAGGAAATCCGCGGAAGGGGGGACGGAGCTCACTGGGATTCTCTGGGCGACGCGAAGGATGGACGGTACGGCCGAATGCCGAACTCGCGGCTTTCGGTCATGTTTCGTGGAGGTGACATACTCCCATTTTTGGGGAGGGCTAGGGTTTGGCGCTGGTACGGGGCCGCGAAGTCGTTACAGGCGGCGTGGGGGCGGGCGTCGCGGGCGGGGTCGCGGCCGTCGGAGCGGGGGTCGCGGGCGGGGTCGCGGGTGGGGTCGCGGCGGGCGGCTGCTGCGGAATGCCCGGAAATCCGGGGGGAAAGGTGATGCCGGGCGGCAGCTGAATGGACGGGAGGGTCGTTGGCAGTTGCAGGCCGCTGGGCAGCGGAAATGGCAGCTGAACCGTCGTCGTGCCGCCACCGGTGGTGACCACGACGGGGCCGGTGCCGGTGGCGCCTCCGTTCGCGCTGCTCGGCGGTTTCGTCCCGGTGGGGGGGCGAACCGTCGTTGGCGTCGCCGTGACATTGCCGACCGGCGGGGTCGCATCGAGCGGCCCGTCGGGATTCAGCGTCTCGGTCGTTTGCGCTGCGACCGGTATGACACCGGCATCGGGCAGCGGCGGCACGACCACGCGCCGATCGGCGGCCTGGTAGGCGGCGTAGCCGACCGCGCCGCCGCCGCCCAGCACGGCCAAGACGAGCGCCGAGATCAACAGACCCGATCGTCGCCGGGGACGGCTTGCTGCGGGCGGTGGCTGCGAGCCCGCGTATGGCGGTGGCGGCTGCGAGCCCGCGGCGTACGCCGGCGGCGGTTGCGAGCCGGCGTAGGGCGCTCCATAGGCGGGCGCAGGACCATACGGAGACGCGCCGCCGCCCATCGCGGTGCCGGTGATGGGCGCGCGGGGCGCCTGCGACATCACCGGCTCACTTTCGGAGATGCTGGTGCGCGCTGCTCCCAGCTGGCTCACGCTCAGCGGCGGCCCATCGGGCGGCAAGGTCCTCGGCACGCTGGCACTGGGGACGTGGGGGGGCAGCGACAACAATGCGGCGGAGGCCGGTGTGGGCAGCGGCGCCAGCGGCTCGGCGGTCGCGGCAAGCCGTCCGGCGTGACTCAAGTGCCCGGCAAATTGCGCCAAAGCCAGGCGCATTTCGCTGGCGCTTTCGAAGCGCTGTTCGCGATCCGGCAAGGTCGCGCGCTCCACCAAAGCGACGAGTCCTTCCGCGATCCCAGGTACGAGCTCACGCAAGTTGCGCACGCGACCGGCTTGCACCGACGCCACGATGATATCCGCGTCGTCGCCGTCGGCCGGGCGACAGCCAGCCAGCATCTCGAACAACATCACCCCGAGCGAGTAGATGTCGGCGCGGTGGTCGGTGGTTTGCGCCGACACGAGCTGCTCGGGCGCCATGTACTCTGGCGTGCCCATCACGACGCCAGCGCGGGTCAGGCCCTTGGTGAACTCGCTGGAGGCGCGCAGCTTGGCGATACCAAAATCGATCAGCTTCAGCAGCGGCCCGCCGCCGGAAGGCGTGACGAACACGTTGTCAGGCTTCAAATCGCGGTGCACGACGCCGGTGGCGTGGGCGGCTTCCAACCCGGCCAAGATTTGCAGCGCAAAATCTACGGCTAGCTCGATCGACAACTTGCCCTGGCGATCGAGCATCGATTGCAGCGCTTGCCCTGCCAACAGCTCCATCACCAGGTACGGAGAGCCGTCTTGGGCGGTGTCCACGTCGGTGACGTGGCAGACGTGCGGGCTTTGAATGGTGGCGGAGACGCGCGCCTCTTGCAGAAAACGCTGAGTGAGCCCGGGCCGCTTCGCCAGGTCGGCGTGCAGAAACTTCAACGCGACGCCGGAGCCGAGCACCTCGTGCCGCGCCTCGTACACGACGCCCATGCCGCCATCGCCGATGAGCCGGACAATCCGGTACTTGCCGGAGACTAGATCGCCGGGGCCGAAGCGACTCACGGCGCGCCTCGATCGACGATGCGCTCTTCGCGTGGCACGTAACGCTCGTACTCACGTAAGAACGAGAGGCTTCGGCTGTCGGCTAGGTCCACGTACAGCACGCCTTTCAAGTGATCGGTTTCGTGTTGCACCACGCTGGCGCGCACACCTTCCCACACGAAATCCAAAGGGGTGCCGTGCCGGTCGAGCGCTCGAACGCGGACGCGGCGCGGACGGACGACCTGGCCTCGCAGGCCCGCCACAGACAGGCAACCCTCGAACATGGCGATACTGTCGGCCTCGGCGAGCTGGTCGAGCGGGCTTTCCACTTGGGGCGTTATCACCGGGTTCACCAGCACCGTCAGCGGAATATCGAGCGCGTCGGGGTACCGCGGATTCGTGCTGATCTCGATCACGCACAACTGCACCGATTCGTAGACTTGGGGCGCGGCCAGGCCGGCACCGTCTGCGTCGTGCATCGTGTCAATCATGTCGTCGATCAAGGTCTGAATGACGGAGCTCTTCAGCTCCTCGACGCTCAGCGGGCGCGCAACCCTACGCAGTACGGGTTCACCCATTTGAGCGATCTTCCGGATGGCCACGGCCGGCATCGTAGCCCAAAACGGCTGGCGTTCACGTGCGCTGGCCGCGCGGCGCCCAGGGCACCTCCACTGCGCCATTTTCGTGCCCTGCGCGGCGGGCCAGGACGAACAACAGGTCCGCCAAACGATTCAGGTAGATGAGCAACGTGGGGCGAACGGTCTCACACTCGGCGAGCGAGAGCACCCGTCGCTCCGCGCGCCGGGCCACCGTGCGCGCCAGATGGAGCGCCGAGACGTCGGGCGGCCCGCCGGGCAGGACGAAATTCTTGAGGGGTGGTAGCGGCTCCTCGGCCTCGTCGATGGCCTGCTCCAGCCGCAGCACATCACCGTCGGTCAGAAGAGGGATGCCGAGACGCGCTTCGTGACCGCTGACCGACGCCAGCTCCGCGCCGAGCGTGAACAGATCACTCTGCACCTCGCCCAGTACTCGCTGCACGAACGCAAGCCGGCAATGTGACAAGGCAACGCCGATGACGGCGTTGGTTTCGTCGACCGTACCGTAGGCCTCGACGCGCGGGTCGTCCTTGGGCACCCGCGCGCCGCCGAAGAGGCCAGTGTCACCCTTGTCACCGGTGCGGGTGTAGATCTTCATGGGCCGAGCCTAGTCACCCCCGGGCCGGGCCGCGAAAAATTTTAGGGGTTCACCCGACGCTCCTGTCTCGGGAGGCGCTAGCAGCAGGCGACAGGGCAAAAGCTGCCAACTGCCAACTCCCAACTGCTCCCAACTCAGCCCAACGCGGCTTGCATGGCCGCGTTGCCGGCGTTCCAGGCTTCCACATCGGCTCGGGCGCCGTCGATGATCTGCGCGCCGAAGCCAGGCGGCACGGTGGCGTTCTCGTTGTGGTTGAAGCGGCGACGCCACGCGATCTTGGCAACCAAGCGCACCAGTCTGTCACTGCGCGGCGGCCGCAGCTCGATCCACGTCTCGTCTTCGTCTGGCGGAGCCAGCGTTCGCACGTAAATACCGCCGCTCGACACGTTGTAGGTGAAGCCCAGGTCGTCGCGCTCGCGCCCGGCACCGCGGAAAGCCACGGTGGTGCCGTAAAGCAGACGTGGCGTCTTGCGGTTGTTGACCGCACCCGCGCGCAGCTCGTTGGAGGCGAACAGGACGTTCTCGGGCGCCGCAAAGCCGTCTACGGCCGCAATACCGCTAAGGTCGGCCAGACCCTCGCGGGCGGCGCGTAAATCACGCGGAGCGCAGCACAGGATGAAATTGGCGTTGCTGCCGGCGCCACGCGCGCGTTCGACGACCGGGCGCGCGTTGGGCATCAGCTCGGCGTTGACGACGGCCAAGCTCAGGTCGGCGCGCTCGGCGAATTTCGCGGCGTCCTCGCTGGTCACGGCGAACGTCACTGCATAGCCGGCGTTGCGCAATACCCGCGCCACCACTGTGCGCCGAGTGCGATCTGCTTCGGCGATCAGCGCGTTGCCGCGCCCGGTCTTGGGCGCCTCGGCGGCCTCGCGCGGTAGGTTGCGCAAGCGCGTGAGCAGCGGGCGGATTTCGCCGAACGGCAGCACGTCGTCGGCGCCCCAACTGAAGGCGTCGTTGAACGACAAGTCGGAGACGTTGCGGGCCAGCGCCAGCATCGGCAAGCGCACGTGACGAGCGCTGCTGCGCGCTTCGACCGCGAGCGACTCCGACTGCTCGCTCTCGAGCAAGGCGCCGTGCGCGTCGTGTTTGGAGAGCCAATCGGAAGCTTCGTCGCTGGTGTCGACCGCGTGCAGCTCGAACGCCGCCTGCTCGGCTGCAACCGCTAGGGCCGCCCGTTCTTCACGGCGAAACCTGCCCAAAGCCAACAGCGCGCGCGATTCCATACCCCCCTCGAGACGGCCACCTTCGCGATCTATTTAGTCCCGACGCGAGACAGCCCCTCTAAGTCACTATAAATGACCCAGATTTTCTCACAGGAAGATCAGAAGGTCAGAAGGAAGAGGGGGGCGCCGAGCTTTGGCCATGCTCGCGTCGAGCTGTCGAGTATTTCAAAGATGGGACGATGAGGGCGACGCTGGCGCCGAGTCGAATCGGCGCCAGGAACCCTTCTGCCCTTCTGATCTTCTCGTGAGAAAATCTCGAGCCGTTACTACGCGCTGAAGATCTGCTGAATCTCGCCTTCCATGGCGGAAGGTGGGACCTTCTTGGCCAGGGCGAGCGCTTGGACGAGCAGGCTGCGAGCTTGATCGAGCAGACGGCGCTCGCCGAACGAGAGGTCCTTGTCGAACTTGAGTCGGTACATGTCGCGGAGAACCTTGGCGATCTCCGACGGCAAACCGCTCTTCAGCATCTCGGTGTAGGCGCGGAAACGACGATTCCACGGCTGTAGGTCCACCGCGACCTCGGGTGCCTTCAAGATATCGAGAATCTTTTGGGCTTCTTTCTTCTTCATGACAGGGCGCAAGCCCACGCGTGAAGCTGCCTCGGTCGGCACCATGACCTTGAGACCACTGTCCTTGATCTTGATCACGTAACAGGGGGTCTTGCGACCTCCGAAGTCTTTCTCTTCGATGTCTTGCACTTCACCGACGCCGTGGGCGGGATGTACCGCCATGTCACCCGTCTTGAAGTTGATGCGAATGGTTTCAACCGACAAATTGCCCTCCTGACCTGCTTGCGCGGGAACTAAACGTTCGACTAGGGCAGGGGCGGCGACACGTCCGCCACGCGACTTCGGCTTCACCACGAAGTCACCTCTGACCTCCGACGCTCAAGCGCTGGCTGCCGTTCGTTCATCCCGCTCGCCGCAGTGCAGCACGGCCGAGGTCGTAACATCATCGGCTGCTTTTGGTCAATCCAATCCATCTCTGCACGTATCGCATAGATCGTCGAAATCGCTGCAATTTCTAGCGCTACTCGGGTGACGATGTAGGTGCGGAGTCAGCGCGTTGTGCAGGTGGAAGCCGAAAAAGATCAACGAAGTCACCATTAGTGACCGCGTGCGCGCCTTTAGCGATCTCGGTCAGTGGCAGTGGCACCATCAACGTGACTCGATCGCTCTGCGCGTTCGTCACCGTCCGCGCGTCGAGCGCACCGTCCAAACCCAGCAAAGAGCCGGTGGAGCTGCTCGCAACCGACATGTAGGTAGACCTGAGTCGCTCGGCAGCGCTGCTGTCTGCGAAGTCGCCATGGAGCGTGAGCTCGAACAAAGCGTGGCCAGCTGACGTTGGCGTGAGCTTGGCCGAGAGCGCGGTCGCGATCGACAACAAGCCACCTGCGGCATTTTGCCATCGTTCGGGGAACGGTCCCGGAACGTAAGCGGCGAAGGGAGCGGAGGCGCTCTCGGTGTCGAGCCCCGCCAGGGCCGCGCCCTGAAAGGCGTGCTTGGCCTTGAGCTTACCTCGCGCGTACGCCTCGACGACGCGGCAGAGCATCGGGTCGCCCACCGCGTAGACGACGACCCGATTGTCGATGGTCACCAGCCCCACCGGGATCCCTTCACTCAAGCCCGTTAGAACCGTGATGTTCGGATCGGGCGTGCGCTGGCCGGGCTCGCGGATCTGACGCGAGATGAAGCGTGCGCGGGCTTCGGCAGCGCTCGGGGTCGCGAGCTCGGCCAGATACAGCGTGCCCAGATCGAAGCCGGCGATCACGCCGTGTGGCAACGTCTCGAGCGCAAACCCGGTCGTTTGGGCGACCGCCCTCCTGCGCTCGGGCGTGAGCAGCAGGTCGAGGGCGGGGCGAAAGCTTTGGCTTTCCGCGAGCTTCGCCGGCGAGGCGCGCATCAACCAACGAAGGCCAGCTGCAGGCACGTAGTCTTCGAGGTGGCCGGAGTAGCGCAGCGGCGGCGGTGGCGCAGGTTCAGCCGTTTTGGCGGGCCTGCTCGTGCAAGCTAGCGAAAGCGTTCCGACTAGTGCGGCACGGCGACCGATGCGGGGCGATGGAAGGCGAACGGCGAGCTTACGACTCACTCGTCGCCGTCTTCATCATCATCGTCGTCATCGTCATCGTCGCCTTCATCACCCCCAGTGATGGGGATGTGGCGGCTGTCGTTCACGAGCTCTTTCAGTTCTTTGCCGACTTTGAAGAAGGGCAAGCGTTTGGCCGGTACCGGAACGGGTTGGCCCGTTCGCGGGTTGCGGCCGGCGTAGGGCTTGTACGGGCGCACGGTGAAGCTTCCGTAGCCGCGAATCTCAATTCCTTCGCCACGTTGCAGCGCTTCAGTCATGGCGTCGAACACGCAGTTGACGACCATCTCCGCGCGAGCCTTGGTGAGCTCGCCGCGTGCTGCGATGGCCTCAATGAGCTCGCTCTTCGTCATTCGCGGGTCGCCTCCCTCAGCCGGTGAACCAACGCTAACTGATTGAGGTGATGCTCCCCCTTAAAGTCTGAATTGTCAACGGGTTAGGGTCGGTCGGTGGCCGGCGTTGGGTGCCTCTGCTCCACCTCGGCCCGGTAGCCCGCGACTCACGGGGAGGCGTCTCCAGGCCAACCTTCCACGAAGTCCAACGCGCCTTCACCGCTCACCAGCTCGACCTCGAGCCGCGTTTCTGAGGTCGAGGGGGGACCCGGGACGCGCCACGCGGAGCAGCCGGGCCCCGTGGCCGAGTGCTCGATCCACGCGCTCCCGGCCCAGCGCACGCGCACGCGCGAGCCGGTTGAGGTGGTCCCTAGCCAGCCGATGAGCAGCCCGTCCGGCCCGGCTCCCGAAGCGACCGCCAGGGCGATGCTCGTACCCGTGAGGAGACGGAGGGCCGTGCCTCCCGATGCGCAGGGGAAGCGGTGCGGGTACGCGCTGCCGCGGAGCCCCAGCGCCGGCCACTCCGCTTCGGCCTCGATTCGCCCGTTTCGCGGCGGCACATAGGGGATGACCCGAGGCGGGGCGAGCCCCTTGATGTCGAATCGGTAACGATAGGTGGGGGGCCGTCCCAGGCGCTCGTACAGCTCACGGTCGTGCGCGTCGTCGCGGGCTCGGGCGACGACCAGCGCATGAGGGGCTGGCAGCGCGCGCGGATCGTGCCCGAGGTTGAAGCCATGATCGGTGTCGACGAACAACAGGCCGCGCGTGACATTGGCGTTCGCCACGACCGCGGGCTCGAACATGGGGCGCGCGCCTCCGCGATCGCGCAGGTGTTCGTGCCCATGCCGGGCGTACAGGGCAAAGCCGGCGACGGCGACGAGCGGCGGTAGCCAAGTCACGCGCAGGTCGCAAGCGGCGCGCGCTACCAAGATTTGGCAGAACGGGATCGCTTCACACAGAAAGCGTGCTCCTCCGCCGGGGTAGTCGCCGTCGAAATAGAACGGCACGTAGGCGAGCCCCTGCAGCAAGATGCCGGCGCCGAGCAACAGCAGCGGCGAGCGAAAATGACGGGCGAGCGCGTAGCCGCCGAGCAGCGTGAGCGGCGCGGCGTTGGTTGCGTCAGTCGCGAACAACCAGAAGCGGACGATGAAGTTGCGTAGCGCGGCCGTGAAACCGTACCCGTTGGGCAGAAACTGCGACACGTAGCTGCCATGCTCGAAACGGCAGCCAATGTCGGCACCGAAGCCGTAGCGAAAGCAGCCCGCTGGGGCATCGGAAGCGGCATAGTATGCCAGCTGCGTAGAGCCGAAGACGTTCCCGGTGAGCGCGTGCTGCTGCGCCAAAAGTAGCGAAATTCCCGGCAATGCGCCCAGTAGGATCGGCAGCCAAGCGCGCCGGTCCTCGCGCCGCACGTAGCCGACCAGCAGTAAGGAGACGGCTGCGCTCACCGGCCTGGTCGCAATCAAGAGCCCGAGGCACAGGCCCGCCCCGACCGCCGCCCCGCGTGAGCCGCGTCGCAGCCCGAGCGTCAGCGCGGTGCACGCCAGGAGCGTGGCCAGGCCGTGCGACATCGTGTCGGCCGTGTGATAGCGAAGCGCGGCGCACAGCACCGACAGTCCGGCGGCCAACCACGCCACTCGTCGCGCTTGACCCAACGCGCGCGCGAGCGCGTACGTCGCCGCGACCAGCAACGCGCCCAGGCACGGACCCACCAGCAGCGGGCGCCCGAGCCGGACGCCCAGAGCCAGCACCAGGGGATAGCCGGGCGGAAAGATCACGCCCAGCCGGTGCCCATCCGGGCTGGCGAGCAAGAAGCGTCCCCGAAACGACGCGGTTGGGTCCGGCACCTGAAAGCTGAAGGCACCAGCGGCAAGGCTGCGCGCCTCCAACAAATAACTCGTGGCGTCGATGATGCGCGGGCCACCGCGCAGGTAGAGCGATAGGTAGGCGCAAGAGAGCCCGAACGCGAGCAGGCACAGCAGGGCGAGCCAAAGCGAGCGACGCATCGCCCTAGTCCGGTTGCACGGCCCAAACGTGGAACAGCACGCGCTCGCCTTGCGGCGCGTTCAGCCGCACCGAAAGCTGGGCGGAGCCGGGCGTGCCCAGGTCGATACGCTGCTCGAGCCAGCCGTCACGCCGCGGAAGCTCGAGCCGCTTTTGCACGTTGGGATCCGCTTCGAGCTCGAGCGGCACGGTCTCGGTCGGCGCCGCTCGCACGATCAGCGTCACCTTGCGCTCGGGATCGAGCCCCGACAGGGTGAAGCTTTCGCGTACGCCCGGCGGCACGATGCGACCCGCGTCCCACAGGTCTTCGCGCGGCCGTGCCGGATTGGGCAACAGCTTCATCTGCACGTGCCCGACGGAGCCGTTGGACAGCGTGTAGCCGTGCTGACGTTCGCTGACTAGGTCCGCCATGTCCACGCCATCGACGCGGTGCTCGCCCGGCAAGATTGAGAACGGCTGCTCGCTGTGATCGAGCGACTCCCAGCGCGGTTGGTACAAGACCTTGCTGGCGCCGCCGCAGATCACGTTGCCACGCACCGGCACTTCGTCGATGCGCCGCCCGAACCAGAGCGGAAAGTCGCCCCACCAACTGGGATAGAGGGCCAGAATGTCGGGGCGCTCGGAGCGTTTGAGGCGCTCTATCAGCTCGATGCCGGCGGCCACGTTTTGGCGTGTGGCGCGCGCGAACGGTAAGCCATGAAAGCCTCCCAATCCGATGATGTCCAGGGCCGGCAGGTCGGAGATGTACGGAATGGCGCCCGCGTCGCCGACCAGCACCCGGCTCGGCTGCGGACGAAATTCGTCGCGCAGCTTGCGGCCAGTGTGCACGTGCTGATCGTAAATGTTGCGTGAAGCGCGGCCGAAGAACCACAGCTGCTCGCGAAAGCGGGGGGCTTGGCGCCACGAGAACAGCGTCGACAATGCCACCCCGCACGCAACCGGCACCCAGCTGCGCCAGTTGCGGCGCTCGATTTGCGCCACCGCCGCGGCGAGCCCCAGTGCGGCCGACGTGAGCAGCCAAGCGACGGCCGGCATCGTGTAGCGCTCGTTCTGCCAGCGCACCTGGCCGTTGAGCGCGACGATGCTCACCCAGGTCAAAAGCGAGAGCCACAGCACCAACGCGACGCCGCGCGTGGTCTTTGCCCAAAGGGCGTAGGCCGCGATCAGCCAGGCGCTCCAACCCACCCACGAGATGTCGGCAAAGTGATACTGCGTCACGCGCAGTATCTGGTACTTGAAGTGGAACCACCACGCCGCGATGACGTCGGTTCGCGTCATGTACGGGTGGTGCATCTCGAGCTTGACCAGCGCTCCAGCCGCCGTCGAATCGCCGGTCAGCACGCGATTGGCCACGGCGTGTCCCACCAACACCAAGCAGGCTGGCGCGAACGCGAGCGCCGCCAACGAGCCTAGCGTGACCCAGCCCCGCTTACGGTGTTTCCAGAGCGCGGTCGCCGCGAGCACGAACATCGCGCCAATGCCTTCGGGCCGCGTCGCGCACACCAGCAGGCCACTTGCGCCGAGCAATGCCGCGGACACGAGGGGAGCACCCTGGCCCTCAGCGGCCAAGCACAGGTCGTCCCAAGCGACGACCGCCAGCGACCAAAGCCCCAAAAACAGCGCCACCTCCATGCCGCTCCACAGCGACCAGTCGAGCGCTCCCACACATAAAAACACCGGCGGCAAAAGATAGCTGGTCGCGCGCGGCAGCCCCCGCCACAAGCGGCGGAGGGCAAGCAAAGAGCCGAACACGCATACGCAGGCGACGATCGCGGCCCACTGCATCAGGTTGAGCCCGGTCAGGCCCAGCCACAGGCCGGGCACGAGGACGAACGGATAGAGCAAGCTCGTGCCGCCGCTGGAGTAGCCCGCGCCCGGCGACCATTCGAAGGGATGACCACGGGCCGCTTGGCGCGCGAAGTCGAAGTGGATGAAGACGTCGTCGAGCGGCGCCGACCACGGACCCAGCGCCCCTGCCACTGCTCGCTCCAGAGAACGTTCGTCGAGGAACAGATCCGCGTATGCGGTCTGGAGCCTCAATGAGGAATAGAAGCAACACGCGCACAGCAGTGTGAGGGCCGCTGCCCAAAATCCATACAGGACGGGTTCGAAGGGCGCGAAAGGCGCCAGGCGCTGCCTCGCGCGAACAAAGAGCGTATCGGTCACGTTTCGGCGCTTGTACTACGTCGCGCCGCCAGTCAGTGAGCGCGGGTCCGCCGGCCGGGCATGCCGCGCAAAATCATGCCGAAAAAAAGCGGTCCGAGGGGCGAGTACCCCGAAGGCGGCCTCGGCATGCAGCCATTTTTGTAAATGATGTGGAGCCTTTGCGGCCCTCCGCGCCACGCGCGAATGTGAAGGCGCG
>Ga0164241_10006030_pt1 | contig 11145 bp, 14 predicted proteins | sample OricomyardsoilBY_FD_108780 | JGI IMG/M metagenome (GOLD analysis project Ga0164241, IMG submission 108780) | Backyard soil microbial communities from Emeryville, California, USA - Original compost - Back yard soil (BY) | ecosystem: Environmental > Terrestrial > Soil > Unclassified | place: USA... | reverse complement strand
CATCGAATGGAAGGGCGGCTCGGATGAGGCCGCCAAGATGCTGGCCTTCCTCGAGAAGGAATATCCCAAGCAGTTCGCCAAGATCCGCTTCGGCACCCAGAAGTCGTCGCAGGCCTGGCAGTCGCTGCTCGAGAGCGTGGGCGTGCCCGCCCGCACGGTGAGCGTGGACGTGGGCGTGGGCGTGGAGGCGGTCAGCCAGGTCGGCACCGAGCGCCTGATGTACAGCGCGATCCAGTACGCGATCAAGTACAACCGCAAGAGCGTGACGATCGTGCACAAGGGCAACATCATGAAGTTCACCGAGGGCGGCTTCCGCGACTGGAGCTACAAGGTCGCGAAGGAGTTCTTCGGCGCCGAGCCGATCGACGGCGGCCCGTGGTGCAAGATCCCCGAGGGCAAGCCCGGCGCGGGCATCGTGATCAAGGACGCCATCGCGGACATCGCGCTGCAGCAGGTGCTGACGCGTCCCGAGGACTTCGACGTGATCGCGACCCTGAACCTGAACGGCGATTACCTCTCCGACGCCCTCGCGGCGCAGGTCGGCGGCATCGGCATCGCCCCGGGCGGCAACATCAATTATCTCACGGGTCACGCGATCTTCGAGGCGACCCACGGCACGGCCCCCAAGTATGCGGGCAAGGACGTGGTGAACCCGGGTTCGGTCGTGCTCTCCGCCGTGATGATGCTCGATCATCTGGGCTGGAACGAGGCGGCCCGCGCCATCGAGAAGGCGCTGGAAAAGACCATCGGCGCCAAGCCCGTGACCTATGACTTCGCCCGCCTGATGGACGGCGCGAAGGAAGTCAAATGCTCTGAGTTCGGCCGTCTGGTCGCGGAAGCCATCTGATGACCGGCGCGACCCCCACTCCCGAGAAACCGGCCGGCGAGCCGTTGTTCACGATCACCCGTGACCTTCTGGACACGGGGTTGCGCGGCTTTCCGGTCGGCACCTGCCCGATCAGCGATGTGGACGCGGTCAAGGGCCTGAGCTACGGCGGTTATCCGATCGCTGACCTGGCCAATCTCGAGCCCGAGGAAGTCATCCACCTGCTGCTCCGCAAGGAGCTTCCGGATCCGGGCAAGCTGGCCGTGTTTCATGGCGAGCTCCTGGGTCAGGGCACGCTGCATCCCGGCATCCTGAAGGTGCTCGAAAGCTTCCCGCGCGAGGGCCATCCGATGAAATGGCTCATCGGCGGTCTGACCGCGATGGGCATGTTCGAGAACGCGGGGGATTATCGCAAGGATTGCCTGCGCGTGATCGCGCAGTTGCCCGAGCTGGTGGCGGCGATTTACCGCATCCGCTCCGGCTGGGGGGAACCGATTCCCTCGAAGCCCGAGCTGGGTTGGGTCGAGAACTTCGTGCACATGCTGGGGGTTCCCGGCGGTTCTTCGGCCGAGATCACGCGTCTTTTGCGCGTGTTCGTGATTTTGCATTTCGACCACGGCGGCGGCAACCTGTCGACCTTCGTCGGCAAGGCGATCGCGTCGGGCCAGGAAGACATGTATGGCTCGCTTGCGGGCGCGATGGCGGCCTTGGCGGGCCCGTTGCACGGCATGGCGAACCAGGAAGTCCTGCGCTTCGTGAAGGAGGTCGCGGCCGAGATCAAGGATCCGACCGACCTGAACGAGGTGAGCCAGTACGTCGAGAAGCGTCTCGCCTCGGGCGGGGTCTTGTACGGTTTCGGCCACGCGGTGCTCCGCGTCGAGGATCCCCGCGCGACGGTGCAGTACGCCCTCGGCGAGGAGATCGCGCCCAAGGACCCGCTCTTCCGCCTGGCGGTCACGCTCCGCACGGCCGGCGTCGAGGCGCTCAAGAAGCGGCCCAAGGTGAGCAACCCGTACCCCAACGTCGACGCCGTGTCGGGCGCCCTGCTCAATGCCTGCGGCCTGACCGACGACGAGTACTACACCGTCCTCTTCGGCCTCGCCCGCTGCGTGGGCATCGCCTCGCAGATCGTGTGGGAACGCACCGAAGCTCGCGGCGGCAAGGGTCTCCCGATCGTGCGGCCCAAGTACCTGTATACCGGGCCGGCGGTCAAGGGCTGAGAATCCATCCGGAGATATCCGGGTAGGTTGATTTAAGGGGCTCCTTGGTGAAGACCAAGGGGCCTTTTTTTGTTTTTTCGCGGTTTGAGCCGAATAACGGGATTATTCGGCTCAAAAATCAACCGATTATGAGCCGAATCGCCCAGGCTATTCTACGCAGATTTTGCGTAGAATAAGGGTCTTAATCGACGCAAAGGGGTTTATTCGACGCAAACCCGGCGAAGGTGGGGGTGCTATACAATGTTGGGTCCTGCTTCTTGACGTCTGTGGCCTGACCGACGACGAGTACTACGCGGTGCTGGTTGGTTTCAGGGGAGCCTCGCAAGGGGCTCCATTTTTTTGTTGAGGTGTGATATGCGATCAGGCTTTGTGATTTAAGTTACGTTAACCGAATCATTATTTAGGGATTCCAGCTATGAAAATTCAAAATATCAGGATCAAAAATTTCCGAGCTCTAAAGGATATCTCGATTCCATTTGATTCCGTAACGACATTTATTGGGCCGAATGGATCGGGAAAGTCGACGGTGCTTCGCGCATTGGATTGGTTTTTTAACAATAAGCCCGCCGGGTTGACCGAAAAGGATTGTTCTTTCAGTGCAAGTAATGAAAATGTTGAAGTTCAAGTCACATTTTCAGACCTGTCACCCAGTGATCGGGCGGAGCTTGGAAAATATGCTCCAGAAGAAGCGACGACATTTACTGCGTGGAAATGTCGATTTCCAGATGGCACGGAGGCTATTTCGGCAAATTCGAAGAGTTATCCTCCCTTCAATGAGGTTCGCCGAAAGACGTCCGGTGCTGAGAAAAAGGCGGCTTATTCATCTTTGCGTAGTGGTGATGCATCGTTAGGGCTTCCGGCATGGACAAATATTGAGGCCGCATTTCAAGCAATGACCACATGGGAAACGGAGCATATCGATCAGCTTGTAGATGCGCCAGAAGAGCTTCAAACAAATTTCTTTGGATTTAATAGTGGCGGAAAGATGAGCGGTCTCTTTGATTTTGTATTGGTTACGGCTGATCTTCGGGCGGGCGAAGAATCAACTGATGGCCGGGCAAGTATTATCGGTAGAATTCTCGAACGTTCAATTAGTCGCAGCGACGCGGATGAGGCGATTGCCGAAATTGTCGAAGAGTCTCGAGTTCGGCAGCAGCAAGTTTATAAAGAGAAATTCAAAGATCAACTGGATTCCATCACAACGCAACTTAATGATGTTGTGTCTTCTTATTCTCCTGGACGATCCATTTCTGTTACGCCTGCGGATGTGATTCTTAAAGCGCCAAAGACTACTTTCGAGGTCGCAGTAATTGATGGAGTAACAGAAACCTCTGTTGAAAGACAAGGCCATGGGTTTCAACGGACTCTTTTGATATCTGCGTTACAGTTATTGGCTCAGTCCGGATCGGCCTCCGTCGAAGGCGTTATCTGTCTTGCCATAGAGGAGCCAGAGCTATTTCAGCATCCGATCCAGTCTCAAACATTTGCAAAGGTGCTTAGGTCCTTGGCAGAGGATGCGAATAAAAGAATCCAGGTTACTTATGCTACACATAGCCCTTATTTTCTTGAAGCGCGTTACTTTAATCAAGTGAGAAGGCTTGTAAGGTCGCCGGATGCTTCAGCGACGGTTACAGTGCATTTTGCCAGTGTTTCCGATGTAAAGTTAAAATTAGACGGAATCCAAAGGCCAGATGTGGTCGATCAACAGCTGGATGGCATAGTTGCTAACCAACTTGCAGTTGCCCTTTTCGCTCACCGTGCTTTTTTAGTAGAAGGCACTACCGAAGCTTCTGTTTTTTGCGGTATTGCGGATAAGGATTCTCTTGGGGCACTTGAGGCGGCGGGTATTTCAATCGTCCCGGTAGGTGGGAAAACATCTATTCCTTTGGTGCATGCAATCCTAGCTTCAGTTGGTATTCCAGTATATGCATTATTTGATGGAGATGCCGGTTTTAAAGAGCGCGCTAAGGGTAAAGGTAAGGATGATTCGAAAATCGAGGTTGAGCGTAAAAGTCATGTGAGCGCTAATCAGATGCTATTGAAATATTTCGGTATTCCTGAAGTCGACTTTCCTGCCTCCATTGTCTCTGCCAATGTAGCGATTCTTGAAGATCACCTTGAGGGGTTTTTGCAAGAAAATTGGCCTAGTTGGATGATTGCTTGCAGTCAAGTTGAGTTGGCTGCCGGAATCAATTTGGAAAAAAACCAACAGGCCTACCGAATTGCTACTCTAAAGGCAGAAGGAAAAATACCTGAAACGCTTCTCCGAATATTGGCGAAAGTGCGGGGCGAATGAAACACTTAATACTGCATGGTTCAGGCTGCGAGTTAATTGGAAGCTTAGTTGGGGCGAGAAGCTCTTTTGTCAAAATCTGGACTTGAAGATTTTTTCCAACCTACGCATGGGAATTTATGGCCTTGAATTCTTACCAGCTTTTCGCCGATATTTTCGTTCGCGGATTGCGCAACCTGAATGGGCAGTTGGTTAAAGCGAAAGAGTATGCTGAAGCTAATAGTATCCCGGACGCCGGTGTTCTGGACGCGCGACTCGACACGAAGGGGCTGGGTGGTTATGCCCCCGCCGATCTGCATGGGTATACTCTCGCCGCGCAGGCTCATTGGGCTGTGGAAGGAGCCAAGCTGGCGGTCGCGCGGATCATGGGTCTGGAGCTTGTGCCGGATCAGAATGTGGCGAAGACTTTTGACGGGCTTGTTCGTCAGATAGATGAGGCCATTACTTATCTGCATGGGATCTCACAAAGCGACCTGGAAGCTGGGCTAGATCGAACGGTGGAGCATCCGCGCGCTTCGGGGCCTATGAGCGGCAGTCATTTTCTGTTGGCCTATGCGATTCCGCATTTCTTCTATCATGTCGCTACGGCCTACGGCATTCTGCGTAATCAGGGCGTGCCTCTCCGTATGGCCGACTACCTGGGCGATTGGGGGAAAGCTTGAACAAGGCAAAGCCGAAATCCGCCGCTCCTAAAAATGTTCCGGACCCGAAAAAGTCCGTCAAGGAAGTGCTCGAAGCGACCAGCGATGAGTCGACACTGGCCGACAGCAAGGTTCTGACGGCGTTGATGAAGAAAACCACAGGCAAGACGCCGAAGATTTGGAACCAGACGACGATCGGTTTCGATTCGTACCACTTCAAGTACGAGAGCGGTCGGGAGGGGGATAGCCACATCCTGGCGTTCAATCCCCGCAAGGGCAAGTTCACTATCTACCTCATGGACGGCTGCGTGCGGTATGCCCCGTTGCTGGAAAAGCTAGGGAAGCATACGACTAGCCGGGTGTGCCTTTATTTCAAGCGGCTGAGCGACTTGAATCTTGATGTTTTGGAACAAATCCTGCGGGCTTCCTATGAGAATGTGAAAAGTCTAGATGGGAAAATGCAACGGGTGTGACTGGGTATTACTTCAGTAAAAGTGAATAGATGCGCGAAATCATCCTTATCTGTTCAGTACACGAAGATGTTGGCCTCTGTAATGTAGCGCAGCTAGTAGAAATCCTGAAGGGTATTGAACCCGAAGTGGTTTTTGAAGAGCGGAATCCAGATAAATTATATCCAACCCCAGGCAGTCTCGAAGTGCGCGCGTTAAGTGCGTACGGTGAAGTTCACTTGTTTAGGAGAATTCCAGTCGACCATTATAATGTCTCAGACCTAAACATTCAAAAGCTTCTCGTCGAGATGAACAGAGCAAAAGCATATTTGGAATACGCAAGCCCCGATTACCGGGAGCTTGAGAAGATTGAGGGTGATAATACGTCTCAGTATGGGTTTGAATATTTGAATAGCGATCTTTTTGGAAGGTTGAGAGCCAAACTTCGTGAAGTTGAAGATAATGTTCTTTCTCAGGCATCTAATCCTCAGCTTTTTCGCGGACTAGATAATTGGCGAAATTTCGGTCAGCGTCGAGAAGTCGAAATGGTAAGGAATATTTATGAATACGCTAGAAAAAATGATTTCAGTCGGGCGGCTTTTCTAATTGGGGCAAACCATAAGCATGGGGTACTAAAGGAAATTCAAAAGCTCATTGCTATGGAGCCGGCATTGATTCAGTGGGTCATTTTCCCTCACGATGGTTTTAATTCCAAGAGCTAAGGCAGGTATTCCAGTGACCGTCAAGCGCTTCGATAACATCGGCATCGTGGTCGAGAATCTCGACACGGCCATCACCTTTTTCACCACGCTCGGCCTCATCCTTGAAGGCCGCATGAAGATCGATGAGGACTGGGCCGGTCGCGTGACGGGTCTTCGGGGCCAGAGGGTGGAGATCGCGATGCTGCGCATGCCTGACGGGCATGGCAAGATCGAACTGTCGCGCTTCGATGCCCCCTAGGTGGTCGAAGACCACCGCAACGCCTCGGTCAATGCTTACGGATATCTGCGCGCCATGTTCGCCGTGGACGACCTCGACGACACCCTGGCCCGCCTCGCCAAGCTCGGCACGACGGTGGTAGATGAAGTCGTCGACTACCAGGGCGTCTATCGCCTCTGCTACATCCGCGGCCCCGAAGGAATCCTCATCGGGTTGGCGCAGGAACTTGGATGACTTCTTTACAATAACGTTAGGCCTCGTATGCGTACAAGTTGGATAATTATAGGGCTACTCGCCATTGGCCTCTTTTTTATGTGCCATAATTCAAGGCCCTCTGAATCCTCTTCTAAAGCCTCTACGACGAAGCATTATGATGGAGGTTCTCAGACTACTGATGACTCTCAGTATTCTCCCTCTCCCGCAGGGAGTTTTGGAGGCTATGATTGCACTGAAGACTGTTCAGGGCATGAAGCAGGATACGAATGGGCTGAGGAACACGGGATTGAAGATCCGGATGATTGTGATGGAAATTCGGAGTCATTTATCGAGGGCTGTCGCGCCTATGCAGAAGAACAGTCGGCTCCTGAATCGGAGAATGAATCCGACGATGAATCCGAGTAATTAATTAGGTCCAAACGTTTTCGCCTTGAGACAGATACCCAAAAAATCCAGAAGCTGTCTCATGGTTTATCCTGTTGTTCTCGACGCGGGTAGGGGTGGCTTCGAGGCAGATGGGACAGCAAAGAAGCCTCCGATCAACCCATTTTCAAAAAAACGGCAATTCCCCAAATTCCCATGATTTTGGCCGAAAAACCCCTTCCCAAACATTTTTCCAAAACCCATTGCGCAACCGATTGTTTGCGTGTATATTTGCAAATGAACGGTTGCTGATCGAAACCCGATTGCTCCGGAGGAAACATGAGACGCGACATCTTCCAGGCCATCGCCGATCCGACCCGCCGGGGCATCGTGATGCTGCTGGCCCTGCACGCCATGACGCCCAACGCCATGGCCGAGCATTTCGAAACCAGCCGGCAGGCCGTGTCGAAGCACATCCAGATCCTGATGGAATGCGGCCTCGTCGAGCCCAAGCCCGTCGGACGCGAGATCCAATACCACCTGAGGGCCTCGAAGATGCGCGAGATCGAGAAATGGATGGAAGAATTCAAGGCCGTGATGGCCACGCGCTTCACCCAACTGGATGACGTTTTAACCCAAATGAAAAAGAGGAAAGCATGAGCGGCAAACCCCTTCACTTCGAACTCGACAAAGAGAACCTCACGGTCACGATGGAGCGTTCCTTCGACGCGCCCCTCGACGACGTGTGGGCCGCGTGGACGCAGGCCGAAATCCTCGACCAGTGGTGGGGGCCGAGCCCGTGCCGCGCCGAGACGAAGGAGATGAACTTCACCGAAGGCGGACGCTGGCTCTATGCCATGGTCATTCCCGGCGTGGGCAAGAAGTGGGACTCCAAAACCTTCCTCAAGATCGAACCGAAGTCGAGCTTCACCTACCGCAGCGCCTTCTGCGACGAAAACGGAGACGTGGCCCCGGAAACGAAGTCCTCGGTCTGGGTCAATTCTTTCGTCGAGAAAAACGGCGTCACGACGGTCACCAACGTGATCCGCAACGACTCGCTCGAGCGCCTCGAAATGATGCTCAAGATGGGCTTCAAGGAAGGCTACACCGCGGGCCTGAACCAGCTGGAGGAACTGCTGGCACGTTCGCGCTAAGTCGGGGGCGGATGGGGTTGGCCTTGGGGGCCCCCCTCCCTCGTTGGGTGCGCCGGGGCTTTGTAGGTTCCTTGGAGACTCTTCACCATTCGCCTCATCGGTCGAAAGGGCGATCATGACTGAACCGGATCTGCGGGACGCATTGGCTGTCGTACGGACGCGCCTGGCCAACGAGCGCACCTTTCTTTCCTACGCCCGCACCGCCCTGGCGCTCGGGGGTGCCGGGTTGGTGCTCCTGAAGTTTTTCTCGGGCCCGTATTCGACCGCCGCCGCGTGCCTGCTGATCGTGGCGGGGGCCATCACGATGGGCTTCGGCACCTTGCGGTTCCGGGCCGTGCAGAAAACGCTCAAGATCGCAAGGAACTCCTCATGTCCAAAATCATCGCCCTGATGTCCATGTCCCTTGATGGCTTCGTCGCGACACGCGAGGACGACGTCATGGACGTCTTCGACTGGTATTTCCACTCCGGCGACGTCGCCGTCTCCACGGGCGGATCGGATCCCATGACGTTCCACATGTCCGAAGCCAGCGCCGCGTCGTGGAGGGATCTGACCTCGGGTCTCGGAGCCCTCATCAGCGGCAAGCGCACCTTCGAGAAGGCGCAGGGCTGGAATGGAAATCATGGTTGGGGACCGGCCTTCGTGCTGGCCCATGAAATCCCCGAGGGCTGGCCGCGTCCGAATTCGACCGTGCACTTCGTCACGGATGGAATCGAAAGCGCCGTGCGCCAGGCCAAGGCGGCCGCGGGCGGGAAGAACGTTGCTGTCCATGGCGCGGATGTGATCCAGCAGCTGCTGAACGCGGGACTGCTGGATGAGATTCACGTCGACGTCGCGGCGTTGCTGCTGGGGGCGGGGATCCCGCTCTTCGCGAATCTCGCGCAGGCTCCGGTCAAGCTGGGCAACCCCGAGGTCCATCAAGGCGTCGGGGTGACCCACTTGCGGTATCCCGTTCTTAAAAACTAGGTCCAGGGCCGGGTTACAGGCCCGGGCGTCGGAGGTACCTTTCCTTCGATGTCCCGCGCCCCGATGAATCCCTCCGCCTCCCGCTCCGGCTCCTTGTGGGGCGTGTCGGCGGTGATGTTCCTTAGCTTCACGGGCTTCGCGGCGGCCCAGTTTCACGGGTATCTCTTCGAACAGCTCGGTTTCTCGCCCCTGCAAATCGGCCTGCTCTTCGGACTCGGCTTCGCCGCCGACATCGTCGCGCCGCTCGCCCAGGTGCTCGCCATCCGCCGCCTGCGCGGGCCGCGGCGGCCCTTGATGCTGGCGCTGACCGGGGCGGGGATCGGCACCATCCTGCTGCCTTATGCGCAGGGCTTCGCCGTCGCGGCCCTCGTCTTCTCCTTCACCCTGTTCTGCTCCTCGAGCGTCAACCCGCTGAACACCGCCTGTTCGCTTGAGTTGACCCGCTCGCGCGGGCAGGGATTCTTCTTTTTGATCCGCACGATCGGCACGGCCGGGTATCTCGTCGCCTGCGTGTTCTGCTACTTCCATCCCGAGCCCGCGCGCCTGCCTCTGCTCTACGCGGGCTTCGCGTTGGCCTCGATCCTCGCGATTCCCGTGATTGCCAAAACTTTCATACCCGAAGACCCGCGCCAGGCGCCCGAGGACATCCTCGTGAATCCGAAGCCGCGGCGCACGCCGGGCTTGCGCCGCGCGTGGCGCCTTTTGTCCGCGCCTCTCGCCAAGCGATTGCTCTGGACGCTGGGCATCATGAACTTCGCCAACGCGATGGCCACCCTCGTGCAGGGCAACTACCTCATGGCCCGCTTCTCCAAGGGCCAGGCCTCCATCAGTCTCGCCTGGATCATCGCCACCGCCTGCGAGATCCCGCTCATGCTCGCGTGCGCCTGGCTGGTGCGCCGTCACGGCCTGCGCGTCGTGCTCGGCGTGGGACTTTTGGGGACGACCCTGAAGCTCTTCTTTCTCGGGGCCGCGAACTCCTACGGCGTCTTCCTCGCCGGCCTCGTATTCCATGGGGCGTTCTTCTCCGGCGCCGTCACCGGCTTCAGCCTCTTCCTCGACCAGCGTTATGCCGTGTCCGATCGGCCCAGCCTGCAGGCCCTCGGGTCCCTCTTCTACGCCGGCCTGCCGATGGCGCTCGGGGGACTGGCTGCGGGAGTGATCTGGCAGGCGTTCGGATTGAATGCAGTGTACCTGACCGCGGCGGTGATTGGACTCGGGGCGGGGGCGTATACGATGGTGCTATTGCCTAAGCTACCGGGGAAGACGCAGTACAAAGTACCCAGTACCCAGTAGGAGCTACCGTTACTGGAGGCTCCTTAAAAGTCCATGCAGAAGCCTTCGGATCTCGAAGATACCCTGTATCAGGTTTTCAGATTGGGAACTCTTGTCGTATCCGACTCGTTGAGCGATCATAATCAAGGTGTGTAGTTCCGCCAGACTTCCTCTCGAAACCCCGAGAAAATAGGCGAAGGATTTCGAGCCTTCTCTGCCGTGTCCCTCGGCAATATTGACCGCGACGGAGACAGCCGAGCGTCGTATCTGATCGCATAATCCATACCGCTCAAAGGTTGGAAAGACCTTAATGAACTCATACACATTTTGAATCAAGACCATGGATTTTTGCCAAACAATCAGCTTCGTATAACCCTGAACATTTTCCATTTATCCTCCCCATTTTGGGTGCTACTGGGTACTGGGTACCGGGTACTTTGTGTTCGCCGCCAGCCCTCACGCCCCCACCAGTCCCCGTCCCACGAAATAATCCGGGAACCTCTCCCGCAGCGATGTATACCCCTCCTGCGTGATGATGATGTGGTCGAGCAGCGGAATGCCCATGAGCCTGCCGGCTTCGGAGAGGCGCCTTGTGGTCACGAGGTCTTCGGCCGAGGGGTCGAGCGAGCCGCTGGGGTGGTTGTGCGCGGCCATGATGCCCACGGCGCGGTCCTCGAGCGCGCAGGCGAAGGTCTCGCGCGGGTGGACCTGACTCTGGTTGGCAAGGCCCACGGTGATCTCATGCGACTTGATGATCTGATGGCTGCCATCGAGGGTCAACACGGTGAAGCACTCCTGCGTGCGGT
>Ga0164241_10006029_pt1 | contig 11146 bp, 10 predicted proteins | sample OricomyardsoilBY_FD_108780 | JGI IMG/M metagenome (GOLD analysis project Ga0164241, IMG submission 108780) | Backyard soil microbial communities from Emeryville, California, USA - Original compost - Back yard soil (BY) | ecosystem: Environmental > Terrestrial > Soil > Unclassified | place: USA... | reverse complement strand
GAAAAGCGACAGCAGACTGCGCCCGGAGAAGTCCTGGATCTGCGTCACCGGACCGGGGTTCGATTCCCCGCACCTCCACCCCGTGGCCCAAGAGCCCGTCCGAGTTCGCTCGGACGGGCTCTTGTCGTGCCCGGGGTCGTGACCCTCGGGTTCACCAGCCGAGCTCGCGCCAGGCGTCGTCGGCCTCGGTGCCGTGGAGCCAGGTGACGTGCAGGTCGCGCTCACCGAGGCGCAGATGCCCGTCCCGGAGCGCGTCGAGCGCGGACGTGCCCTGCACGGTGGCGTCGTCGCAGTAGAGCTCGGGCAGCGCGTCGTCGAAGTGGACGCGCCACTCCAGGCGCTCGACCGGGTTCACGTGCGTGGGTGCGAGGTGCGGTCCGACGGTGTCCCAGTGCGTGACGACGCGCGTCACCACGTAGCCGACCGGCTGCCCGTCCGGCACCCCGCGGGACGGGTCGGTCAGCCGGCCGATCCGGCGGCGGTAGGCGGCGAGCTCGGGTGCGGGTCTGGGCTGGGCCGGGGCGTGAGGCACGGTGCTCGTGCTCCCTTCCTGGTCGTGGCTCGCGGGGCCGCCACGGTGCGGCCGCGGGTCGCGTCTGCCCCAGCGTAGGCGGCGCAGGAGCCCGGCAAAACCCGTGGGGGGCAGCGGCGCGAGGCCGTGAGCAACTCGTGATCTGGGGCTCCGGCCGCACGGCAACCAGCAAGGTTACGGAATGGACACAGTCATCGAGGGAAAGTTGACGCCGCTTCGTAAGGAGGGTCTACTAACCGCTATGACGATGACGGTCACCGGCGCGGGAGCGCCCCGGAGAGGGCTCGGAAGCTCGCTCCGTCCCAGCTCCAAGGTGCTCCCCGAGCACGCGCGGGCCCACAACCGGTCGCTCGTCCTGCGTCACCTCTTCCACGAGGGACCGACGTCCCGCGCCGACCTCGCGCGGGCCACCGGCCTCACGCGCGTCACGATCTCCGACCTCGTGGCCGCGCTCCTCGCGGAGGGCCTCGTCGAGGAGCTCGGGGTCCGCCCGGGCCAGCGCGTCGGCAAGCCCGCGATCCTCGTCGGCATGCGTACCGACGCGTTCCAGATCGTCTCGATCGACCTCACCGACGGCGCCATGATGCACGGGGCCGTCACCACTCTCACCGGCGACTTCGTCCACCGCCAGGAGCTGCCCATCGAGGGCCGCACCGGCTCCGACATGGTCGACCTGCTCACCCGCTTCGCGCGGCTCCTCGTCGCCGCGGCCACCGAGCCCGTGATCGGCGTCGGGATCGGCTCGCCCGGCGTGATCGACGCCGACGGCGTCGTGGTCGAGGCCCCGAACCGCCGGTGGTTCGGCGTCCCGCTCTCCGCCCAGCTCTCCGAGCGCCTCGGCCTGCCGGTGCACGTGGCGAACGACGCCAACATCGCGGCCCTCGGCGAGTACACCTTCGGCGGCGCCGACGGCGACGGCCTGCTCGTCATCACCGTCGGCGAGGGCGTGGGCGCGGGCGTCATGATCGACGGCGCGCCCCTGCGCGGCCGGCGGAGCGCGGCCGGCGAGATCGGCCACATCACCGTCGTCACCCACGACGGCGAGAGGTGCGCCTGCGGCCGCACCGGATGCCTCGAGACCGTCCTGGCCGCGCCGGCGCTGCGCCGCGCCGTCGACGGGCTCGACCCCCAGTCTGCCGAGGCGGTCCTCGCCTCGGTCGGCGTGCTGCTCGGCACGGCACTGGTGCCGGTCATCAGCACGCTCGACCTCGTGGACGTCCTGCTGAGCGGTCCGGCGGACCTGCTCGGTGGGGCGCTGCGCGAGGCCGCTCTCGCAACCATCCGGGAGCGCACGATGCCCGCCATCACCAGCGAGCTCCGGCTCGAGATGGCGTCGCTCGGCGAGGACGACGTGCTCGCAGGCGCGGCCGTCCTCGTGCTCGCGAACCAGATGGGGGTCGCATGACCCCGATCGGTTCACCCCGCACGCTCCGGGCCGATGACGGCCCGGACGCGCACCACACCGAGCGGAAGGCCCGTCGCAGCGGGAACCGCTGGGAACCCCTGAATGCGCACCCGCGCACGACTCAAGGAGACGCGTTGAAGAAGACACGCACCATGGCGATCGGCGCATTCGGCGTCGTCGCCGCGCTGAGCCTGGCCGCCTGCTCGAGCAGCGGCAACGGTGGCAGCAGCGACAACAACACCGACGGCGCGAGCGCGCAGAAGACCATCGGCACCGTCGACGGGTCGGGCAAGACGCTCACCGTGTGGTCGATGACCGGCGACCTCTCGGACGCCACGCTCAAGGCGATCAACGACGAGTTCACCAAGGAGACCGGCGCGAAGGTCAAGGTCGAGACCCAGCAGTGGGCCGACATCGCGACGAAGATCACGACCGCGCTCTCCACGAGCACCCCGCCCGACGTCATCGACATCGGCAACACGCAGGTCTCGACGTTCGCCGCGACCGGCGGTCTCATGGACCTCACGCCGTACAAGGACGCGCTCGCGCAGGGCCAGACCTGGCTGGGCGGCCTCGTCGACCCGGCGACCGTCGACGGCAAGCTGTACGGCGTCCCGTCGTTCGGCGCCGCCCGCGCGGCGATCTACAACAAGGACGTCTGGGCGAAGGCCGGCATCACCGCGGCCCCGACCACGTACGACGAGCTCAAGGCCGACCTCGACAAGCTGAAGGCCGCGAACTCGGCGAGCGACTTCTCGTCGTTCTATCTCCCCGGGCAGTACTGGTACGCGGGGATCCAGTGGCTGTGGGACGCGGGCGGCGACCTCGCCACCCAGGACGGCGGCCAGTGGAAGTCCGGCTTCGGCAGCGACAAGTCGCAGCAGGGGCTGACCGAGTGGCAGCAGTTCCAGAACGCGTACTCGTCCAAGGCGAGCCAGACGCTCAACACGGACAAGCCCGACCAGGACCAGGTCTTCGCGGACGGCAAGGCCGCGACGATCGTCGGCTCGAGCTGGGAGATCGGCGCGATCACCAAGGCGAACCCGAAGCTCACGGCCGACAAGCTCGGCACGTTCCCCATGCCCGGCGCCTCGGGCAGCAACCAGCCGGTCCTCCTGGCCGGCTCCGACTGGGGCATCGCCCAGAAGAGCCAGAACCAGGACCTCGCGGTCGTGTGGGCCAAGATCGCCGCCAGCCCGGACATCCAGAACAACTACGTGTTCGGCACCGACAAGTGGATCCCCAACAGCACCGAGGGGATCGACGCGGCGACCTCCAGCGGCAAGGTCGACGAGCAGGGCACGTCGTTCTTCACCGCGGCGAAGAACTCCAAGGCGACGCCGGCGTCCGCCGGCTGGGCCCAGCTCGAGGACCCGGGCATGAAGCAGTTCTTCCAGTCGATCGCGTCCGGCAGCAAGTCGGTCGCCGACGCCACGAAGGACTGGGACTCGACCGTCAACTCCAAGCTGAACGGCTGACGTTCTCCCTTCGCAACTCCCCAGGAAGCAAGTGATGAGTTCCTCAACTGCGACTGTCGCAGGCGAGGGTGTGGCCGCCGCCCCCCGCGGGCGGCGGCCACGCGCCCCTCGCCCCCACTCCAAGCAATCTCGCTGGGCACCGCTCTGGCTGGTCTCCCCGGCCGGCATCGTGATGCTCCTCGTGATCGTCGCCCCGATCGTGTTCCTCGTCTACACGTCGTTCACGGACTACGACCAGCGGTCGCTCTTCACCGGCGCCTACAACGCGGTCGGGCTGAACCAGTACACACAGGTGTTCAGCGACCCGGACTTCTACCGCTCGTTGCTGCTCACCCTCTGGTTCACGGTGGCGCTGGTGCTGGGGAGCGTCGTGATCGGCGTCGGCGTCTCCGAGCTGCTCACGAGGCTCGGCTCCGTGATGAAGTACGTCGTCACCGTGGTGCTGATCTTCGCGTGGGGCATGCCGAACGTCGCGTCGTCACAGATCTGGAACTGGCTCTTCCAGCCCGGGTACGGCGTGCTCAACTGGCTGCTCGCCCAGCTGCACGTCTTCGGGGACACGACCGACCTGTCCTGGTCCAACAACAAGTGGCTCGCGCTCCTGTGCATCTGGATGCTCGTCGTCTGGCAGGCGGTGCCCTTCATCGCGCTGACCACATACGCGGCGCAGTCGCAGGTCGACCCGGCCTACCGTGAGGCCGCCCGGATCGACGGCGCGAGCGAGCGGCGCATCTACTTCTCCATCACGCTGAACTTCCTCAAGCCGACGCTCCTGCTCATCACCGTGCTGTCGATCATCTGGGACTTCAACGTGTTCAACCAGATCTGGCTCGTGACGCAGGGAGGTCCCGACAACGGGACCGCGACCCTGGGCATCTGGAGCTACCTGACCGCTTTCAACAGCTTCAAGATCGGCACGGGTGCCGCGATCTCGGTCGTCACCACGATCCTGTTGATCATCCTCAGCAGCTTCTACGTGCGCCGGCTGCTCCGATCGGGGGAGGACCTGTGACCACGCTCGCCGCCGAGTCCGACGCCGCGACCGAGGGCGCCCTCGTGCCGCCCTCGTCGCCCGGGCCGACCCGGCACCGTCGGCGACGCCCGCGCTTCTGGGTCAACGCGATCGCGATCGTGTTCAGCGTCATCTGGATCTTCCCGGTCTACTGGATGCTGAACACGGCGTTCAAACCGCGCACCGAGGTGCTGAGCCCGACGCCGAAGTTCGTGCCGACCCATCCGACGCTGCACAACTTCGACGTGGCGATGTTCCACACGAGCACGGACTTCTTCCAGTCCCTGCTGAACAGCGTGGTCGTGGTCGGGGTCGCGATCGTCGTAGGTCTCGTGCTCGCCCTGTTCGCCAGCGCGGCACTCAGCAGGTTCCGCTTCCGCGGTCGGCGCACGATCATGGTGCTGATCCTCGTGGTGCAGATGCTTCCTGGAGGGGCGCTGCTCATCCCGCAGTTCCTGATCTTCAACCAGGCGCACCTCCTCGACCAGTACGCGGGGCTCATCATCGCCTACATCGGGGCTGTGCTGCCGTTCTCGATCTGGGTGCTGCGCGGGTTCTTCGTCGCGATCCCGGTCGAGGTCGAGGAGGCCGCGTGGATGGACGGCGCGAGCACGTGGCGCACGCTGCGGAGCGTCATGTTCCCGCTGGTCCTCCCGGGCGTCATCTCGACGAGCATCTTCGGCTTCATCACCGCGTGGAACGACTACATCGTCGCCTACACGTTCATGAAGTCCACCACCCACTACACGCTCCCGGTGTGGCTGGTCTCGTTCTCGACGCCCAACTCGGGCACCGACTACGGGGGCCAGATGGCGGCCTCCGTGCTGTTCGCGCTGCCGGTCGTGGTCTTCTTCCTCATCATCCAGCGCAATCTCGTGCAGGGGATGTCAGCGGGAGCGGTGAAGGGCTGACGTGAGCATCTCTGCCTCGTTCGACGAGACCTACGCGGAGACGATCGAGGACGGCGGGGCGGAGCGACGACCTGGCACGTTCGCGGTCGGGCTCGACATCGGTGGCACCAAGGTGCTCGGTGTCCTGCTCGCCGCGGACGGCACGGTCGTGGACTCCGTCCGGCTCCCGACGATCCGCGGGGGAGACGGCGTGGTGCGCTCGGCGTCGGACGTCGTCCGGCGCCTCGCCGCGGCCGCGGACCTCGACCTGGACGAGATCGGCGCCGTCGGCGTCGGGGTGCCGGGCCTCGTGGACCCCGAGTCGGGATCCGTCCACCACGCGGTGAACCTCGGGATCCACGCCGACCAGTTCCCGCTCGCCGACCGGATCAGCCGCGAGCTCGGGGGTGTCCCGGTCCACGTCGACAACGACCTCAACGTCGCAGCGCTCGGCGCGTCGTTCGCGCTCGGTCCGGACGCGGACGACCTCGCCTACCTGGCCCTCGGGACGGGCATGGCGGCGGGTGTCGTCCTCGGTGGGGAGCTGCGGCGGGGCGCGAGCGGCGCGGCGGGCGAGGTCGGCCACATCCCGATCCGTCCCGACGGGCCCGTGTGCGCGTGCGGCCAGCGCGGGTGCATCGAGCTGTACGCGAGCGGCAGCGCCCTGGCCCGGCGCTGGCCGACGACGTCCGACGTCCCGGCTCCGCTGCTCGTCTTCCGGGCCGCGGCCGAGGGCGACCCCCGGGCGCTCGAGATCCGGCACGATTTCGCGGTCGCGCTGGCCGAGTGCCTGCGCATCGTCGTGCTGTCGTACGACGTGCGCCGCATCGTGATCGGCGGAGGTGTCACGGGTGTCGGCGCGCCGCTGCTCGAGGTGCTGTGCGAGGCTCTGGCGGAGCAGGCGGCGACGTCGCCGTTCCTCGAGAGCCTTCGCATCGCCGACCGCGTCACCCTGGCGCCTTCGGACGTGCCGATCGCGGCCGTGGGGGCTGCGCTCGCAGGCCTGCGCAGCGAGTAGCCGGCCCCGACCACCGAGCGGATGGAGTAGTCATGGAAGTTGTCATCGCACCGGCCGAGGAGCTCGCGCGGCTCGCTGCGGACGCCGTCGAACAGCTGGTCCGGTCCAGGCCCGACGCGGTCCTCGGCCTGGCCACCGGCTCGAGCCCGCTGAAGGTCTACGACGAGCTGGCGCGGCGCCACGGTGAGGACGGCCTGTCGTTCTCGCGGGCGCGCGCCTTCATGCTCGACGAGTACGTCGGGCTCCCGGCCGACCACCCCGAGCGCTACCGCAACGTGATCGAGAAGGAGATCGCGTCGCGCGTCGACTTCGCGCCGGGCGCGGTCCAGGGCCCCGACGGCCTCGCGGACGACCTCCCCGTCGCCTGCGCCGCGTACGAGCAGGCGATCGTGGACGCGGGAGGTGTGGACCTGCAGATCCTCGGGATCGGCACCGACGGGCACATCGCGTTCAACGAGCCCGGCTCGTCCCTCGCGTCGCGCACCCGCATCAAGACGCTCACGCAGCAGACGCGCGAGGACAACGCGCGCTTCTTCGAGGACGACATCGACCAGGTTCCGCACCACTGCCTCACGCAGGGCCTCGCGACCATCATGTCGGCCCGCCACCTCGTCCTCCTGGCGACCGGCAAGGGCAAGGCCGAGGCCGTGCACCAGCTCACGGAGGGGGCCGTGAGCGCGCTCTGGCCCGCGACCATCATGCAGATGCACCCGCACGCGACCGTCCTCGTCGACGACGCCGCGGCGAGCCGCCTGCAGCTCGCGGGCTACTACCGGCAGACGTTCGCCTCGAAGCCGGGCTGGCAGGGGCTGTGAGCTGCGGACGACGGCTACGACCGGCAGACGGTCGCCTCGAAGCCGGGCCGGCAGGGGCTGTGAGCTGCGGGCGACGTACCGCGGCGGGCCCCCGCGCCGGTGGGTGGTGGGACCGCTCCCACCGTCCGAGCACCACCTTGTAGGCTGTGCCCGCCGCCCGTGCGTCCGCGCGCGGGGACGAGCCAGCCGGAGCACGATCGAGAGGACCGTCCGTGTCGTCCCACCACCCCATCTCGCGTCCCCGGCGTGCGGCCGTCCCGCTCGTCGCCGTGCTCGCCGCCGCGGGCCTCGTCCTGTCGGCCTGCTCGTCGGGCGGCGCGAGCGCCGACGACCCGACCTACCCCACGGGCCAGACGATCACGGTGACCCTGATCGCGCCGTCGCCGGCGCAGCAGGCCGCGAACGACTACCTCAAGGCCACGTTCGAGGAGAAGTTCTCCGGCAACAAGCTGGTCTTCAAGGACGAGGCGTGGGGCACCTACCAGGCCGACTACGCCGAGGAGCTCATCCACGGCAAGGGCGACATCCCCGACGTCGTGGAGATGGGGAACACCCAGACCCCGGGCTTCACCGCGACCGGCGCCCTGCTCGACCTCACGGACAAGAAGGAGGACCTCGGCGGTGACGACCTGCTCCCGGGCTTCGTCGAGATCGGGTCCTACGACGGCCACTTCTACGCGCCGCCCTACTACTCGGTCGGCCGCGTGGTGATGGCGTCGAGCGCGATCGTCGGCCAGGACGCCCCCGAGACGCTCGCCGAGTTCGTCGCAGCGGGGGGGACCCTCAACGAGAAGTCCAAGAAGAAGCTCTCCGGCATCTACCTGCCCGGCATGGACTGGTACGACGTCCTGCCGTACGTGTGGGAGAACGGGGGGTTCATCGCCAAGCAGCAGGACGACGGCAGCTGGAAGGCGGGCTTCTCGTCGTCGGGCGGGATCGTCGGGCTCGTCCAGGCGCAGCACGTCATGCGCAAGGCGAACGACCAGAAGGTGGGGCCCGCGGACACGGACGAGCAGAAGGCGGTGAGCATCTTCTGCAAGGGCGAGATCGGCTACCTCACCGGTCCGTCGTCGCAGGGCGTGCAGCTCCAGTCCTCGACGAAGGACGGCGGCTGTGCGTCGGGGCCCGGCAACCCGGACGACTTCGTCACCTTCGCGCTGCCCGGCAAGGAGAAGGGCTCGGTCGCGGCGACGTTCGCCGGCGGCTCGAACCTCGGCGTCGCGGCCAAGACCAAGAACCCGGAGCTCGCCTACCAGGTCCTCAAGATCATGACGTCCCCGGGCTACCAGGACCTCATGGCGCTGAACGGCTTCATCCCCGCCCGCATCTCGTCGTCGGCCAACCTGCCGCAGGACGTCCTCACGCTCTCGAGCGCGCAGGCCGCGCAGAACGCCGTCCTGACCCCCGCGTCACCGAAGTGGGCGACCGTCGAGGCCAAGAAGTACCTGCAGAAAGCGTTCGCCGAGATCGCCTCCGGTGGCGACGTCCCGACGGTCGCCAAGAAGCTGGACCACGAGATCGAGGACACCCTCAACTCGAAGTGAGTGAGGGACCCCCGACGTAGGATCAGGACCATGACCGAACCGCTCTCCAGCCCCCAGCCCGCGCCCGACGACCCGTCCGGCGGTTCGTCGACGGCGGTGCTCGAGCGGGAGGAGACCCGCGAGCTCGCCGAGCCCGGCGACCACGAGCGGTTCGCGCACTACGTCCGCAAGGAGAAGATCCTCGAGTCCGCCGTGACGGGCGCTCCGGTGATCGCCCTGTGCGGCAAGGTCTGGGTCCCGGGGCGCGACCCCAAGAAGTTCCCTGTCTGCCCGGTCTGCAAGGAGATCTACGAGGGCCTGCGCGAGCCGCAGGACGGCGACGGCGGCTCGGGCGACGGCAAGGGCTCGGGCGGCGGTTCCGGGCGCACGGGCTTCTTTGGGGGCAGAGGCGGCAAGTGACGGCGAACGAGAGCTCCCGCACCCGCCCGTCCTCTCGTCCCGTCCGAGACAGCTCCGCCGCCGAGCAGCCTTCGCTCTTCGCGCCCCACCCGCCCGCCGGGCCCCAGGCCGCGTCGACGTTCGCCGCGGAGCAGCTCAGCCCGGCCTACCCGCGGCGCGCCCCCTGGGGCACGGCGCGCAAGCTGCGCGCCTGGCAGGCGGCCGCGCTCGAGCTGTACCGCGAGCAGTCGCCCCGCGACTTCCTCGCGGTCGCGACCCCGGGAGCGGGCAAGACGACGTTCGCGCTGCGGATCGCGACCGAGCTGCTGGAGCAGCGCGTCATCCGGCGCGTGGCGGTGGTCGCGCCGACCGAGCACCTCAAGCACCAGTGGGCGGACGCGGCGGCCCGCGTCGGCATCCACCTGGACCCGACGTTCAAGAACAGCCAGGGCCGGCACGGCGCCCACTACGACGGCGTCGCGCTCACGTACGCGCAGGTCGCGAGCAAGCCTGCGCTCCACCGCGCCCGCACCGAGGCCGCCCCGACCCTGGTCATCCTCGACGAGGTGCACCACGGTGGCGACGCGCTGAGCTGGGGTGACGCCGTCCGCGACGCCTTCGAGGGCGCGTCCCGGCGCCTTGCCCTCACGGGCACGCCGTTCCGGTCGGACACGGCGCCGATCCCGTTCGTGCGCTACGAGCAGGGGCCGGACGGCGTGCGCCGCTCGACGGCGGACTACACGTACGGGTACGGGGAGGCGCTGCGCGACCACGTCGTGCGCCCCGTGATCTTCCTGTCGTACTCGGGCCAGATGCGCTGGCGCACGCGCGCGGGCGACGAGGTCGCCGCCACGCTCGGCGAGGCCCTCACCAAGGACATGACCGCACAGGCGTGGCGGACCGCGCTCGACCCCGAGGGCGAGTGGATCCCCTCGGTCCTGCAGGCCGCGGACACGCGCCTCACCGAGGTGCGCCGCTCGGTCCCCGACGCGGGCGCGATGGTCATCGCGACCGACCAGTCCGACGCGCGCGCGTACGCGGCGCACCTGCGCCGCATCACCGGCCGGGCGCCCACCGTGGTCCTGTCCGACGACGACGGCGCGTCCGCCCGGATCGAGGAGTTCTCCGCCTCGGACTCGCGCTGGATGGTCGCGGTACGGATGGTGTCCGAAGGCGTCGACGTCCCACGGCTCGCGGTCGGCGTGTACGCGACGAGCACCGCGACCCCGCTCTTCTTCGCGCAGGCGGTGGGTCGGTTCGTGCGTGCCCGACGGCGTGGGGAGACCGCGTCCGTGTTCCTCCCGAGCGTGCCCCAGCTCCTCGCGCTCGCCGGGTCGCTCGAGGACGAGCGCGACCACGCGCTCGACCGGCCGTCGTCGGGCGAGGAGGAGAACGCGCTCGAGGACGGCCTGCTCGCCGAGGCGAACCGGCAGCGCGACGCGCCGGACGCCGTCGGGCCGGACGGGCTCGAGGCGAGCTTCAAGGCGCTCGAGGCGCAGGCCACGTTCGACCGCGTCCTGTTCGACGGCGGCGAGTTCGGGACGGGCGCCGAGGTCGGGTCGGCGGAGGAGCTCGACTTCCTCGGGCTTCCGGGCCTGCTCGACGCCGACCAGGTCACGACGCTGCTGCGCGAGCGGCAGGCGGGCCAGGCGGGCGGTCGGAGCGCGCCACGGGACGCCGAGTCCGCCGAGCGGGAACGCGCGGCGTTCGACCACCGCCGCGCCGCCGAGCTGCGCAAGGAGCTGCAGAAGCTCGTGTCGGCGTGGGCGCGGCGCAGCGGGCAGCCGCACGGCAGCGTGCACAGCGAGCTCCGGCGACGCTGCGGCGGCCCCGAGGTCCCGCTCGCGACGGTCGACCAGCTCGAGGCGCGTGTCGAGCAGGTGCGGAACTGGTTCGTCGGCAAGCGCTGAGCCCCGCGCCGGCGCGGTGCTCGCGGGTTGTCAGAACGGGGTGCACGCGCCTAGGGGGTCCTCGTTCTGACCCGGCGCGGGCGCTAGGGGAGGCGGAGCGTGACCGTGTCGAGCGCCGGGTCGCCGGCCGACAGGCGGCGCGCACCCCGCGGCAGCTCCGACCG
>Ga0164241_10006028_pt1 | contig 11147 bp, 5 predicted proteins | sample OricomyardsoilBY_FD_108780 | JGI IMG/M metagenome (GOLD analysis project Ga0164241, IMG submission 108780) | Backyard soil microbial communities from Emeryville, California, USA - Original compost - Back yard soil (BY) | ecosystem: Environmental > Terrestrial > Soil > Unclassified | place: USA... | reverse complement strand
TCTACCTGCTGATCCCCGGCGTGCCGTTCGCCGTTGCGCTGGCGCTGGGGGCGATCGTCGCGCCGCCGGACGCGGTGGCCGCGGTCGCGGTGGCCCGCCGGGCCGGCCTGCCGCGCAGGGTGGTCACGGTGCTGGAGGGTGAGTCGCTGTTCAACGACGCGACCTCGCTGGTGCTGCTGCGGGTGGCCCTGGTCGGACTCGCGGTCGGGTCGATGTCCTGGGGCGAGGCGGTGCTCGAGTTCGCCTGGGCGACGACCGGCGGCATCCTGGTCGGCGTCCTCGTCGGCATCGTGCTGTCGTGGGCCCGACGACACACCGGCTCGACGCTGGCCACCACTGCCCTGTCGCTGGTGGCCCCCTTCGCGGCCGACCAGATCGGCGAGGCCGCGCAGGCCTCCGGCATCCTGGCCGTGGTGGTGGCCGGGCTGGTGCTGGGGCACCGCGCCCCGTACGACCTGAAACCGCAGGTGCGACTCACGCTGAGGGCGACCTGGAGCACCGTCCAGTACGTGCTGGAGGGGACGGTGTTCGCGCTCATCGGCCTGCAGCTGTGGGCCATCGTGACGGCACCCGACATCGGCCGGCGCCCCGTGTTCCTCATCTCCGGGGCGGTCCTGCTCACGGTGATCCTGATCCGCCCGATCTGGATCTTCCTGATCAACTCGATCGGGCGGCTGTTCCGCCGGCCCGCGGCCTTCGACGACTGGCGCCCGCTGGTCGCGGTGTCCTGGGCGGGCATGCGCGGCGTGGTGTCGCTCGCCGCCGCGCAGACCCTTCCGCTGGACACGCCCTACCGGTCGCTGCTGCTGACCTGCACCATCGCCGTCATCCTGGGCACCCTGGTCGTCCAGGGCCTGACCCTGCCGACCGTCATCAAGTGGTTGCGATTCCCGGGGGACCCGGCTGCCGAGATCGACGCGGAACGGACGGCCGCCAGGGACGAGGCCAACCGGGCGATCGCCGCCGCCGTCGAGCAGCAGATCGCAGACCACGACATCCCATCGGATCGGGCCCGCCGGATGCGGCTGTGGGTCGAGACCCGGGACTGGCGGGGGCTGGTCGACGGGCGGTCGAAGTCCGCCGAGGACACCGGGCGCACCCGGTTGACCCGGTTGGCCGACTGGAACCGGGACATGATGAACATCGAGCGTGACGTGTTCGTCTCCCTGCGCAACTCCGGCCGGATCTCGGAGGAAGTGATGCGCGAGATCGAGTACGGGCTGGACCTGGAGGAGGCCCTGCTCGACCAGCGGCTCGACGTGGCCACCGGTCACCTGGATCAACTGCGCAGCACCCGCGACGACCTGCCCGATGACCCGACCGGCCGCGGAGCAACCCCGTCAACCTGAGAGTTCCCTGTTCGCAAAGCTGCGCTGTCGGAGTGGTCTGGCACGCTGGTGGGATGACCGACCAGGGCGCAGCTTCTCCACCTTCGACGGTGCGCGGCCGGTGAAGGCACGCATCGCCCGGCTGGTGAACACCAGGGCACGCAAGATCACCGCCATCGTTGTCGCAGTGCTGCTGGTCGCCGGGGTCGTCCTGGTGGCCTGGCCGACGCCCGCACCCGCGCCGGTGGCGGACCGGGCGGTGACGATCGTCGCCCCCGGCGGCCCAGGGGTCGGCGACCCCGTCGAGCTCGACGCGACGCTGTACCTACCGTCACGGACCCCGGCACCGGCGATCATCATGGCGCACGGATTCGGCGGGTCGAAGGCCTCCGTCGCCGCCGACGCCCAGCAGTCCGCCCGGGACGGGTTCGTGGTGCTGGCCTACTCGGCCCGCGGCTTCGGCGCGTCGACCGGGCAGATCGGGCTGGATTCGTTGGATTACGAGATCCCCGATGCCCGCGCCATCGTCGACTGGCTCGCGGAGCAGCCGGAGGTGCAGCTGGATGGGCCGGGCGACCCGCGGGTCGGGGTCACGGGCGGTTCGTACGGCGGCGCCCTGTCCCTGATGCTGGCCGGCACGGATCGACGGATCGACGCCGTGGTGCCGCTGATCACCTGGAACGACCTGGAACAATCGCTCTTCCCGAACGCGCAAACCACCCCGGCGGACGTGGCCGCGACCACGCCGGCGGCCGCCGCTGGGGTTGACGACGGCGTGTTCAAGAAATTCTGGACGTCGACCCTGATGGCATCGGTGACCACCGGGGCGGCGCTGTCCGCGTCCGGCATCGCGCAGGGCGACACCGGGGACAGCAACTTCGTCCGCCGCGGCACCGGCGGGTCGACCTCGTCGGCGCCGCCCGGTGACACCGATTCGGGGGCCGCCGCCGGGGTGTCACCCGAGGCCGCGGCCGCGGCGCTGTCGGGCAGTTGCGGCCGGATGATGGTGCAGCTGTGCGCCGGCTACGCGCAGGCCGCACAGACCGGGCGGCTCGGCCCGGAGTTCTCCGCGCTGCTGGCCCGGTCGAGCCCGAAGTCGGTGGTCGGCGACATCACCGCGCCCACGCTGCTGGTGCAGGGCGAGAAGGACACCCTGTTCCCGCTCAGCGAGGCCGACGCGAACGCCCGGGCGATCGCCGCGAACGGCGCCACCGTCGCCGTGACCTGGTACAACGGCGGCCACGACGGCGCCAGCAGCCCGGACACCGCGACCCGGACCCGGATCACCCAGTGGTTCCAGTACTACCTGGCCGGGATCGGCTCGGTTCCCTCGAACGCCTTCCGGTACACCGTCGACGGCCCGATCAGCGACACCGGCAGCGCCCGCAGCCGGACCCTGGAGGTGCCCGCATACCCGGGTCTGGCGGCGGGGTCGTCGACCAACCGGGCCTGGATCCCATTGACCGGCGACCCGCAATACGTGGTCAACCCGCCCGGCGCGACCCCCGCGTCGATCTCCAGCCTGCCAGGCATCTCCGGCCTCGCGTCCACCGCGCTGTCCACCTTCGCCGGCGGGCTACCCGGACAGACGGCCCGATTCGAATCGGCGCCGTTCGACACCCTGACGGTGCTCGCCGGCACCCCGCGGATCACCGTCACCGTCTCGAAGCTGCCGGTCCCAGGGACCATCGGCCAAGCCGCGGCGACCGACGCCGACGACGGCGCGGTGCTCTACGGGTCCGTCTCGAAGGTATCCCCCGGCGGCACCCGATCCCTGGCCGGTGGCGCCGTCGCCCCCGTCCGGCTGACCGACCTGCCGGACGACGGATCGCCGGTGACCGTGACCATCAGCCTGCCGGCCGCCGCCCTGCAGATCGAGGCGGGCTCCACGCTCGAGGTCGCACTGGCCACCACCGACCAGGCCTACGCCGGACCCACCGCGCCCGCGGCCTACCGGATCGCGCTGGCCGACAGCACCGACGAGCCTGCGCTGGCGGTCACCGGGGTGAGCGCGCCCGAGGTCGGGGGCGAGCGGGTGTCCGCGCCGGACATCCCGCTGTTCCAGCTGATCGGGCTGATCGTGCTGGCAGCGGTGCTGGCGCTGGCGCTGATCTTCGGGGGCCGGGTCCGGGCCCGTCGGACCGACGTGGATCCGGATCTGGCCGACGTGCCGCTGTCCATCAGGGGGCTGGGTAAGTCGTATCCGGGTGGGGTGAAGGCGGTCACCGACGTCAGCTTCCGGGTGGAGGCGGGGCAGGTGCTCGGCCTGCTCGGGCCGAACGGCGCCGGCAAGACCACGACCCTGCGCATGGTGATGGGTCTGATCACGCCGACCGAAGGAGAGATCCGGGTGTTCGGACACCGGGTGAAGCGGGGTTCGCCCATCCTGTCCCGGATCGGGAGTTTCGTTGAGGGCTCCGGCTTCCTGCCGCACCTGTCCGGGCGGGCGAACCTGGAGCTGTACTGGAAGGCGACCGGCCGGCCCGCGCAGGATTCACACCTGGCCGAGGCGATGGAGATAGCCAACCTGGGCAAGGCGATCGACCGGAAGGTGCGGACCTATTCGCAGGGCATGCGCCAGCGGCTGGCCATCGCCCAGGCGATGCTGGGCCTACCGGAGTTGCTGCTGATGGACGAACCGACCAACGGGCTCGATCCGCCGCAGATCCACGCGATGCGCGAGGTGCTCCGCCGATACGCGGCGACCGGCCGCACCGTGCTGGTGTCCAGCCACCTGCTGTCCGAGGTGGAACAGACCTGCACCCATGTGGTCGTGGTGCACCTGGGCCGGACGATCGCCTCCGGCACGGTCGCCGAGCTGGTTTCCACATCCGGCGAGATGGTGTTCAGCGTCGACGATCAGGACACGGCCGAACGGGTGCTGCGCACCATGGCCACCGACATCGAGCGGACCGAGGCCGGCGTCCAGGCCGACCTGGGAGCGGTGTCGCCCGCCCGGGCGGTGACGGCGCTCGTCGCGGCCGGCGTCGCAGTCAACGGGGCATCCCCGCGGAACCGACTGGAGGACGTGTTCCTGGCCATGGTCGACGCCTCCGGGGCCGCCGGCTCCTCCACCGACCACCCGGCGGGCGGCGGCCGGCCGCCCGGCACCGGCGGCACCCACGGGCCGGACGCGGATGACCGCACCCCCGTCACCACACACCAAGGAGGGTCGGTCTCATGAGCCCCGTGCACCAGGACCATTCGGCCGACACCGCGGTCAAGGTGATGAAGTCCCTGCACGATTCGGTGCCGGTCAGCGCGGACGGCACGCCCGTCGGCTTCCGTGCCGACCGGACCCTGCGGGTCGGGGTGGAACTGAGCCGGCAGCTGCGGCGCCGGCGGACGCAGCTGGCACTCGGGTTCATGGCCCTGTTGCCGATCATTCTGGTCATCGCGTTCGCATTCGGCACCAATTCCGGCGCACGCGGCGCGGTGAACCTGGTCGACCTGGCCACGTCCGGATCGATCAACTTCGCCCTGGTGTCGCTGTTCTTCTCGGCCAGCTTCCTGCTGATCGTGGTGATCTCCCTGTTCTTCGGCGACACCATCGCGTCGGAGGCGTCCTGGTCGTCACTGCGGTACCTGCTGGCCATGCCGGTGCCGCGAGTCCGACTGATCCGGCAGAAGGTGCTGGTCGCCGGGCTGCTCTCACTGTTCGCCCTGCTGATCCTGCCGATCAGCGCGCTGACCGTCGGCGGCATCGCGTATGGCTGGAACCCGCTGTCCACGCCGGTCGGCGAGCAGTTCTCCTTCGCCGAGGGCCTGCTGCGGATCGCGCTGATCGTCAGCTACGTGGCGATCCAGCTGACCTGGGTGGCCGGCCTTGCCCTGATGCTGTCCGTGCTCACCGACGCACCGCTGGGCGCGGTTGGCGGCGCGGTACTGATCTCGATCCTGTCCCAGATCCTCAACCAGATCGACGCCTTGGGCGAGGTGCGCAACTACCTGCCGACGAAGTACGCGTTCGCCTGGACCGGCGCGCTGGTCGACCCGATCCGGTGGGACGACATGGTCCGCGGCGGCTTCCTCAGCCTGGCCTACGCGGTGGTCTTCGGGACGATCGCGGTGCTGCACTTCCGGCGCAAGGACGTCACCAGCTGACCTCCGACGGGCATCTCCGCCGATCCCCCGCGCATGCGCGCCTGACCCGGGCGGGGGCTGATCCCACCCCGGAGGACCAACGGGTGCACGCGTGCCCGGCGGCGAGTTCGCGCAGTTCCGCGACCGCGTCAGCCTGATGTTGGAGCATCAGCGTCGTGCCGTGCGCGTGGAGGTACAGGCGGGCGCCGGGTACCTATCCAAAAGCAGCCCGAATTCCGGCAGCGCTCACCGGACGACCCTGCCATGGACCGCTCACGCGGAGGATCCGGTCGCCCCCGGCGACCCAATGTTCCGCAACCGTGCGCAGACCGGCACATTTCAGCAACCCGGACCGCTCGCGCGGAACATCCGGTCGCCCCCGGCGACCCAATGTTCCGCAACCGTGCGCAGACCGGCACATTTCAGCAACCCGGACCGCTCGCGCGGAGGATCCGGTCGCCCCCACCGTGTGCGGTCTGGGACGGATCTCACTTCACGACGCGGAGCTTCGCCCTCGACTTCCCGTCCGGCTTGGGCGCGGATGTCACACCGGACGCGTCCATATCCCGGATCTCCCGCTTCAGCTCGGCGATCTCGTCCCGCAGCCGGCCGGCCAGCTCGAACTTCAGATCGCGGGCCGCGGCCATCATCTGTTCGGTGAGCTGCTGCACCAGGTCGGCCAGCTCGCTGCGGGCCATGCCGGCGGTGTTGTGCCCGGCGAAGACGCCCGAAGTCTTCGACGCCTTGCCCCCTGGCTCGCCCTGCGCCTTGCGCCCACGGGACGAGTTGCGGCCGGATCCGCCGACCTTCACCGGCGACCCGCCGTCAACGGTGCTGTCCGCCTCGGCGTACACCAGCTCCAGGATGTCGTTGATCTTCTTGCGCAGCGGTGTCGGGTCGATGCCGTTCGCGCGGTTGTAGTCCTCCTGCTTGGTCCGGCGCCGGTTCGTCTCGTCGATCGCGCGGGCCATGGACGGGGTGATCTTGTCCGCGTACATGTGCACCTGCCCGTTGACATTGCGGGCGGCCCGGCCGATGGTCTGGATCAGCGACGTCTCCGAGCGCAGGAAGCCCTCCTTGTCGGCGTCCAGGATCGCCACCAGCGACACCTCGGGCAGGTCCAGGCCCTCACGCAGCAGGTTGATGCCCACTAGCACGTCGAACTCGCCCAGCCGAAGCTCCCGCAGCAGCTCGACCCGGCGCAGGGTGTCCACCTCGGAGTGCAGGTACCGCACCCGGATGCCCAGCTCGAGCAGGTAGTCGGTGAGGTCCTCGGACATCTTCTTGGTCAGCGTGGTGACCAGCACCCGCTCGTCCCTTTCGGTGCGGTCACGGATCTCCCCGATGAGGTCGTCGATCTGGCCGCGGGTGGGTTTGACCACCACTTCCGGGTCCACCAGCCCGGTGGGCCGGATGACCTGCTCGACGAACTCGCCCCCGGCCTGGCCCATCTCGTACGGGCCGGGCGTCGCCGACAGGTACACCGTCTGCCCGATCCGCCCGGCGAACTCCTCCCAGGTCAGCGGCCGATTGTCCAGGGCCGACGGAAGCCGGAAACCATGGTCCACCAGCACCCGCTTGCGGGACGCGTCGCCCTCGTACATCGCGCCGATCTGCGGCACGGTCACGTGCGACTCGTCGATGACCAGCAGGAAGTCGTCGGGGAAGTAGTCGATCAGGGTGGCCGGCGCGGAACCGCCCGGGCGACCGTCGATGTGCCGGGAGTAGTTCTCGATGCCCGAGCAGAACCCGACCTGGCGCATCATTTCGACGTCGTAGCTGGTCCGCATGCGCAGCCGTTGAGCTTCCAGCAGCTTGCCCTGCTTCTCCAGCTCGGCCAGCCGCTGCGCCAGCTCCTCCTCGATGGCCGCGACCGCCTTGGCCATCCGCTCCGGCCCGGCGACATAGTGGGTGGCCGGAAAGATCCGCAGCGAGTCGACCTCGCGGACCACGTCGCCGGTGAGCGGATGCAGGTAGTACAGCCGCTCCACCTCGTCACCGAAGAACTCGATGCGGATGGCCAGTTCCTCGTAGGCCGGGATGATCTCGACGGTGTCGCCGCGCACCCGGAACGACCCCCGGCTGAACGACACGTCGTTGCGCGAATACTGGATCTCGACCAGGGCCCGCAGCAGCGCGTCCCGCTCGATCTGCTCGCCGATCGCGACCGGCAGCGACCGGTCCAGGTACGACTGCGGGGTGCCCAGGCCGTAGATGCAGGACACCGATGCGACCACGATCACGTCCCGGCGGGAGAGCAGCGACATGGTCGCCGAGTGCCGCAGCCGCTCGACGTCGTTGTTGATCGAGGAGTCCTTCTCGATGTAGGTGTCCGTCTGCGGGACGTACGCCTCGGGCTGGTAGTAGTCGTAGTAAGAGACGAAGTACTCGACCGCGTTGTTCGGGAACAGCTCCCGCAGCTCGTTGGCCAACTGCGCGGCCAGCGTCTTGTTCGGCGCCATCACCAGGGTGGGCCGTTGCACCTGCTCGATCAGCCAGGCGGTGGTCGCCGACTTGCCGGTGCCCGTCGCACCGAGCAGGACGACGTCCTTCTCCCCGGCGTCGAGTCGCTTTTGCAGCTCGGTGATGGCCTGTGGCTGGTCACCGGACGGTCGGTAGTCACTGACCACCTCGAAGCGACCCGAGGTGCGCGGAATATCGCCGACCGGCCGGTGCTCGGAGACGGCGAGGACAGGGTGTTCGGTTGCGAAGGCCACGGGAAAAGGCTACGCGGAGGGTCCGACAGTGCCTGTTTCCGCAGGTCGCCAGCCGGTGGCGGCGGCCCAGCGCTCGGCCCGGGCGGACGCCTGCGCCAGCCAGGGTTCTTTGGCTTCCGCGTAGCGGGCCGCGTCCGGATCGTCGGCGAACCGCGCGGCCATCGACCTCTTCAGCGTCCGGTACTCGGCGAAGGCCTGCTGGTCGGCCGTCATCCAGTCCCGGAACAGCAGCGCGAACCGCCAGTTCGGCCAATCTCTCACCCTCACGTGGAGGTTGATACTTTGACCGGGGTCGGCGTTCACGTGCACTCGTTTGTGCCAACGGGCCGGGTCCGCGTCGCCGGGATGCGGGTTGTCCCACCAGTCCCCCGCCGGCCGCGGGAAGCCGGCGGCGGCCAGACGCGTCGCCCAGTCGTCGGCCTGGCCCAGATCGGCGACGGTGAGCTGCAGATCAAGCACGTCCTTCGCCGGCATGCCGGGGATCGCGGTGGAGCCGATGTGGTCGACCCGCGCACCCCCGACGGCCACCGAGATGCGGGTCGCGATCCGCCTTGCGTCGGCCGTCCATTCGAACCTCGGCTCGACCAGCGCCGGCGCCCCTCGCGGTGCGCGCGTTCCGGCGCGCACATTCCGCTCGAACGGCACCAGTCGATCGACCCACAGCGCGTCGACCTCGTCGGCCAGCTCAGCTCGCTCGCCGTGGTTGACCAGCATGACGTCGCAGAGCGGTGCCCGCTGCTCGTCGGTGAGCTGGGTGGCGATCCGCGCCCGCGCGTCGTATTCGGCGAGCCCGCGCTCGACCAGCCGGCGCAACCGCAGCTCGGCATCGGCGCGCACGCCGACCACCAGATGGAAGGTCGCCGCCCCGGCCAGGGTGGTGAGCAGTGGGATGTCATTGACGACGATCGCGTCGTCCGGGGCGCTCCGGCGGATCTCGTCGAAGCGTTCGCGGACGAGCGGGTGGGTGATGCCCTCGAGCCGCTTGCGCGCGGCGGGATCGGCGAAAACCAGCGCGGCCAGCGCGGCCCGGTCGAGCGCGCCCTCGGCGGTCAGCATGGACGGGCCGAAGGTGGCGTCGATCGCCGCCAGTCCCGGGCTGCCGGGGGCCACCACCTCACGGGCCAGCTGGTCGGAATCGGCGACCACGGCCCCGTGTTCCCGCAGCATCCGGGACACGGTCGACTTGCCGGAACCGATGCCCCCGGTGACCGCGATGGTGATCATGTCGCGATCATCGCACCGGGGCACCGACACGCGCGCCCGGCTACCGGGCGTCGACCACACCCGGACGTAGCGTCAGCGTCGGTCCCCGTCCGCCGCCACCCCCAGGAGTCCATCGTGTCGATCACGCTGGTCCGTTCCACGACGACCACGCAGGCTGCCGGTCGCCACCGGCTCGGCCGGGCCGGCCTCCTCCCGGTGACGTCGCTGGTAGTGGTGGCATACCGCGGGTGGCTCAGCCATCTACTGCGACCCGGCCGACACCGGCTGCGGGTTCCCCGGCCGCGATGAGCTGACCGTCCGGCAAGCCCCAGCGGCGAGCTGTGTCATGAGGCAGCCCCGGCGGAGCCGGGACAAGCCCCAGCGGCGAGCTGTGTCATGAGGCAGCCCCGGCGAGCCGGGACAAGCCCTCGCGGCGAGCGATGTCGATCAGCTCTTGATGATCCGGGCCAGCGCCGCCTCGGCCAGCTGCGGAAGTCCGCTGGTCAGGGTCGCGGCGTCGATGGACGCGGGCGCGGCGATCGCCAGGGTCCAGTTGTCGTAGGGCATGACGAGCAGGCCGCCGTCACGCAGCGCGATGGTCGCCGGATACCCGCTGACCGTCGTCGGCACGATCTGGGCGTTGTTGTCGGTCTCGTTCTTGACGGTGACCGCGACCTGGCCCTGGGCGGCCGCCGGGTCCGTGTAGCTGGTCAGCCGCAGGGTGAACTGCCCGGACTTCTTGTCCTCCGACAGTCCGTACAGGCAGCGGACCGACCCGGTCTGCCCGGCGTTCGTGTTCACCTCGGCGACCGCGACCTTGAGCCGGTCGTTGGGGATGTCGACGTTGAAGATCTTCTTGACGTCGGCCGCGCTGATGATGGCGCCGCAATCGACCTTGGTCGGGTCGATGCCGGTGACCACCGGCGCGGCCGTCACCGACGGGCTCGGCGATGCCTCGGCCGAACCGCTGGCCTCGACCGAACTGCCGGCCTCGCCGCTCGGCGACTCCTGCGCCGAGCCGGACGGGGCGGCGGCATCGCTGGACACGGTGACCACCGCGGTGACGGTCCGGCGGGTGCCGGTATCGGAAGAGCAGGCCGAGACGGCAACTACGCCCACCAGAACGGCCGCGAGCACGAGGTGACGACGCATGCCGCCGTCGTTCGCGGGGGACCTCGCAGGCCGCCACCGTGCCCGCCCACCCTCCCTGCAAACGCCGGCGGCATGGTGTTGATGATTCACTCGGCAAGCCTCGCTCATGTTCTCACCGTAACGGTCAGCGGATGCCGAACCGGGCAGCTGCCAACACCGACTTCACCGGCGTGTCAGGGTCTTTGCCCAGGTCAGCCGAGTGAACAAACCCGAAGGGCCGCCACCGGATCGGTGACGGCCCTTCGGGGACCTCTGTGACGCGCGGCTCAGTTGCCGGCCAGCCGCTCCCGCAGCGCGGCCAGCTGCTCGTCATTGACCAGCGAACCGGCCGGAGCCTGCGTGTCGGCGGTACCGGCGGTGTCGGACGAGTAGTTGCTCGGCTCGGCCGACTCGGCGTCCGCCGCCTGCGCGGCCGCGATCTGCTTGAGGTGCGACTCGTACACCGCGTGCGCGTCGGCGTACTGCTTCTCCCACGCCTCCCGCTGGGTGTCGAAGCCCTCGAGCCACTCGCCGGTCTCGACGTCGAAGCCCTCCGGCGGCACGAAGTTGCCCTGCTCGTCGTAGTGGTCGACCACGCCGTACTGGGCCCGCACCTCGTCGAACTCGGTCTCGGCGGTGATGCCTTCGTTCGCCTGCTTGAGCGACAGCGAGATCCGCCGCCGCT
>Ga0164241_10006027_pt1 | contig 11150 bp, 4 predicted proteins | sample OricomyardsoilBY_FD_108780 | JGI IMG/M metagenome (GOLD analysis project Ga0164241, IMG submission 108780) | Backyard soil microbial communities from Emeryville, California, USA - Original compost - Back yard soil (BY) | ecosystem: Environmental > Terrestrial > Soil > Unclassified | place: USA... | reverse complement strand
GTTTTGCATCGACATGCATTTCCGCGAGGCGAAGGCGGCGGGCGAACGCGAGGAGCGGCTTTATCTGCTGAGCGCGTGGCACGAAACGCACGATCTCTATACGGCGCGTGAGAAAGCCGCGCTGACGTGGACCGATGCACTGACGAGGCTCGCGGGCAATCCGGTGAGCGAAGAAACCTTCGAGGAAGTCAGCGAACAGTTCACCGATGAAGAACTGACGAATCTCACGCTCGCGATCGTCGCGATCAACGGCTGGAACCGGTTCAGCGTGGGCTTCGGAATGCCGATCCGGTACCAAGGCTGAGCCGCATCGCGTGACGCGATGCGGAAATTCCAAACGCCAAAGATCCAAACGCCAAAGAGGTGGAAATCCCAAACGCCAAAAGTCCAAAGGCCAAAGCGCGCGGTGCGCGCAATGACCAATGACCACTGACCAGTGACCACTGACCAGTGACCACTGACCAGTGACCAATGAGCAATGACCAGTGAGCGGATGACCATTGGCAGGGAATAGGTTTGAGAGCGGTGTTTTTCGCTGGGCTTTGGCGTTTGGGTTTTGGCGTTTGGCGTTTGGCGTTTTTTAACCTGATGTGAAGACTCTGCTATGACGGCAATTTTCCAGGAGCATCAATCCCTACTCTTTGGCATCGCTTATCGCATGCTCGGCAGTCGCGCGGACGCGGAGGACATGGTGCAGGAGACGTTTTTGCGCTGGCAGAAACAGGATGCGGCCGGAGTGCGCTCGGCGAAGGCGTGGCTGGTGGCGACGATCACGCGGTTGAGCATCGATCAACTGCGGTCGGCGCGGCGGCAGCGCGAGGAGTACGTCGGCGTGTGGTTGCCCGAGCCGATTGTGGGCGCGGACGAAAGCGCGGGGTCGCCGGTGGAGCTGGCGGCGCTGAACGATTCGCTCGGCGTGGCGTTCATGCATCTGCTGGAGGAGCTGACGCCGGTGGAGCGGGCGGTGTTTTTGCTGCGCGAAGCGTTCGAGTATGAGTACGCGGAGATCGCGGCGATCGTGGAGAAGAGCGAAGCGAATTGCCGCCAGCTCTCCGCCCGCGCGAAGGCGCATCTGTCGCAACGGGAATGGACGGAGGAACCCGCCGGAGAAAAGGCGGAGCGTGTCGTGCGGCAATTTCTCGAAGCGTGCGCGACGGGCGACATGCAGAGTTTTCTCGCGGTGCTGACGGAGGACGCGGTGCTGTTTTCAGACGGTGGAGGCAAAGTGCGCGCGGCGCTCAAGCCGATCTATAGCGCGGAGTTTATCGGGCGTTTTTATATGGGCATCCGGCGACGCGCGCTCGCGGGGGCGCGCGTGGAGATCGTGCGCGTGAACGGGAAGGTCGGCGCGATCGTGCGGCGGACGGATGGGCGCGTGCATGTGAACGCATTCGCGTTCGCGGGCGACCGGATCAGCGCGGTGTATCTGGTGAGCAATCCGGAGAAGCTGACGGCCTTGAATGGGCTGGCGTTGAGGAAGAGCGACGCGGATGGGGCGAATTGACGGCGTTGCGTCGGGCGGAGTTTTTGTTGAAGCGCAAAGACGCGAAGGCGCAAAGGTCGGAGGCGAAACCGCGGAGATGAAGCCGGGAAGGTGAAGCGACGGAGCGGAGGGATGAAGTGGAGGGCAAAGGTGGCCGCGCTCTCTAAGGCGCGGTGGTGGTGCGACGTCTTGATCCGCGTCTTAAATGACGCGGCTACGGGACGCGGCTGCGTAGCGCGTTCGGGCGCGCGGTGGCGCCCAAGGGCGGGGGGTGCGATCGTGGAGGCGTCGCGCGAGCGCGAGCCCTGCGGGTCGGAAGGGATTATTCGGCGATCCAGCCGTGGAGGCGGAGCCAGCCTTCGAGCAGGACCGGCCAGGTGGATGTGGGGCCGAAGCCGGGGCGCATGCCGATGCCGTGTGGGCCTTTTTCGAATACGTGGAGCGCCGAGGGGACGTGGTTGCGCTTCAGCGCGGCGTAAAACGCGAGGGAGTTTTCCACCGGCACGGCTCCGTCTTCCGTCGTAGAGAGCAAGAAGGTGGGCGGCGTGTCTTTCGTGACGTGGTCTTCGGTGGACCAGCGCGCGATGAGCTCGGGCGTGGGGTTTTTGCCAAGCAGGGCGTCGCGCGAGCCGGCGTGCGTGTACGGATCTTTCATCGTGATCACCGGGTAGCAAAGAATGGCGAAGTCGGGGCGTCCGCTGATGGAGTCGAGGGCATTGCCGGTTTTGCCTTCAGGGGCGTCGTACAGCGTGGCGGCGGAGGAAGCGAGGTGACCGCCGGCGGAGGAGCCCATCATGCCGATGCGGTCGGACTTCACGCCAAATTCCTTCGCGCGGGAGCGGACGATGCGGATCGCGCGGAGGGCGTCCTGAAGCGGGGCGGGCTGGCCGTATTCGATCATCCGGTACTTGAGGACGAAGGCGGTGATGCCGCGGGCGTTGAGCCACTCGGCGTACTCGGAGCCTTCTTTGTCCATCGCAAGTCGGACGTAACCACCGCCTGGGCACACGATGACGGCGGTACCGTTGGCTTTGTCCGCCGGGGCTGGATACACGGCCATCGACGGGTGGTGGATGTTGGAGCTGCGGTTGTCGGTTGTCTTCTCATCGCCGGCGTCGGCACGGAGATTAGGAACGCCTTCGGGCCAGAGGGGGATGACGGTGGGTTCGGCGGCGGACATGTGAGAACAGGAGAGGAAGGCGATGAAGGCGGTGATGAGCGCGAGGAGGCGGCGAGGGAGGGTGGGAGTTTTCGGCGAGGTGGGATGCATAGAGAAAGAAGGTTGGCGAAGAGAAGAAGCGCTGGAGGGCGGGCCGTCGAGCCGGCCCGTCGAAAGCGGTGCCGAGGCACCGCACTCCATAACGGCGCGCGCGCTGGTCACGGGGAGGATAGGCCGATTTCGTGGATGGTGTCGAAGACGAGGATGGGGCGGTTTTCGAGACGCGACGCGGCGAGGTCGATCGTGAAGGTGGCTTCCCAGTCGTTGAGGGATTCGGGGTCGGCGAGGACTTGGGCGACGGGCCAGACGGAGCGGGCGTTCAGCGGCGTGTCGTCGAGGGATTCGAAGTGCGTGTGTTTCGCCGCGCGGCCTTCGGGATCGAGGCGGAAGCGGGTGCGGGCGTCGAAGTAGGGCTGGAAGGCGTCTTCGAGTTTTCGGGCGGCGGCTTTTCGGGCGGGATCGTCGGGGTCGTCGCTGAGGCCGGACGAGGCGAGGCGGTCGAGCGCGGCGTCCCACGAGCGGGCGGCGATGTCCTGGAGGAAACCGAGGATGGCGGTGCGGACCAGTCGTTGAAATGCGGATACGTCGCGGGTGATGTCGAAGGTGGAGGGGCGCGCGGGCTTTTCGGCGGAGAGTTCTTCGGCGACGTAGTCGGGGTTGCGCATGCGCTCCCATTCTTCGAGGAGGCTGGAGTCGATGCCGCGGATGAGTTCGCGGAAGTAGAGTTCCATTTCGACGACCTCTTCGGTCTTGGCGTCGTCGGGGACGGTTTGGGCGAGGACTTTCCAGACTTGGGAAAGGTGGCGGAGGAGAAGTCCCTCGGAGCGCTGCAAGCCGTATTCGCGGATGTAGTCGGCGAAGGACAGGTAGCGCTCGTACATCTCGCGCGCGATGGACTTGGGGCGGACGTTTTCCTGGCCGACCCACGGATGGGCGGCGGCGAAGGCGTTGAAGGTGTCGTAGAGGAATTCGCGGAGCGGTTTTGGGTGCTCGATGAGTTCGAGTTTTTCCATGCGCTCGTCGTAGGGAATGTCGGCGGCTTTCATGCGCGCGAGTTCCTCGGTTTTGATGACGTCGACCTGGCGGCGGAGGATGGTCTCGGGATTTTCGACGATGGACTCGCAGAGCGTGAGGACGTCGAAGGCGTAGTCGGGGGATGCGGTGGTGGGGGTGTTGGCGTTGGGCGTCGCCGATTCGTCGGCGGTGGTGTCGCGGCTCGGCCGGAGGCCTCGCCCTACCTCGGAGGGGTAGCCGGGGAGTTTGGGGAGCGTGTCGATGAGGTAGAGCGAGAGCGCTTGATGGAGGGAGAAGTCGTCCTGGAGGCCGATGTTGACGTGGAGTTTACGGCCGGACGGTGCGGGCGGAATCCAGTCGATGATCTTGCGGTCGAGGAGGGCGCGGAAGAGCTGCCAGGCGCGGCGGCGGAGGGCTTTTTTGCGATGGGGTGTTTCGTGGCTTTCGGCGATGAGCTGGCGGAGGACGCGGCAGCCGTCTTCGTCGCGCGAGAGGACCTGGAGCAACATGCCGTGGGAAACCTCGAAGCGGGACTGGAGGCCTTCGGGCTGCGCGGTCATGAGTTTCTCGAAGGTTTTCGCGTCCCAGCCGACGGCGCCTTCGGGCGCTTTTTGTTTCACCAGCTTCTTGGCCTTCTTCGGATCGCCGGCGGCTTTTTCCTCGGCGCGTTTGTTGGCGATGGCGTGCTCGGGGGCCTGGACGATGACGTAGCCGACATCGTCATACCCCTTGCGGCCGGCGCGGCCGGCGATCTGGCGGAAATCGCGGACGGAGAGGATGCCGGCTTTTTGTCCGTCGTATTTGAAGAGCTGGGTGAAGACGACGGAGCGGATGGGGACGTTGATGCCGACGCCGAGGGTGTCGGTGCCGCAGATGAGTTTGAGAAAACCTTTTTGCGCGAGCTGTTCGACGAGGATGCGGTAGCGCGGGAGGAGGCCGGCGTGATGGACGCCGATGCCGTGGCGCAGCCAGCGTTTCACTTCTTTGCCGTAGGGGCTGTTGAAGCGGACGCCTTCGAGCGCGGTGGCGAGCGCGGCTTTTTCTTCGCGCGAGCAGATGGGAAGACTCATCAGCGATTGCGCGGCTTCGGAGGCATCGCGCTGGGTGAAGTAGACGAGATAGACGGGCGCTTTTTTCAGCGTGAGTAGATCGGCGACGCGTTCGGCGAGGGGCGTTTCGCTGTATTCAAAATTCAATGGCACGGGGCGGCGGTCGCTGCGGACGGTGACGGCGGGCGCTTTGGTGACGCGGGTGAGTTCGCGCTCGATGAAGTCGGTCGGACCGAGGGTGGCCGACATGAGGAGGAAGCGGGCGCGGGGCATGAGCAGCAGCGGGACCTGCCAGGCGGTGCCGCGGGAAGCGTCGGAGTAGTAGTGGAATTCGTCCATGATGACGGCGCCGATGGAGTCGGCGCGTTCGCCGCCGACGAGGGCGATGTTGGCGAGGATTTCCGCGGTACAGCAGAGGACGGGGGCATCGGGATTCACGGAGGCGTCGCCGGTCATCATGCCGACGTTGTCGGGGCCGAAGTCGCGGCAGAGGGAGAGGAATTTTTCGTTTACGAGGGCCTTGATCGGGCAGGTGTAAACGGAGCGGCGGCCGGCGCAGAGGGCCTTGTAATGAAACGCGGCGGCGACGAGGGATTTGCCGGAACCGGTGGGCGTGTTGAGGATGACGTTGGCACCGCCGAAGAGTTCGAGGATGGCTTCCTCCTGTTCGGGGTAGAGCTCCATCTTGCGCTCGGCCATGACGGCGATGAAGCGGGTCATCGCGGCGTCGGCATCGGGGAAACCGGGCGGGGGAGAAAGCGGGGCGGGCGGGCGGGAAGACGGAGCCGCGGGAGCGACGGAAGGCTGCGGGAGGATGTCGGACATCGAAAGCGGTGAGGAGGATGCGTTTGGCGCGGAGGGGCAAGGAGGACGTGTGATTCGGAAAGGACCACAGAGGGCACGGAGCTCGGACACAGAGGTCACGGAGGGAAGCGTTCGGAAAGGCGGAGTTTTTGGACAGGATTACGGGGATGAACAGGATTTCGGAGGGGAGGCGGGTGTCTCGCGAAGGTTGCGAAGGGAGCGAAGGGCGGAGTTTTTGGGCAGGATATTGGGGCGCGATTTTTGGGAGGGAGTTTGTAGGGGAAGGTTGGGATGCAGGCGCGGGACGGAAAAAAGGCCCGCCGGTAAGGGCGGGCCTTTGGGGGAAGAGAAATGAACGGGTTGGGCCGGTGGTGGTTTATCGGCGCGAGCGTTGGCGCAGGAATGCGAGAGCGCTCAGTGCTCCGAGGAACCAGAGGGACGGCGCGCCACCGCCGCCGCCGCCGCCGCCGGATGCAGGTGGAGTTGTCGTACCGCCACCACTACCGGAGCTGGCGGCGTTGACGGTGACGTTAAACGGTGTGCTGACGATGGTTGAACCGTTGGTCAGTGTCTGTGCGACGGTGTAGTTGCCGCTTTGAGACGTCAGCGCATTGGAGACGGCGTAGCTCGCAGACGTCGCGCCGGTGATCGGGGCGTTGTTGAAACGCCATTGATACGTCGTGGCACTGCTGATCGTGCTGACGGCGTTGAGCGTGAACGAGCCGCCGTTGGCGACAGCTGCGGAGGGGCCGGTGATCGAGGTCGTACTCGAGGTTGGAGTGACGGACGCGGCGCCGGAAACATTTCCGGAGTTCGTGTTGAGCTCGGTGGCGAGAGCGCTGTTGGCGGTGGTCGTATAACTGTAGGCGGGCACGAAAACGGTGTCGGTGCCGGCATCGGCGGCGGTGCCGGTGGTCGCCGTGTAGGTGTTATCGATCGCGCGGATGAGGCCGCCGGCGGATTTGGTTAGCGGGGCGACGATGGCTTCGTACACGTTGCGCTCGCTGAGGAATTGGGCGTTGGCGAGGACGGCGGTGGCGGAGGTGTTGGGCGTCGCGGCGGCGGGTTTGAAGTAGTCGCTGTATTGGTGAACGAAGCCGTAGGTCGTCACGGGCATGCGTTGATCGACGCAATCGGACCACGCGTTGTGGTGGAGGGTGACGTGGAGGACTTTGGTTTCACCGGTGTCGGCGCCGATCTGGAGGCCGCGGCGGGGTGTGAGCGAGGCGGAGCTGAAGTAGAATTCGTTCCACGCGAACGTGACGTTGTCGGCTCCGGCGGTAACGCTCGCGAGATGGTCGGCCGCGTCGAAGAACGTGCAGTGGGCGATGAAGACGTTGGAGGCGCCGGTGATGGCGAGCGGGGTGGAGCCGGCGGGGTTGGAGAGGTTCAGGCCGCGGACGATCACGTTGTTGGCGGTGCTGGCGATTTCGAGCTGGCCGACGAGGGTGGATTGGGCGTTGAGGCCCTGAATGGTTTTGTTGGATTTCACGCTGACCTTGGCGGGGGTGAGCGTATTCAGGTTCAGACTACCTGCGACGGTGATGACGGCGACGGAGGCGGACTCGGCCTGGGTCTTGAAGTCGGCGGCGGTCGTAACGAGGACGGCGGTCGCGCTGCCGCCGCCGGTGGCGGTGCGGGCGAAACCGTCGGGAGTGGGCGCGGCGAAGGCGGGTGAGGTGAGTGTGAGGGCGACGGCGTTGCTGGTGGCGGAGCCGGCGGAGTTGGTGACGACGACGCGGTACTGGGCGGCGTCGGAAATTTGCGCGGCGGCGACGGTGTAGGTGGCGGAGGTCGCGCCGGGGATGTCGGCGGCGTCCTTTTGCCACTGATACGTCAGTGGCGCAGTGCCGGAGGCGGCGGTGGTGAAGGTCGCGGCGGCGCCGAGCGTGGTGGATTGGGCGGTGGGCTGGGTCGTGATCGTGGGGGCGATCGCGTTGACGGTGAGGGTCGCGGCTTCGCTGGTGACGGTGCCGCCGCTATTGGTGACATCGACGGTGTAGTTGCCGGAGTCCGACGGTTGCGCGCTCGCGATGGCGAAGGTGGCGCCGGTGGCGTCGGCGATGGTGAGGCCGTTTTTCTTCCACTGGAAAGTGGGGTTGCCGGTGGCAACGACAGAGAGCGTGACGGCGGTGCCGACGGAGACTGTTTGGGACGCGGGCGGCGTAGTGATGGCCGGTGGCGCTTCGGTGGTGAGGACCTGCACGTTGACGGTGCCGGTCAGGGAGCTGTTCTCGGAGTCGGTGACGGCGTAGGCGAAGGACGCGAGACCGCTGAAATTGGTCGCGGGCGTGAACGTCGCGGTCTTGCCGTCGGCGGCGAGCGCCACGGTGCCGTTCTGCGCGGCGGAGACGGTGCGGACGGGGCTGGCGGTGTAGCCGCGGGTGAGCGTGCTGAGGTCGATTTGGACGGCGCCGTTTTTGGCGACCTGCGTGTGAGCCGTGGCGAGCCAGTTCAGGTAGTCGTCGAGGTTGGTGTAGCCGTCGTTATCGGGATCGGCGTTGGCTTCCGAGAAGTCGCCGGCGGGGGAGTTTTTGTTGAAGCCCTTGGCGGTTTCCCACCAGTCGGGCATGCCGTCGCCGTCGGAATCCCAGTCGGCGGGGCGGGCGATCTCGGGATAGTTTTCCCAGCCGCCGACATCGGCGGTGGTGTCGGGCAGGCCTTTTTTGCCGCTGACGCTGCCGGTGTAGGTGTAGGAGCCGTTGAGGGTTTCGTTAATGATGCGGATGTCGCGATCGTCGATTTGCGGCTGGTTGCAACCGACGTCGGAGAGGACCTGTTTGTAGGCATCGGTGGCGCTCTGGATGGTGGCGTAGGAAGGGAAGAAGGGGGCGCTGACGAGGGCGGTGTAAGCAGGCGTGGAGTTTTGCGGAAGAGTGCCGCCGCTCTCGGTGCCGATGTTCAAGCCGGCGGACTGATTGGCCTCAGTGAAGTGACCGGGCATGACATTGCCGGACATGTAATACTGCTGGGTGCCGGGGAAACCGCCGTACTGGGGATTGAGGGCGGTGAAGATATGGGAGCTGGGGCCGGGCTTGTAGTAGTTGTTGACGAAGTTGACCTCGTGGGCGCCTCCGTCGGTGGTGCGACCGCCCCAGTTGTAGACGACGTTGTTGAAGATATCGAGGCGGCCGGCGTAGTTGCCGGCACCGTCGAGACCACCGGCGAGCGACCAGTTGCGGCCCTCGTTATGGGCAAGGAGATTGTGGTGGAGCGAGGCGATGTCACCGCCGACGGAGGCGGCGTAACCATGCGCGGTGCCAGGCTCGTAGTTTTGGTGACCGGCGACATTGAGCGCTTCGGAAAGCGAGCAGCGCTGGAAGGTAATATTTTTCCCGGAGCGAGTGCTGAGTCCTTCGTCGATGCCCCAGCCGATGGAGCAATGATCCATGATGACGTTGTTTGCGCCGGCAATGCCGGTGGCGTTCTGCGTTTCTCCGCTTTCCTTGCCTACCAAGACGCGAATGAAACGGACCACGACGTCGCTCGCGCCGCTCATGCCGAAGAGCTGGCGTTTGATGGTGATGCCTTTTCCCGGCGCGGTTTGACCGGCGATCGTGAGGTAAGGCTGGGCGGAGCTGATGACGATGTCGTTTTGGAGGGTAATCAGTCCTGAGATATCGAATACGATGGTGCGCGGGCCGGTCTCTTGCTCGATCGCGTAGCGGAAGGTGCCGGGAATGGGTGTATCCGCAGAACCGTAGTCGGCGAGCGACGTGACGTGGACGACCTTGCCGCCGCGACCGCCGCGGGCGTAGCGGCCGTAACCTTCGGCGCCGGGGAAGGCGAGCTGGCGGGGGCGGAACATCCAGACGGTGCCCTTGGCGGCGCCGGACGAATCCACTTCGTCGATACGCCAGTAATAGGTGAGGTGCTTGTCGAGGCTGGTCGCCTCGTAGGTGAGAGCGGTCTGGTTGCCCTTGAATTCGGGCGAGGCGTGCGTGGCTGCGGACACGGGGGACTCACTCGTGCCGAAATAGACGTCGTGAGAAAGCGCGGCGCCGGAAGAGGCGGCGGTCCACGTCAAGGTGATCGAGCTGGAGTCGGCATCTGCGTGTTCGTCGCCATCGATGGGCGAGGGGTTTTGAGCGACCTTGGTGGCGTTGGAGGTGTCGATCTCGAAGCCATTGATCACAACATTCTTCGTGGTCGCGCTCGCGGTGGTGTCGGCGGCGAAGAGTATGGTGGTCACATCGGAGGGACCGTTTACGGAGAAGGAAACGAAGGACGTCGGTGTCGTGGTGTCGGTCGCGCGAATTGAGGGTGTGACCGTCTGATCATAGGTGCCGTTGATCGAAACCAGGATGGGGGCCATCGAAACGAGCGCAGTCGGGGAGTCACCGGCGTTGTGATAGACGAGGAGATTGTGATCGCCTTCGGAGAGGCCGGTGAGGGTCATCGCGATCTGGGCGCCGGCGTTGGCGACGGCGGGCGCGACGGTCACGCCGTCGCTGACGAGTTTCGAGCCGTCAGTGGTGGTGCCGGCGGCGTTGTAAGTGAAGGTGAGACCGGTGCCGCCGGCGGTTTGGGACGCGGCGGTCTGCGCGAAGGTGACGGTGACTTCGCTGCCCGTGGACGTGGTGAACGTTTGGGAGACGGACGCGGTGCCGGTCGTCGAGACGCCGCTACTCGCGGCGGTGGTCCATTGGGTGTAGCCGGTGGCGGTGGTGTTGAGGGAGTTTTTTCCCTCGCGGTTGATGTCCACCTTGAGCGTGCCGGTGGGGACTTGCGCGGACAACGCTGCGGCGGAAAGGACGAGGAGCGGGGCGACGAGACGGCGAAGAGGAGCGATCATGGATGATTGGAAAAAGCGTGGTGGGGCCGGCCTAGAGGGAGGTGAGCAGGCGCGATAAACGAGGGCGAAAGTGACGACGGGCGGGGGGAGAGACGCGGTCAGAGCGAGATGAAGGAGACGAGTTTGCTGGTGCGCGCTTCGTTGACTGGATTCCGGTCGAGCAGGAGGACGCCAAGTGGCGCGCAACGATGCGCGAATGTTTGCGCGTGTTTTGTTTTGGACTCGGCGGGGAGCGGCGGCAAGAGATGCGGATCTTGCGGCGCGCGCCGCGGGGTCACCAAAAAATCGTTACACATCGCAAATCCATGAGCCTTTTCATCGGCATCGATTCCGGTACGCAAAGCACGAAGGCGGTCGTCCTCGACCTTGAGACGCGTGAAGTCGTCGCGGAGGCGCGGGCCACGCATCGACTTATCGAAGGCTTGCCGGCGGGGCACATGGAGCAGCATCCGCAGGATTGGACGGCGGCGATGGACAAAGTGATTCTCGAAGTGGCGGCGAAAATCGATCGCGCGCGGGTGAAGGGGATCGGCGTGTCGGGGCAGCAGCACGGGTTCGTGCCGCTCGATGCGAAGGGCAAAGTGATCCGGCCGGCGAAGTTGTGGTGCGACACGAGCACGACGAAGGAATGCGCGCTGCTCACGAAGAAACTCGGCGGCGACAAGGCGGCGCTCAAGAAGGCGGGATTGTTATTTCTGCCGGGCTTCACGGCGCCGAAGATTCTTTGGCTGAAGCGCAACGAGCCGGCGAACTACCAGCGGCTGCGTCACGTGTTGCTGCCGCATG
>Ga0164241_10006026_pt1 | contig 11153 bp, 11 predicted proteins | sample OricomyardsoilBY_FD_108780 | JGI IMG/M metagenome (GOLD analysis project Ga0164241, IMG submission 108780) | Backyard soil microbial communities from Emeryville, California, USA - Original compost - Back yard soil (BY) | ecosystem: Environmental > Terrestrial > Soil > Unclassified | place: USA... | reverse complement strand
CGAGGACGGCGGCCGCCCGGTGATCTGCACGACTGCCGACCTGTTCACGGCGATGTCAGCGAGTCCCGGACTGACACCGCCGATCACCGGGTCGGCGCCGCGGCAGATCACCGGGCACGGCTTCCCGGCCGCGCCGGCCGGTGAGGACGAGCGGCGGGTGGAGTGGATCCACCAGGTCGACAGTGTGCCGGTGCGCTGCGTCGAGGTGGACAACCCCGACCACCTGTACCTGGCCGGCAAGACGATGATCCCGACCCACAACTCCACCCTGGGCCTGGACTTCGCCCGGTCGGCGTCGATCAGGCACGGCCTGACCTCGTGCATCTTCTCGCTGGAGATGAGCCGCAACGAGATCACCATGCGTCTGCTCTCGGCCGAGGCGAAGGTGCCGCTGCACCACATGCGCAACGGCAAGATGACCGACGAGGACTGGGCCCGGCTGGCCCGCAAGATGGGCGAGGTCTCCGAGGCGCCGCTGTTCATCGACGACTCCCCGAACCTCACCATGATGGAGATCCGCGCCAAGGCCCGCCGCCTCAAGCAGCGCCACGACCTCCGCCTGATCGTGATCGACTACCTCCAGCTGATGACGTCGGGCAAGAAGGTCGAGTCCCGCCAACTCGAAGTCTCCGAGTTCTCCCGCTCCATCAAGCTCCTCGCCAAGGAACTGGAACTCCCCGTCGTCGCCATCTGCCAGCTCAACCGAGGCTCCGAACAACGCTCCGACAAACGCCCCATGGCCTCCGACCTCCGCGAATCCGGCTGCCTGACCGCGGACACCCGGCTGCTGCGCGCGGACAACGGCGCGGAGATCTCACTCGGTGAGCTGCTGGCCACGGATGCACGGGACGTTCCGGTCTGGTCGCTGGACGACCGGTTGAAGCTGGTTCCGCGCACACTGACCCACGCCTTCCCGAGCGGGGTGAAGGAGGTCTTCCGACTGAGGCTCGCCTCCGGCCGCGAGATCAAGGCCACGGCGAACCATCCGTTCCTCACGTACGACGGGTGGAAGCCGCTGGGCGAGCTGGCCCCGGGAGCGCGCTTGGGATCACTCCGGCATGTCCCGCCGCCACTCGAGCTCAAGCCGTGGGACGAGGACGAGATCACGCTTCTCGCCCACCTGCTCGGTGACGGGTCCTTCGTCAAGCGTCAGCCGATTCGCTACGCGAGCATCGACGAGGCCAACCTGGCCGCGGTCACCGATGCTGCACACCGACGGTTCGGCATCACCGGAGTCCGGGACGAGCACGCCGCCGCGCGCGTGACCAGCCTCCGCCTGCCCGCGCCGTACCGGTTGGCCCGCGGTAAGCGGAACCCGATCGCCGCCTGGCTCGACGGGCTCGGGCTGTTCGGTCTGCGCAGCCACGAGAAGTTCATTCCCGCCGGCATCTTCGCGCTCCCGAAGGAGCAGGTCGCCCACTTCGTCCGCCACCTCTGGGCAACCGACGGCTCCGTCCGGTGGGACGCGAAGGTCGGCCAGGGCCGCATCTACTACGCCAGCACCAGCCGCCGCCTGGTCGACGACCTCGCCCGCCTCCTCCTCCGCCACAACATCTTCACCCGCATCAAGACGGTGAAGAAGGAGGGCTATCGCGACTCGTACCACCTGCACATCTACGGCGCCGAGAACCAGTTGCGCTTCTGCGACGAGATCGGCGTACACGGTCTGCGCGGTCTCAGGGTGCTCGAGGTCGCGACGGCTCTCCGCGACATCAAGAGCAATACGAACCTCGACACGGTGCCGAAGGAGGTCTGGTCCCAGGTCCGCGAGGTCCTTGCCGAACGCCAGGTCACACACCGCGAGTTCGCCGCGGCGATGGGAACCAAGTTCTCTGGCTCGACGATGTGGAAGCACGCCCCGAGCCGGCAGCGCCTCGCCAAGGTCGCCGATATCCTCGACGATGCCGACCTGGAAGTCCTCGCCACCAACGACATCTTCTGGGACACCATCACCTCGATCGAGAGCCTCGGCGAGCAAGAGGTGTACGACGCCACCGTCCTCGGCACACACAATTTCGTAGCTAATGGAATCGCTCTACATAACTCGCTGGAACAGGACGCCGACGTCGTGATCCTGCTGCATCGCGAAGACGCCTACGAGCGGGAGTCGACGCGGCCAGGGGAAGCGGACTTTATTGTGGCCAAGCACCGTAACGGGCCTACGGCGGATGTTGTCGTGGCCTTTCAGGGGCATTACTCCCGGTTTGTGGATATGGCGCACGACGGATAGCGGACGGTGTCAGGGGCGCGACGGGTCGGCGCGGGCTGTTGTGCGCGCCGCGATCACGACGGCGGCGCGGGCCAGGCCGAGCAGTAGGCCGATGGGTAGGGCGAAGCCGATCCAGTAGAAGAGTTCGGCGGGGAGAAGGACCAGCGAGAGCCACCAGGCCCGAGGTGTGCCCGCCCAGAGCAGCACACCGATGACCAACTCCGCCGCGCAGACTGCGACGAACCCGGCGAGGAGCGGGACGCTGGTGCTGATCCCGATGTCCTCGAACGGACCGTCGCCGTACGTCGGGAAGTCCATGAACGTCCAGACCGTGTCGTGCTCGGTGAAGTACCACAGCCCGTAGACACCGGGGAGACCGAACCCGAGCCCGGCAAGCCAGGCGAGGACCCCCGCTGCTCGGTACACCGTGCCCCCTCACCCCGGTGACGACCATGACTGGCCATCACTAGCAGGACACTCCGGAGCCCGACCCGCGTCAAGCGCGCGGCCGAGACCTTCGGCAGCCAACTCGGGGGTTGATCAGCGGTCTTTCCAGCGGTGGGCGGAGATGGATTCCTGGGCCAGGAGCCGCAGGGACGAGATCAGGGTTTCGCCGAGGATGGTGCCGATGACCACCGACTCGGCGAGTTGGTCGCGGGTGGGGTGGGCGGTGACCGCGTCGATCTCGAGTTCAGTGAAGCGTTCGATGGCGTCGGCGTACTCGTCGAGGAAGGTCACCAGGTTGTCCTGCCCGAGGGTGCGGAGGGCGGCGACGGTCTCGATCAGCGTGCCCAGCGCGGGCGCCTCGGGTTCGACCGACCAGCCGCGGCGGGAGATCAGTTCGGTCACCTGAGTGGTGGCGGCCACGCGGGCCTCCTCTGAGGCGGTCTGTTTGCGGGTCGGTGTGAGCGCGCGGTGGGCCCGGCCGATCTGTTCGTGCAGCGGTACGTCGTCGGCGTCGAGCGACTCGAGGATCTCCTTCACCTGCGCCACCGGGACCTGGGCCAGCTCGACCAGCGCGCGGATCAGCCGCAGCCGGCGGACGTGGCGTTCGCCGTACGACGCCTGGTTCGGGCTGCTGAGTTCACCCGCGGGGAGCAGGCCCTCGCGCAGGTAGTACTTGATCGTCGGCACCGGGACCTCGGTGGCCCTGCTCAGTTCCCCGATTCGCATTCCGCTTGCCTTCCTCTCGCTTGTCATGGATAGTAGCAGTATCCATTAACGGATACCTCAACTATCTATAAAGGAGATGGACGGATGATCCCCCTCGTTCTGGTGCTGGCGACGCCGGCGTTCCGGGCGCTGGGAGCGCTCGGGGTCCGGCGGTTCGCGAGTTGGCCGGTGAGTGCGGCGCACGGCATGGCGCTGATGCTGCTGTTCACTGCGAGCGCGCACTTCGTCCCGGCCGACGTGACGATGATGCCGACCCATGCCGATCTGGTCGCGATGGTGCCGCCGTTCCTGCCGTTCGCGGACGCGCTGGTCTACGTCACCGGCGTGCTGGAACTGCTGGGTGCGGCCGGGCTCGTGCTCACGGCAACCCGGTGGGCGGCCGGCTACGCACTGGCCGCGCTCTACGTGGCCCTGCTTCCGGCGAACATCCACGCGGCGGTCGCCGACGTTCCGTTCGACGGCGGCTCGGCGACTCCGCTGTGGCAGCGGATCCCCGAGCAGATTCTCTACCTCGGCTGGGCCCTGTGGGTGGCGCGTGCTGCCCAGGTGGCCGAACGAAGCAAGCGAACCGCGGCGGAGCGCAAGGAAGAGGTGTACTCATGACCGACGCGTCGCGGATCATTGCCGGGGCGATCCTGCTCACCATCGTGACGATCCAGTTCGGCGGCTACTTCATGACGAAGATCGTCCGCGGCCAGGTGCCGATGACGGACTTCCAGAAGTCGTTCGCGCGGGCCGGTCACGCGCACGCCGGTGTGCTGGTGATCCTCAGCCTGGTCGGCCTGCTGTACGTCGACCAGACCGGCCTGACCGGTGTGATGCTCTGGGTCGCCCGCTTGGCGATCCCGGCCGCGGCGGTCCTGATGTCCGGTGGATTCTTCGCCTCGTCGATGGGCAAGGGCCGCACCCAGCCGAACCAGTTCATCGCGATCCTCTGGCTCGGCGCCGCCTCCCTGGCACTCGGCGTCCTCACGCTCGGCATCGGCCTGATCGTCGCCTGAGCATGAATCTCTGGGCAAGGGCGCCAGCGGCCCGAACACCCGCGGCGTGACCGCGGGTGTTCTCATGCGGTCAACGGTCGAGCGGACGGGTGATCGCGGTGCCGGCTCCGAAGCCCTCGGCGCGGGCGACGATCCGGCCGCCGGCGATCGAGGCGGCGTACTCGAGGTCGTCGCCGATCACCTCGCAGCCGAGGGCGGACGCCAGTACACCGCGCTCGTCGTGCACCAGCTGGATCCGGGGCAGCGGAGCTGATTGCCTCAGGCAAGCAAGGAGGCTGCCGGTCGTGTAACGGGCGAGTGGCCCGAGCTCGTCGGGATGGCTGGAGACCAGGGCGATGGTGACCGGTCCGGCGGTGGATCGTACGACGTCCTCCGCGGCGGCGAGGCGGTTGAGTCCGAGGATGGCGACGACGCCGGAGTCGAAGACCGCCGTACGGCGAAGCACCTCGTCGGTCACGTCGGGCGGTGACCACGGCTCGTGCGCCGGACGGACAGGTGGTGTTGTCGGTGGCGGAATCCACGGATCGTCGAGGTCGAGGGCGACCAACTCTCCGCAGGCCTTGGCGATTGCGAGGGGCTGGACGAAGCCCGGCGCGGCAGTCAGCTGGGTCGCGCCGGTGAGCAGGGTGAGCGCGACGCGCGCGGCGCGGATCAACCGGCCGAGTCGGCCCGGGCTCAGTTGGTCGAGCGAGAGTCCGAGGAGCAGCGCGTTCAGGCCCAGGAGTTCGGCGTACTGCGTGCCGATCTCGGCGAGCTCAGGTACGACGTCCGGACCGGGATGCTCCTGGTCGAACCAAGCAGCCGCAAAGGCGGCAAGCCCATCGGTCGCCGCATTCGCCCGCCGAACAACCCGCCCACGACCCGCAGGCGCACCGCCCGCAGGCCCAACGCCTGCAAGCCGCCCACTACCCGCAGGCCCACCACCCGCAAGCTCGCCGGCCGCGGGCCCACCACGCGCAAGCCCACCACCCGCAGGCCGATCACCCCCAAGCTCACCGCCCGCAAGCCCGCCGCCCGCAGGCCTGTTGGCGGCATCGTTGGAGACGACGGGGGTGGGTTCGGTGAGGGCGGTGAAGTAGAGGGCGCGTTTGCCGGGGAAGTTGGAGTAGACGGCGCCGCGGGTGAGGTCGGCGCGGTCGGCAATGCGATCGATGGTCGCGTCGCGGTAGCCGTGCTCGGCGAACTCAGCCCGGGCCGCGGCCAGCACCTTCGCCCGGTTGCGGAGCTGCAGTTCCGCCCTGCTCAACCGGCTCACGCCCATCACTCTAGCATTCAGATGTTGTTATCATCTGGATGACGACAACATCTGAGAAGGCGGGTGGCGATGGCGGCCGAGGTGCTGAAGTGCACGTTCTGCGGCAAGAGCCAGCACCAGGTGAGCAAGCTGATCGCCGGCCCGACCCCGCTGTGCATCTGCGACGGCTGTGTCGAGCTGTGCAACGAGCTGATCGCCGAGGGGGATCTCAGCGACATCAGCGACGACCTGCCCGCGCGGGTGCCGAAGCCCCGCGAGATCCGTGAGTTCCTCGACGGCTACGTGATCGGTCAGGACGACGCGAAGAAGGCGCTGGCCGTTGCCGTCTACAACCACTACAAGCGCCACCGCAGCAAGGCCGGCGACGTCGAGCTGGGCAATGCCAACATCCTCCTGATCGGCCCGACCGGCTCCGGTAAGACGCATCTCGCCCAGACCCTGGCCCGGATGCTCGACGTCCCGTTCGCGATCGCCGATGCCACCGCGCTGACCGAGGCCGGGTACGTCGGCGAGGACGTCGAGAACATCCTGCTCAAGCTGATCCAGGCCGCGGACTACGACGTCAGAAAGGCCGAGACCGGCATCGTCTGCATCGACGAGATCGACAAGATCGCCCGCAAGAGCGAGAACCCGTCCATCACCAGGGACGTCTCCGGCGAGGGCGTCCAGCAGGCACTGCTCAAGATGCTGGAGGGTACGACGGCCTCCGTCCCGCCGCAGGGTGGTCGCAAGCACCCGCAGCAGGAGTTCATCCAGCTCGACACCACCGACGTGCTGTTCATCGTCAGTGGCGCGTTCGACGGTCTCGACGAGCTGACGGCCCGGCGCACCCGTCCGTCCCGGCTCGGCTTCGGTGCCTCGCCCGAACAGACCGACGCGGAGAAGGTCATGCCGCAGGACCTGGTGAAGTTCGGCCTGATCCCCGAGTTCGTCGGCCGGCTCCCCGTCGTCACGACCGTCCCCGCCCTCGATCGCGACGCGCTGGTCCGGATCCTCACCGAGCCGCGCAACGCGCTGATCAAGCAGTACCGCAAGCTGTTCCAGCTGGACGGCGTCGAGCTCGAGTTCACCCAGGACGCGGTGGAGGCGATCGCCGAGCTCGCGCTGCTCCGCCGGACCGGAGCCCGCGCGCTCCGCGCCATTCTCGAGGAGGTCCTGCTCCCGGTGATGTACGACGTACCCGGGCGCGACGACATCGAGCGGGTGGTAGTGGATCGCGCCGCGGTCGAGACCAATGTCAATCCGACCCTGGTCCCGCGGACGCCGCCGCGGCGGCGAAGGACCGCGTGAGCCGTTCGCCGACGTCGGCGATCATCGCCGCAACCTCCGGGGTCGCCTCGTCGACGGCGAACTCGGCGCCCAGGGCAACAATCGGGACAACCTGTGAAAGCACCAACGACGGGGTGTCCGCGCTGAAGCGAACCACGCACGCCTCCGGCCCGGCCGGATCGACAGTGCCACGGACAACGCCCTGGAAGATGTCGGCCACAACCTGAGCCGGACGCTGCACCGTGAGCCGGACCGCATGCCGGTACTGCGCCGCCGCGAACGACTCCACCAGGTACGTCGCCGCATCCGGAGCCGGCAGCACGCGGGGAGTGAAGCGATGCAGCACCGGCGTCACCTGATCGATCCGATCGACCCGGAAGATCCGCCAGTCGTCGCGCGACGGGTCGAACGCGAGCAGATACCAGCGCCACGTCAGCGAGAGCAGTTGGTGCGGCTCGACCCGGCGCCGGGTCGCAGTACCCTGCCGACTCTGATAGTCGAAGGCAACGATCTCGTGGTTGCGGCAGCACCTCGCGAGTACGGCGAGGACACCCGGATCCACCTGCGGAATACCCGGCCGGGGGATTGCCTCCGCCGCCGAGCTCACCGCTGCCAGCTGAGGTCGGAGCCGGGCCGGCAACACCTGTTCGAGCTTGGCCAACGCCCGCATCGAGCTCTCGGCGATCCCGGTCACTCCACCGCCGGCCGCGCCGACCAGGCCGAGCGCGACGGCGACCGCTTCGTCGTCGTCGAGCAGCAGCGGCGGCAGCGTCGTCCCGGGACCGAGCCGGTAGCCGCCCGCGGTTCCGGTCGTCCCGGTCACCGGGTAGTCGAGCGACCGCAGCCGGTCGACGTCCCGCCGTACCGTGCGCTCGGTGACGCCGAGGCGGTCGGCGAGTTCGTGGCCGGACCACTCGCGGCGGCTCTGTAGCAGCGACAGCAGCCGAAGCAGGCGGCCTGGCATTTCCTTCCGGGTACTCACCGGACCAGGATGCCTTGCGGACAAGATATGTCCGCAAGGCCTCCTAGCGTGAGATTCATGATGCTGACGAAGGAATCGAGCGGATACAACCAGGCGCGGTTCGGCTACCAGCGGCTGCATCCGCACCGGCCGGACGCGATCTTCCCGGTCACCAGTGCGGTCGAGGTCGAGGAAGCCGTCCGGTACGCGGACCAGCACGACCTCCGGGTGGCGGTGCAGGCGGCCGGCCACGGGCTGGCGGAGGGGATCGACGGCGGTGTGCTGATCACCACCGGCGACCTCAACGGCGTCCGGGTCGATCCCGACCGGCAGACTGCCTGGATCGAGGCCGGCGCGACCTGGCAGGACGTGGCGGAAGCGACCGCACCGCACGGACTCGCCCCGCTCTCCGGCAGTTTTCCCGGCGTCGGCGCCATCTCCTACACGCTCGGTGGCGGACTCGGCCTGATGGCACGGCGCTATGGGTACGCGGCCGATCACGTCCGCCGGATCGAGCTCGTCACCGCAGACGGCGTACGACGGAATGCCGAGGTGGACCCGGATCTGTTCTGGGCCCTGCGCGGTGGTGGCGGCAACTTCGGCGTGGTGACCGGCATCGAGGTCGACCTGTTCGAGGTCCCGACGCTGTTCGGCGGCAGCCTGTACTTCGACTTCGCGAAGTACCCGGCCGTGCTGGAAGTCTGGCGCGAGTGGACCCGGACCGTGCCCGACGAGGTGACCTCAGCGGTCGCGCTGGTGCCGCTGCCGGACATCCCGCAGGTCCCCGAGCCGATCCGTGGAAAGCACATCGCACAGGTGCAGCTCGCCATCCTCGGGGGCGGTGGCGAAGACCTGATCACACCGCTGCGCGCGATCGGCGAGTCGGCGCTCGACACGGTCGGCCGGCTTCCGTACCTGGAGTCCGGCAAGATCTTCGCCGAGCCGGACCGCCCGGACAGCTTCCGCTCTCGGAACGCGCTGCTCAGCGACCTGGACCCGGATGCTCTGGCGACGCTGCCGAAGCTGGCCGGTCCGGATGCGCCGGCGATGTGCGTGATCGGCATCAGGCACCTCGGTGGCGCGCTCAGCCGTCAGCCGGAGGTCCCGAACGCGATCGGCCACCGCGGCGCGTCGTACTCGCTGACTGTGCTGTCACCAGGACACGACGATGTATCCGAACTCCACCGCGCCGTCCTCGAGCCGTGGCGTGGCGTGACGATCGGCCGCCTGCTCAACTTCTCCGCCGGACCGCTGACGGACGACGAGATCCGCGGGGCCTTCGATCCGGCCGACCACCGTCGGCTCGTCGAGCTCCGGAACCGGTACGACGCTGAGCGCCGGCTCGCACCGAATCACGAGCTCTGAACCGCCCGCCCGAGGATCTCCTCGACCAGTGCGGCCTTCGCGTCGACATACGCCGAACGGTCCGTGCTGAGGAGGTGGGCCAGCTCCCGCTTCAGGGCGGCGTACCGCTCGCGGTCGGCGGCGTTCGCCCGCAGGTGATCGCGCAGCAGGACGTGGTCCTGGTGCGGTTTGTTGCCCTCGACAACGACATACAGATGGTGGTACCGCGTGGCGTCGGCAGGCAATCCGAACGCCTCCCGCCCGGTGATGCCGAGGTCGCCCTCATGCTGGTAGCCGGCGGCAACCAACGCGGCGACCCCCGCGGGAACCAGCTCCGAGGAAGGCACCACGACATCGACGTCGATGATCGGCTTGGCGGCCAGCCCGGGTACGGCGGTACTGCCGACGTGCTCGACGGTGTGCGGGATCCCCTCCAGGTACGGCGTCAGCCGGGCACGGATCTCCGCGAACCACACCGGCCAGCGCGGGTCGTAGTCGACGACTGCGGCCGGAGGGATCACAGTGCCGCGGTGACGTCGATCTCGACGAGCTGGTCCGTGAAGCCGAGCTGGGCGACGCCGAGGAGGGTGCTGGCGGTCGTGAACGCCGGGGCGAGCGGAGACGCGTTGAGCTGCGTCCACACCGCGCCGAGCTCGTCACGGTCGGAGCTGGCGACGTAGATCACGGTGCGTACGACGTCGTCCGGGGTGGCACCCGCGGCTTCGAGGGCGGTCAGGATGTTGTCGATCACCTGCGCGGTCTGACCTTCGAGACCGCCCTCGGCGAGCTCGCCCGAAGGCTGGAGCGGACACTGGCCGGCAAGGTAGACGAGGGTGTCCGCCCGCACCTTCGTCACATGGTGGTAGCCGGGTGTCGGGTGCAGTCCGGCGGGGTTGGTCCGCTCGATCGTCACGCCCCGAGCAAACGCGATCCGTGCGGCCGGGTCAACGGAATTACCCGGCGAAGCGTCGTACGTACCCCTTCTGCCACGGGGTCTCCACGGCGTGACGGTCGTAGTTCCGCCGAACGAAGTCGACGGCCTGAGACGCACGTACGCCGTCGAGCACCGCGAGGCAGGCGAGCGCCGTACCGGTCCGGCCGCGCCCGCCACCACAGGCGAACTCGACTCGCTCGACCCCAGCCCGCTCCAACGCATCCTCGAACACGGCCCGCGCCTGATCGCGATCAGCCGGCAACCGGAAGTCGGGCCACCGCAGCCAGCGCGACTCCCAGGTCACCGGCGGTGGCTCCTTGCCCAGTAGATAGACGCCGTACGCCGGAAATGGGTCTGCCGCCGGGCCGTTGCGCAGACCACGTCCGCGTACCAGTCGACCCGACGGCAGTTCCATCACTCCGGGCGCATCCTTCGTCCACGTCTGCACCCGGTCACACTATTCAGGCGTTCAGTCGCTCCTCGGTCGAGGTCGAGAAGAGGTGCAGCTTCTCCGGGTCCGGCGCCAGGTGAACGAGGCTGCCCTTCTCGGCGTGCTGCCGGGTGCTGATCCGGGCGATGATCTGCTGGTTCCCGGTGTGCTCCGCCGTGCCGTACAAGTAGGCGTCCGAGCCGAGCTCCTCGACCACCGCGACCGTCACCGGCAGACCCTCGTCGGCGAAGTGGAGGGCCTCGGGCCGGACGCCGATGGTCAGCGTCTTGTCGTCGCCGGCCTTGGCCAGCAGCTTGCGCTCGATCGGGACCAGGAAGTCACCGATCAACGCACCGCCGTCGGCGATCTTGGCCTCGATCAGGTTCATCGCCGGCGATCCCATGAAGCCGGCCACGAACTTGTTCCGCGGCTTGTCGTACAGGTTCAGCGGGGTGTCGACCTGCTGCAGGACGCCGTCCTTCAGTACGGCGACGCGGTCGCCCATCGTCATGGCCTCGACCTGGTCGTGGGTGACGTAGACGGTGGTGACGCCGAGGCGATGCTGCAGCTCGGCGAT
>Ga0164241_10006025_pt1 | contig 11154 bp, 12 predicted proteins | sample OricomyardsoilBY_FD_108780 | JGI IMG/M metagenome (GOLD analysis project Ga0164241, IMG submission 108780) | Backyard soil microbial communities from Emeryville, California, USA - Original compost - Back yard soil (BY) | ecosystem: Environmental > Terrestrial > Soil > Unclassified | place: USA... | reverse complement strand
CCGCGCGAATCGGTGATCCAGAACCCGGACAGCGCGACCAGATACCGGATGGTGAAGCTCACCAGGATCCCGAGCACCAGCCCGGCCGCGACGGCGAGCCAGGTGATCGGCTCGGTCGGGAACTTCAGGTCGAACACCAGTGAACCGACCAGCAGCGGCGCACCACCCCGGACCAGCAGCTCGAACACCGCGCGACCGAAGTCGACGGACAACCACCACAGCAACAGCTGCGTCGGCCGGTACAGATCGACGGCGATCTCGCCGCTGCGGACCCGCGCGCCCAGCTCGCCCGTGGTGGTGGCGCCGAAGATCCCGATCGGCATGATCAGACCCTGCTGCAACCACACGAACGTCAGCGCGTCGGACACGTCGTACCCGCCGAGCCCGGGCCGCTCGTGCCACAGGGTCAGGTAGATACCGCACAGGATGAACCCGAACACGGTGTTGGTGAACGCGCCGGACGCGGTGGCGATCCGGTACGTCGAGAAGCGCCGGAACGACCGCACTCCGATCGCCCAGTAGACGCCCACGGCAACCTCCTCTCCAGACTGCGAGGTGGTGTCCGGGTCCAGCGGCACGCGGAACTGCCCCGAATCCGTGAGGACCCGGGGGGTTCGGACACCACTGTGACAGGCATGGCTGAACCACGCCGTTTTCAAGACAGGGATCGGACAGTACGCCGGGCTGTCGGCAGGCGTCAACCAGATTGTCACCGACCCGGGCGAGGCCCCCTCAGACCTCGCCCGGATCGGTGGATGGGGTGGTCAGACGATTTCTGCTTCGAGGACGCGGTTGAGGAGAGTGGCGAAAGGGGTCGGGTGGCTGGAGTAGCCGCCGTGGCCGCCGGGGAAGGTGACGACCGGCCAGCCGAGGTGTTCGGCGACGAGTTGGATCGGGCGGCCGGGGAGGAGCTCGATCGAGCGGTGGCCGGCCGCGGGGACGATCCGGTCGGCGACCAGCTTCAGCGCATCGAGGTCTGGCTGGTAGCCGGTGAACGGCAGCAGTTTGTGCTCGTAGAAGTTGCCGGCGTTGGCCTGCATCCGTTCGGCCAGCTCGCGGTATTCCGGCAGCAGGTCCTCCAGCGGCGGCATCGCGTCGTCGTCCATCCCGGTCCCCATCAGGAACAGCACGTCCGCGGCGGCGATCCCGTCGGACTTGTAGGTGTCGTACACGTCCTGGAAGAACGCCCGCGCGTCCACCGCGTCGGGCAGGATCTCGACGCACGGCGGTTCGTGCGCGACCAGCATGCGTACCCGGTCCGGGTGGCGCGTGATCAGTTCGAGCCCGGTGATCGCGCCGGAGCTGCTGCCGAACACGAACACCGGTTCGTCACCGGAGACCTCGTCGATCAACGCCAGCGCGTCGTCGGCCGACTGGTCGACACGCTCTTCCGCCGGCGCTCCGTCGTACCGGCTGCGCGAGTTGCCGCGCGGGTCGTACGTCACCACGGTGTAGCCGGCGGCGAGTTGCCCGACCATCCCGTCGTACACCCCCGCGTCCGTCCCGCCCCCGGCGATGAGCAGCAACACCGGCCCGGCACCCGTCACCTCGTAGTGCAACGTCGCCCCCGGCACCGCCAGCTTGTTCACAGTCTTCGCACCCATCAGGCACCCCTCTCTCGTGCCTCAACCTTCGCCGCCGCCGCTGGCACCCCGCGCACACGACGCTGGTACGACGGTCGCAGGGGGAATCAGCCGGCGTCGGCGGTGTCCGAGGAGGCGATCGGGTCGGTGTCGTCGAGGCCGGACCAGGAGTCTCGGGGTGGGGCGGTGCGGCGGCCCTGGGGGCAGATGCGGGCGAAGTCGCACCAGCCGCACAGTACGGACGGCTCGGGCGGGAAGGCCTCGTCGGCTTCGGCCGGGGTGAGGCCTTCGCGCCAGCGTGCTTCGGCGGCGGCCGCGTCGTCGGCCATCGACTCGGCGCGGCGCTGGTGGCGGGCGAGGGACTCGTCGTCGTGGTCGGCGGCGGCCACGGTGTTCGTGGGCAGATGGTGGAGCTCGACCCGGGTGCACGGCTTGTGCAGCACGCGGCGGGCACCCAGGACGTACAGCGCCATCGCCAGCGACGACCGGGCGTCCGTCGGTGTCAGCGGGCGCCGGCCGGTCTTGTAGTCGACGATCGCGAGTTCGCTGCCGCCACTCCCGTCGCGCGCCGGTCGCTCGTCGATCCGGTCGATCCGGCCGCGCAGCGACGCCCGCTCGGTGGTGAAGCCGACGGTGCGCTCCACCCCGCGGGGCTCGTAGTACGGATCCGAGTCGCGCAGGTACCCCAGCACCATCTCGGTCGACCGGTCACGCCAGTCCAGTGACTGCTGCTCGTCCCGGAACCCCTCGCTGCGCCAGCTCGACCGCATCTTCGCGACCACCTCGTCCGGCGTACGGCGCGAGGCCGGCCAGCGGCCGAAGAAGTCGGCGAGCACCTCGTGCACGATCGCCCCGACCGTGTTGTGCGCCCACGGCGGACCCTTCGGCGGCCGCGGCGTCTCCAAGTACGTGTACCGGTACTTCCGCTTGCAGTCCGCGAACGTCAGCAGCTTCGTCGGCGTCGCGACGAACAGCCGCGTCGGCATCCCCGGCAGCATGTCACTCATCGTCAACCTGCCTTGATGAAGTCGCTGACCGCGTCAGCCACCAACTGTACGGCGATCGCACTCAGCAGCAGACCGGCGATCCGGGTGACGAGCAGTACGCCGTTCTCCCCCAGGATCCGCATGATCACCCCGGAGAACCTCAGCGTCAGCCACATCACCAGGTGGATCGCGATGATGCCGACCGAGATCGCGACCACGTCCGGCAGCGACCCGTTGGCGCGTTGGACGAACACCATGGTGGCGACGATCGCACCCGGTCCGGCGAGCAACGGCGTACCGAGTGGGACGAAGGCGATGTTCACGTTCTTGGTCTGGACCGGGTCCTCGGCGGTGTCGGTCAGCAACTGCAGCGCGATCAGCAGAAGCAGCAGGCCGCCGGCGCACTGCAGGGCCGGCAGCGTGATGCCGAGGTGGTGAAGGATCTGTTGTCCGAACGCCGCGAACACGACGATCACGCCGAACGCGACCAGCACGGCCTGCCAGGCGGCCTTCTTGCGGACCGCGCGGGACTGACCGGCGGTGAGCGAGATGAACACCGGTACGGTGCCGGGCGGGTCCATGATCACGAACAGCGTGACGAAGACCTCGGTGAAGAGGCCGAGGCTGATGACGCTGTTCACGGCAGGTAGGCCTCGGGCACCTGGGCTTCGGTGGCGGCCGCGTTCTCCTTGGCGACGTCGAGCAGCCGCTCGAACTGCGCGGGCTCGGTCGAGTTCACCCCCAGCTCGTGATCGATCTTGCCGGCGCCGTGGTGGTCGCTGGAGCCGGTGGCGATGATGCCGAGGTCGTCGGCGATCGCGCGCAGCGCGGCCCGCGACTGCGGCGAATGGTCCTGGTGCTCGACCTCGATCCCGGCCAGCCCGTGGTCCTCGACCAGCCGGCCGATGGCGTCCTCGGTCATCACCTTGTAGCTGGACCGTCCCCACGGGTGCGCGATCACCGGTACGCCGCCGGCCTCGCGGACCAGGTCGATCGCGCGGCCGGGCTCGATCGCGTAGTGCGACACGTGGCCGGGCCGGCCGTCGGCGAGGAACCGGTCGAACGCCTCGCCGCGGTTCGCGACCGTGCCGTTGGCGACCAGCGCGTCGGCCACGTGCGGCCGCCCGACGGACGGCGTACCGGTGGCCTGGGCGAGCACCTCGTCGACGGTCAGGGCGACGCCCATACCGTTCAGCCGGGCGACGATCGACGGGATCCGGTCGGTGCGGCCGTCGCGCACGATCCGCAGCTCCTCGGCCAGCTCCGGGTACGACGGGTCGGGCAGGTACCCGAGCAGGTGCACGCTGATACCGCGGAGCTTGCAGGAGATCTCGATCCCGGGGACGAACCCGATGCCGAGCTCCTCCGCGGCGCGGCGGCCGTCGGCCCACCCGTCCGCGGTGTCGTGGTCGGTGAGCGCGATCACATCGAGTCCGGCCTGCTGCGCGTGCGCGATCAGGACGTCCACCGGGTCGGTGCCGTCCGAGCGGTTCGAATGGGTGTGCAGATCGATGCGCACGAGCGGTAGGGGTCCCTTCGGTGTCCTGACATGGACATCTGTCACGGCAGATGCTAGCTGCGTTCACCCCCAAGCCCTGGCAGTTGTCCCCAGAACACCTATCCTGCGGTGGCATGGACGTGCGGCGGATCGACTGTGTAGGTGCTCTCGTGTACGACGAGCAACGCCGGCTGCTGGTGGTTCGCCGGGCCAACGAACCCGGCCGGGGACTGTGGTCCATACCGGGCGGGCGGGTCGAGCCGGGTGAGGACGATCCGACGGCGGTGGCCCGCGAGGTCGCGGAGGAAACCGGCCTCACGGTCGAGGTCGGCGCCCTGGTCGGCGAGGTCGAACGCGACGCCCCGCAGGGCAAGCTGTACGTGATCCGTGACTACGAGGCGACCGCGGTCGGTGGCACCCTCACTCCGGGTGACGACGCGACCGACGCCAGGTTCGTCACCCGTTCCGAGTTCCTCGCCCTGGCGACCACCACACTCCTCGTCTCCACGCTCGAACAGTGGAGCGCCTTGCCAGGCTGATCAAGGGCGGCGGCGAGAAGACGCTGACGACTGATGTCGAGCGGGTGCTCGGGCGCCCGCCGGGACGGTCCGCGGCCGGCTGGAAACCCATCGCGCTGCGTTCGACTGATCCGCGACACTGTGTCTGTGGACGACGCTGAGCTGGTGCGGGCGATCGAGGACAACGCCGCCGAGTTGCTGATGGCGATGGGGGCTGCCGGAGGTGGCGTGCAGCGGGAGGATGCGGCGGCCCGGTGGACGATCGGGGGTTCGCCGATCGACTACCACAACGCGGTGGTCGCGGCGCCCGGCGACGTCGACGCAGTGATCGCGGAATCCCTTGCGGAATTGGAGAATCACGGCGTTCCGGGGAGCTGGCATGCCGGTCCGTCGATGCGATCGAACGGTCTCGGGGAACGGTTGGTGGCGGCCGGGTTCGCGTCCGGTGGGAGCGAGCCCGGGATGGCTGTGCGGCTGGACGAGCTTCGTACGCCGGCCGTCGTACCAGGGCTCGAGATCGTCCGGGTGCGGGACGACGATGCGCTCGCGACGTGGGATGGCACGCTCGGGCGTGGCTTCGGGGAGGGCGAGCGCGAGGCGCGCTGGGTCGCCGAGGTCTACCGGAAGCTCGGGTACGGCGATCCGTGGCGGCACTACCTGGGCCGGCTGGACGGTGAACCGGTCGCGACCACGACGATCTTCCTCGGCGCCGGCGTGGCCGGGGTGTACTTCGTGATGACGATCCCCGAGGCACGGCGGCGCGGGATCGGCGCGGCGATCACGTACGCCGCCCTCCGCGAGGCCGAGGCTGTTGCGGAGTACGGCGTACTGGGATCGTCGCCGGCCGGGCGGTCGGTGTACGCCGGGCTGGGGTTCCGCGAGTACTGCACGATCGAGCTCTACGAGTGGACGCCGACCGGCTGAGCGGCCGGGACGACCTGGCGCTCGCGGAGCAGCAGCCAGCCGTCGAACAGAACGATCACGGCGGTGAGTCCGTGGACGCCGAGCGCGGTGGCGACCGTGCCGCCGTGGGTCAGGACGGTGATCATGTCCACGATCGGGATGACAGTGACGAGCGCCAGCACGATGCCGGTGGCGCGGCGCTGGCCGAGGGCGAACAGGACCAGGATGATCAGCCCGCACGCGACGTCGCGGATCCCCTTCACAGCGAAGTAGCCGGCCGCCGTACCGGTCGGCCACGGGTCGATGCCGAAGCCGGCGGCGGCGCCGTGCCCGTCGAAGAGGAACCGCAGGCCGAACGAGATCGGGAACAGGCCGAGCAGGACGGTGAGCACGGTGACGAAACGACGCATGACGAACTCCTTGAACTAGCTTTGCTAAATTTTCTAGCGACGCTAACATTGTCGTTGCTAGATTGTCTAGCGGTGCTACGATCCGGACTATGCCGAGTCACACACGCAGGGAACGGGCGCGGGAGGAACGGCGCGACCTGATCGTCCGGGCGGCCCGCGAGCTCGCCGAAGCCGAGGGATGGGAGGCGGTCACCACCCGCCGCCTCGCCGAAGCCGTCGACTACAGCCAGCCGGTCCTCTACGGCCACTTCAAGAACATGGACGCGATCGCCACCGCCGTCGCCCTGGAAGGCATCGAGGAACTCGGCGCGCTGCTTCGCGCAGCGCGTCAAAGCGAAGGCCTGCGTGGCCTTGCGGAGGCGTACTTGCGGTTTGCCGAGGAGCATCCCGCGGTCTACGAAGCGATGTTCGTCCGGCCGACCGACCTGGTGTTCGGGGACGAGGACAGCCCGGCGGTTCTGAAGACCACCTTCGGCGAGATCCTCGCGGTGGTCGAGCCGTACGTCGACGGTGACGCCGAGACCCTCACCGAGGTCTTCTGGAGCTCACTCCACGGGCTGGCCACGCTGAGCAACGGCTCCCGCCTCCGCCCGACCCACCAACGCGAACGCATCGACACCCTGGTCGCGGCCATCACCCACCCCTGACCCCGTTCCCCGGAAACAAATGGTCGCCCAGCGGCAGTTTGTTTCCGGACAACCGCCGTACAACGGGTTGTCCACAGGGGCATCGGCGCGGACGGGCGAAATCCGCCACGCTTGAGCGGGTGGATTGGTGGTGGCGGCGACAACTCGCGGACGAGGGCATCCAGGCGCTGATCCACGACCAGCAGCGGATCGTGTCGCGCGTCCAACTGTTCGCGGCCGGGTGGTCCGAGCCCCGGATCAGGCAGCCGCTACGGGGCAGACGCTGGCAGACCGTGCACCCCGGTGTCTACGCCACCCACACCGGACCGATCGGGTACGACGAGCGATTGCTCGCGGCACTGCTCTACGCGGGGCCCGAGGCCGCGTGGAGTCATTACACGGCGGCGGAGCAGCTCGGACTGATCACGCCGGACCCCGATCGCCCCGTCCACGTGACCATCCCGGAACACCGGCGGGTCCGCTCGCGGCCGAATCTCGTCATTCATCGCGATGAGCGCTGGGCTGATCGCCTGGCCGCCGTCGTACCGCCTCGACGGACTCCGGCGGACGCAGTCCTCGACATCGTCGGCATCACGCGATCGCTGGACCGGGCGGCAGCGGTGATCGCCGAGGCCTGCCAGAGCGGCCGCGTTGCTCCCTCGGACCTCATGCGTTCGCTGAGCGAGCGCGTCCGGCTGCGGCACGGGCGGTCGCTGCGGCCGATCATTGCGGACGTCGCTGCCGGGTCGCACTCGCTCCTCGAGTTGCGCTACCTGCGCGATGTCGAGCGCCGGCACGCCTTGCCGACCGGGCAGCGGCAACGCGCGGTGGAGGGTGAGTTCACCGACGTCTTCTACGTCGGGTTCGAACTGCTGGTCGAGCTCGACGGACGTCTGCATCTCGTCCCGCGGCAGCGGTGGCGGGACCTCGATCGCGACAACCGCGCCACCCTGCGGACCGAGGCCACGTTGCGGTACGGCTGGTTCGACGTGACCAGTCGGCCGTGTGAGGCCGCCGTACAGGTGCTTCACGTACTGCGACGGAAGGCGCCGGCCCTGGCGGCGAAGCGGTGCGGGCCGGACTGCCCGGTGCGCTGACGTCCCCCGGAAACAAATGGTCGCCCAGCGGCAGTTTGTTTCCGGGTAGCGACTAGTTGTTCCAGTGGTGGATGGCGGGGGAACCGCGTTCCCAGCCGAGGACCGAGACGGTGGCGGTGTTGAGGACGAAGTGACGGCCTTCGGTGACGTCGAGTTCGAGCCAGCGGGCGGTGAGGGCGCGCAGGGCGTGGGAGTGGCCGAAGACCAGGACGTCGCCGGGTACGGCGGCGATGCGGGCGTTGGCGCGGTCGAGGCGGGCCGCGACCTGGGCCGGGGTTTCGCCGTTGGGTACGGGGTTGGCCCAGACCGTCCAGCCGGGCACGGTCTCGCGGATCTCCGCGGTGGTGATGCCTTCGTAGTCCCCGTAGTCCCACTCGACCAGGTCGTCGTCGACCTCGGCATCCGGGAAGCCGGCCAGTTCCGCGGTGCGCCGGGCGCGTTGCCGCGGTGAGGTGAGGACCAGGTCGAAGTTCTCGGCCGCCAGGCGCTCCTTCAGCGAGGCCGCGACCCGTTCACCGTCCGCGGTCAGCGGAAGGTCGGTGACGGACGTGTGCCGGCCCGACCTGCTCCACTCGGTCTCGCCGTGCCGGACGAGGAAGAGTTGGTCCTGCCGCTCCTGTGTGGTCACGGATTCATGGTCGCAGATCGGCCGCAGGGTCTTGACCGATGTACCTGGAACAGGGCAGGGTCAGAAACTGTAAGCGCTTCCACTCCGACCCCCAGGAGCGAGCACCGTGGCATCCGGACCCACCGGGCGGCCGGCGACGATCTACGACGTCGCGGCCCGCGCGAAACTGTCGATCGCGACGGTTTCGCGTGTCCTGCAAGGGACCGGGCCGGTGTCGGAGAAGGCGCGGGCCCGGGTCGACCAGGCGGCGCAGGAGCTCAACTACGTACCGCTGCGCGCCGCCCGAAGCCTGGCGGTACAACGGCACGAGGCGCATGGGCTCGTACTGCCCGACCTGGCCGGCCCGTTCTACGGCGACCTGCTGATGGGGTACGAACGGTGGGCCGGCGAGCACGGTCAGAGCGTGGTGATCACGGTGACCCACGGGCACCCGGATCCGCGCCGCAGCGTCCGCGACCTGGCCGGCCGGGTCGACGGGATCGTTGTCCACGGCAACGCTTTGGACCTGCCGACGATCCAGGACCTGCGCAAGACCGGCGTACCGCTGGTGCTGGTCGCCCATCCCCCGGTCGCCGGCTGCGACTCGGTCCGCAGCGAAAGCGCCGCAAGCGCCAAGCAGCTGACCACGCGGCTGCTCGCCCACGGCCGGACCAACCTGATGTTCGTCGGCGATCCCGCGACGTCGTACGACGTGTCCGAGCGGTACGCCGGGTTCGCGGCAGCCCATCAGGTCAGCGGGCTCCGGGCACCTGAGCCGGAACGCGTTCCGCTCACCGAGGAGGCGGGCACGGAGTTCACCGAAAGGGTGCTCAAGGCAAGGAAACGTCCGGACGGGCTGGTGTGCGCCAACGACGAGCTTGCGCTGGCCGCGCTGACCACGTTGCACGGGGCGGGGGTCGAAGTGCCGCGGGAGATCGTGGTGACGGGGTGGGACGACGTGATGGCGGCTCGGTACGTGTCGCCGGGGCTCACCACGGTGCGGCAGCCGATGATCGAGCTCGGCCGGCTGGCCGCACTGCGACTGCACGAACGCGTGACCGGGGAACGGACCCGCGCGCGCAACGACGTACTGGACACCGAACTCGTGCTGCGGGACAGCTGCGGCACGGCGCAACCGGGGGATGCAGCAGTAACCGAGTGAGGAGACAACACATGTTCACCCACAGCATCCGCCGCCGATTGGTGATCGGCAGCGCTGCGCTCACCGCCACAGCCTTGGTACTGGCCGGGTGTGGCCGGTCCGAGGACTCCGCGAGCGGGAGTTCGCAGGCGACCACCACGGTCAGCGAGGGCCCGGCCACCGGCAACCTGACCGTGTGGGCGATGGGCACCGAGGGCGAGAACCTCCCCAAGCTGATGGAGCAGTTCCAGCAGGCGAACCCGGGCGTGAAGGTCACTGTCACGCCGATCCCGTGGGACGCCGCGCACAGCAAGTTCACCACCGCGATCACCGCCCAGACACTGCCGGACGCGGCCATGGTCGGCACCACCTGGATGGGCGAGTTCGCCGACCTGGGCGCGCTCGACCCGACCCCGCAGGGCTTCGACAACGCCGGCTTCTACCCCGGCGCGCTCGACACCACCAAGGTCGGCGACACCCAGTACGGCGTTCCGTGGTACGTCGAGACGCGGTTGGTGTACTACCGCAAGGACCTGGCCGCGAAGGCCGGGATCACCGAGACGCCGACGGACTGGGACGGCCTGAAGGCGATGGCCAAGGCGATGAAGGAGAAAGCCGGCGCCAAGTACGGGATCAACCTGCAGCCGGGCGGCGCGGGCTCCTGGCAGACCGTGATGCCGTTCGCGTGGTCGGCGGGCGCGAACCTGACCACCGACGACGAGAAGACGTTCACGTTCGACACCCCGCAGATGCAGGAGGGGCTGAAGTACTACCAGAGCTTCTTCACCGACAAGCTGGCCGGCACCGACCTGCCGCCGAACCAGACCGAGGCGCAGTTCGTCAGCGGCCAGGTGCCGATGTTCGTCTCCGGCCCGTGGATGGCAGGCTCGGTGGCGAAGCTCGGCGGTGACGCGATCAAGCCGAACATCGGCGTCTTCCAGATCCCGAAGAACAAGACCTCGACGTCGTTCGTCGGCGGCTCCAACTTCGTGGTGTTCAAGACCTCGAAGAACAAGGACAGCGCCTGGAAGCTGGTCAAGTTCCTGTCCGACGCCAAGACGCAGGCCTCCTGGTTCAAGATGTCGTCCGACCTGCCCGCGGTGAAGAGCGCGTGGCAGGACCCGAGCATCGCCTCCGACCCGCTGCTGCCGGTGTTCGGCAAGCAGCTCGAGGATGCGAAGGCGCCGCCGGCGGTGGTGAACTGGGAACAGGTCGCGAACGCGTTCGACACCGAGATCGAGAAGATGGCGAAGTCGGGCCAGTCCCCTGCCGACACCGCCAAGGCGACCCAGACCAAGGCCTCGTCGATCGGTACCGGTAGCTGATCTCGATGTCCACCACCCTCACCGAGTCGCGGACCCGGGCGGCGCGTCGTACGCCGCCGCCCGGGCGTCCCCGGTCACGGTTCGACCGCCAGTCCCTGGCCGCGTGGGTCCTGGTGCTGCCGTTCGTCGTGTTGTTCGTCGCCTTCACCGCCGGGCCGGTGCTCGGGTCGCTGGGGATGAGCTTCACCGACATGCGGCAGCGGGATCTGCGCACCCCGTTCGCGGTGAACGGGGTCGGAGTCGACAACTACGTGAAGGCGTTGTCGGACGAGACCTTCCGCAAGGCCGCGTTCAACACGGCGTACTTCGTCGTCATCGGCGTACCGCTGACGCTGGTCGTGGCACTCGCCGCGGCGGTGCTGCTGGACCGTGGGGTCAAGCGGTTCCAGAGCCTGTTCAAGGTCGGCTACTACCTGCCGGTGGTGACGTCGATCGTCGCGATCGCGGTGATCTGGCGGTT
>Ga0164241_10006024_pt1 | contig 11154 bp, 10 predicted proteins | sample OricomyardsoilBY_FD_108780 | JGI IMG/M metagenome (GOLD analysis project Ga0164241, IMG submission 108780) | Backyard soil microbial communities from Emeryville, California, USA - Original compost - Back yard soil (BY) | ecosystem: Environmental > Terrestrial > Soil > Unclassified | place: USA... | reverse complement strand
TCGGCAGCGGAGTTCCATTGAGCAGATTCCATGTCATCCACCGAAACGAAGGTGGGTTCTCCGCCCATGGTCAAGCGAACATCACCTTTGGACAGGTCTTCATCTATCAACCTTCCAAGGCCCATCGCGGCCGACCACTCTTCCTCAGAGTAAGGTTTGGAGACCCTAGGATCTTCGTGAATCCTTGTGACGGTATTGCTGAACTTAAAATCGATTACTTCACACTTATCCGTAAAACCTGTGACTGGTGCGGCACTTACATAATCAGGAGTACATGCGAGTGGAATATGCCCCTCCCCTGTCATTAATCCAGAAGTAGCATCCAGTCCTACCCAACCTGCACCTGGAATGTAGACCTCTGCCCAAGCATGCAAATCTGTAAAATCATCCGCTGGGCCAGAAGGGCCATCCAATGCCTTTTGGTCTGCTTTTAATTGGACCAAATAGCCAGACACAAATCGTGCGGCCAATCCCAAATGACGGAAAGCTTGTACCAACACCCAGGCAGAATCACGGCAAGAACCAAGAGCTTTGCCCAATGTTTCTTCGGGCGTTTGCACCCCTGGTTCCATCCTAATGGTATAATTGACCGAATTACAAAGTTCCTGATTGATGGCGACCAAAAAATCGACCGTAATCATTGGCTTCATATTCTTGAATTTTTCCAGCCACTTTAGCAACAAAGGGCCTTTGTCCTTTATCTCCAAATAAGGCAACAATTCCTTCTTCGTCTGCTCGTCGTATTTGAAAGGAAATTTCTCTGCGTACTCTTCAATGAAAAAATCAAAAGGGTTGATCACCGTCATATCGGCGATCACTTCCACATCAAAACTGAACTCGTTTGTTTTTTCTAAGAACACTACCCTGGCCAAAAAATTTCCAAAAGGATCTTGTTGCCAGTTGAGAAAGTGCTTTTCAGGTTGAATTTTGAGGGAATAAGATAAAATAGGTGTACGACTATGCACAGCGGGTTTCAATCGAAACACGTGGGGAGACATGTTAATGTATCGATCGTACTTATAGGAGGTCTTATGCGAAATAGCAACTCGGATGGACATAAAGAGATTCGGTTTAGGTAGTTTTAAAAATAGGGATAAAATTGTTTGGAAGGAAATTTTATATCCAAAAAAGGCCGAAAGGAATCTGCTAAAGGCATTACATTTTTATGTTCATTTCTTATCAATGCTTTCCTATTTCTAACCCTTTTCTCAACACAATTCTCAAAATTCCGTACCTTGGTCTACCTTTAATTCAAAACAAAATGAACTATACTTCCAGTTATCAAGAAGAACACGTTGCCTCAAGGAAGACCTTTCTGAACGATGTATTTGGATGGATGGGAATTGGACTGGCCATCACATCGGTCATTTCCTATTTTGTGGCCAAAACCCCTTCATTGATGGGCGTTTTCGTCAATGGAATGGGAACTTTGACACTTCCAGGTTATATCGTCATGTTTGGACCGATAGGCTTTGTGTTGCTGATGTCGTTTGCTTATCAACGCCTTTCCTATGGCGCACTAGTCGGGCTTTTTGCTACTTATGCTGCGATCATGGGTGTCAGCCTTAGCTTTATCTTCCTTATTTATACGGACGAATCTATCTATGCCACCTTTGGCACATCGGCTTTGATGTTTGGAACCATGGCTGCCATCGGATATGTCACGAAAACCGATCTAACCAAATTAGGTAACATTCTGTTGATGGCTTTGGTGGGGATTGTGATAGCAAGTTTGGTCAATATGTTCCTGCACAGCGAAACGATGTCCTATGTCATCAGCTTTATCAGTGTGATCGTTTTTTGTGGATTGACGGCCTATGACGTACAGAAACTAAAAAACCTGGGTGAAGAGGTCGGAATGGACCAAGTAATGAAGAGTAAGCTTGGCATTCTTGGCGCATTAACACTGTACTTGGATTTTATTAACCTATTTCTTTCCCTGTTGCGCCTTTTTGGAAATAGAAGGGGGGACTATTAATTACTTGAGGTAAAAGATTATGGGTAAAAGCTAAAAGCTTGTTTATGCTTCAAAATGTAGAAAGGAGGGCCATACCCTCCTTTTTTATTTGTCGACCTGTATAAACATTTGCCCTTCTACAACCTGAAGGGGATATACATGAATACCTTCCTTGGATGGTCCAGCTTTCAGTGCCCCGCTTTTGACGTCAAACTGAGAACCGTGCCAAGGACATTGCACTGTCCCGCAGATCATTGCGCCTGCAGTCAAAGAACCACCCCTGTGTGGACAGCGGTCATCAAAAGCAACATATTCTTTCTCCGTTTTTGCCAGGACGATTCTTTTCTTGGCTATATGCAGCAACATCATCTGATCTGTTTTAAGCACTTCATAGCCCTCAACTTTTACTTTTCCCTCCACGACATCCAGATACTTTTCACTCCATTTTCCAGCATTGGCATAGCGTATGTCAACTCCGATCTGATTCCGACTCACCAATGTGCCACCTAGCCAGCCAGCTATACCTACCATCCCCAATCCTATCATTTCCATCGCCATAGGTAGGGCAAAGGGCACTGCTTGCCTTGTCTTCAGGACGAGGGCGATTCCAAAAAGAAGAATCACACCCAGATTGAGCAAACCATGTTGACTGGCCCGCTTTTTAGCGGTGCTATCAGGTGGTACGGTATACAAATAATCGATAAACCCGGGAATAGCGGCTAATAGTCCAAAAAGCACGCCCATCATGCTCAAGTAAATGCCAGTATCCAACAGCGTAAGCGCATCAAAGGCCATACCTAGGATGTCAAACAAAAAGGCTCCCGAAAAAAAAGCGATGGGAAAACCAACTAAAATGATGTGGAGGGAATGTCCTTTTACATTGATTTTGCTTTTCATCTGTTCCTCTTTCGAGTTGAAAGAAAAAAAACAATGCCGTAAAAAGCGCATTGCTTCGTCAAATAGAAGAATTCACCTAACCTTAACCCCCAGAATGTCAGCAGTAAAGAAACAAACTGTCATTTTTTTTGTGGTTGATTGATTACTTTTGTTTTTTAAAACTGTCTTAGTGTATAGCATTTTGTTTGGGCTATTACATACAAGAGCTGTTAGTTAGATTATATATAAACGAAAAGCTTGCTGTCTATGACGGCAAGCTTTTTAATTTCAAGCCCACCATTTTTTTACTGTAACCCTATAACAAGTATCTTCGCCCCATAAACTGACGTGATGAGATACCTTTTCTTTCTTGTTCTTTTTGTGTTTGGCTCTGTTAGTACGTATGCCCAAAGGTCAACCACTCCAAAAGACACAGTGAACGTACCTATTATGAAATTTGAAGAGAGTACCTTCAATTTCAACGATGTCCCTCAAGGAAGCAAGGTTAGTCACGAGTATAAATTTAAAAATACAGGCAAGTCTCCCTTGATCATCTCCAATGTACTGGTGACATGCGGCTGCACGGTGCCAGAATGGCCTAAATCACCTATTGCTCCTGGAAAATCTGGCATAATACGTGTGTTTTTTAACAGTACGGGTAAGTTTGGCATTCAAAACAAAACCATTACAATTTTGGCTAACACCAAATACGGCAGAGAAACCGTCGTGTTCACAGCCAATGTTGTGGGCAATACAGCAAAATAAGATGCTTCAGGAAATCAGTTTTATTGGCTTTGGCAATTTTGGACAATTCATTGTCAATCATTTAACACCTTATGCCAAGGTATACGCGCACGACATGCGCGATTACAGTCAACAAGCAAAGGAAAAGGGCGTGACATGGCTTTCTTCGATTGAGGAAGCCTTGGACAAACAAGCGATAGTTTTGTGCGTACCTGTCCAGTTTTTAGAATCGTTGCTTCAACTCATTGGTGACAAAATAAAACCAGGCACATTGGTTATCGATGTGGCTTCCGTAAAAGTGAAGCCAGTGGAATTGATCAAAAAATACGTTTCTGATGAAGTGTTTATTACTGCCTTGCACCCTTTGTTTGGTCCACAAAGTGGCAAAAACGGAATAACCGGCTTGACCGTGGTGGCATGCGAGGTACGTTACCCCAAGTTTGGTATTATTACTGATTTCTTGGCTAACAAACTTAAATTGAATGTATTGATTCGTACACCCGAAGTCCACGACCAACAAATGGCTTACGTGCAAGCCCTGACTCACTTTGTAGGTCGTGCAGTAAACGAAATGGACATTCCCGATGTGGAGCAAAAGACTCCCGCCTACCAATACCTGTTGGACATCAAGCGGAACTTGGGCCAAGACTCTTGGGATTTGTTTCTCACCATCGAGAACGAAAACCCTTACGCGGCCAAGGTAAGACAGGATTTTTTGAAGGAGTTGGAGGCTCTGAATTATAAGCTACGACAGTAATATGAGGATCATTTTTTAAATCCAAAGAGAGTCTCTTTGCAATACTCTCTTTGGATTTATACCCTTTCATCCTCCAAATCACGCCGAATAATAATTAACTACTCAATTAGATGGTTTATTACCTCTCATTATTCATTTTTGCCGCCCATTATTTTATACACTTAATGAGTTAAATGAAAAAAGAATTCTTGCCCATCCTTTTGCTGCTGCATTTCCAACATGGTCTTGCCCAGAACAATCCCAACACTATCATCACCTCTTATAATACCGGAACCTCATTTTCCTGTATTGCGGTAGATACCAGTCATAAAGTGTGGGCGGGAACAAACAAGAAAGGGCTCTTTCGCCTTGGCAACCCGTCTTCAGGGTTCGAACTTGTGAATACCACGCCTTCCACCGGGGACATCTATGATGTGTCGAAATTTACGATCCAGACATTAGCCGCAGATAAGCTAAACAACCTTTGGGTCGGTCATTCCGGCAACGCTGGCATCGCCTCCACATTTGGGGGGATAGATGTTTTCAATACTAACTCTGCCACTCATGTAAAACACATTCAAGCCGAAACGAACGCGGAATGCAGAGGGGATTATATACGGCACGACGGCCTTGCCACCTACAATACGCAATCCATTGCTGTAGACGATTACAACACAATATGTACTGCTAATGATTACACAAGATTTCTAGGTAATACTCCCCAAGAAGCCGTAACCCCAGGTGCATTGTCCTATAAGAAAATAAATCAGGCCCTATTCACTACGAAGAGCACTTGGAATGACTTGATAAACGGCAAGGAGGCTCCGGAGCTCCCATTGCCGGCCTTCACCTGTTTGGCTAAGACCCGTACGGAGGATTTGGGAGGAATAGCTGGCTATAGGACGTGTAAATCTGTTGCTTGCGGCAAAGCGGAAGTATGGGTAAGTGTGTATGCCTACAAATATGCCACCTCAAGAGGTCTCAAACAGATTGACCTGACAACGTATAGCAACAAATATGCATTGACTACCGCGAATGCACCCGCCAAGCTGGTGGTATATGACCTCAACGGAATTTATAAAAAGACTGTCACCTTTAGTGACTTGGGAATCACTGCCAATGGCGTTTTTAACGCCGTCTGCGTCACTCCAAATGAAAATGTATGGGTAGGCTTATCTCCTCGCTTGGGTTTTGCAGCAAGGATCAATGGTTGTTGGAAAGTTTTGAACTCTACTAATTTGCCAGAGGTGTTCCCCCAAGACGCCAACGTGAACCCAAACGCGATATGGACCAATAAACAGGGAAAGGTGTTCATCGGTACTACAAAGGGATTGATTGTATTCAATGGCACAGGAGATCTCTACGACCCCACCTCTTACGAATTGTATACGACTGCGACAAGCAATATTTCTTCCGACAACATTTTGGGAGGTGCCAATGACCGCGACACTGTACAATGGGTAGCCACCGACAATGGCATCAACTCCATTAAATCTACGGTGGGCTATTCTCTACAGGAAGATTATACACATTGCAAAAACGACCACATCAATGCAATCGAAAAACAATTAAAAACAGACCTCTACGATCGGGGCGATTTTCACAGTTATGTAGTAGAAACCACTATCTGCGAAAAAGCATCACCTGACGACCTTGGATGCACCGCTCAAGCAGTATACGATGTGATGAAAAGCAACATCGCCTACCAGGCACCTAGCCCACAAGTGTTCAGCCACGACAACATGAAACTGTCGATGCTCGCATTATTGACAGATGAGGAGAAGAATGAGATCATAAGCAATATCAATGCATGGACAGAAGACAAAGCTACCTATAGCCCTTATAGTGGCATCTCTGAAATACGACAGATACTCCCCATAAGCATGATCCTGAAATACTATTGTACAACAGGAAGCTGTTTTGGTGATGGACAATTGCCCTTTTTTCGTTTGCTCTATGATTCGGAATTGGAAGGGCAAGGAATTAAACAGACGCAAGCAAACGGGAAAAATATGGAAGTGGAATCTTGCACCAAAGAATACAAGCTCTACAACAGCACCAACCATATTTCAGATAGAAAATTGTTTTCCTTCGCCGATTACCTGTTCTGTAATAACAAGTTATTGAATGTAGAGTACGATCCGGTACGCATTTATGCAGACAGAAAGAACCTAACTATTACCAACTACACCATGGAAGGTCACTTTTTGGATCCCGGCAAAGTAAAACGCTTCGTGGTAGAAGAATGCGACAAGGTAAAAGTAGTCACTGTCGGAACTGGATTGAATTATTGTGCGGACGAGGCTGGCGCAATACCTAATGCGATCCTTAGCGCGGAAGCCATTGCCTATTTTTACTTTCATTATGGCCTCAAATATGGCACCATAGGACCGGATGGGATGCTTAGTGCCGTGCAGCAAAAAGCGTTCAAGGCCTTGGCTAAGCAGTTTGCCAAACAAAATGGCAATGGAAATCTTGTGCAAGGAGCCATCATGTTCAAGAATGTTGACTTTTTGCTTAGAAAAGGATTTGCCGAATAACGATAATTAGACACAGACATCCTCATGAAAAATATAACCATAGCCCTACTTATTTTCTGTTCTTTCTCTGCCTATGCACAAGGAGGCAACTTTTATACCGACAAATGGAAGGTCTTCAGCCTCGTTCAAAAATACGAAGGCAGAGAGATGTCTCTTTTCCATCGCGATTCATCCAAAAACATACTGGATTATAAACGCTATGGAATCAAGTTTGCGGCTGACCTCACATATAAAGGTAGTAACGAGGCGGGCACAGTCACCAATGGCACTTGGTCAATAAGTACTACCAAAGACACCATTACGATCGATGGTCAAGTATATGATCTGGAAATATTGAACACCAATTATATGACCATTCGAACAATGTCTTTAGAGATTGTAGACACATCAGGTACATTAGATACTATATATACCGATTTGACATTCTATAGTTTGCCTGACATTACCACCTTTATTTGGGAGAGTGCTCTAGGAAGTGAAGATGTAAAGGTATTTCCCAATCCGGCCAAACAAAACGTAGAAATACGAATAAGCGGTTTACAAAAGGTAGCAGTGGGAAAACTGATATTAGCCGACCTGACAGGTCAAGTCTTGAAAACGTGGGCATGGGTTCCTAACGACAACGTTCAAATAATCGATCTTCAGGAAATTCACGCTGGAGTTTACTTACTAGAAGTCATCCAACAAGATGGCAGAAGAGTAGCCGTAAAAAAGATCGTGAAGGAATAAAGTGGTTGAGGCTAAGCCAACAGCCCTAACTTCTCTGCCGCTTTCCCCAGTTCGTTTTCCTCTTTCGCAAAACAGAACCGAATGATCTTATCGTCTGTTCCATCTTTGTAAAACACAGAGATGGGAATGGACGCTACACCGTGTTCGACCGTGAGCCATTTGGCAAACTCCACGTCGTGTTGATCTGTTATTTCTTTGTAACTGGCCAATTGGAAATAGGAACCTTCTGCAGGCAAGAGTTCAAACTTGCTTCCCTTCAGAAGATCACGCAGAAGATCGCGTTTGGTTTGAAAAAAGGAGGACAGTGAAAGATAATTCCACTCGTTTTCCAGATAGTCGGCCATTGCATATTGGATGGGCGTGTTGGCACTGAACGTAACAAATTGATGGGCCTTTCGGAACTCAGCACTCAATACTTTCGGCGCAAGGCAATAGCCGATGCGCCAACCGGTACAATGAAACACCTTTCCTAAGGAGGCAACGACCATTGTGCGATCTTTTAATAGGGGGTGCACTGCCAAACAAAAGTGCTCCTTTCCGTCAAAAACCATGTGCTCGTACACCTCGTCACTCAAGACCAGGATCTTTGTGTCTTTGACTATTTCGGCCAAGGCATCCACATCTTCCTTGCGTAGCACTCTCCCTGTCGGATTGTGAGGGCTGTTGATGATCATCAGCTTCGTCTTTGCTGTAATAGCGGCCTTTACTTCCTCCCAATCGTAGTGAAAATCGGGGTGCTTTAGCTTGATCCGAACCACCTTGCCCCCATTTAATTCAATGGCGGGCACATAGATATCAAAAGCAGGTTCAAAGACGATTACCTCGTCGCCTGTTTTTACTACTGCACTAATAGCCGAGAACATGGCCTCTGTGGCGCCTGCCGCGATGGTGACTTCAGTTTCTGGGTCGAAATACGTGCCATACAACTTTTGTTGTTTCTGGCTAATTACTTCTCGCAAGCGCAAAATGCCTTGCATGGGCGAGTACTGGTTGTATCCTTCCCTCAAGTAATGATGGACTAAGCCGATCAGTTCTTCCGATACTGGGAAACCGGGAAAACCTTGCGCCAGATTGATGGCCTTGTGCTGATGCGCCAAGGCCGACATGACAGGAAAAATAGAAATACCTAATGCTGGGAATTTGGATACAATATCCACTTTGCGTCTTTATTTTCCTTGGAACACCTTGATCCGATAACTGGCATCCGTATCCCCCTTGCTGATCTTTGTCAACTTGCCTTTTATCAGGCGCTTCTTAAACCCTGAAAGTTTGTCTATAAACAAGATGCCTTCGATATGATCGTATTCGTGTTGGATAATACGTGCTTTTATGCCGTCGTACTCTTCGATTTTTTCTTCCCAATTCTCGTCCAAATATTTGATCGTAAGTTTTTCAGGACGCTCCACTGGTTCACGCAGTCCAGGAATGCTCAAGCAGCCCTCGTCGAACTCCCATTCTTCTCCCTCTTCTTTCAGAATAACCGGATTAATAAATGCTTTCTTGAATCCCTTGCACTCCTCCTCATCCATTGGCTCCCCATCAATCACAAAAAGACGTTTTGAAATCCCAATTTGAGGGGCAGCCAAACCCACGCCATGCGCGTTGTACATGGTTTCAAACATATCGGCAATCAGTTTTCGCACTGTTTCGGCCTCGCTTTTGTCAAAATCGGTGGCTTTCTTCTTTAAAACAGGATCACCGTAAACAACTATGGGATAAATCATAAGGACAGAATTCTATCTTCCAAAATTACGGGAAGTATGCCATAAGTAAAAACGATCCTGTTTATTCTACCCATCAAATGAAATTCAGTCCCCTTTTGTTAATTTCAAGAACTATCTTGCAAACAGGTTTGCTCAGACTTTTACTCCATATAGCCTTTTTCATATTGTCTGTCCGCGCGTTTGGACAGCAGCACTTGCTCCATCAGGATCCTGTCATGTTCGAGCACATTCGCCAAGGTCTGGACCACTTGTACAATTATGAGTTCGAGAAAGCACAAAGTCATTTCTGGGAAATCAAAAAAAAATATCCTGCACATCCCTCCTACCCCTTTTCACAGGCCTTGATTCTTTTTACGAAGAATTTCCCCATGAAACCCAGTCATCCAGACTACAAGCAGTTCGACTATTTTGTCCACGACTGCCTTAAAAAATCGGATGCCATCCTGAAAACCGACGGAAACCACCCTGATGGTGTGTTCTTTGCGCTGACGGCAAATGCCTACATGGCACTGATGCACTCTTTTGCCAAGGATTATTTTGCGGCTATTTCATCGGCCAAAAAAGTATACAGTTACATCAAGCAAGGCTTCCCCATGAAAAAAGCCTTCCCGGATTTCTACTACACGTCAGGGCTGTTTTATTACTATGCCGATCAATATCCTGAAACACACCCCATGGTGAAACCGCTTATGATCTTCTTCGAGAATGGGAATCGACAGCAGGGCTTGATCGACCTGAACATTGCCATGCTAAAAAGTGTCTATACGCGCCAGGAGGCCGAGGTTTTGCTCGCTTATGTTTACATTAAATATGAAAATAAGCCAGCCAAATCGCTTGAGTACAGTGAGAAGTTTTACTACAACTATTCCCTCAATCCGTTTGCGCTCTCCCGATACATCGAAGGCCTCGTCTTTACCGCAGATTATGACAAAGCCCGAGAAATGCTCCCAAAACTTCGTGCCTCTTCCATAGAGTATTTCAAAATGATGGCGGAGGTGTTCACTGGTATTGTGGAAGAAAAACAGGACAAAAAATACGAACTGGCAAAATCGTACTACACCAAAGCCTTGCAAATGTGTAGTTCCTTAAACAATAAGACGGATGACGCACAGAGCTTTTGCTTCTTGGGATTAGGAAGAATTGCCGAATTGCAAGGTGACCGCAAAAAGGGCATTTTCTATTACAAGAAAGCCTTGGATATAGCGGAATACGAAAGCGTAAAAACAGAATGCAAGGAACGGGTAAAAAGTGAAGACGGACTTTTACAAGTGCATTAAAGGCCTAAGCAAAGGCGAGTACAAGGAAAAGAGCAGCAAGTTTCTATCTTTTGCACATCCCGCTCGATCCGAAAACGAAATCAAGCTCCTTCTCTCCACCTACAAAAAGGAATACTTCGATGCTCGGCACATCTGTTATGCCTATATATTGGGAACAGAAAACGAAGTACTAAAAAGTTCTGACGCAGGAGAACCTAACGGCACGGCGGGCCTACCTATTCTCAATCAATTGCGCTCTTTTGAAGTCAAAAACGTTTTGCTAGTGGTGGTGCGCTACTTTGGCGGAACAAAACTGGGAGCTTCTGGCTTGGTACATGCGTACAAGACCGCTGCCCATGAGGCCCTGAGGCAAGCGGAACTAGTCCTTCTCCCTATCACCTTTGAGCTGAGCTTTTCCTTTCCTTACCTAAAAATGAACGAGGTAATGAAGTGGGCCAAAGACCATGGAGCAACGATCCTCTCACAGGAATTCACTAACAATGAATGCGAAATGCGCATCTCAGCACTACGCTCCTTGGAAAAAGCCTTACAGGACAAAATGATCAATTGGCAAGGATAAGAAGCCCATATA